>WNGR01020572.1_pt1 | contig 11352 bp, 3 predicted proteins | sample 5407581 | NCBI WGS metagenome assembly WNGR01 (sample SAMN13153383, study PRJNA577476) | soil metagenome | isolation source: 80 cm soil or saprolite under Garry oak tree replicate 2 | place: USA:California | collected 2016-06-15 | reverse complement strand
CTGGATGACGTTCTTCGCCAGATCGACGCCAATACGAGTAATCTTGTCCATGACTTTCCCCTTCTCAGACGGGTTGTCCAACACCAACCATCCTGGCATGTCGCTATGCCACGAGATCGGGAAAGTCCTTACTAATTCATTTCTTCTTCCTGCCTGAGGGCCCCCAACCGGTCCCACGCTTCACACGGCAGCGTAACTGTTGGCGTGCGTTGCCAACGCTATAAATAAGCGCCTCACCCGCTTCGAATACCCGTGCACGGGCTAGCGGCAGCGAATGGTTTCCGCCGCCCAGGTGGCAAACTGTGTGTAGGTTGTCGCGGCGTATAGCTTGGCGCTCTTACATGGTGGAACGCGTGCGCTATCGGTCCGGAGTGAGGCGTGTGTGGCGCTACGGCCTACACACAGTTTGCCACCTGGGCAGCGGTGGAATATCCGGCACGGCGTGCGGCGACGCGGGTGCATGAAGTGGGTGATGCGTATAGAGAGAGAGCGTTGGCAACGCACGCCAACAGTTACGCTGCCGTGTGAAGTGCGGGACCGGTTGGGGGCCCTCAGGCAGGAACAAGAATTAGCGGTGTGAGCCGCTTTCTTTTGCCTACTTTTCTTTGCGGCGGCAAAGAAAAGTAGGTGCCGCCCCGCACAGGGGCGACGCGTGAAGCACGAAGACATAACGCGGATGCCAGCGCAAATGCCCGACAATCCCGCCAGCGTCGCAGACAAAGTAGGTGCCGCCCCGCACAGGGGCAACGCATGCAGACCAATAACACCACGCGGATGCCACCAAAAGCAAAACCAAACCACCAACAACGTCCCAAAGCCTTCAGCCCGCATCAATCCTGCTCTGACGCACATCCACCTGAACCGACGGCACACGTGCTGTGCCATTTCCAGCAACCGCACGTCGCACACCGTGCGTTTCATTAACGATTGCGCCGTTATCCAGCTTCAGCACACGGTCGGCAAGCGGGAAGTAACGATCATCATGCGTGATCACCACGACCGTCTTGCCGCGCCCGCGCAACTCCGGCAACAGTTGCTCATAGAACACGGCCTTGAACGACGGGTCCTGATCGGCCGCCCATTCGTCGAACAGATAGAACGGTCGATCTTCCAGATACGCAACGACCAGCGCGAGGCGCTTACGTTGACCCGTCGATAGCGCGCGCGTCGAGAACGTGCCGTTTTCAACGCTAACCTTGTGATCGAGTGCGAGCTTCGCAATCAGCGCATTGGCGCGGCCATCCGCGGCAGCGCGGGCGCCGTCGTTCGTGTCGTCGGGATCGACGATGCCAAGCAGCGTATCGAACAGATGGAAGTCGTTGAACACCGTCGAGAAGCGCTCGCGATACGCGGGCCGCGTGTCCCGCGTTACGGGCGAACCATCGACTTCGATGACGCCGCCTTCCGGCTCATACAGACCCGTCAGCACCTTCGCGAGCGTCGTCTTGCCGCTGCCGTTGCCGCCGACGATGAACACCAGTTCGCCTGGCTTGAACGTCAGATCGATCGGTCCGATGCGGAACATGCGCTCGTCGCGCTCGTGGAAATACGCATGCGTGATGCCGCGCAGCGAGAGCGTGTCGAACGCGGCGGCCTGAGCGCTGGAAGCGCTTGCTGGCAAGGCCGCCGCATGATGCGGCTCCTCGAACTCGGCCAGCACGCGTTCGATGCGTTCGAGCGACACACGCGCCGCGTTCACGGTCGGCAGATTGTTCAGCAGGCCATCGAGCGGCACCAGCATGAACAGGAACACGATCACATAACCCGCGGCCGCTTGTGCATCGGCATGCACGCCGATGGACGGCAGGAAGGTCGCCGCGCCGAGAAACACATAGAACAGAAAGATGATCCAGCCCACGCCGATCGCATAGGCGACGAACGCGCGACGCCGATGGTCGCGCACTTCGTTGATCGCAGCACCGAGTTGTCCTTCGACGAATTGCCGCGCGCGCTCGCGATGCAGCTTCAGTTCCTTCGCGCCCGCGAACAGCGAGCCGAGGTAATCGAACAGCCTGTCTTGCGCGCTGCCCGCTGCTTCGAGCGAAGCGATCGCACGAATATCGCCGAAGCGATAGCCCAGCGAGCCGACGACGATCGCGCTGAGCGCCAGCACGCAAACGGGCCACGACAGCCACGCGAGATACGCAAGGCAGCCCGCGACGATCGAGCCATGCATGACGATGTTCGGCAGCGCGAAGAACAGCATCGACACGTTGGTGGCGTCGTCGGTGAGGATCGATTGCACGGGCGCCGCGCCGACACGCTCGACGTCGCGCAACTCGGCAGCCGCGACGCGCGCGGAAACATGCTCGCGCATGCGGCCCATCGTGTCCTGCGAAAGCCCCGCGAACAGCACGCCCGAAACGATGCGTGCGATCAGCGCGACCAGCGCGCACGCGGCGAAACGCAACGCGAGCGGCAGATCGGCGGCGGTGGGCGCGCTCAGCGCGCGGTTGAGCGTCGCGACCAGCAGCACGCTCGATACCCCATTCGCAATGCATGCGACCAGCGCGAGCGCAAGCGCGCCGCGCGAGCGTCGTAATAGCGACAACAGCAGACGGGTAGCGGGTTTGTTCGGACGATCCGAACCATTCATGGGCGGTGCGTTGGAAGCAGTCATCGAAAGCGGGCGTGAGAGTGAAGGCGCGCATAGCGCATGAAGGGTCATCAATCGAATAGACGTTTGGGCATCGCAAAACTTTAGTTAAATCGCCGCGAGCGCGAGCAATCAAGGACTCCGGAGAATTTATTCCACCAAAGGGGTAAATTTTTTTTCGCGCGATTCGTCACCTGTGTGAAGCCGCTGAAATTGGGACCGGGACAAACCGAGCCCCGATGCAGCGGCATAGCGGCCTTGCCGAAGGACTTCACACGAATGACGACTTTTCCGACTGCCTTGCATCAGCGACTGCGCGAACTCGCGCGCAGTGCACCCAACGCACCCGCGCTCGCCGCGTTTTCGCCGCATACCGTGCGCATGTCGCGCGGCGAACTCGACGCTCGCGCGTCGCACGTCGCGGCGGTGTTGCGCGCACGTGGCGTGGGGGCGGAAGTGCGGGTGGGCGTGTGCATCGACAGGTCGTGCGATCTGTTCGTCGCGTTGCTCGCCGTGCTGAAGGCGGGCGGCGTGTTCGTGCCGCTCGATCCGCGTCATCCCGCGCAACGTCTCGACTGGATGGCACGCGACGCAGGTTTGAGGCATGGCATCGTCACGCGCGCCGCGGACGCAACGATGCGCGTGAGGTTCGAGCACTGTATCGAAGTCGATGTGATCGACAGCACGCAAGCCGTTGCATTCGACGATGCGCAGGTTCATCCGCGCTCGGCTGCGTACATGATCTACACGTCGGGCTCGACGGGTACGCCGAAGGCCGTGGTCGTCGAGCATGGTCCGCTTGCCGCGCATTGCGATGCCGTGATCGATGCGTATCCGATGACGGACGCGGACCGCGTGCTGCATTTCGCTTCCGTGAATTTCGATCTCGCGCACGAGTATTGGCTCGCACCGCTCGCCGCAGGCGCGAGCATCGCGATCACCGCGCCCGGCACGGTCGCGCCCGACGATGCGCGTGCGCTGGTCGAGCAGGAGCGCGTGACGATCGCCGCGTTTCCGTCTGCCTATCTGCGTGAATTCGCGCAGGTCGCGCGGCGTCATGGCGTGCCCGCTGCATTGCGCGTGCTCGCGTTCGGCGGCGAAGCGATGCCCGGCGATGTATTCGGCGATATCAGGCAAACGTTTAACAAAGTGCGTTTGATCAACGGCTATGGTCCGACGGAGACTGTGATCTCGCCGATGCTGTGGCCGCTCGGTGCTCAGGCTGCCTTCAGCGACACGTCATGCGCATCGTTGCCGATCGGCAGGCCGATTGGTTTGCGGACGGCTCGCGTGAGCACGCCCGGATCGGCTGATGGCGCTTCTATCGACGATGGCTCGACAGGCGAGTTGCTGCTGGGCGGCGCATGCCTCGCGCGCGGCTATCACGGACGCGCGGCGCAAACGGCCGAGCGTTTCATCCCCGATGCGGACGGCGCGCCGGGCTCGCGTGTGTATCGCACCGGCGATCTCGCCCGTCTGTGCGCGGACGGCGCGTATGACTACATGGGCCGCATCGACGATCAGGTGCAGATTCGTGGCGTGCGCGTCGAGCCCGGGGAGATCGCGCAATGTCTGCGCTCGCATCCCGGCGTGCGCGATGCGGCCGTGCTGGTTGAACAGATTGCCGGGCGAGTGCAGTTGACCGCCTGTGTCGTGATCGAAAGCGCAGCCGACGAAAGCGCGTTGCGCGAGCATCTGTCGCGGCACTTGCCGGAAGCCTGGCAGCCGCATCGATTCGCGCTGTTAGAGGCACTGCCTTATACGCTGAATGGCAAGCTCGATCGCGAATCGCTGCGCACACGCGTTGCGTCGCAAGCGGCAGTCGCGTCGTATCGTGAACCGCAAGGTGAAACGGCGCGCAAGCTCGCTGCGATCTGGCAGGCGATTTTGGGCGATGAGCCTGTCGGCCTCGATGACAGCTTTTATGCGCGCGGCGGCGACTCGATTGCGATCATGCGCTTGCAGGCCGCGATCCGTGCGGAACTGCGCGTGAATCTGCGGCTGGATGCGCTGTTCGTTGATCGTTCGCTCGAAGCACTCGCGGCGCTCCTCGATGCGAGCGAAGTGGAAGACCTTACGCAGCCGCTTCCATTGAAAGCGGCCGCGCGAAGCACGACGGAGACCGATTACACGGACTATCGCGCATCATTTGCACAGCAGCGTTTCTGGGTGCTCGCGCAATCGCGCGGCGCTGGCGATGCTTATCACATCGCGGCGCACTGGAACATTCGCGGTTCGATCGATCACGCGTTGCTGGAAAAGGCGCTCGCGCAAGTGATCGAGCGTCACGAAGCGTGGCGCACTACGCTGCACGAAGACGACAACGGCATCGTGATGCAGCGCGTTCATGCGCGCATCGCCGTGTCTGTTGATCAAACCGATCTGCGCGGCACCGCGCTTGAGTCACGCAAGGCACGCGCAAGCGAACTCGCCGACGAACACGCGACGCGGCCTTTCGATCTGCAACAAGGCCCGTTGCTGCGCGCATCGCTCGTTACGCTCGCTGATGACGAGCATTGCCTGATGCTGACGGCACATCACGCGATCAGCGACGGCTGGTCGTCGCGTTGCGCGTTCTCGGAACTGGCGGAAGCCTATGCCGCGCTGTCGGAAAGCCGCGTCGCTGCATTGCCCATGCTCACCGCGCAATACGCAGACTTCGCGCAATGGCAGCGCGAATGGCTCGCTGGCGCGGAACGCGAGCGGCAACTCGGCTATTGGCGCGACGCATTGAAGGATGCGCCCGCGCCGCTCGCATTGCCCGTCGATCGCACAGTACCCGCAGAGCGCACGCTCATCGGCAAGCGCGCTTCGCGGCGCCTCGATCAACACGTATCGGCGGCTGTGCGCGATCTCGCAAGCGGCGCACACGCATCGACATTCATCGTGCTGCTGACCGCGTTGCATGCATGGCTGCATCGGCTGACGGCTGCGACGGATGTCGTGATTGCCGCGCCTGTCGCCAACCGACAGCGCGCCGAAGTTGCGAATCTGCTGGGTCTTTTTATCAACACCGTGGCGTTGCGCGCACGCGTGTCGCCCCATGCGCCGTTCAACGCGTTGCTCGCGCAAGTGCGCGACACGACGCTCGGCGCATACGCAAACCAGGACATCCCGTTCGATCAGGTGATCGATGCCGTCAAGCCGCCCGTGCGGCGCGGCGAAGAATGGCTGCGCGTGAAGTTCGCGCAGCAGTTCGTGTTCGACGAACCCATCGCGTTGCCGGGCGCCGTCGCAACGTTGACGCCCGGTCCTGACAACGCGGCGCGCTTCGACTTCGCGCTGGATTTCACCGACGACGCGCGCGGTATCGAACTCGTCGCGGCATGGGCGACGGATTGCATCGACGATGCGATCGCGCAGGCATGGCTCGACAGTTTCGTTGCACTTCTGACGGATAGCGTGGCGAATCCTGCGTTGGCTGTCAGTTCGCTCGCTTGTGCCGAGCCTCGCAGCAACCTGCTGCAAGGCCGCGCGCAGACGTTCGAATTCGCTGATGTCGTTGCGGCGTTCACATATCACGCGAACACAACGCCAAAGCAGATCGCCGTCACGGACGCGCAACGGCAACTCACATTCGAAGAACTCGACCGCGCTTCGTCGCGTGCCGCCCGCGCGTTGATCGAACACGGCGCAGGCGCGGAACGGGCTGTTGCGCTGTGTATCGACCGCTCTGTCGATTTCGTCGTCGCGCTGCTCGCCATATTGAAGTCAGGCGCGATGGCCGTGCCGCTCGATCCTGCCGTGCCGCGTGAGCGTATCGAAGCGTCTATCGCCGCATGTGACGCACGCTGCGTGATCGTGGCAGCCAACGCGCCGCAGATTGAAACCCAAGCGCCCGTACTGTCGCTCAATGCATTGAGCGACACACACAGCGAAGCCGAATGCGCTTCGATCGCGCCCGAACAGGCCGCTTACCTGATCTACACATCGGGTTCGACGGGCACGCCGAAAGGCGTTGTCGTCTCGCATCGCTCGGCCACACGACGCTGTTTGGCGCATTGTGCTCGGGCCGCACGCTGCATCTCCTGCCGAAAGAAGCTGCGTTCGATCCCGATCGCTTTGCCACGACGATGCGCGAGCGTGGTGTCGGCGTGCTGAAGATCGTGCCGAGCCATCTGCATGCGCTGCTCGAAGCGCAGCAACCTGCCGACGTGCTGCCGTCGCACGCGCTGGTGCTGGGCGGCGAGCCACTGCCGTGGACGCTCGTCGAACGGATCACGGCGTTGCGGCCCGCGTGCCGCGTGATCAATCACTATGGTCCGACGGAAGCGACCGTCGGCGCGCTCACGTTCGATGCAGCCGCGAACATGCGCGGCGCGAGCGCATCGGCAGGCGCGCCCACGGGACGTCCGTTGCCGAACGCGCGCGCGTTTGTGCTCGATGCGAACGGCGCGCCCGTTCCTGTGGGCGGAATCGGTGAACTGCATCTGGGCGGGCCGGGCGTTGCGCGCGGCTACCTGGGCCGCGCCGCCGCGACTGCGGAGCGTTTCGTGCCGGACGCAAGCGGCGCGCGTATGTATCGAACGGGCGACCGCGTGCGCCTGCGCGCGGACGGCGCGATCGACTATCTGGGCCGTCTCGACGATCAGGTGAAGATTCGCGGCTATCGCGTCGAGCCCGGCGAAGTGAGCGCGACGTTGCGCGCGCTCGACGGCGTCAGGCAGGCGGAAACGCTGGCCATTCACGAGGACGGCCGCGCGCGCCTCGCGTCGTTCGTCGTCGTGCAAGGTGCGGGCGATGAAGCATCGCTGCGCGCGCAACTCGCCGCGCGACTGCCCGACTACATGGTGCCCGCGACGTTGACGCTGTGCGACGCCTTCCCCGTCACGCCGAACGGCAAGATCGACCGTGCGAAGCTGCGCGAGCTTGCGCAACAGCCCGTCGCGCAATCGGCAAGCGAAGCGCCGCTCGAAGGCGCAGAGCGAATTCTCGCCGACGTATGGAAAGAAGTGCTGCGCGCGGAGCGTGTGGGCCGCGACGACAACTTCTTCGAACTGGGCGGCGATTCGATTCTCGCGTTGCAGGTGATCGCGCGTTCGCGCAAACGCGGCGTGCGCTTCACGCCGAAGCAACTGTTCGACAAGCCGACCGTCGCGCAACTGGCGCAAGTCGCACAAGCGGTTGCCGTCGCCGAGCCGAAAGCGGAACCGCGCGCTGTTTCAAAACCGGACGCCTCGCATGTCGCGTTGACGCCCGCGCAGCGGCGCTTTTTCGGCTTGACGATTCCCGCGTGTCATCACTGGAATCAGGCGATCGAACTGCATGCGAGCGAGCGCTTCGATCTCGACGCATTCGCGCAGGCATTCGACGCGGTGCTCGCACATCACGACGCGTTCCGTTTGCGCTTCACGCAAGATGCGTCCTCTTCGTGGACTGCGCGCTACGCCGACAAGCCGTTCGACACGCTGCCCCTCGTCGCCATTGAAGCGCGCGACGAACACGACGCGCTCGCGCAATTCGACGAGTTGCAGCGCAGCTTCGATCTCGCGCGTGGACCGCTTGCGGGCGCGCTCGTCGCGATGCTGCCCGATGGCACGCCGCGCGTGTGGATCGCGGTTCACCATCTGATCGTCGATGGCGTGTCGTGGCGCGTGCTGCTCGAAGACCTCGATGGCGCCTACGTCGCGGCACGCGAGCGGCGCGCCATCAGGCTCGCAGCGCAAGGCACGCATGCGTCGGACTGGGCGCAACGTCTCGCCAGCAATGCAGCGGCGCTTTTCAACAAAGAACTGCCGTACTGGATCTCGATGCAGCACGCGAGCGCCGCCTTGCCGTTCGACAATCCGCAAGGCACGGCGACCAATGCCGACGCGTGCACGGTGGAATGGACGATCGACGCCACGCTCACGCAGACGCTGCTCACCGATGCGAACGCCGCATGGCGTACGCAGACGATCGACCTGCTCGTCGCCGGGCTCGCTCACACCTTGGGCGCAAGTGTCGAAGCGAATTCGCTGCTGATCGAACTCGAAGGCCACGGACGCGAAGCGCTGTTCGAAGACTTCGACGCGAGCCGCTCGATCGGCTGGCTGACGAGCCACTATCCTGTCGCGCTGCCCATCGGTGCTTCGAGCACCGACACGCTCACGGCCGTCAAGGACGCATTGCGCGCGGTACCGAACAAGGGTATCGGCTTCGGCGTGCTGCGCTATCTCGCCGATGACGCGAAGCGAACGAAGCTTGCCGCGCTGCCGCGTCCGCGCGTGACTTTTAATTACCTGGGCCAGTTCGGCGAAGCATCAAACGAGCGCGCGCTGAACGCACGCTTTGGCGGCGCAGGCTGCGAGCGCGATCCGGCAGGTCCGATGTCGAATGCACTGGCGATTCACGCGCATATCGACGGCGCGCGCAAGCTCAAGGTGCATTGGGTCTATAGCGCGGCGATGTTCGAGCCGGACACGGTCGAAAAACTCGCGCGCACATTCGAAAGCACGTTGCGCGATATCGCGGCGCGCTGCATCGAACGCGTGTCGAAGCGCGGCGCGAGCGCCACCCCCGCTGACTTTCCGCTTGCACAGCGCGCGGGCCTCTCGCAGCCGATGCTCGAGTGTCTCGAACTGGATTTGCGCACGGTCGACGACATCTATCCGCTGTCGCCGATGCAGCAGGGCATCCTGTTCCACTCGCTGTATGCGCCCGATCGCACCACGTATGTCAATCAACTCGTCGCGACGCTGACGTCGCCGGATATCGCGCGCCTGACGGGCACGTTCAATCGCGTCGTGCCGCAGCACGACATCTTGCGCACGAGCTTCTGGCATGACGCCGACTTGCCGCTGCAAATCGTGTATCGCCAGGCGAAGCTGCCGTTCGCCGTGCTCGACTGGCGTGGCCGCGATGCGCAGGACGCAAACTTCGAGCAATGGCTGACGGAAGATCGCGCGCAAGGCTTCGATCTGACGCAAGCACCGCTGATGCGCGTGACGCTGGTTCGCCTCACCGACGACGAATGGCGCCTCGTGTGGACGCGTCACCACTTGCTGCTCGACGGCTGGAGCACGGCGCGTATGTTCGCCGACGTGTTGCGCGATTACATGAGCGAGCGCCGCGCGTTGTCGTTCGGCCAGGCGGCGCGGTTGCGCTACCGCGACTTCATCGCGTGGCTCGATGCGCGCGATCACGACGCCGACAAGGCGTTCTGGCTCGAACGACTCGCCCGCTTCGACGAGCCGACGCTGGTCGCGCCGAACGTGTCGCCGGAGGATGCTGCCGCACCCAGCGACGTCTGGCGCGCGCGGCTCGACGCGACCACGACCGCGAAGCTGACCGCGCTCGCACGCAGCCTCAGGCTGACCGTGAATACGGTGGTGCAGGGCGCGTGGGCGCTCGCGTTGCAGCGCATGACCCATCACGCGACGGTTGCATTCGGCGCGACCGTCGCGGGCCGGCCCGACGCGCTGCCCGACGTCGACAGCGTGCTTGGCCTTTTCATCAACACATTGCCCGTCATCGCCACGCCTGCACCGCAACGGCGCATCGCCGACTGGCTCGCGGACCTGCAACGCGACAACGCGGCGAATGCCGAGCATGCGCATACGCCGCTCTTCGACATACAACGTTGGGCCGGACAGGGCGGCGGCGCAATGTTCGACACGCTGGTCGTGTTCGAGAACTATCCCGTCGATCCGGCGTGGTCGGCGAACCACGAACGTGCGCTGCGCCTGTCGGACATTCGCAGCGTCGAATCGACCGATCTGGCCGTCACGCTGGTTGTTCAGGCCGGCGATACCCTGACGATCGACTACGGCTACGACACGGCGCGTATTGATGAAGCGCGCGTGCAGACGCTGCATCGCGCGTTCAATGCCAGCATTGAAGCGTTTATCGCCGATCCGCATGCACTGCTCGGAAGCGTGTCGATCGCGACACACGACGATTGCACGCAACTCGTGCGCTTCAACGATACCGCGCACACGTGGCGCGATGAACAGCAACTGCCGCTTCATCGTCAGTTCGAACGCCATGCTGCTGCGACGCCGGACGCAATCGCGCTGGACTTCATCGACGCCAACGGGACACGCACGCGCGTCACGTACGCCGAACTTGATGACCGCGCGAATCGCGTGGCCGCTGCGTTGCTGAATGCAGGCGTCAAGGCGGACAGCGTGGTAGCGCTATGCGTCGAGCGTTCGGTCGACATGGTGGTCGCGCTGTTCGGCGTGTTGAAGGCGGGCGCCGCGTATCTGCCCGTCGATCCCGACTATCCCGCCGACCGCATCGCGTATCTGCTCGACGATGCGCAGCCCGCCGTCGTGTTGACTCAACGGGCGCTGCATGCGCGCGTTGTCGCTTCGATCCGCAGCGATAGCGCGCATGTGCAGTGCGTCGAAGAACTCGATGCGAGCGCCGCGCTCGAAACGCTTGTTGCTGTCGATCCCGATCAGCTTGCGTACCTGATCTACACATCGGGTTCGACAGGCAAGCCGAAGGGCGCGGGCAATACGCATCGCGCGCTCGCGAACCGGATCGCGTGGATGCAGGACGCGTATCGGCTGACGCCGCAAGATGTCGTGCTGCACAAGACGCCGTTCGGCTTTGACGTTTCCGTGTGGGAATTCGTGTGGCCGTTGTCGGTCGGCGCGACGCTCGCCATCGCCGCACCTGGCGATCATCGCGACCCAGCACGACTCGCGTCCGCCATCGCCACATTTGGTGTAACGACATTGCATTTCGTGCCGTCGATGCTTGGCGCGTTCCTCGGCCATCTGAAGGACTTCGATGCCGCTGCGCAATGCACGAGCATCGCGCGGATC
>WNGR01007778.1_pt1 | contig 11352 bp, 10 predicted proteins | sample 5407581 | NCBI WGS metagenome assembly WNGR01 (sample SAMN13153383, study PRJNA577476) | soil metagenome | isolation source: 80 cm soil or saprolite under Garry oak tree replicate 2 | place: USA:California | collected 2016-06-15 | reverse complement strand
TCTTGCCAGCAATTTCTGGTCCGTCCGACCAGTCACGCCATTTCCGGGCCGGGCGTGGGCTGTGTCGACCGGAATGGTTGATATGAGCGCCGTACGTGATGCTTGCACCTTGCAGTACTCAAGCGCCGATTCGGCGATAGGCGTGGGATCTGCACGACGTCTGCCTGGAGGCTGGCTACGTCGTGTCAGCTTATCCAGGCCGCCGAGTTCGCCGGGGAAGGGTCCTGCGGCCGGGCGCTTGGCGTAACCCGTCCGGATGGCTGGAGTGCCGCGCCGTTCACCCGTGGCGACCCCGGCCGCGCTGATATGCGCGCCATCTTCGACCAGACCGCCCCGTCCCTGTGTGCCCCGGTCCGCTGGCGCCGCAGATGACGGCAGAGCAGAAGATCTGCTCAGGGATCCGGCGCGGCGGTCGCCGGCGATGATTGCGTTCCTGGTCATTATGAAGTGCTGCCGGTGTCCTCTGACCGTTCGAAGAGCTTGCGGTAGGCGCCGTAGCCCTCGCGTTCCAGGTCGTCGGCCGGGATGAAGCGGAGGGCGGCGGAGTTGATGCAGTAGCGCAGGCCTCCGGCTTCCCTGGGCCCGTCGTGGAACAGGTGGCCCAGGTGGCTGCCGCCGTGGGCGGAGCGGACCTCGGTCCTGGGTAGCACAAGCTTGAAGTCGCGGCGCTGGACCACGTTGCCCTGCTCGAGAGGGACCGTGAAGCTCGGCCAGCCGGTGTGGCTGTCGAACTTGCTGGCCGAGGAGAACAGCGGCTCGCCGGACACGACGTCGACGTAGATGCCGGGCTCCTTGCTGTCCCAGTAATCGTTCCGGAACGGCGGCTCGGTGCCGTTCTTCTGGGTGACCCGGTATTGCTCCGGGGTAAGCCGCGAGACAGCCTCGGGGTCCTTGCGGTAGTTCTCCGTCATGTCAGCTCCCTGCCTCATGGCCCCGCCGCCTGCGAGATGGCCCGCGATGGGTGCAACCTGGAGCTGGCCGCGGTTATGTCCGGCGTAACCGGGTCCGCAGGCGCCGGACTGCAGACGCAGGTCCGCGCGCTCCCGAACCCCAGGAGAGCAGCCTCGCTGAGGCCGTCGGCTATGTTCGGTCGGGGGCGTTGCTTTACGGACTAAAGACAGGAGAGGGGCCGGGAATGAGCGTGGCCGAGGCTGTCTTCGGGCGGATCGCCGACGGTGAGCTAGTGATCATTGACGGCGGTACCGGCACCCAGCTGCAGGCTGAGGGCGTGCCCATGGACGAGTTGGCGTGGAGCGCCCGGGCGAACCTGGAGCAGCCCGACGTGGTGCAGCACGTCCACGAGGAGTACATCAGGGCCGGGGCCGAGGTGATCATCGCGAACACCTACGCGTCCAGCCGTGCGGCCCTGGAGCCCGCCGGGCTCGGGAGCCGCGTCGCCGAGGCCAACCGGAGCGCCGTCCGCGCGGCCCTGTGGGGACCTTCGCTGCGAGTGGGGCGCGTCGCGGTTTTGGTGAATGTCAGCAGGCCTGGCCGGGGTGGCCGGCCAGGCCTGCTGAGGTGATGGCTTGCTAGCGGGGATGTTGTCCTGCGGCGTGGCGGATGGCTGTGATCAGGAGTTTCAGGTTCCGGTTGTCCAGGCCGGGAATGGCCTGGCGGAGGGAGACGAGGGTGCCGTCGGCGATGCTGGCGGCGAGCTGGAGGATGCGCTGTTCCCCGCTGCAGAGGGGGATCTGCCCGTCATGGAGGGCGGTGAGCGCCGCGTCCCAGTCGATCCAGGCCATCAGGGTGGTGCCGTCGCTGATGCTGGTGCCGGTATGCACGAAGCGGGCGAAGTCGTCGCGGGGCAGGATGCCGCCGTGGCCGATGAGCAGCTCGGTGCCGGCTTCCTCGGGGTGCAGGCCGGCGGCGTGAGCGCGCAGCGCGGCGATGATCGCGGCGTTCACTGGTCCTGCTGCCGGGCCAGGACGGCCTGGAGGGCGTTGTGCTTGGCGGGGTCGTAGGCGGTGCCGTCGTGCCAGCAGCGCCAGATGACGTAGGTCCAGGCGCGGGCGGTGATGCGGACGGCGAGCGGGTGGTCCTTGCCGCGGGCGCGGGCATCGTCGTAGATGGCCGCGGCCCAGGGGCTGGCGTGCCGGGAGTCGGCGGCGAAGTCGCACAGGGCGTCGCGGAGCTGGCGGTTGACCGCCCACCGGAAGCCGTGGGCGATCCGGGTGCCGGACCGGCGGGTGACCGGGGCGACCCCGGCCAGCCCGGCCAGCGATTCGGGGTCGGGGAAGCGGGACCGGCAGTCGCCGATCTCGGCGAGCAGCCGGGCGGCGCGTACGGTTCCGGGCCGGGGCAGGGAGGTGAAGATGTGCCCGTCGGGGTGGGCAGCCAGCTGCCCGGCGATCTGGGTCGCCAGGGCCTTGATCTGGGCGGACAGCGCGGTCAGCGTGGCGGTCAGGGCCGCGGTGACGCCGGCCTGGGCGGCGCCGTCGGTGCCGGTGGCGCCGGGCGGCGCGGCCTGCAGCCGAGCGTGCAGCACGCTGGCCGGGGCCGGGCGCCCGCGCACCGCGATGGTCGCCAGCCACGCGCCGATCGCCTGCTCATCCAGCCCGGCGGCCGCGTCCTGGCTGCCGAAACGGGCCAGGAAGGCCAGGCTGATCGGGCTGTCCAGGTCGTGGAACAGGGTGATCCCGGCCGGGAACGCGACGGCCAGGTGGGCGCGCAGCTGGTTGCAGACCGCCACGCGGTGCCGCACCAGGTCCCGGCGGGCCCGCACCGTCATCCGCAGTGAGATGGTCGCGGGCGTATCGGGGACCAGCGGCCGCAGCCGGGCCCGGTCCGTGCGCAGCGTGTCCGCCAGCACGAACGCATCGAACCGGTCGTCTTTGGCGCCGGCGGCGCCGAACCGCGACCGCAGGTTCTTCACCTGCCGGGAGGTGATCACCACCACCGTCAGGCCGGCGGCGAGCAGGGCATCGACCAGCGGGCCGTCGCCCCGCTCGATGGCGACCTCGGTGACCTTGCTCCGGCGCAGCCGGGTGATCAGCGCGGCGATCCCCGCCTTGTCGTGCGCGGCGGAAAACCGGTCGGTGACCCGCCCGGTCATGTCGACCACGCACGCGACATGATCGGCGGTGGCCCAGTCGATCCCGGCGCACACGCCGCCAGCCGGGACATCGGGCAGAACCAGGGGTAGGGCATACTGCATCACAGCCTCCTCGCTGCTAGCCCAGTGGGGAGGCACCCTTATTCACGGACCCGGGACGCTCATCGTCAGCTCACTGTCCGGCGCTCGCAGCGCATGGCCCTGTCGACGATCGGCGCGTCCCGGTAACCACCAGCCCCGCAGAAACTGCCGCTGGACCTCACTGAAGGGTCTCGCGAACCCGGGCGGTGACTGGTGGCACCTGGGGTGCATCGGTGATCTCGGTCACCGACCGGACAACTCTGGCCCCCAGACCCGCTCACCCGCAACCGCACCAGGTTAAACATGCGTAACCGTTGATTGCGCACAGCAGCAGACCGGCTTCCCCGGGAACCCGCCAGGCGAGGTCCCCCAGTGAGCGGACCCTGGCCATCTGGGCCGGTCAGGGGTCTGTGAGGGCGGTACGGGTCAGGCGGCCTGGGCCGGGCCTGTTCCGTCCGGGTCGGGTGCGGGGATGCGGCAGAGGGTGACCTCGAAGCCGAGAGCGCCGAGCTTGCCGACGTGGTGGGCGATCTGGCGGCGGGTGTCGCGCTGGCGCTCGTAGTAGTCCGGGCCGAGGTCCTGGTATCGCATGCCGGGGTCAGCCAGCAGCTGGGAGGCCTTCATCTGGGTGTTCCCGGTGGCGACGCAGGCCTTGGCCGTGCCGCGTCTTCGGGCCGGCCGGCGGTGCCGGGCGCCTTCGCGGGTCTGGGTCCGGCCGGCCGCCACCGCGGTCTCGCCGGTGATGGCGCCCAGGTACCGGTTGCCCTTCTTGGCCTTGGCGCGTCCCTTGCTTTTGCCGGACTGGTGGTCTTGCGGGGCCCGGCCGGCCCAGGAGGCCAGGTGCGGCCCGGTGCGGAACCTGGTCATATCCACGCCGGTTTCGGCCACGGCATCCTGGGCAGCGCGGCGGCCCCAGCCGGGCATAGATCCGGCCTGCTGCAGCTGCTCCTCGTACGGGGCCAGCAGCCGCTCGATCACCCCGGACAGGTCCTCGATGCCGGCGGCCAGCCGGTCGATGCGCGCCAGCACCTTGGCCAGCAGGGCGGCATGCTCGGCGGTGAAGAACTCCGCGCCCTCCACGGCTTCTTCCAGCTGGCGGATCTTGCGGCGGGCCGCGGCGCGGGCCAGCTGGGCCAGCACCTCGGGGTCACGCTGGCCGGCGATCAGGTGGTCCATGATGTCCCGGCCGGTGACGCCGTGCAGGTCGGTCAGCACGGCCGAGATCTTGATCGCCGCTGATTCCAGCAGCTTCTCCGCGCGCTGCTTCTCCCGGGTCCGTTCTTCGGTCAGGTCCCGCCGGTACCGGGTATGCAGCCGGATGATCCGGAACTCCGGCGTGACTGCGAAGCAGGAGGTGATGGCGCCGCGCTCGAAGCACGCCGCCAGCCAGCGGGAATCGGCCGGGTCCCGCTGGGGCCGGCCGGGCAGGTTCTTGACCTGCTTGGCGTCGGCCAGCACGCACTCGAACCCCTCGGCCTCCAGCCGGCACAACGGTCCCTTCCAGTAGTCCCCGGTCGCCTCCATCACCACCGCGGGCACCTGCCAGCACCGCAGCCAGTCCGCCAGCGCCAGCACCTCCCGCTTCGTGGTACCGAAGCTGCGGGTCTCTTGCATCCGCCGCGCAGGATCACGATCTGATGGCACCCGGATCGTCGCGACCAGCCCGGCCTTGCCGATGCCGGTGCCGCACACCCGGTCCCGGTACAGCGGCTCGTCGGTCACCTCTTCCATCCCTCACCTCACCTGACCTCTCCCTCATGGACTGCTAACCTGCCAGGTGGTACCGCCCGGGGAACCGGGGGGCGAGCGGAGGAATCTGACCCGCGTGCTCGTAGCGACAATGTACGGCCCCTGGGAAGACCGGTTCCCGGCGTCAGGCTGATCCGCGGCCTCGACCGCACCAAGAAGGAAACGACGTCACGGGCGGTACCGCAGCCATTTTTCACGCCGGTACGGCGCCGCGCCAGCGGTACCAAGGGCTGATCCGTAGATCAATGGAGGGCGTCCGGTCAGTGCGCCGGAATCCGTATCGGCAGGTCAGCATCCTGCCGGGTGTCTGGCGGAGACGCCATAGTCCGGTACCGTCCGGTCAGTCCGTGAGAAAGCTGTGAGAGACCCTGCCTTGGTGGCGGCACGCGAGCCCCAACCGCATTAGCAGCTCGGGTCGTCGCTGTCCGGATCGGTTCAGGCTGGACCAACGTCCCTGATCGGCCTGCCCTGGCCGCCGCGGCACGGTATTGACCTGCAACCCAAACTGCAACCGTGCCATCAGCTTGGGAATCTGTGCCATCCGAGCTGGACGCGGCACTTAATACCGTCCGGTGACCGGAAACCGCTTGTCATGGGCGGCCATGGCCTGGATGGCGAGGCGCCGCTGCGCCGGAGTTGAGAAGACGGCCAGTTCACGCTCTGCCTCCGGGCGCCGCATGCGGTCCGCCTTAGGGCTGGCCGGGATTAGCGGGGCGGTCAAGACCAGCCACAGTCCGGGGAGGAGAACCATGCCGCCCGGGCCGTCGAGCCACATGACGCCGGCCACCGTGAGCGCCGCCCCGGCTAGCAGGGGCCGCCAGCGGGCCCGCACGGCGCGGGCCAGGGGCCTCAGGCCGACGACGGTGAGCAGCGCGCCGGTACGGATCCACCTGCGGATCCGCCTTCTCCGTGTGAACGGCGGGGCGCCGTACCTGCCGGCTGAGCCTGCGGACTGGCTCCACACCACCAGGTTCCGCCGATGCGATCGCGGTCTCATCGCCGCCCCCTGCCTCCCAAGGCTCCGCTGTGCGTGTCCTCAATGGTACGCTTCTGCGCTCTTCAGGAGCGTGCCGCGCAGAGCGGTTGGCGCCCCGGCGCCCAGGTCCTCGTCACTAACCAGCGACCTACGCATTACGAGGGTGTTCTCGTGCGTTGCTCGCGAGTCGAAAGCCCGCGCTAGCTTCAAGTCCGCAGGTGGCTGCCGGTGGCGATCGCTGGCTGTTGAGGCTGCAAAGGCAAAGCCCACCGCCGCGAATACCTCGGCTACGCCGGACGGCGAGTCCTGGTCTCCCGCAAGTGGTCCGGCAAGACCCTCGCAGACCACCGCGCCGACCGCCGGACCTGGCTTACCAGCGCGCTCGGGCTTCCGGCAACCGACCCGGCCCGGTACACCTGGGAACCGGTCAAGCCCGGCGACCCGGACCACATGCCCAACGGGCAACGGCTCCTGCACGTCGTCGCCGACCGCATCCAATGGCAAACCGCCCTCGAACTGGCCCGGCGCAGAGCCGCCGAGGCCGATCCTTCGGCAACGGGCAGGGCGGCATGACGACAGAGAGCCCGAATGCCGTTGGGTCCTCCGGTGCGGATGCTGCATCTCGACCTCATGTGCCACGGCCACGAAGGCAGATGAGCAAGGGGATGACGCTGGCCGAACTGCTGGCGCTACCCCTGATGGTCGATGTGAGTACCGCGGCACGGGCGCTCGGGCTTAGCCGGTCCACTGGCTACGAACTCGCTCGGCGCGGCGATTTCCCGTGCCGGGTGCTACACGTCGGCAGCTCCTACCGCGTCCCTACCGCCGAACTGCTTCGCGTCCTCGGCATCGATCTCACTGAGCTATCGCCGGGGTTTCCGGCTGCCTAGGACCAACCGAGAGGAGAACCCCGATGAAGGAGCCGATCAACAAGATCACGCTGAAAGACGGCTCGGTCAGATACCGTCTCGTGGTCGACATAGGACGTGATGATCGCGGCAAGCGGAAGCAACTCACGCGTACCTTTGATACCCGGCGCGAGGCCCGGGAAGAACTGTCGCGCATCCGGCATGAGACCAATCTGGGGACATACGTCAAGTCGTCCAAGGAGACGGTGAACTCCTATCTAGACGGCTACCTCCAGGGCACGACTCGCGGGTTGCGCGCCTCCACCAAGCGGAACTACGAAGACGCGCTGCGGCCGGTCCGCGAGCGCCTGGGAACTCGTCCACTCCAGTCCATCACGAAGTCCGACGTCGAGGACCTTGTCGACTGGATGCTGACGGCAGGCCGCAGACGAGGGGGGAAGCCGGGAACGGGCCTGTCCGGTCGTTCGGCACGGCTGACGCTGGGCCGGTTCAGCGCCGCACTGGAGGCGGCCGTCCTGGAAGGCAAGCTCGTCCGCAACGTGGCACGACTTGTCAAACCGCCCGAGCACACCCCGCGGGAGCGCGAGACCTGGAGCAAAGTAGAGGTCAGGAAGTTCCTGGCCAAGGCGTCCTCTGACCGGCTCCATGTCGCGTGGCGCCTGCCGCTCTATGGCCTGCGTCGCGGTGAAGTGCTTGGTCTGCGCTGGTCGGATATCGATCTGCGAGCCGGAATGCTCACCGTCAATCAGGCCCGGGTCCTAGTCGAGTACCGGGTCCGCATCGAGGAGCCGAAGTCCCGTAACGGCAAGCGGACGCTGCCGCTCGACGGCGAGCTGGTGGCCGCGCTGACCGCACTGCGCAAACGCCAGCTGGAAGAGGGCACGATCGCGGGCACGGCCTATCGGTCAGGACTCGCTGAGCTGGAGTGGTACCAGGGGGGCGAGTACGTGATCACCGACGAGGCTGGCACTCCCGTTCATCCCGAGTGGTATTCCGACGAGTTCGGCCGTCTGCTTAGGCGGGCCGGGCTGCGGCGGATCACCCTGCACGACTCGCGTCACACGACCCTGACGCTCATGGAGCACGCGGGCGTGCCGATCTCCATCATCAGCAAGTGGGCAGGTCACTACGACTCGGCGTTCACGCAGAAGATCTACGTCCACGCGAGCGATGACGACCTGCAACGGGGCCAGGCCGCACTCGCCAGGATTCACAAGATCGCTTAGGACTGTGAGAAATTGTGAGACGGCAGGCCCTAGGACGAAGAGCCAGGCTCTTGACGATCCCTGGCAATAAGGCCTTGACCTGCGGATACATTGGCGCGCTCGAAGGGATTCGAACCCCCAACCTTCTGATCCGTAGTCAGATGCTCTATCCGTTGAGCTACGAGCGCACGAAGTAGCAGTATACGGCAGTCCGAGCGCTCACGATGCGTGCTTGTGACGCATGCACGAGGTCACAGCGGTGATAGAGCTTCTGATTTTCTGATCTAAAACGGCTTAAAGACGTGAGAGTCACCAGCGTGTTCGTGCTCCACGTGCCACCAGGAAGTCCCCTATCCGGCGCGCATGGCGGCGATGGATTCGGCCGGGCTGTCACGTTGGAGCTGGCTGAGCACATCCTCTAGGTCCTGTGGAGGACGAGTCTGCGAGTCGGCGATCTGCTGGCTGTTATGTGCAGCATCCGCAACGATCGCAGCATCCGCAACCTTCCCGGGATGGCCCGATCACGGCGGGCGTAGCTGACCAGGCGTCCTGTGTGGGTGGGCGCGACGAAGGCCTCTCGGATGCTTCGGCCGCGGCGCTGCCTGTACGCCGCCGGGATGGCCGGGGATATGACTTGCGGCATATGCGGGCCGCTGAGGTTTGGCCTGCCGGGAGACGCTTGGCATCGCGGCTGGTTCCTAGCGTTGGCAGTGCCGGAGATACCGGCGTGACCGATCGAAGGAAACACAGTGATCGAGGTAAAGAACCTGAGTAAGCGATACGGGGAGAAACTGGCTGTCGATGGCCTGGATTTCGTCGTCCAGCCCGGCACCGTGACGGGTTTTCTCGGGCCGAACGGGGCTGGGAAGTCCACCACGATGCGGATGATCGCCGGGCTGGACCAGCCCACCGCCGGCCGGGTCCTGGTCAACGGCAGGGATTACCGTGCCGCGTCCGCCCCGATGGCCGAGCTGGGCATCTTGCTGGAGGCCAGGGCGGTGCACACCGGCCGGTCGGCCCGCAACCACCTGCTGGCGCTGGCCCAGACCAACGGCGTCAGCCAGCGCCGGGTCGATGAGGTGATCGACATGGTCGGCTTGGGTGATGTTGCGCGCAAGCGGGCCGGCGGGTTCTCCCTGGGGATGGGCCAGCGGCTGGGCCTCGCGTCCGCCCTGCTCGGCGATCCGGGCGTGGTGGTCCTGGACGAGCCGGTCAACGGGCTGGACCCGGAGGGGGTGCTGTGGATCAGGAACCTGCTCACGGGCCTGGCCGACGAGGGCCGCACGGTGTTCGTGTCCTCGCACCTGATGAGCGAGATGGCGCTGACCGCGACACGGCTGGTGGTGATCGGCCGCGGGCGGCTGATCGCGGACACCACCGTCGAGGAGTTCGTGGCCCGCGCCGGGGGCGGTGCGGTCACCGTGCGCACCCCGCAGGCAGCCCGGCTGCGGGGCCTGCTGCTCGGCCCGGACATCACCGTGACCAGCCAGCAGTCCGACGTCCTGCAGGTGCAGGGGCTGACTGCGGAGCAGATCGGCACGGCCGCGTGGCAGGCCGGTCTGCCCGTCTTCGAACTGACCACCGAGCACGCCACGCTGGAGGAGGCATTCATGCAGCTCACCGATGACTCCGTCGACTTCCGTTCCTACGGTGCCGCTGAGGCGGTGGCAGCCCGATGAGCGCTGTCCTGACTCCCGCCGCCTCGACCGCCGCCAGGGCGCCCGCGCTGAAGGTCACCCAGGCGCGGGTGCTGCTCTCGGAGTTCACCAAGTTCCGGTCGCTGCGGTCCACCATGTACACGCTGCTGACCGCCGTGGCGCTGATGATCGGCATCGGCGCGCTGTTCTCGGCGGTGACCGCCAGCCAGTACCACACCTTCAGCGCGGCCGACAGGGCCGCCTTCAACCCCGCCGCCACCAGCCTGCAGGGCACTGTCTTCGCGGTTGTGGCCTTCGGGGTGCTGGGCGTGCTGCTGATGAGCGGCGAGTACACCACCGGCATGATCCGCTCGTCGCTGGCCGCCGTGCCGCGCCGCCTGCCGGTCTTGTGGGGCAAGCTGGCCGTGTTCGCGGGCACGATCTTCTCGGTCTCGCTCGTGGCCAGCTTCATCTCCTTCTTCCTCGGCCAGGCGCTGTTGAGCGGACACCACCTCGGGGTAGCCATCACCGCTCCCGGGGCTCTGCGGTCAGTCATCGGCGCTGCCCTGTACGTGACCGTGGCGGGCCTGATCGGCGTCGCCCTGGGCACGCTGTTCCGCAACACCGCCGCGGGGATCGCCACCTTCGCCGGGGTGTTCTTCGTCGTCCCGCCGCTGGCGGGCCTGCTGCCCGCCTCGGTCAGCAACCACTTGACCCCCTACCTGCCCTCCAACGCGGGTGGGGTCTTGTGGAGCGGAGCGGCCAACGTGCACAACGCGCTGGCACCGTGGACCGGATTCGCGCTGCTGTGCGGGTACGCCGTCGTCCTGATCGCCGCCGCCGCGTGGCGGCTGCGACGTGCCGACGCCTGATCCCTGAGAGACAATGCCCAGCATGAGGATGCTCAGGGCGGTCGAATACCCGGCGTACCGCACCGCGGGCCGCTGGGTATTCGACGTGCTGGTCACCCTGCTCGCCGCAGCGTCGGCGGTGCCCGCCGCCTTGCACGACCAGGCCCGCCCGCGTGCCGGAACGGTCGTCGTGCTGGCCCTGGCTGCCGCACCGCTGCTGGTCCGCCGGATCTGGCCCGTCCCGGTGCTCGGCTGTGTCCTGGCCGTCGATATCGGCGCCGGGCTATGGAGTGAAGTCCACGCGATCAACGGCCTGGCCCTGCTCATCGCCCTGTACACCGTCGCCAGCATGCGGCCGCGCCGGGAGGCGGTGGCGTGCGCCGCCGTGCTCGAGCTGGCCATTGTGGCCGGGACGATCTGGCTGGCCGGCGGCAACTGGTGGACCGACGCGATCTTCCTGTCCGGGCTGGTCGCCGCCGCGCTCGGGCTCGGCCTGTACTTCTCTACCCGGCGCGCCTATCTGGCCGAACTGCACGACCGCGCGGAGCGGCTGGAACGTGAGCGAGACCAGCAGGTCGCACTGGCCGCGGCCGCCGAGCGCGCCCGGATCGCCCGCGAGATGCACGACATCGTCGCGCACCACCTCACCGTCATGACCACCCTGAGCGACGCGGCGATCGCCACGTCGGCCACTTCGCCGGAGCGGGCCACCGAGGTCATGCGCAGGGTGTCAGCGACTGGACGGCGCGCGCTGGCCGATACGCGCAGGCTCCTCGGCGTGCTGCGCCAGCGCCCCGGCCAGGACGCCGACGAGGCTCTTCAGCCGGTACCCGGCATGGCCCAGCTCGACGCGCTCATCGAGCAGGTCCGGTCGGCGGGGCTCGATACCAAGCTGGAGATCCACGGCGCCGGGCCGGACGTTCCTCCAGGTG
>WNGR01009723.1_pt1 | contig 11353 bp, 9 predicted proteins | sample 5407581 | NCBI WGS metagenome assembly WNGR01 (sample SAMN13153383, study PRJNA577476) | soil metagenome | isolation source: 80 cm soil or saprolite under Garry oak tree replicate 2 | place: USA:California | collected 2016-06-15 | reverse complement strand
GAACAGCCCGCCGTTCTCGTCGACGTCCATGGTCAGCGTCGCGACATCGCCTTCGGCGTCGAGCTTCCAATGGCGGTAACGCGACGGCTCGGTCTGGAAATCGATGTATTTTGCACCGCCTGCGAGAACGCGATCTTCGCCTGCCATTGGGCCATCCTGACGCTTTTGTTTGGCTATCGTGATATGCACAATAATGCATGTTTTGGAGGAGGTCTAGCCTAAAACGGCGGAACATGCATTTTGTTTCATGTTTAGCCAAATGGCCCAGGAAAGATCTAGGCGGCTTGCCCCTGCGAGCCGTCCGTACGCAACGCAGCCTTGGCGAATTCCGTGACCACCTGCAGCGTCGGCTCGGGCGCTTCGCGGTGTGGCGAATGCCCTGCCCCCTGGATGAGGGAAACATCGACCGGGCAATAGCATTCGTCTTGTGCGATCTCGGCCTGCCGCATGGTGCCGTACTGGTCGTTCACCCCCTGCAGGATGGCGATGGGCACGCGGATATAGGCGAGGTATTCCGAAATATCCCACCCACGGAAGTTTGGATCGAGCCAGGCGCCATTCCAGCCATGGAAGGCGTTGTCGACGTCCTTGTGCCAGCGCGACAGCTTCTCTCTCAAATTGGTGGTCTCGTAGGCCGTCTTGATCTCGGCGATCGATTTCACCGAGATGTCCTCGACGATGAAATGCGGCGCGATCAGCGCGATGCCCTGCACACGATGATCCTGATGGCTGCCGGCATAGATCGAAGCGATCGAAGCGCCATCGGAATGCCCGACCAGAAGACTGCGGCGGAAACCGATGGCGTCGAGCAACTTCGGCAGCACGTCGAGCGCCTCGACATGCATGTAGTCGAGCGGGCGCGGCAGCGTGACCGGCGACGAGGCACCGTAACCAGCGCGCGAGTAGACGAACACGCCTACACCGGTCGCGGCCTGCAGCTTCTCGGGGAAGTCGCCCCATAGTCCGACAGAGCCGAGGCCTTCGTGCAGCATCACGATGGTCGGCGCCTGCTCAGGCGGCGGGCCGATCATGCGGTATTCGAGATCGGCGGTGCCGATGCGGAGGAAGCCGGTGGGGGAGAGGGTGGTCATATTGTCAGCTTTCCGAAAGTGATCGAGACGTCGCACACCTCACTCACGTCGTCCCGGCGAACGCCGGGACCCATAGCCACCGGCCTTCGTTGTGACAGAAGGTCTTGCATACCGCGTATCAACGATAAGCCGCGGCGTATGGGTCCCGGCGTTCGCCGGGACGACGCGTGGAGGTTACGTCCACCACGTCGATCCAGCGCGGATATTTCCACGGGCCGATCTTCTGCTTGACGTGCTCTTTCAGCGCCTCATGCAGTCCCTCGGTTTTGGCATCGGCGCGCAGCACCACGAACGCCTTCGGCTTCAACAGCCCTTCCGAATCGGCTTCGGGCACCACGGCAGCTTCCAGCACGGCGGGATGCGTGATCAGCGCGCTCTCGACCTCGAACGGCGAGACCCAGATGCCCGAAACCTTGAACATGTCGTCAGAGCGGCCGCAGAAGGTGTAACGGCCCTCGGCGTCGCGGGTATATTTGTCGCCGGTACGGGTCCAGTAGCCTTCGAAGGTCGAGCGGGTCTTGCTGCGCTGGTTCCAGTAACCCTCGCCGGCAGACGGTGCATGCACCAGCATTTCGCCGACCTCGCCATCGGGCACGTCGACGCCCGCCTCATTGACCAGCCGCACTTGATAGCCCGGCACCGGGCGGCCTGAGGAGCCGTATTTGATGTCGCCGGGCGCGTTCGACAGGAAGATATGCAACAGCTCGGTCGAGCCGACGCCGTCGAGGATGTCGACGCCGAAGCGCGCCTTCCAGGCGTTGCCGACCGATTCCGGCAGCGCCTCGCCGGCTGAAGTACAGACGCGCAGGCGGTTGCCGGCGCCCGCCGCCTTCAGCGTCTCGTCGTTGAGCATCGCCGCAAACAACGTCGGCACGCCGAAGAAGATCGACGGGTTATATTTGTTCATCAGCGCGAACATCACGGCCGGCGTCGGACGCTCGGAATTGAGCACCGTGGTGGCGCCGACCGACATCGGAAAGGTCAGCGCGTTGCCGAGGCCGTAGGCGAAGAACAGCTTTGCCGCTGATAGCCCGACATCGTCCTCGCGAATGCCGAGCACCTGTTTTGCGTATGTCTCCGCCGTCGCGGCGAGATTGGAATGCAGGTGACGCACGCCCTTGGGCATGCCGGTCGAGCCTGACGAATAGAGCCAGAAGGCCGGCTCGTCGGGATGGGTCGCGGCGGTAGCGAACGTGTCGCTTTCGCGCGCGAGCTCGTCGGAGAGTTTCTTGTGGCCATGGGCATCCTTGCCGGACACGACGACATGCTCGAGATCGGGCATCCGCCCGACCATGTCCTTCACCACAGGCAATAGCGCCTCGGAGATGAACAGCACGCGCGCGCGGCAATCGGCCAGCACGTAAGCATATTGATCTGACGTCAGCAGCGTGTTGAGCGGCACCGGCACGATGCCGGCGCGGATCGCGCCGAGAAACACCGCCGGAAAATCCACGGTATCCAGCATGATCATCGCAACGCGCTCTTCGCGGCGGACGCCGAGCCGGCGCAGCATGTTGGCGACGCGGCAGCTCTGCTGCTGCAGGCCGCGATAGGTCAATTCGGAAACGCTATCGGTGAAGGCGAGCTTGTTGCCGCGGCCCTCCTCGATGTTACGATCGAGCAGCCAGGTCACTGCGTTGTAGGTCATGCCCCGCTCCTCAAGCTCAAGCCCGCCACCGACGCTTCTCCCCAGTTTTTAAGAATTATAATTCATAGAAAGCCACTATGCCAGCTTGCTGTCAATCCTCATCGGCATTATGTTTCCTGATATGACCGAAAGTGGCGACCCCGAAACCAGCTTTCTCGAGCAGCTCGGCCAGCGAGTCCGCACCATGCGCGCGCTACGCGGCATGTCGCGAAAGGTGCTCGCAAAAGTTTCCGGCATTTCGGAGCGCTACATCGCCCAGCTCGAAAGCGGCAAAGGCAACGTCTCGATCGTGCTGCTGCGCCGCGTGTCGACCGCGATGGGCGCGCATCTGGAAGATCTCATTCCCGTGGCCGAACCCGTGCCCGACTGGGCCGTGATCCGCGATCTCCTGCGCAAGGCAACGCCCGGCCAGATCGCGCAAGCCAAGGACGTTCTCGCAGGTAGCAGCGCGTCAGCGCCACGGCGGCATTCATTCTCCGGCATCGCCCTGATCGGCCTGCGCGGCGCCGGCAAATCCACGCTTGGCAAGATGCTGGCGAAGAAGATCGGCTGGAGCTTCGTCGAACTGAACAAGGAGATCGAGGCGCAGAACGGACTGTCCGTCGCCGAGATCATCGCGCTCTATGGCCAGGAAGGTTTCAGGCGCATGGAGCAGGCGGCGCTGACGCAATTGCTGGCGCGCAAGGAGTTGATGGTGCTGGCAACCGGGGGCGGCATCGTCTCGGAGGCCTTGACCTTCGACCGGGTGCTGTCGTCGTTCTACACCATCTGGGTGAAGGCCGATCCGGAAGAGCACATGGCCCGCGTGCGCCGCCAGGGCGATTTGCGACCGATGGCGGATGACCGCTCGGCGATGGCAGAGTTGCGCAACATCCTGCTCAGCCGCGAGCCGCTTTATGCGCGGGCGACGGCGGTGGTCGATACTGCAGGGCTCAGCGTCGATGCCGCCGCGGCGCGTCTGTACAATTCGGTGACGCCAGTGCTGCAAAATGATGCCCGGATGTTTGCGGTTGGATGACAGGGCGACCGAGCATCTGACGGTTGTGTCTCATCAGCCATTCGCGCTACTCATCGCGCATGAACTTGCATTTCGTCCATGACACTCCCGCAACCGGCAAACTGACGATCGCGAGAGAGACGCTGCGCCCGGCAGGGACGGCCTGAGCCCGTGAACGGCATGGGCATCATCGCGCTCGATCTCGGCATCCGCGGTGCAGCCTCGGGCCTGTTCCTGATGATCATGACCGTCATATTGATACGGGCCCGCCCCCTCACGACAATCAAGCTTCTCGGCTCCGCCATGTCCGCCGGGAGTGTCGGCTATTTGATCGCGACCGCACCGTTCGTGCCGAAATCAACGCTGTGGTGGACCTTGCCTATCCTGGCCACCAACCCGGTTTTGGTCTGGCTCTGGGCGCGCGCGACGTTCGATGACGATTTCGTAGTCCGACGTTGGCATGCCGCCTTGTGGCTGATCGTTCTCTGCATCGGGTTCACGGTATCTCTTAGCTGGACGGCCTGGCCGACCTTCGCACGCGCCGGTGGTCGATTGTTGTCGCTGATATCGCTGATCCTGGCGCTTTCGGCTATCGCGCAAACGGTCCGGACCTGGAGTGCCGATCTGGTTGCCGGCCGGCGCCGGCTGCGACTGGCGATCGTGACGTCATCAATGCTGTTTATCGTCATTCTCGCTGGCTCGGACCTGATGTCGATCTCGTCTATCAGCTCACCTGGCATTTCCGGCAGCCTTCTCAGTTCGGCTGGTCTGTTGGCGATGGCGGCCATGGTCGGATGGAGCCTGTTTTATCCACCACCAGCCGATCTTGCAGTCGCTGCGACGGCGATGAATGCTTCCAGCGCCACCCGAACCGAGCCTCGCGTCGACATCGGCCGCGATACCGTCGCACCCGCCTTGCTGCGCCGGCTCGACCATCTGATGTCCGTGGAACGCATCTACCGGCAGGAAGGCCTCACCATCGCCATGCTGGCGGCCAGGCTCGATTTGCCGGAACATCGGCTTCGACAGGCGATCAACGAGGGCCTTGGCCACCGTAACTTCAACGCGTTCCTCAACCGCTACCGGATCGACGAGGCCAAGGCCGCTCTGTCCGACCTGAGCCAGCGCGACGTCCCCGTGCTGACCATCGCCATGGACGCCGGATTCCAGTCGATCGGGCCGTTCAATCGCGCCTTCAAGGCCGATACCGGCATGACGCCGACCGAATTCCGGCGTGACGCCCTTGCCCGATCGCAAGTCATCGCATCCGAAAGTCACGATGATTCAAAGATCGGCCAGTCTGGCCAAGAAATCGGTTAGCCGAATCCTGGATCAGGCAAGAACGGATTGGCGCGGCGCGGCAGATTGCAACGATCATTCGATTCCTTCATTTCGGTTCTCTGGGGGTCCCATGGCGAAGGTCGAGCAAACACCGGAGCGGCTGCACGCCCTCGACGCGGTCAGGGGCTATGCTCTGCTGCTAGGCATCGTCCTGCACGCGACGATGTCGTTTCTCCCGACACCAACGCGAGTCTGGATCATCAGGGACAGCCATCCCAGCATCACGCTGGGCGTGCTGTTCTTTGCCGTCCACGTGTTCCGAATGACGACGTTCTTCCTGATCGCCGGCTTCTTCGCCCATTTGAGTTTCCATCGCCGCGGCGCCTGGGGTTTCGTCAAGGACCGGTTGCAGCGCATTGCGCTGCCGTTGGTGATCGGCTGGCCCATCCTGTTCACGGCGATGGGTATGGTGGTTTTCTGGGCCGCCACCTTTCCCGATGGCGGCCGTCTGCCCGGCGCGGCAACCTGGCCGCCGGTGCTGCCAAGATTTCCCCTCGCCCATCTCTGGTTTCTCTATGTGCTGCTGGAGCTTTACGCCGCCGTGCTGGTGTTGCGCACCGTGGTGGTCTGGCTCGACCAGGACGGCCGCATTCGCGCTCATGTCGATCGTCTGCTCGGCCTCGTGATGCAAAGCCGGTTCGCTCCTGGGATTCTCGCCGTGCCGATCGGGATCGCCTTGTGCCTCGATCCGACCTGGTTCGGCTGGATCGGGGTGCGAACGCCGGAATCATCCCTCGTCACCAATTTGCAAGCCTGGATCGGCTTCGGCACGGCGTTCGGCTTTGGCTGGCTGCTGCATCGACAGGTCGCCTTGATCCGGATGATGGAGCGACGCTGGTTGCTTAATTCCGTGCTCGCGGTCGTCCTGATAGCAGCGAGCTTCTTCCTCGCCGTCGCGCGCGGGCCGCAGCCCCAACTGATCGGCTATAGCGCCATCGGACTCGCAGGCGCCGTCTGCTATGCCCTCGCGATCTGGACCACGAGCTTTGCCGTGATCGGCCTTGCCCTGCGTTTCCTGTCCGGCTTCAGCCCCACGCGCCGCTACCTCGCCGACGCGTCCTATTGGCTCTATCTCATTCATATGCCGATCCTGATGGCCCTGCAGGTCGCGGTCTTCAACCTCGACTGGCCATGGCCGATCAAATTCGGGGGGATTTTGCTGATCGCACTTCCTCTGATGTTTGCAAGCTATCAGTGGCTGGTGAGGTACAGCTTCATCGGCACCGTGCTGAATGGCCGCCGCATGCGGCGGGAGGAACGGCTTGCGGCGGCTGCGACCGCAGGATCCGCAGCGACGTAAAACGTCATGGATCCTGCGCCGACTACAGCAACATCGACTTCACCGAATCAGCACCTTCACGCAGCAACGGCAAAAACCGCTCCATCATTTCATCGGTCGAGACGCGATCGACATGTGCGCCCATGTTGATCGCGGCGATGATGGTGCCGTCGTAACGGAGGATCGGCACCGAGATCGATCTGAATCCCGGCTCGGCCTCGCGGTCGACCAGGGAATAGCCGCGCTCGCGGTCGGCGATGATGGCGGCGAGCAGCGGTTTTGGATCAGTCACCGTGTGCGCGGTCATGGGCTCGCGCCGCATCGCTGAAAGCTTTGCGGCGAGTTCGGCATTGTCGAGCTGGCCGAGCATGACGCGGCCGACCGAGGTGCAGAAGGCGGGCAGGCGATAGCCGATATCGAGGCCGGCGGAAAACACCCGCGCCGGGCTGCCGCGTGCAATGAACACGACGTCCTCACCATCCAGCACCGCGAGCGAGCTGATCTCCTGCGCCGAGGTCGCGATCCGGTCGAGCACCGGCTGCAGCACCGTCACCACCTGACTCGAACGCAGGAACGAGGCCGAAAGCGTCAGCACGTGCGGCGTCAGCGTGAACAGCTTGCCGTCGCTCGCAACGAAGCCGCCACGCTCGAGCGTGAAGAGAATGCGTCGCGCGGTGGCGCGCGGCAGCTCGGCGGCGCGCGCGAGATCGCTCAGTGTCATCGGACCGCTGGTGGTGCCGAATTTCTGCAGCAGCCGCAGGCCGCGGTCGAGACTCTCGACGAAGTCGGAGGCACGCTCCTGACTATCGCTCCGCTTGAGTTTTGGCATGTCTCGCTCCGCGGGCCTCGGGTTGGTTGGCGGTCGGTTAAAGATTGTGCTTGCCGTACCGTGAATGCATGTCATAATTCGCCCAATAGTTCAATAGACGAACATTTTACGTCCCAACACAGGATGCACCGCCATGATGAGCCAGGAAGCGAACGACCTGATCACCCGGACGGGCCCCAAGGCCCCCTGCGGGAAGCTGATGCGGATGTACTGGCAGCCGGCGGCGCTGGTGGATGAGCTGGAGGGGCCGCGTCCGGTGCGGCCCGTGAAACTGCTCTTCGAGTAACTGGTGTTGTTTCGCGGCGAAGATGGCGGTTACGGCCTGATCGACCGCCATTGCGCGCATCGCGGCGCCGACCTCGCGTACGGCCGGCTGGAGAATGGCGGCCTGCGTTGCGCGTTCCATGGCTGGCTGTTCGACGTATCAGGCCAATGCATCGAGACCCCCGCCGAGCCGAAGGGCTCAAACCTGTGCAAGGGCATCAAGCAGCGCTCTTATCCGGTGGTGGAGAAGAGCGGTATCCTCTGGGCGTATCTCGGCGAAGGCGAGCCACCGGCGTTCCCGGAGATCGACTGCTTCGTTGCGCCCAACAGCCACACCTTCGCATTCAAGGGCCACATCAACTGCAACTGGCTACAGGCGCTGGAAGTCGGCATCGATCCGGCGCACGCCTCGTTCCTGCACCGCTTCTTCGAGGACGAAGACACCTCCGGCGCCTACGGCAAGCAGTTCCGCGGCGCCTCCGCCGGATCAGACATGCCGATGACGAAGATCCTGCGCGAGTACGAGAACCCGATCATCAATGTCGAGCACACCGAATACGGCATGCGGCTGGTCGCGCTGCGCGAGATCGACGAGGAGCGCACCCATGTGCGCGTCACCAATCAGCTGTTCCCGCATGCTTTCGTCATCCCCATGAGCACGGAGATGACGATCACGCAGTGGCATGTGCCCATCGATGACGAGAACTGCTACTGGTTCGCGATCTTCACCAGCTATACGGTGCCGGTCGACAAGAAGAAGATGCGCGAGCAGCGGCTCGAACTCTACGAACTGCCCGATTACACTTCGCGCAAGAACAGGGACAACGACTACGGCTTCGATCCGCACGAGCAGGCAACGGCGACCTATACCGGCATGGGCGCCGACATCAACGTGCACGATCAGTGGGCGGTGGAATCGATGGGCCCGATCCAGGACCGCACCAACGAACACCTCGGCACGTCAGACAAGGCGATCGTGCAATATCGCCGGCTGCTGCGGCAGGAAATCGAAAAGGTTTCCGGCGGCGAAAAGCCGTTCATGTTCCTCGACAGCGCCCGAGCGCGCAGCATCCAGGGGCCGTCCACCATGGACGGCATCGGGCCGACGCGGGGCTGGGAAATCTACTGGATGGAAGTCGACGTCAAGCGCCGCCGCGGCGCGCCATGGGCAGCGCCGGTGCCGAGCGAGATCGCCGGCAAGATCCGGCAGCTGTCGGCGGCGGAGTGATGGTGTCTGACTCAAAACGGACTTGCCGTCATTGCGAGGAGCGCAGCGACGAAGCAATCCATTCTTTCTTTCCTTGGAGCGATGGATTGCTTCGCTTCGCTCGCAATGACGAGACTGAGGGAGTAACCTGTTGAGCTTCGTAGAGCGCCATAACCTGTGGTCGAGCGAGCAAAAGGAAGCGGCAAGCCGCCTCGCCCGAACAGTCGAGGAGAAAAACCTCGAAGTCATCCGGCTATCGTTTCCGGATCAGCACGGCATTTTGCGCGGCAAGACACTGGTCGCCAGTGAGGCGGTGCGTTCGCTCGAAAGCGGCTGCTCCATCACCACGACGATGCTGGCCAAGGACACGTCGCACAAGACCGTGTTTCCGGTGTTCACATCGGGCGGCGGCTTCGGCATGAAGGAGATGGAGGGCGCCGCCGACGTCCTGATGGTGGCAGACCCCACCACCTTCCGCGTGCTGCCGTGGGCGCCGACCACCGGGTGGGTGCTGTGCGACCTCTACTTCAACGACGGCCGGCCGGTGCCGTTCGCCACCCGCCACCTCTATCGCTCCGTGCTCGATAGACTTGGCCAGCGCGGCTACGATTTCGTCGCCGGGCTGGAAGTCGAATTCCACCTCTTCAAGCTCGAAGATGCCCACATGGCGCCGGAGCATGCCGGCCAGCCCGGCCGGCCGCCATCGGTGAGCCTGTTGTCGCACGGCTATCAATATCTGACCGAGCAGCGCTACGACCAGATGGAGCCGGCGCTGGAAATCATCCGTCGCGACGTGCTGGCGCTCGGGCTGCCCTTGCGCTCGGTCGAGGTCGAGTTCGGCCCGAGCCAGTGCGAGTTCACCTTCCAGCCGACGGCGGGGCTTACGCCCGCCGACAACATGGTGCTGTTCCGCTCGGCGGTGAAGCAGATCGCACACCGCCACGGCTATCATGCCACCTTCATGTGCCGTCCGAAATTGCCGAACGTGTTCGCGAGCGGATGGCATCTGCATCAGTCGCTGGTGTCGCGCACCAGCGGCGAGAACGCGTTCATGGCCAAGAAAGGGACCGACGCGCTGAGCCCGTTCGGCCGTGCCTGGCTCGCGGGGCTGCTGGAGCACGCACGCGCCTCAACCGTGTTCACCACGCCAACCATCAACGGCTACAAGCGCTACCGCTCCTATTCGCTGGCGCCCGACCGCGCGATCTGGGGCCGCGACAACCGCGGCGTCATGATCCGCGTGCTGGGCGGCGCCGGCGATAGCGCCACGCGGCTGGAGAACCGGATCGGCGAGCCGGCCGCGAACCCCTATCTCTACATGGCCTCGCAAATCCTCTCCGGCCTCGACGGCGTCGACCGCAAGCTCGATCCGGGGCCGTCGGCGGATACGCCCTACGAGACCAAGGCCGCGCTATTGCCGAAGTCTTTGCGCGAGGCGGTGTTCGCGCTGAGCGACAATCCGTTCTTCCGCGGAGCGTTGGGCGCGGAATTCGTTGATTATTACGTGCACATCAAGAACGCCGAGATCGAGCGGTTTCAGGCCGAAGTGTCGGACTGGGAGCAGCGCGAATATTTCGAGATGTTTTGAGAGTTCTCTCGGCTCTCTCTCCTCGTCATGCCCGGGCTTGACGGATGCAGGTAATTCCCGTCATTGCGAGGAGCGAAGCGACGAAGCAATCCATCTATCCGTTATGCCGTGCGATGGATTGCTTCGCTTCGCTCTCAATGACGGAGGAGAGAGAAATCAAATCCCCAGATACCTATGCTGCAGATCCGGCTCTGCCAGCAACTGCTCTGACGTGCCGCTCCACACGGTTCGCCCCCGCTCGATGATGTAATGCCGGTCGGCGATGCGGGCGAGGTTGCCGACGTTCTTGTCGATCACCAGCACCGATTGGCCCTGCGATTTCAGCATCGACAGGCAATTCCAGATTTCCTCGCGGATCAAAGGCGCGAGGCCTTCGGTGGCTTCATCGAGGATCAGCAGTTTCGGATTGGTCATCAGCGCGCGGCCGATCGCCAGCATCTGCTGCTCGCCGCCGGACAGCGTGACGCCCATGTTGCTGCCGCGCTCGGCAAGCCGCGGAAACAGGGCGTGGATCTTTTCGATGGTCCAGGGATCGGATGCGCCTAAACGATTGCCTGATGCGGCGACGAGATTTTCGTACACCGTGAGGTTCGGAAAGATCTGGCGTCCTTCGGGCACCAGCCCGATGCCGAGCTTTGCGATCTTGTAGGACGGCAGGCCACGCACCTGCTCCCCGCCGAAGCGGATTTTCCCCGATCGCGCAGGGGTCAGGCCCATGATGGAGCGGATGGTGGTGGTCTTGCCCATGCCGTTGCGGCCCATCAAGGCCACCATCTCGCCTGCCTTGATCGACAGCGACAGGCCGAACAGCACCTGGCTCAGGCCATAACAGGTCTCGATCCCGTCGATTTCAAGCAGAGTCTCAGTCATCTTGGTCTCAGCCATGTGCAACCACCACATGCTGGTCGCCCAGATAAGCGCGCTTCACTTCCTCGTTGTTGCGGATCGCGTCCGGCGTATCGCAGGCAATGACGCGGCCGTAAACCAGCACGGTGATGCGGTCGGCGAGCGCGAACACCGCCTCCATGTCGTGCTCGACCAGCACGATGGTGACTTCCTTCCGCAGCTCCTTCAACAGCCCCACCATGCGCGTGGATTCGGTGACGCCG
>WNGR01007776.1_pt1 | contig 11353 bp, 10 predicted proteins | sample 5407581 | NCBI WGS metagenome assembly WNGR01 (sample SAMN13153383, study PRJNA577476) | soil metagenome | isolation source: 80 cm soil or saprolite under Garry oak tree replicate 2 | place: USA:California | collected 2016-06-15 | reverse complement strand
GCCACTAGCATTCCTCTTCTACTCTGCGAGATCTAAGGGCTCTCTCCCTTTCTCTACTTGTATCACCAAGCGACCATTGTCTCGTGTCCAAGTGTCATCGAACCTTGTGACCATAGTATCACGTGACTATCAGAAGTCCATGTATACTCATCTACGCTAAGTCGTATCGCACGCAGCCCTCGAGCCTAAGTCAAGGCTAACGTTCAGTGGCAACGTAACATCGTGCCAAGTGGTTCGTGCTTGAGAATAACGTCCCGATATATGTAGTTCATCATGGTTTGGAAGGTTGCTGGTGAATTGGTGAGTCCGAAGTACATGACTGTAGGTTCGAAAAGTCCGTATCTGGTTTTAAATGCTGCTTTCTTCTCGTCTCCTTCATGGATGCGTACATTGTTGTACCCCCATCGGACGTCAAGTTTGGTATAGATGTGTGCATTGCTGAGATCACGGATGAGATCTGCGATTAAAGGAAGAGGATATTGGTTTCGAATAGTGAGGGCGTTGATTTTGCGGTAATCTTGCACTGGTCGCAGTTTGCCGTCCTTTTTACGGACGAAGAAGAATGATGATGCGTATGGAGATTTCAACTCATGGATGTAACCTTTTTCCAGTTCCTCGCAAAGGAATTTTTGTACGGCTTCATCCTCTATCCAGTTCATTGGATAAACTTTGCAGTCTACTGCATCAGGTGCATCCTTTTTGAATTCGATTGTGTGGTCCCATGCTCATTTTGGCGGAAACCGCTTTGATTCTTGTTCGCTGAATACTTTGGTAAACTGTTGGTATTCCGCTGGAACCTCCACCTTCTTTGTGTATTGCTGTGCTTGGATTGCGAGTTCTGTGGAGGTTGTTGCCGCTAGTTGGCTATCGTCTCCTGTTCTTTTACCCCATGTGATTATCGGATCTTTTCCGGGAATAAAGGGGTTTACAGACCGGAGGATGATGGGTAACTCTCTTTCATTGATAACTCCGTTTCTCCATGTGAATTGAGGTTCGAAGGCGGCCATCCAAGGGTATCCTAGTATGATGTCCTCATTTCCGATATTAGTGATGAGGAATTGTATTGTCTTTCGAACTCCCCTGGTCTGTATATCAAGGGTGATATAGTGTGTGATTTTTCCTGCTTGATTCGCCGTGTTGTTGATGTTCCATATTTTTTGTGGTTTTTGTAGGGGTCGCTTCCCTAACTTCATATGTCGTATGAATTTTTCACTCATGAAGCAATCGGTTGCTCCAGAGTCTACGAGTGCTTTGATGTCGGCCATTGCGTTGTTAGTTCTGATAGAGACGGGAATATGCATGGATCGGAATCGCGTAGTCACTATTACAGAATTAAACTTGTGAATTGCCCTCACCCAGGCCGATGGGTTCAGGCGTGTTGAAAACCCTCTCTTCCTACAAGGTCTCTTATCACTATCTCTTGTACATCTTCTCCTGCCGTTGCTACCCCTCAGAGCCATGAATCGGCTTGCTGTTGTGGAGTTTGGGTGCTTGATCGTGCGATCGAAGGTTGTTCTTCGTCACATATACTCCTGTCATCTACTATTGCTTCGCGTCCTCAACTGGGATGCGGGGTCCAATTGCGTGACTCGTTGGGTTTATTCCACGTGTGCTGGGGGCAATTGCGACTCAAATGCCCCTTTTGGCGACATGTGTAGCACTCAACTTCGCGGAGATCTCTCGTTCTTCCTCCTCCTCGTCCCCTTTGCATATATCCTCCTTGTGGAGTGTATCCTCCTTGGGGCATAGTTGCAGGGTTTACTTCTTCGCTTCCAGCGACGCGTCCCCTGGTTCGTCTGTTACGTTGCCACTGAATGTCAGCCTTGACTTAGGCTAAGTGACGGTGGCGAAGAACGACTCAGCCGTAAAGATGATACACAGACTCGGCTAGTCACATGATTCAGATGACCACAAGGTCCGATGACACTTGGGTACGAGACAATAGTCACTTCTTGAGCACAAGTAGAGAAAGGGAGATAGAGCCCTTAGATCTCACGGAGTAGAGAAGAAGACAAGTGGCGATTCAAGAAGACCAAGCTGGAGAACTTGGTCTTCGACAACTACATCTTAAGTACTACAAGACGAGGGCTTTAAAGCGCCTCATGAATCCCGAACCCTACTACACCGATCCTAGTATCGAGTCATCGTATCGTACATGTGATATTCGTGCTGACTGAGGCTGACTGTCCATGACTAATTACCGCTTACCCGAGTAGTCATCACCTATGGGTAAGTGTCTTTGCGTGAATGTAACATCACCCCCTTTTCAGGTGCAACGCCCACGTTGAGAACTCTCCCCCGCCGATTGCAACACATCGTCCACAAGTCCTTCGTCTTGATCCTGGATCCGGTTAACCGCATCCGCCATCTCCAACCTCCGAATGGTCTTGCACTGCATGGCCGCCAACTCTCCCCATTGATCCTCACCTTCTGCGATAGCTTCTTCGAGACGCGCCAATTCTTGCGTCATGATGCGGAAGCAATGAACTTCCGCAACCAACGATGGGTCGTTGAGGCGTCGTAACATCCGGTCGGTCTGCTCCTTCCCTTCCGCCTCCATCTTAAGGAACTCCAACTCCTGGGTGCGATAGACGGGTTTGCCGTCATAGTGGAACACGGGCGCAGCGTATAAAGGTGCGGTGTACACCTTTTCGCTGTCATCACGCAACCCAATGACGAATGGGTTTGGGTGCATGACGACCTGCATGTACTGCACTTGTCGGACGTCGCCTTCAGGACTTGTGATAGGGAAGGACACGAAGTGGTCCCCGTCGTTGCGCTGAAATCCTGGTGGGATTGTCAAGCGTTTCGTGACGTAGCTTCCCTTATAGAGAGGGAAGCCCATAGTGGTGGCGGCATAGGGGGTTTCATTCGGATTGTTAGTGTCCTTCAAGGTGCGCATGAAGATGTGCTCATCTGGATAGAGCTCTCCGTCGTTGGGGCGACTGCTATCTCTGCTCCATGGCCCTCGCGTCGCCGGCGTACTGACTGGCGCAGTGCTTCCCGTGCTGCCATCTTTGCGCTTCGCCTGGCGACAGCTCTTGCGAAGAGTTCGTCCCTCCACCGTGAGCAAATCTTGTGGACAGTCTTGTGCATTCCAGTTTGGGTCGCGAAACGGGACTGGTAAAGGGATTTCTCCCTCACGGCCATCTTTAGCTCCCCAAATGTCGGTGTCGGCGTCTTGGACGTCTGACTGATGGGTAGGGGTTGCTCCCATTCCGTCTGGGTCAGACAGTCTTCGCACCATGGGTGATAGTGCACGCGGGGGCATTGGAGCCTGGACGAGGTCTGGAAACTTGAGTAGGACTGTTCCCAACTCTTGCTTGGTGAGGGGTGCGACGAGGAGGTTCTTGTCAGTGATGTGGGGCCTGATGTACTTCTTGGCACATAGTTCTTGTGCCTCGGTTGGTGAAATGAGTCCTCCCTCCAGCTCGGCCCCGAAGATGCGCTCCGGGGTGCCAAGGTAGTAGTTGTTGACATCCGTCATGAAAGAGATGAGTTTATGTGAGAGGGATGGTTTGAGAGGATGAGAGGGGATGTGGTACTCGCTTGTGTTTCCCTGGTTTATATGTATCTTTGTAGCGGGGTTTTGATTTTCAAACTCCCTTATCGCTTCAGGGGCATGTACGTTCTTCTTATCAACCCATTCGTTATCTGAGTCTGGGTATCCCTTCCATTTGATGAGATATTGCTTCTTTCATCCTCTGCCGTATTGCCAAGAGTCCAGAACCTTCTCGACCTTGTATTCTTCTTCGTTATCTACAAGGTCTGGGGCTGGTCTGGAATAATTTGATCCGTGGAGCTCAGTTTCTTTGTATGGCGTGAGAAGATTGATATGAAATATGTCATGAATGCTCCACTGTGTGGGAAGTTTTAATCGGTAGTTGACAGGGGACATCACCTGAATGATGGGGAATGGGCCGTGTCTTTTGGGCGCAAGTTTGGCGGTTGGTTGATTTGTTCGTAAATGACGTCCTTCTAGCCACACGAGGTCACCCTCGTGATACATGGGCGTATCTTTGTGCCTGATCCATGACTGCTGCACTTTGATCATCAGTTCCTGGGCGCGTTGTCTGGCCCTTTTAAACTGATCTAGTCTTAGCGCTACCTGTGGTATAGGGGATGGCTTATCCGTCCAATCAGCTTGAGGATTGAAACTGTATAGCACGAAGAAAGGGGACTCTCCCGTGGTTTCATTTGGCCAATTGTTGTGTGCGAACTCCACAAGCGGTAGGTAAGCGTGCCAATTATCTTGCCGCTCATTTACCCAGAATCGTAGATATTGCTCCAGCCATTGATTTGTACGTTCTGATTGTCCATCCGTCCGTGGATGATAGGCTGTTGATATGTTTTGCTTCGTCCCCGTAGCCCTGCATAATTCGCGAATGAAACGTGAGGCAAATTTTGGGTCTCTATCGCTAATGAACTTGAGCGGTAGTCCAAATTGTGGAAATACATGTTGGATTATCAGTCCCACTGTTTCTTCTGCAGTCATGCTTTCCTTGCATGGGATGAAGAGAGCTGCTTTGGTGCAGTTGTGATCAGTTATGGTGAGGATGGAATCATATCCCTGCGAAATAGGTAGTTTAGTGATGAAGTCCAATGCGATGGTTTCGAATGGCATAGCTTTGTGCGTAGGGAAAATGGGTGATAGCGCGGCTTTTGTAGGGCGTGTGTTGATCTTGTTTTGTTGACACTCCGCACACCCTTTGACGTAGTCCATCACCTCTTGTCGCATGTTCAGCCACCAATATCTTCGGCTCGTCAACTGATACGTCTTGTTGATTCCCGGATGTCCATACGTCGGAGCGTCGTGGTGAGCCTGTATGAACAGCCGTTTGTGCTCCATTTTACCTGTTACCACCCGTCGTCCATCCTTGTACCAGGTTCCTTCAACCTTTTTTAATTGATGGGCGTTGATCCATGGTTTGATCATCTCTTCGTCTTGGTCGTAGACTGGATTCGCGGGTTCCATTTCTTCCTGAGCTAAGATCCTTTGCATTGGTGGAGCGTTTTCGACTCTTCCAGCTCAGGTGAAAACATGATCCGGTAACACAATCACATCCTTGTTGTCATCTTCCCCCTGATCGTATCCAGGTCTTCGCGATAGCGCGTCAGCTCGTCCATTGAGTCTGCCAGGTAGGTGACGTATCTCGAAATCGTATTCCGACAGCTCCAATACTTCTCTTGCAACCCTGTATGATATTCATTGCGGTAGTCTCCAATATTGTAGGTTGAGGTGATCGGAGTATATGATGATTTTGTGGGGAGATCCCGCTAGTAATGGCCTCCAGTTCTTGAGCGCCATTACTATTGCAAGGAGCTCTAGGTCGTAGATATTGTAATTGCGTTGCGCTTCGTTGAGCGTTGCGGAATAGTATCCTATGGGGTGCTTTTTACCGTCCTCCTTTCGCTGTAGTAGTACGGCTCCTACCGCGTATCCGGATGCGTCCACTTCTAGTTCGAATTGATCGTCTAGTTTAGCGTGAGCTAGGACTGGCTCGCTAGTTACGCGCTTCTTTAGGGTGTCGAAGGCTGTTTGTTCTTGGTCTCCCCATTGCCATTCCTGATCTTTTCGCGTCAGTTTGTGCAGTGGTCGTGCGATGGATGCGAAGTCCTTGATGAATGGTCGATAGAAGTTGAAAAATCCGAGCACTTTTCGTACTTCCGTTGGTGTTGTCAGCGTTGGCCACATGTCGGCGCCGGTGATTTTTGCAGGGTCCATGCGTGTCACCCCCTTTTCAAGGATTACCCCCAGGTAATCCATGGACGGTGCATCAAAGAGGCATTTCTCCGGTTTGAAATAGAGGTCATGAAGCTGGGCGACACGTAGGACGTCATACACAGCGCAGTGGTGGTCGTCAAGATTCGTTCTGGTGGCGATGCCAATATCGTCCATGTAGACACGAATTGTTGTTCCCAGTGGTTCGTGTTTGAGGATGGTATCACGATAGATGAAGTTCATCATAGTCTGAAACGTTGCAGGGGAATTGGTGAGTCCAAAATACATGACTGTGGGCTCAAAAAGACCGTATCTGGTTTTGAACGCGGCTTTCTTTTCGTCACCCTTGCAGATTCGTACGTTGTTATATCCCCATCGGACGTCGAGTTTGGTATATATGTGGGCATTGCTTAGATCCCGTATGAGGTCCGAAATGAGTGGTAGAGGATATTGATTGCATATTGTAACGGCATTGATTTTACGGTAGTCTTGTACTGGGCGTAGTTTGCCGTCCTTTTTGCGCACGAAGAAAAAGGATGAAGCGTATGGTGATTTTGACTCACGAATATATCCCTTTTCGAGTTCATCATGGAGGAACTTCTGTACTGCTTCATCTTCTATCCGATTCATAGGATATACTTTGCAGTCTATGGCCTCGGGGGCGTCCTTTTTGAATTCGATGGCGTGGTCCCATGCCCGCTTCGGTGGATATCGTTTTGATTCATCTTCACTGAATACTTTGGCGAATTTGTCGTACATTTTGGGTATTTCGACCTTTTTTGTGTACTGTTGTGCTTTGATGGCTAACTCGGTAGCCGTGGTGGTCCGCAAGTATTGGTCTTCTACTCCTGTTTGTATTTGGGCAATCACTGGTTCTCTTCCCATGTTACGAGGGTGAACTGACCGAATGATAATCGGGAGTGCGCTTTCGCGGATAACCCCTTTTTCCCATACAAATTGGGGTTCGAATGCGGCCATCCATGGATACCCCAGTATTAGGTCTTCGCTTCCTATATTGGTGACGAGGAATCGTACTATCTTCTGCTTCCCGTACGTTTGTATATTGAGATCCACGTAGTATGTAATAGCTCCGGCTTTATTGGCGGTATTGTCCACGTTCCATATTTTTTGTGGTCTTTGGAGGGGTCTTTTTCCCAACTTCATCCTTCATATGAAGTTTTCGCTCATGAAGCAATCGGTGGCTCCTGAGTCTACAAGTGCTTTTCTTTCGGCCATTGCGTTGCTGGTTCTGATAGAGACGGGGACGTGCATAGATCGGAAATGCGTAGTCACTATTACAGAATTGAACTTGTGAACTGCCCTTACCCAGGCCAATGGGTTCAGGCGGCTTGAAAACCCTCTCGTCCCACTAGATCTCATAGGACCAACTCTTGTACCTCTTCTCCTGCGGTAGCCATTCCTCTAAGCCATGTATCTGCTTGTTGTTGTGGGGTTTGGGCATTTGATCGTGCGATGAACTGTTCCTCGCCGTCTGCCACACTTCGGTCGTCAACTATCGCCTCTCATCCTTGACTTGGTCGCGGGGTCCAGTTTTGTTGGTTATTGGGTTGATTCCACATATGCTGAGGGCAATTGCGACTGAGATGTCCTTTTTTGTGACAAGTGTAACACTCAACTTCGCGAAGGTCTCTCGATCGTCCCCCTCCTCGTCCTCGTTGCATGAATCCTCCTCGTGGGATATATCCTCCACTTCGCATAGTTGCGGGGTTTACGTCTTCGCTTCCTGCTACTCTTCCACGAGTCCTTCCTGCGGATGTGTCCATTGCATTTGGGTCACTTGTTAGTCTTGGCGGCATCCATCCTCGCGGTTTTGACGGCATTGTTCCTCCCTGGTGTGCCTTCAATCGAGCCTTCATATGAATGTAGTCTTGTTGGCGGTTTATAGCCGCTTGCTTCCATTGGTTGTAGGTTTGGGGTCGGTCGAGTTCTAATATCTTTTGATATAAACCCGTAGGTAGTTCATCGGTGAACGTTTCTATGGTTTGAGGAACGTCGAAGCGATACTCAGCTAATCGTATGAGCTCCTCTATTTCCACAATATAGGCATCGATGTCTTCTCCTTTCATTTTGACTCCAGCACGTAGTATCGCCTGAGCGTTTTCTTTGGCTAGGCTGTCTGCGAATCGTCGGGTAAATGACACTGCTACTTCATTCCATAGTCGTTCGTCCATCGTGTTCACTCCTCCTTGCAACTGTCATGCCAGCCATCGATTGACCGCCATAACCCATTCGTTAATGCGAAGTCCTTTGACATAAGTTAGGAACAACGTAGCTCGTCGATATGGGTTTATCATGAGAGGGTTATCGTTGTTGACCGCCCAATATAGCTCCCATTCATTGATGAACAGGGTGGTCCTTTTTCGATCTCCATCGTATATGGTGGGGGTTTCCCCTACGAGTTTCTCGGCTCGTGCTTGTGGCATTGGTAGTGGGGGTGGTCCCCATGCGCCTCTGGGTGGTCCTCCAGGTGGTACTCCTCCTCCTCCTGGATATCCTCCTCCTCCGGGGACTCCTCCCCTCTGCCAGGGAATCCTCCTCCTCCGCCGGGGAATCCTCCTCCTCCACCGGGGAATCTTCTTGCTGGTTGGTCGTCTTGTGGGAGTCTAATTGGTGGCAATTCTGGTAGTTGTTCCGGTCCCCCACTTGGTGGGTCATCTCTGTCTGGTCCTGTGGCCCTTCTCATGGCGGCGGCATCGTCTACGGTATTGACTACCCTTCTAACCCGGTGTCCGGTTTGCTCATTGATTACTTCTTCTACGTGTGGGGCTTCGGTCATGGTAGCCATTGCTGGTGAATGAATCTGAATGGACTCAGCTAAGTTTGCGAGATCTTCTTCTTCTCCGGTATCTCCTGGATGTCCTGATTCAACGGTGTCTTCTGATCCTTCACTCCCTTGTCCTTCTTCTTCGTGACTGTCTGTTGATGGTGCGGGAGTCCTTGGCGTTGGAGGGATTTGTCCGTCAATGATTCCAACGTTTCCGGTTGTTTGTACTTCGTCTTCGAATATGTCGCAGCGATAGTCGGGTCCCGTGGGTCTTACTATGTTCCACAGGGCTTCTGGTGCGTTCCAAGCAATTTCGCACCAACAGATGTATATGTGATTGAACTCAACAGGGTAGTATTGACTTGGTCTTGTGGGGATATTGACAAAATATCCCGTGCTTCCACGAACTGTTCTCCACCTAGCCTCCTTGAGGTATATTAGGGGTACGTTGCGTTCTCCTCTTTCCTCTATTGCGTACGGCGCAAAGGCCCAGCGTTCTCGAGTCGTAATACGCGCCACGATGGAAAGCTTGGTCTTAATGTTACGTTGCCACTGAACGTCAGCCTTGACTTAGGCTAAGTGACGGTGGCGAAGAACGACTCAGCCGTAAAGATGATACACGGACTCGGCTAGTCACGTGATTCGGATGACCACAAGGTCCGATGACACTTGGGTACGAGACAATAGTCACTTCTTGAGCACAAGTAGAGAAAGGGAGATAGAGCCCTTAGATCTCATGGAGTAGAGAAGAAGACAAGTGGTGATTCAAGAAGACCAAGCTGGAGAACTTGGTCTTCGACAACTACATCTTAAGTACTACAAGATGAGGGCTTTAAAGCGCCTCATGAATCCCGAACCCTACTACACCGATCCTAGTATCGAGTCATCGTATCGTACATGTGATATTCATGCTGACTGAGGCTGACTGTCCATGACTAATTACCGCTTACCCGAGTAGTCATCACCTATGGGTAAGTGTCTTTGCGTGAACGTAACATCGTCCTGCCAATGTATCCATTGCATTTGGATCGGTCAACATATGTCGGGGTATCCACCCTCTTGGGCGGGAAGTAGTCGTGCCGCCGCGATGTGCTTTCAATCGTGCCTTCATGTGAATGTAGTCTTGTTGGCAGTTGATAGCCACTTGTTTCCACTGTTCGTAGGTGGCGGGCCTGTCGAGTTCGAGGATCTTTTGGTATAACCCCGTGGGTAACCCGTCAGTGAATACTTCAATAGTTTGTGGTACATCGAATCAGTACTCAGCTAATCTGATAAGTTCTTTGACTTCAACGATATAGGTGTCAATGTCTTCTCCTTTCATCTTAACTCCTGCTCGGAGTATCGACTGTGCATTTTCCTTGGCCAGGCTATCTGCGAAACGTCGTGTAAAGGAGGCGGCTACTTCGTTCCAGAGTCGTTCGTCCGCTGTGTTGATTCCTCCTTGTATCTGTCGAGCCAGCCATCGATTGACCGCCATTACCCATTCGTTAACCCGGGTTCCTTTTATATAAGTGAGGAAAAACATAGCTCGTCAATATGGGTTGATCATGAGGGCATTGTCATTGTTGACCACCCAATATAGCTCCCATTCATTGATGAACAGGGTCGTCTTCTTCCGGTCACCGTCGTAGATCGTAGGGGGTTCTCCCACCAACTTCCCTTGATGGGCTTGTGGCATAGGTAACGGTGGTGGTCCCCAACCACCTCCTGGTGGTCCTCCGGGTGGTACTCCTCCTCCTCCCAGGTATCCTCCTCCTCCGGGGAATCCTCCTCCTCTGGGGAATCCTCCTCCCTCAGGGAATCTCCTTCTTGGTTGATCATCTTGTGGAAGTCGAATGGGTGGCAATTCTGGTAGGCGCTCTGGTCCTCCACTTGGTGGGTCGGGTCTGTCTGGCTCTTGTGCTTGTCGGAGAGCTGCTTCGTCATCGGTTGTTCGCATTCTGTGTCCAGTTTGTGGGTGAATTTCTCCCACCACTTCACGTCTGAGGTAAGTGGCCCCTTCTGTTGTTATTTCTGCTGGTTCTGTCATGGTGGCCATCTCTGGTGGATTGATATGAATCGACTCAGCTAGGTCAGCTAGTCCTTCTTCTTCGGTTGTATTTCCGGGTATTCCTGTTTCGGCTGTATTTTCAGAACCTTCGCTTTCCCATTCTTCTTCCTCGTCTTCGGTGGATGGTGCCGGGGTTCGAGGGGTTGGAGCATTTTGCCCGTCGATTATCCCTACTTGTCCCACTGTTTGTACTTCGTCTTCGAAAATATCGCACTGATAGTCGGGTCCTGTTGGTCTTTCAACGTCCCACCTGTTTTGTGGTGCGTTCCAAGTAATCTCTGTCCAACACACGAAGTTGTGGTTGAACTCAACTGGGTAGTACTGTGCGGGTCTGGTGGGGATGTTAACAAAGTATCTGGTACTCCCTCGAACGGTCCTCCACCATGCTGTCTTGAGGTATATGAGAGGTACGTCTCGTTCGCCTCTTTCCTGAATTGAATAGGGTGCGAAGACCCAGCGTTCTCTGGTGGTGATGCGCGCCACGACGAAAAAGGGAGCTTGGTCTTAATATTACGTTACCACTGAACGTTAGCCTTGACGTAGGCTCGATACGTGGGACGCAACATGACTTAGCAGCAATAGACACAGACCCTTGCTTAGTCACGTGCTAGGACAGGTCACAAGGTCTGAGGACACTTGGACGAGAGACAATGGTCGCTTCTTGAGTACAAGTAGAGAAAGGGAGAGAGCCCTTAGATCTCGCAGTGTAGAAGAGGAATCCGAGTGGTGATTCAAGAAGACCAAGCTGAGGTCTTGGTCTTCCAATGACTACGTCTTAAGTACTACATTAAGAGGG
>WNGR01012275.1_pt1 | contig 11355 bp, 9 predicted proteins | sample 5407581 | NCBI WGS metagenome assembly WNGR01 (sample SAMN13153383, study PRJNA577476) | soil metagenome | isolation source: 80 cm soil or saprolite under Garry oak tree replicate 2 | place: USA:California | collected 2016-06-15 | reverse complement strand
GTCGGTAATGTCCTAGAGCCTATGGTGTTACGCCGAATGTTGGCGAGTGAACTACCTGCAGCTCCTTCCCTTCGCCAAGGTACATATGCACGCCGCATGGCAAACAAGGGTCAAAGCTACGAACCGCTCGCATGATATCGATGCCCTTGAAGTTGTCCGGTCCGTTCTCTTCGAAGATTGGTGTATTTTGCACGGAATCCTCGTAAGGGCCAGGCGTACCATAGATATCTCTTACACTACCATTCCAGGGTGTGGGAGGATAGGGATGGTAATTGGCGATCTTGCCGTTTTCGATTACCAAATGATGGGAAAGTACACCTCGCACCGCCTCGTGGAAACCACATCCGATGGCCTCCTTTGGAACCGTGAAATCGTTCCACGTTCTGGTGCGACCAACGCGTATCTCGCTGAGTGCCTTGTCGACACAATGCAGTGCGACAGCAGCAGAATAAGCCTGGAAGTAGGTTCGCGCACGGTTCCGCTCAATAGCGTTGCTCCACTTTGGAATCTTCCACTCAAACTCCACTTCCGGCTTAGTGGCGGACTTAGGCAATCGAATCTTGACACTGTTGCCTGTTGCCTTGATATAGCCTCCCAGGTCGACGATTCCAGCCAGGGCAGTTGTCCATAGTCGAGCGATGGCACCACCACCGGTATCCAGGGCTAGATAGTCGCCGGTTCGCTTGTCAAACCAGCGTGGCGACATTGTCCAGCTATAAGCGCCGTCGAAATCGCGTTTCTGCGGTTTCGGGATCGTCGTCTGGTTCCAGGGATGACGCTTGTCGACCGGATTGCCAAGTGGATCGCGATCAACAAAGGTTCTCTCGTTCTGCCAGTCGTCGTAATAAGAGTGTCCCAGCAGAATTCGGATACCCAGGTTGATATCCACCAGGCTCGTAGTCACTAATTCTCCGTCCACAATCACACCGGGAGTGACGAACATTGCACGTCCCCATTTGTCCATGGTGCGGTAATCATAGTCACATACGTCGGGGTCCTGGAACGATCCCCAGCAGCCGATCAGGGTTCGTCGGTAGCCAACTTGCTCGTAGCCTGGCAGCGCCTGGTAGAAGAAGTCGAATAAGTCGTCATGCAGCGGAACCATCTTCTTCATAAATTCGACGTACTTCATCAATCGAACCAGGTAGTCCGTGAAGAGTTGGACAGTGGCAACTGTTCCTACTCCTCCCGGATAGAGGGTCGAGGGATGGACATGTCGTCCCTCCATCAAACAGAACTTCTCGCGGGTGTACCGGCTCACCTGGAGTCCCTCGAGATACAACTCACCAGTGAAAGGATTGAACGCCCGCATGATGTCACCGATCGTGCGATAACCATGATCACGCGCGTGAGGAGCCTCGGTTTTGTTTGCCTTCTCTAGCACACCAGGATTCGTTTCTTTCACCATCTGCTCACAATAGTCAACTGCGACCAGATTCTCCTGAAAGATATTGTGATCGAACATGTACTCCGCTGCCTCGCCCAGATTAAGCACCCACTCTCCCAATGCTGGTGGTTTTACTCCATAGGCCATGTTCTGGGTATAGACGGAGCAGGTCGCGTGATTGTCGCCACAGATGCCGCAAATGCGGCTGGTGATAAAGTGGGAGTCACGCGGATCTTTGCCTTGCATGAAAAGACTGTAGCCTCTGAAAATAGAGGAGGTGCTATGGCACTCCACTACCTTGCGCTGCTTGAAATCAATCTTAGTATAGATGCCGAGACTGCCAACGATGCGTGTGATCGGATCCCACGACATCTCTACAAGCTGTGATGGAGGTGTTGGAGCCTCTTCCCGTTGCATTTTAGTAGCCATAATACTAACTCCTTTCAGCTTGCCTGAGCGTAGCTAGCGCGTAGCAGCGTTGGCAAGCTGGATAAGAGACATTACTCCTTTGTGGAGTCAATGTACACTGATTTTGTCTACCTGGTATGGTCACCATCTTGGTTGATAGCCTGTCGTCAGTTCCCTACCCTTGTGCCGCCAGGATGGCTCCTTGTTGTCTGTGCTTTGCGTCATCTTGCGTAGATTCCTGATGACTCTGCCATAGACCCCGATAAGGTTGGAAGATAACTTGGCGCCAGTTGGTTCATCCATGAACGGCATGAATTTGTCAGGGAATCCCGGCATCGTACAGCCAATGCAGATGCCTCCGACATTGGGGCAGCCACCGATACCGGCCATCCAGCCTCGCTTAGGTACGTTGCAATTCACTACTGGTCCCCAACACCCTAGCTTCACCAGGCATTTCGGTGAATCGTAGGTAGTAGCAAAATCGCCCTGCTCGTAGTATCCGGCTCGATCACATCCCTCATGAACAGTCCTGCCAAAGAGCCAGGTTGGTCGATGTGCCTCATCCAGAGGAATCATCGGAGACATTCCCGCTACCTGGTAGAGTAGGTAGAGCAGGGTCTCCATAAAATTATCTGGCTGCACTGGACATCCAGGAACGCAGACAATTGGAATGCCCGCTACTGCCAGAGCCTTGGGGGCTAACCGATCGATCCACTCACAGGTTGTGATTGGCTGGCCGGTAGTTGGATCAGTACCCAGGGCTGCCCAGTAGCCCTCAGCCTTGATCTTCTCGTTGGGAATCGAGCCCTCCACCACAAGTACAAAGGGATCGAGTTCACCTCGCTCTGCTTTATACCACCACGTCATAAAGCTGTCGCCACCCTGTTCATAAGCGAGCACGGGGTTATGGAGATGAACCTTGGGGAGCCCTGGTATGGCTCCCAGCAAAATATCCTCGATGCTGGGTTGGGTAGCCGCGGTGATCGCTACTGAATCCCCGTCACAGCCCAGTCCAGCGGTGATCCAGACGATGTGGACTTCCTCCACGCGCGTTCTGGTCGCCATGCTGTACCTCCTTGAGCGCTGTATGCTCATGGCCTGTTGAAATTCCAAATACTAAGAAGTCACAGTCGCATTTAACTGCTATTCCCGGAGGACATACTAATACACTACATCAACAATTACCGGGGAAACGATACACATCACCTTGTAATACGCCTTGAATTCTGTACAGATTACATCAGAAAACTATCTACTAGCAGCAATTGCTAAAGAAATGCTGTTTCGCTATCCCTCATACAACTTTCTTGCCATAGCCTCTAAGCGCGCGAGTGTTAGCTCTGCTGTCCGACCGAGATATGTCTTTCGTCTGCCAGCGCTACCCCATGTATAGGCGTACCAGTAGGCACAGCCATGGGCTCTTTTTTCTTTCCGTGCGATGAAGCACACGGCGGTTCCACGAAACTCGAATGTCTCAATCTGCTCGATGAGGCGCTCCCACTCAGAGTACCCAAAGCACTTGCACGACTCTTCTCTGCACAGTTCATATCCTGAGACACATCCGTTCTCCATCACCTGAACCACCACGGTTTCTGTCACTCTTGATTTAGTTTCCCCACTGTTCTTCTTGTTGGCAAGCATCTGAGAAGATCCTGCTTGCTTGAGTGCATTCCTGAGGTGACGTACCCCAAGGCGGATACGTGCCTTGACGGTGCCTATGGGGATTTGACAGCGTTGGGCAATCTCTGTATGTGTCCATCCCTCGAAATATGCAAGTTCAATTACTGTCCGTTGATCTGTGGGCAATCGCTCCAAACACGCATGCAGCTCTGCAATCTGTGCAGAACTCCATGCCTGCACCCAAACGTCCGATATGGCAAAGCGCTCATACGCTTCAACCTCCTGCCACTTTACCTGCTGCAGTGTGGAACGGCGTCGAACGCTACGTAAATAGTCAACAGTGTGGTGGTAGATGATTGAGAAGAGCCAGCCGCGGACTGGGCCCGCTGACGGAGCATATGATGAAGCGCTTTGCCAGACTGCGAGAAACGTATCTTGCACCAACTCTTCGGCGACCATTTTATCAGCGGTCATGCGATAGGCAAGCGCATAACATCGCCTGCTGTAGCGGTGATAGAGACGTTCCAGCGCCCACATGGCCCTACCAGCGGTGGCTTCGATCAGAAACTCATCACTGAGCTCGTCTTCTTCCATATTTGTCTTTCATTTCTCGTACAAAATGAAACCCGATCGATGCACCTGTTCATGTTCTAGAAATGAGAAGTATCCGCTGTGATTCAAGCTCAGGCCATTGATCTCTACCTTTCAAGCCCTACATACACATGCTAAACATATCTTATCCTGGATACAATTGTAACCTATATATGGGTATTTCCAAACCTTCAAATGCAGGGTAAATTGATCCTAATATTTGAGGGGTAGGAAATGTGCTCTTAATCCAAAAACATATATATGGCTGGTCACTAGAGCCAGAGACTGTGGAGTGCTTGCTCCACCCGCTTGCGTTCGACGACCCGCATCCGCTCCGGATGCTTTCCACTGGACTCACACTCGCTGATAAAGCTCGCCAGGTCTGCGACTCGGCTGGCGTAGCCCCACTCATTGTCGTACCAACACACGACCCGCACCGTACGCTTGTTCTGAAGAACAGCAGTCATCAACCCATCCACAATACTTGACCGGCTGTCACCTCGGAAGTCGCTGGAAACTAAGGGCAGGTCGGTGTAGCCAAGAACTCCCGCTAGCGGCCCAGCAGCAGCTAGTGCAAAAGCAGCATTGATCTCCTTCACCGCTGCTGCCTGCTCTAGCTCGGCCACCAGATCAATGATCGAGACCGTGATCGTAGGGACACGGTAGGAGACGCCGTGCAACTTGCCTGCCAGGGCCGGAATCACCTGACCCAAGGCCTTGGTAGCGCCAGTCGAAGTTGGGATGACGTTTTCGGCTGCCGCACGAGCTCGCCGTGGGTCTGTGTGACTGCGGTCAAGGATACGCTGGTCGTTGGTGTAGGCATGGATCGTACTCATCATGCCAGAACGCAGTCCGAAGTGCTCGTGCAGGACTTTCGCCACCGGAGCCAGTCCGTTCGTCGTGCAGGAGGCCGCGGAAATGATCTGGTGCTGTGCCGGGTTGTAGTCGTGTTCGTTCACACCGGCCACCAGTGTGACATCACCCCCCTTGCACGGCGCAGTCACCAGCACGCGCTCTGCCCCGGCCTCCATATGTGCCGCCGCCTGTTCGGCGATGGTAAAAGCCCCGGTGGCTTCGATCACCAGTTCAACCCCGAGTTCGCGCCAGGGAATATCCAGAGGGTTGAGATGCGAAACAATCGCTATGTATCGACCGTCAATGATGATCCGATCATCCTCTGCCTCCACGCGACCCAGAAAAGGCCCATACGTAGAGTCAAACTGGAAGAGATGAGCGTTGATCGAGGCCTCGCCACGGTCATTAATCGCAACGATGTCCAGGTCGACGCCACGGGCCAGCGCGGAGCGGAGGACTAGTCGACCAATACGCCCAAATCCATTGATGCCAATTCTCATTGCATTTGCTCCACTCAAACGAACATTGCATATAGCGGATTGATCATACTTCAACCTCGTCGCGCTGCCGGGCACGCAGCAGGTGATAAACCAGAAAAAGTTGGGTAAGCGCTAGTGGATGGCTATGCCGCACCTGGGAATCGGAATATTCCCCCAGGTCATCCGGCGTAGCTACCCCGCATGCATCCAGGTGATCCAGAATACAACGCTCCAGAGCAGCTGCTGGCTCATCTGGGATAGAACCATCGATCTCCAGATACTCTACAGCTCGGCCACCTTCGCGTCCTAGCGTCGAACGCACACAGCCGGAATGATCTTCTGCGATGACTTCAGTAAAATCAGGGTGATGTAGCGTACCATGTAAGGTTAGTCGTACATTGAGGTGGGTGTCTCCATCTTGCTCAGAGCGGGTCGACGAACCAGGATAGAAGGCAACCACGACATCTGCATGATTACGCTGGGGGCGGATATAAGCTGCCGAATCTTGCTCACGCATAGCGAGCTCGCGTAAAACTTCTTGCTCAGAGTAGCCACGCTGGGTCGAGTCACGCCACACCTTCCAGCGCCAGCGCAGTTTCTCAGGTGGATCAAGATAGACACAAACACTATAGGAGTTGCGCATCTCCTGCCGGTACATGCCGAGCAAACCCTCGACGATCAGAAAGTGCTGTGGGAAAATATAGTCCGGCGCCCCAAATTCCCCCAGCTTGTGATCGTAACGCGGCTTGAGGATGGGTTCTCCGGCACGCAGCAGCCGTAAATGCTGCGTCATAATGTCGAGATAATTGCATGCCGGGTTCAATGGGGTGATGCCCAACTCCTTGCGTTGTCGCCGATTATAGCGGTGATAGTCGTCAGTGCAGAGCACTGATACACGCTCAGGCCCCAAAATCTGAGCGATGCCTCGACTCAACGTCGTCTTCCCAGCAGCGCTATCTCCTACAATCCCCAGGATGATCGGACGCGTGATCGTTTCAAAAGGTAAAGCCATACTTTTTCCAACCTCCTGGTACCATATGCCCCTGGTCGGTCACCCTGTGCAATGGTCTCTCCTAATCTGGTGCGCTGGCCAGATTTTCTATACTAGTCATAGTTTGAAGTTTATGAAGCAATGGTTTCCTCACTTCCTGGCTTGATGCGCCTTTTTCGACCTTTTATTTGAGAAGAACTGCCTTTCAGCAATATGTTTTGGCTAGTAATGCTATGTTCCCCTCCCAACGTTATGCCCATGTGAACAAGATACCTGCTATAATCTATAAGATCAAGTGGCACTTTCCTATACTTTGTATAGATTGGAGCTTTTATATGCGATTACCACGGCTTGACAGTCTTACCATCCGTCAAATGAGAGTCTTCTGCACAGTTGCGCAGCTATTGAGCTATACACGAGCTTCCGAGGAACTAGGTTGCCAGCAGCCCACTGCCTCAGCACTGGTGGCTGAGCTGGAACGAGCAACGCAGTTGACCCTGTTGGAGCAGCGGGGCAAGCACATCACCCTGACAGATGAAGGGCGCGAGCTGTACTCCCATGCACAACTAGTAATTGCTGCAGCGGACGAGGCATGGTGGGCCATGGCGGAGCGTCGTGGGAGCTTGACGACAGTGAGTAGGCCGCTCCGGGTTGCCGCCGATACTACTGTGGGAACATATGTCCTGCCCCGTCTGTTGGGTGATTTTCACCGGCATCATCCCAATGTGGCACTCCAGCTGACTGTAGCGAATCGCTCTGCCGTTCGTGCCTGTCTCTTGTCTGGAGAGGTCGATCTGGTTATCGCTGGCCGACCTCCAGAGGTCGACGGACTGGTGACGGAACCCTTTCTGCCAAATCCATTAGTAGTCGTTGCCTCCCCCGAACATATCCTGGTTGGGCAGAGCCAGGTAACCCTGGCTCGTCTGGCCGAAGAAGTGTTTCTGCTGCGCGAGGAGGGATCCGGGACACGGGCTGCAGTTGAAGAACTTTTTGAGATCGCCGGGATACCGCTGAAAGTGGGTATGGTGCTTGGGCACGTCGAAGCCATCAAACGAGCCGTGGCGGCAAACCTGGGTGTTAGCGTGCTCTCAGTGCTGGCCGTGAAACGCGAAGCGCAGTACGGTACCCTGACAATATTGAATGTGGAGCAGTTTCCGATCCAGCGACGCTGGTATATCGCGCGTCTTGCCGGGCGCCCTTTGACTGCCAGTGCTGATGTGTTCATTAAGTTCTTACGCGAGTACAGGCAGCAGAACAAGTGAGGTCTCATCACCCAATAAACTTTAAGGCTTGATACTCTACACCGGAAGCTAGTCTGAATCAGTCATGCTTTCCAGAAGAAGCTTTCGGAGTGCGTTCGCCGCCAGCGACAGCCTTCTGCCCTTGACATGTACAACGTACCATTGCCGTTGCAGCGGGAAGCCTTGCACATCCAACTCGACCAGGTCCCCGTTGGCTAGTTCGAGCGCAACAGATTCTTGGGGGAGCACGGCAATCCCTAGCTCGGCGGCTACCCCCTCTTTGGTCGCTTCGATGTTGCCTAGTTCCAGGCTATCCGGGATAGGCACGCCGGCCTGAGCAAATTGTAGCTCGGTAGCCAACCTGGTAACGGACTCTTTCTCTCGCATCAGCAACGTCTCCTGTTGCAGATCACGAAGAGGAATAGCGAAGTGTCCTGCTAATCGGTGCAGCGGTGAGGCCACCACGAGCAATTGGTAAGGTCTCAACAATTCGACGACGAAGTGCTCCCGCCGCTCGACGAAACCCATTACACCCACATCTATCTTGTAGCTAAGGAGGTCCACTTCAATAGAGTGACGGTGTGCTACAAGGAGCGTGACGCGGACTCCTGGATAGCGTTCATGGAAGGAGCCAAGCAATGGCGGTACAACATAGGTACCTGCGCTAATGCTCGCGCCTATTACCACGCTCCCGCGTTTGAGTAAGTGAATCTCGTGTACGACCGGAGTCGTTGTAGCGAGTCGTGTGAGGAGTCGATCTGTATGGGTCAGGAACTCCTGGCCAGCAGGAGTCAACATGATACCTCTGCCAATGCGAGAGAAGAGACGCAGACCAAGTACCTGCTCGAGTGACTTGACCTGTTGTGCGACGGCAGGTTGCGAAAGATAAAGGCTTTCGGCTGCTCTTGTATAGCTGAGGTGTTGTGCCACAGTGCGAAATACGGTGAGTTGATGTATTGTGAAGTCAGTTTGCCGGCTCCAGGGAGCCGGTATGGTAGGTTCTTGTTCGGACATGCTGACCCTCGCATCAAGTTTAACCAAGTCTTATTCAATAGCATAGCATATGCAGAGGGTTTAATGTTTCCACTCGATATATAGAGTCTATTCTATGGAATTGATAGCAAACTGCTACTACAACGAATAGGTTTGCCATGCTACACTACTCTCGATGAACGTCATATCCCCGCAATCGTGAGGAGAGAGAGCATGACAACAGAGACAATAACCCAACAGAAGAGTCGTTGGGCATCAGGGGTAATCCCCTATGCTCAGATGGGCTATTGGAAGCCCGACTACGAACCGAAAGACACAGACATTCTATGCGCGTTCCGTATTGTGCCTCAAGAGGGTGTGGAACCAATTGAAGCGGCAGCGGCTGTCGCTGGCGAGTCTTCTACCGCCACGTGGACCGTCGTCTGGACCGATCGTTTGACTGCGCACGAAAACTACCAGGCTAAAGCCTATCGGGTCGTTCCCATTCCGGGGACAGATCAGTATATTGCCTACATTGCTTATGACTTGGATCTTTTCGAGGAGGGATCTATCGCAAACCTGGCCTCTAGTATCATTGGCAATGTCTTTGGCTTCAAGGCACTGAAAAGCTTACGCCTGGAGGATATGCGCATCCCGCCGCACTATGTAAAGACCTTTCAAGGTCCGCCCCATGGAGTCGTCATGGAGCGCGAGTACCTCGACAAGTATGGCCGCCCTTTGCTCGGAGCAACCACCAAGCCAAAGCTTGGTCTTTCCGCTCGTAATTACGGTCGCGTAGTCTATGAGGCGCTGCGCGGTGGCCTGGATTTCGTGAAAGATGACGAAAATATCAACTCGCAACCCTTCATGCGTTGGCGTGATCGCTTCCTCTATTGTATCGAAGCGGTCAACAAGGCAAGCGCCGAGACCGGTGAGGTCAAGGGCCACTACATGAACGTCACGGCCGCTACCATGGAAGACATGTATGAGCGTGCCGAGTTTGCCAAAGAGCTGGGGAGTATCATCGTCATGATTGACCTGACCATTGGCTATACTGCGATCCAGTCTATGGCGAAATGGGCCCGTAAGAACGGCTTAATACTGCATCTGCACCGGGCAGGTCATGGCACCTACACTCGCCAGAAGACGCACGGCGTTTCCTTCCGCGTGATTGCCAAGTGGATGCGCCTGGCCGGCGTCGATCACATCCATGCCGGTACTGTAGTTGGCAAGCTGGAAGGTGACCCAATGACCATTCGAGGCTACTATAAGACACTTCTTGGCATGAAATATGATGCCGACCCAACCCTGGGTCTGTTCTTCGAGCAAGATTGGGCTTCAATGCCATCGGTCATGCCTGTCGCCTCGGGTGGGATTCATGCAGGGCAGATGCACCAGCTGCTGCACTACCTGGGTGAAGATGTAGTGCTCCAGTTCGGTGGTGGAACCATAGGGCATCCACAGGGTATCTCCGCTGGTGCAACAGCGAACCGCGTTGCTGTGGAAGCGATGATTCAAGCGCGCAACGAGGGGCGTGATTACTTCAATGAGGGACCGGAGATTCTTGAGAAGGCCGCGAATTGGTGTGGTCCGCTGCGTGCCGCACTCGAGCTCTGGAAGGACGTGAGTTTCAACTACGCCTCAACCGACACGCCCGATGCCACACCAACCCCCAGTTATTAGTAGAGCGAGGAGGAGTTACCGTTATGACTTTTCACCTGACCCAAGGAACATTTTCCTTCCTGCCGCCATTGACCGACGAAGAGATTCGTCTGCAAGTGCAATACTGCCTGGATAACGACTGGCCAATCAACGTGGAGTTCACAGACGATCCTCATCCGCGCAACACCTATTGGGAAATGTGGGGACTGCCGATGTTTGACGTGAAGGACCCGGCTGCGATTCTGTATGAGATCAATGAGTGCCGCAGAGCTTACCCGCATCACTATATTCGGGTGGGTGCTTATGACCGTAGCAAGGGTCGGCAAACTATCGCCCTCTCGTTCATCGTGAACCGGCCACCCAACGATCCTGGCTTTGGTCTGTCTCGCCAGGAAGCACATGATCGTGTCATCCGCTATACACTCCATAGCTATGCGACGGACAAGCCAAAGGGGGCGCGATTCACCAACTGATCTAATTCAGAAGGGCAAACCAGATCGAACGAGGGCTTATAGCATTCGGAGGAGACCATGAGCATAATTCCACCAACCCAAACCGGTGGATCTTACGACCGGGCGAACCCAGAGATCAACACAGAGAGTGACACCAGCGTAGATGTGTCAGACGTCCTCGAGAAGTCACAGGTCATGGAGGTTCTGGACAAGCTTGACCAGGAACTCGTGGGACTTAAGTCGGTTAAGACACGCATTCGCGAGATTGCTGCCCTGCTCCTGGTTGATCGGATGCGGCGTGGCCTTGGGCTGACGGCCCGGCCACCCTCTTTGCATATGTCCTTTACTGGCCAGCCAGGCACTGGGAAGACGACCGTGGCCATGCGCATGGCGATGATCCTGCACCGGCTCAGCTATGTGCGCAAGGGACACATGGTCGCGGTAACACGCGACGATCTGGTTGGTCAATACATTGGTCATACCGCACCCAAAACCAAAGAGGTTCTCAAGCGAGCGATGGGTGGAGTGCTCTTCATTGACGAGGCCTATTATCTTTACCGCCAGGAGAACGAACGGGATTATGGTCAAGAAGCCATCGAAATCCTATTGCAAGTTATGGAGAACCAGCGTGACGATCTTGTGGTCATTCTCGCGGGCTACAAAGACCGCATGGAAACTTTCTTTCAATCAAATCCGG
>WNGR01011884.1_pt1 | contig 11355 bp, 13 predicted proteins | sample 5407581 | NCBI WGS metagenome assembly WNGR01 (sample SAMN13153383, study PRJNA577476) | soil metagenome | isolation source: 80 cm soil or saprolite under Garry oak tree replicate 2 | place: USA:California | collected 2016-06-15 | reverse complement strand
GGATCGCATCGCCCACCACGGGCGCCTCGACGGTGAGCGGGCCGATCAGCTTCATGCCTTCCGTCATTTTCGTTCGGACGAAGCCTGGCTTGACGGTGACCACGTGCACGCCGCCACGGCTGGCGCGGCCGCGCAGGCCTGACAGGAATGCGGAGAAACCGGCCTTTGCCGAGCCGTAGACATAGTTCGAGGAGCGCCCGCGATCGCCGGCAACGGATGACACGCCGACGATGGTGCCATTGCCGCGCGCGAGAAATTTTTCGGCGAACAGGCCAAGGATCAGCGACGGCCCCTCGTAGTTGGAGCGCATGATCGTCGTGGCGTGAGCGAGATCGCTTTCTGCGTTCTCCTGCACGCCGAGCAAGCCGACAATCGAGATGACGACATCGGGCAACGCCGGAAGGCCGCCGACGAAACTCTCGAATGCGGCGGTGTCGAGCACGTCGAACTTCAGGGTGCTCGCTTCAATGTTGTAGCGGGCGTGCAGATCGGCGGCGTCAGGCGCGAGCGCAGCGACGTCGCGGCCTGCGAGCCCGACGTCGTATCCGGCTTTCGCGAAGGCGCGCGCGGCGGCGCGTCCGATATCGGAGGAGCCACCCAGCACCAATACAGTCTTGCGCGACGTCATGGCTTAAACCTCATCAAATAAACGCTGCGAAAGTTTTGAGCGGATGTGTCCCGCGGGATCGAGCGATTTGAGGATCGCATTGAAACGTTGCAGGGCGGGATAGCCGGCCTCGAAGGTCGCGCGCGACTGGCGCGCGTCTTTGGCGAGATAAAGCCGCCCGCCGGCCGCGACGACCAGGCAGTCGATCTCGTCGAGAAAATTCAGGATGTCGCCTTTCAGCGGGAAATCCAGCGCCAGCGTGTAGCCGGGCAGCGGAAACGACAGGATGCCATCGCCCTGGCCGAGCTTCTTCAGCACCGCGAGGAAGGAGGCATCGCCGCGCTTCGAAACGCGGTCGAGGATGTCGCCGAGCACGGCGCGCGCGCCCTGCTGTGGAAGCACGCATTGATGCTGGAGGAAGCCGCGCCGCCCATAGATGCGATTCCAGGCTCCGATGCTGTCGAGCGGAAAGAAATAGGGGAAGAGCGAGACCACCTGGCTGCCGCCGGCGCGCCTTGCGCCCATGCGATAGTAGAGCTCGTTGAAGGCGCGGATGCTGTAGCGGTTCAGCGTCATCGACGGGAGATCGACGGGCACGGCGAGCCCGGGATCCTTGCCCGCGGGAAATCGATCCGCGCCCTCGGCAAGCTCGCCGGCGCCTGCGTGCTCGCCGAGATAGATCAGCGAGCGGCCGAGGTCGCTGCCGCGCGCAGCGCAATCGATCCACGCCACCGAATAGGTCGCGGAGTCGCCGGCATCGAGCGCGCGCATGGCGGCATCGAGATCGGACGCAGGGATCACCCGCTCGCGGATCCAGCCAGTCTCGACCGGCCGCAACCGGATGGTGGCTTCAAGAATGATTCCAGTCAGGCCCATGCCGCCGATGGTCGCGAAGAACGCATCGGAGTTCTGTTCGCGCGAGGCCTCGATGGTCTCGCCCTGCCCGGTGCGCAGCAGGATGCTGTCGACATAGCGGCCGAAACCGCCTTCGCAATGATGGTTCTTGCCATGCACATCGGCGGCAATGGCGCCGCCGACGGATACGAACCGCGTGCCCGGAACGACGAAAGGCAGGAAGCCGCGCGGGCCAAAGGTGTCGATCAGGTCCGACAGCAGCACGCCGGCTTCGAGACGGATGCGGCCCGTTGCCGGATCGAACGACCTGACCCGGTCGAACCCGGTCATCGCGACGGTCCGGCCGGCTCCGATCGCGGCATCGCCATAGGCGCGGCCATTGCCACGCGCCACAGCGCCGGCCGTGCCGATAGCGTCGCCCACCGCCTCGAACGACCGCGGCCGCAGCAGTTCGCTATCGACGACCGGGAAGCGTCCCCAGCCGCTGACGAGGGTCATGGTTCAGCTCCTTTGCAGGGCGTGCGCCGCCCTGCGTTGGAAACTGCCTACCGGTCAAAAGCTTATATTACGTTGAGGCGCGTCAGCGAGTTTGCGTTGGTTAATGGCCGAGCGCCAGCGCGATCAGGCCGAGCGTACCGACGATGACGCGCCACCAGGCGAACACCACGAAGCCGTGGCGGGTGACGTATCCGAGGAACGCCTTCACCACGATGATCGCGGTGATGAACGACACCACAAAGCCGATCGCGACGATGCCCATGTGATCCATCGTCATCTCGGAGCGGTTCTTGTAGAAGTCGTAGGCGAACGCGCCGATCATGGTGGGGATGGCGAGGAAGAACGAGAACTCCGCCGCCGCGCGCTTGTCAGCCCCCAAAAACATCGCGGCGACGATGCTGGCACCGGAGCGCGACACGCCCGGGATCATCGCGATGCACTGCGCGATGCCGATATAGAGATACATCAGCAGCGGAAAGCGGGTGGCGTCGTGCTCGCGCGCCTTGAGATCGAGCCGATCGACCCATAGCAGGATGGCGCCGCCGACGATCAGCGAGAAGCACACCACCCACGGATTGAACAGCATGCTCTTGATGTATTTGCCGGCAACGAGGCCGACGACCACCGCGGGCAGGAACGCCACCAGCACGCCGATCACGAAGCGGCGCGCATAGGCATCGCCGGTGAACATGCCGATCGCGACGTCCCACAATTTCTTGAAGTACAGCACGACGATCGCGAGGATCGCACCGAGCTGGATCAGAACCGTAAACGAATCCCAGAAGGCGCCTTCGCCGAGGCCGAAGAAGCGCTCCGCAAGCAGGAGGTGGCCGGTCGAGGAAACAGGAAGGAACTCGGTCACACCCTCGATGATGCCGAGGATCACTGCCCGTATTGCATCTGACATATTTACGGTCCATTTCCGCTGGAAAAGCGGGGCTCTTCTCGCCTATTCGCCCTTTTGCTGCAATCGCAAAATGCGGCATCGCACCCTTGCTTCGCGGTTTTGAAGGACTAGTGTGGCGCCGCACAAACATTGATGGATTCTTAAGCACCATCAAATAGTCAAAGGCTTCATGTTTACGCTGTTTCATCATCCGTTCTGTCCGCATTCGCGTTTCATCCGCCTGATCGCGGGGGAGTACGGGCTCGACCTGAAGCTGGTCGAGGAGCGCAGCTGGGAACGGCGCGAGGCATTCCTGCTGCTCAATGCGGCCGGCACCACGCCGGTTCTGGTGGACGACGAACAGTCCCCGATTCCGGGCGCGGCCATCATCGCGGAGTATCTCGACGAGGCCTATGGCGCCGAGTTGGGGCCTAAGCGGCTGATGCCGGAGACGATCGCCGAGCGCGTCGAAGTACGGCGGCTGATGGCCTGGTTCAACGAAAAGTTCTTCGAGGAAGTCTCTCATCCTCTCGTCACCGAGCGCATCTACAAGCGCTTCATGAGCGAGGAGAACGGCGGCGGCCCGCCCTCGGCCGACGTAATGCGCGCGGCGAAGGCCAATGTGCGCTATCATCTGGCCTATATCGGCTGGCTGGCGCAGACGCGTAACTTCCTCGCCGGCGACCGGCTCACCTACGCGGATCTCGCCGCCGCGGCGCACCTCTCGGCGATCGACTATCTGGGCGACGTGCCATGGAGCGAGGACGACGCAGCAAAGGCGTGGTACGCGCGGGTGAAGTCCCGCCCGTCGTTCCGCCCGCTGCTGAGCGAATGGCTGGCCGGCGTGCCGGCGTCGCGGACCTATGTGGACCTGGATTTCTGATTGAGCCCGTCATGCCCGGGCTTGTCCCGGGCATCCACGTTCTTTCTTTTTCCTTGAATGCTACGCGAGGACGTGGATGGCCGGGACAAGCCCGGCCATGACGACGTCAAATGTGGATGCATCGTTGAATAAGTCCGGCACAGACATGGATCGGCTGCGCGCTGCGCTCGAGGCGCAATCTCGCGCGCTCGGCTTCGACTGCATCGGCATCACCGAGCCCGGCACGATCGAAAACGCCGGCAAATACTTCCTCGAATTCATCGCATCCGGCGGCCATGGCGACATGGACTGGCTTGCCGCGCAGCCGGAGCGTCGCGTCGATCCGCGCGGGCTGTGGCAGGATGTTCGCTCGGTGATTATGCTCGGCGTCAACTACGGTCCCGACTCTGATCAGCTGGCGATCCTGCAACAGCGCACGCGTGCGGCGATCTCGGTCTATGCGCAGGGCGACGACTATCACGACCTGATCAAGAAGCGCCTGAAGGCACTGGCGCGCTGGCTGGTCACGACGGCGCCGTCCGAGGTCAAGGTGTTCGTCGACACCGCGGCGGTGATGGAGAAGCCGCTCGCGCAAGCCGCGCATCTCGGCTGGCAGGGCAAGCACACCAATCTCGTTTCGCGCGAGTTCGGCTCGTGGCTGTTTCTCGGCGCAATCTACACCACGCTCGAATTGCCGCGCGACGGCGCCGAGATCGATCATTGCGGTTCGTGCCAGGCGTGTCTCGACATCTGTCCGACCGCAGCTTTCCCCGCGCCCTACAAGCTCGATGCGCGGCGCTGCATCTCCTATCTCACCATCGAGAACAAGGGGCCGATCCCGCGCGAGTTTCGCAAAGCCATCGGCAACCGCATCTATGGCTGCGACGATTGCCTCGCCGCCTGTCCCTGGAACAAGTTTGCGCAAGAGGGGCGTGAAGCAAAACTTGCCGCGCGCGACGAATTGCGTGCCCCGACATTGGCCGAGCTGGCGCGGCTCGACGATGCCGCGTTTCGTGCGCTGTTCACGAAGTCGCCGGTCAAGCGCATCGGCCGCGAGCGATTTTTGCGCAACGTGCTGATCGCGATCGGCAACTCCGGCGATGCGGCGCTGGCGCAAGAGGCGCGGCGATTGCTGGAAGACGAGAGCGCACTGGTGCGCGGGGCTGCGGTGTGGGCACTGGGGCAGCTTCTGCCAGATGCAAAGTTCGCAGCGATCAAGACAAATGCGATTGCCGCCGAGTGCGACGAAAGCGTGCTTGAGGAGTGGCAGACCGCTTCCTGACTCTCCGCTGTCGTGCCCCGCGAAGGCGGGGCATCCAGTACGCCGCGACCCATCGATTCAATCACAATCGGCTCGGAGTACTGCATCGCCCGGTCAAGCCGGGCGATGACAGCGGTTGTTGTGGCTACCGCACGTGCTCCCGACACACTTGATTTCCCCACGCGTTCCTTCAAGGTCGCGCGTCATGACAGACATGCCCTTCTTCACCCGCGAGGGCGATACATTCTATCCGACGGAAGTCGCCAACGGACCGTGGGATCCGAAATCGCTGCACGGACGCGTCATCGTCGGCCTGCTCGGCTTCGCGATCGAGGAGCGCCATTCGGGTCCTGAGTTCGTGCCGGCGCGATTGACCGTCGACATGTTCCGGCTGCCGACCATCGACAAGCCGATTGAGGTGACGACGCGGCTGGTGCGCGACGGTCTGCGCATCCGCGTGATCGAGGCGGAGCTTGTCTCCGGCGGCGTCAGCATGGCGCGCGCCTCCTGCCAGCTGCTGCGACGGACGCAGAACCCTGAAGGCAACGTCTGGTCGCCGCCGAACTGGGACGTGCCGAAGCCGGCTGACATTCCAAAACCGACCGACCCGCGGCTCGGCCTGAACGGCAAATGGACGACGCGGCCGATCGTCGGCCACATGGGCTCGCTCGGCGCACGCCGGCTCTGGATGAGCGAAGTGCGCGAGCTGGTTGCGGGCGTGCCGATGACACCGTTCGTCCATGTTGCGACCGGCGCCGATTTCGCGAGCCCGTTTGCGAACGCCGGCGACAAGGGGCTCGGCTACATCAACAGCGACGTGACGATCTATCTGCACCGCCTGCCGGTGACGACCTGGATCGGCTTCGAGGTGGTGAACCATCACGCCACCGATGGCGTCGCGATCGGCGAATGCTGGCTCTACGACGAACAGGGCCCGATCGGCACCGCGACGGTGGCGGCGCTGGCGCAGCGCAAGCCGATGGCGAAGCCAACGGCGCCGTAGGGCTCCCTCTCGCCGTCATTCCGGGGCGCGCCCCTTGGCGCGAGCCCGGAATCCATTTCTCCGCTCGGCCCGCAGCCCAATGGATTCCGAGTTCGCGCTACGCGCGCCCCGGAATGACGGTCAAACCAAATGCCTTCGCATCTCCAGCCGCGCCTTCAGCTCCGCACCCTGCTTGGCGACAATCTTCGCGATCCGTTCCGGTGCAAACTTCAGGTCGACGAAGGCCGGCGCGGTGTTGGCGACCTCGTGATAGCCCAGGATCTTGCCGTCGCGGAGCGTCATGATCGCGACGCCCTCGAACATCGCCCGCGCGCCGTTCGCTTCCGGCAAGGTTGACCTGTAGCTGAAGGTGTAGCGCGCATAGAGCGTGGTGCCGTCCGACACGGGATCATGCATGTCCCAGCGGAAATCGGTCGCAGTGCGATAGAACCAGTCGTCGACCATCGCGGCGATCTTGGCGCGGCCTGCGAAGGCGCCGTAGAAGACGTCATGATAGACGCCGTCCTCAGTGAAGAGATCCGCGAAGGCCTTGCCGTTACGCTGTTCAACCGCGTCGCAGAACGCGCGCAGCATTGCGGTGTTGGTCATTGGCGTTTCGCCCTTCCCATTTTCTGTCATGCCCCGCGCAGGCGGGGCATCCAGTACGCCGCGGCTTCTCGATTAAACGCGACCGCCTCTGGAATACTGGATTGCCCGCTTTCGCGGGCAATGACACCGAGCGCTACACTTCACCCGATCTCCGCGACCGCGGCAAGGATGCGCGCGATGTCCTGCGGGCGTGACAGGCGGTGATCGCCGTCCTGGATCATGGTCAGCACCACGTCGTCGGCCGGCAGGCGATGTGTCAGCGCGAAGGCGTGCTGCCATGGCACATCGGGATCCTGCGCGCCTTGCAGGATGCGGACGGGGCAACCGAGATCGATGGCGCTGCCGAGCACGAGATGATTGCGCCCCTCCTCGATCAGGTTCCGCGTGATCGGATAGGGCGAGCCGTCGCCATAATCCGACGGCCGCAGCCACATGCCTTTGGTCTCGATCTCCTTTTTCACCTCAGGCGAAAAATTCTTCCACATCAGCTCCTCGGTGAAATCGGGCGCCGGCGCGATCAGCACCAACCCCGCCAGCGACGCGTTGCCGGAGCGCTTTCTGATCTCGCGCGCCAGCAGCAGCGCCATCCAGCCGCCCATGGACGAGCCGATCAAAACCTGCGGGCCCGCGCAGAGCCGCTCGAACACGGCCACGCTCTCTTCCAGCCAGCGCCCGATGGTTCCGTCGGCGAAATCGCCGCTGGATTCGCCATGGCCGGAATAGTCGAACCGGACCGAGGCGCGGCCGTGCTCATGGGCCCAATTATCCAGGGCCACGGCCTTGGTGCCCTGCATGTCCGATTTGAAACCACCGAGCCAGACCAGGCCGGGGCCGGCTCCGGCACGGCTCCGCACCGCGATCTTGCGGACCGACGGGCCCTCGCCCATTTCGATGAAGTCGAGCATGGCCTCGGGAACAGCATTGGTCATGGAACATTTACTCTGGCTGTGCGGTTCGGGCTGTCCGGGTCGGCCCGACGGCATAATCCGGTATCAACCCTGACCTTTTGGGACGCTTGCGGAACCGGAGCAAGGTGTCTATGTCGAGCACCGTGCCGATGGGCGTGACCAAAAAGCCTCGCATTTGAGGGTTTTTCGACCGCGACACACGCGACTTGCTTGCCCGCAAACGCTTCTTCCTTCAAAATAGCCGCTTCCTTTCACAACTTTGGAGAACCACCCATTCGCCGTCCCAATAGAGCTCCGGCCCCAGCCGCCAAAGACGGGCCGCGCATCAATGATGATATCCGCAATGCGCAGATCCAGCTGATCGATCAAACCGGCGACAACAAGGGTACGGTCGAGACCGTTCTCGCCATTCGCATGGCCCAGGAAGCTGGCATGGATCTGGTCGAGATTTCGCCGAATGTCAGCCCTCCCGTCTGCAAGATCATGGACTACGGGAAGTACAAGTATTCCGCCCAGAAGAAAGCCGCCGAAGCCCGCAAGCGACAGAAGACCGTCGAGATCAAGGAGATCAAGCTCCGGCCGATGATCGACGATCACGACTACGACGTGAAGATGCGGGCGATGCTGCGGTTCTTCGAAGAGGGCGACAAGGTCAAGATCACGCTGCGTTACCGTGGTCGCGAGATGGCGCACCAGGAGATCGGCACCAAGCTTCTGGACAAGATCAAGACGGACGTCGCCGAGCTCGCCAAGGTCGAGCAGGACGCGAGGTTCGAAGGCCGCCAGGTCGTCATGGTGCTAGCACCGCGCTGACGCCGGCCGTTTGAGGCCTGAGAGTTCAACGGCCCGTCCGGACATCCGGCGGGCCGTTTTGTTTTTCACCTCTCCCGCTTGCGGGAGAGGTCGGCGCGAAGCGCCGGGTGAGGGCTTTCTCCTCTCGGGGGTTCTCGCCTGCGGAGACACCCTCTCCCCGACCTCTCCCGCAAGCGGGAGAGGGGGCGCACCGTCTCCGTAATGACGATCTCAGCTTCGCGTCGCCTGCCAGGTGCCGCGGCAGCGGTCGCCGGAGATGATGCCGTTCCACCAGCCGGCACCGGCCATGCCGGCAAGCCGGCCGCCGCCGCTGGCGTGGGACGCGCCGACCGCGACCTGAACCGCAACGGCGCCGCCGCGATTGACCCTGCCCGAGACCCGGCCGCCGCCGGCGGACGACACCCGATTGCCGGTCACAGTGAAGGGAACGCTGTAGCCCGAGCTGCAATTGCCGCGGGTGGTGGCGAAAGTGACATTCCAGACGCCGTCATAGCCGCCGATAGCTCCGGCGGGGAAACATGTGGCGATCTCAAATAGTCGGCGGACCGGTTCTGGCGGTTCATCGTTGCCATTTGGCTCCCGCTCTGCCATAAGCCCAGCCTTCATCGCCCGGCTGATTTAAGGGCTGCCGTGGCGGTGTCCGTGCGGGTTTTGCGCCAGTTCGCAAAAACCTGAGCACAATCAACGCTCTAACGAGCATTTTAGACGGCCAGCCGCCTTCGCGGGCGGCATTCTGTTATGGCCATAGGAGAGCAAAATGCCCAAGCTGAAGACCAAATCGGGCGCTAAAAAGCGCTTCAAGGTGACTGCCACCGGCAAAGTGATGCACGCCCAGCAAGGCAAGCGTCACGGCATGATCAAGCGGACGAAGAAGCAGATCCGTCAGCTCCGCGGCACCCGCGTGCTGTTCAAGACCGACGGCGACAACGTCAAGAAGTACTTCTTGCCGAACGCCTGATCGCGTCCACGATCACTGCCAACCGTGCCGCGCATCCCGCGGCAATCCGAAAACCAAGTCATCTCTGAAGGATTTTTGTCATGGCTCGCGTCAAACGCGGTGTGACCGCCCACGCCAAGCACAAGAAAGTCTACAAGGCCGCCAAGGGTTTCCGCGGCCGCCGCAAGAACACGATCCGCACCGCCAAGCCGGCCGTCGATAAGGCCCTGCAGTACGCCTTCCGTGACCGCAAGCGCAAGAAGCGGACGTTCCGCGCGCTCTGGATCCAGCGCCTCAACGCTGCCGTCCGTCCGTTCGGCCTGACCTACAGCCGATTTATCGACGGTCTGGCCAAGTCGGGCATCACCGTGGACCGCAAGGTGCTGTCGGATCTCGCGATCAACGAACCGGCGTCGTTCCAGGCGATCGCCGAGAAGGCCAAGGCCGCTCTCGCTGCCTAAGCAACGCCCGCGCTAACGGCCGGCTCCGCCGGCCTTCAGCGCTCTTCGCGCGTAGCGCTGGGCGACCTCCGCCCGGCAGAAGGCTGTGAACGAGATATACATCGTGCCGGACCTGTTCCGGTATTTTCGGTCGCAGGCCCGCAACTCGCGCTGATAGCTGAGCTTTTGCGGCGGCTTCAGATGGCCGATAAAATCGGCCTCGCATTTCTTCTCGACGACCTCACCGAACTGGACGTCGCCGCTGGCGCCGTATTCGCAGGCTTCGAACAGCTTCATGGCGCGGTCGCAGCTCGGCGCCGCGTTCAGGACGGCGATGATGTCATCCATCGAATTGGACTTGGCCGGGCATTCCTCCGCGGCGTGAGCCATGCTTCCGAAAAGAACCAGGGCCAGTCCGGCCAGGCAGGACCGCAAACGCATCATCGTCTCCTTTGACATCAGGTTGGTGCCAGCCATGCCGGTACGGTTCAAATACCCTGCATTTACGATGCGCCATTCGGCTTGACGTTCCGACCCGGCTGCGGCCACAACCCGGCAGCCTTTTGAAAGTTGAAGGATCTGACCGTGTCCGACCTCGCCAGTCTCGTCCAATCCATCCTCGCGCAAATCGCTGCCGCCGGCGACGAGGCGGCGCTTGAAGCCGTCCGCGTTGCCTCGCTCGGCAAGAAGGGCTCGATCTCCGCATTGCTGGCAACGCTCGGCAAGATGTCGCCCGACGAGCGCAAGACGCAAGGCGCGGCGATCAACCAGGCCAAGGACGAGGTCACGCAGGCGCTCGCCGCGCGGCGCGATCTTCTGAAGTCGGCGGCGCTGGATGCACGGCTCGCCGCCGAGACCATCGACGTCACCTTGCCGCTGCGCGATCCGCCGGCCGAGGCGGGCCGCATCCATCCGCTGAGCCAGGTCTGGGACGAGCTGACCACGATCTTCGCCGACATGGGATTCTCGGTCGCCGAAGGTCCGGACATCGAGACCGACGACTACAACTTCACCAAGCTGAATTTCCCGGAAGGGCATCCCGCGCGCGAGATGCACGACACCTTCTTCTTCCATCCGAAGGAGGACGGCTCGCGCATGCTGTTGCGCACCCACACCTCGCCGGTGCAGGTGCGCACCATGCTGAGCCAGAAGCCGCCGATCCGCGTGATCTGCCCGGGCCGCACCTATCGCATCGATTCGGATGCGACCCACACGCCGCAATTCCATCAGGTCGAAGGGCTCGTCATCGACAAGCACTCGCATCTCGGCCACCTCAAATGGATCCTGCACGAATTCTGCAAGGCGTTCTTCGAGGTCGACCACATCAACATGCGCTTCCGGCCTTCGTTCTTCCCGTTCACCGAGCCGTCGCTGGAAGTCGACATCCAGTGCCGCCGCGACAAGGGCGAGATGCGCTTCGGCGAAGGTGAGGATTGGCTCGAGATTCTCGGCTGCGGCATGGTGCACCCGAACGTGCTGCGCGCCTGCGGCATCGATCCCGACGAGTACCAGGGCTTTGCCTGGGGCATGGGCATCGACCGCATCGCGATGCTGAAATACGGCATGAGCGACCTCCGCCAGCTGTTCGACAACGACGTCCGCTGGCTGTCCCACTACAGCTTCAAGCCGCTCGAAGTGCCCACGCTCGCGGGAGGGCTGAGCTCGTGAGGCCCGTGCTCGGACAACAGCTTGCGAAG
>WNGR01007773.1_pt1 | contig 11355 bp, 15 predicted proteins | sample 5407581 | NCBI WGS metagenome assembly WNGR01 (sample SAMN13153383, study PRJNA577476) | soil metagenome | isolation source: 80 cm soil or saprolite under Garry oak tree replicate 2 | place: USA:California | collected 2016-06-15 | reverse complement strand
CTGACTGCTGCAAGCGCGATCGTAAGGGACGCAAGAAACATGCGTTGCATGAATTGCCTCCTTGGCAAAGGTCGCGACGTGCGACGATGATGAGCTTTTTGATCGGGGTCTTCAGCGGGTTCGCTTGAGAACCCGGGTGATGCGTTGAGAGTACGCTGATTTCATTACGCCTGGAAGGCCGACCCGGAAATGCCTGAAGGCACTGATGATTTCCGGTTACTGGGGCATACCTGCCGTGCAATGCTCACTTCGAGCCTTTCCGCCCGAGACCCACACCAGACCCCGCTGGAGAATCCACCGGGGCAATCTATCGCAAAGCCCTGCCGATGCGATCAAAACGTACCGAGGGCTGGACTTGCCGGGGAGGTTCGCGAGCAGGACGGCTGCGATCTCGTGAGCCATATCCGCGATCAATCTGCTAGAATTCGAACAGTCCGCGGAATGACCGAGGAGGACGAATAAGCAAGCGCAGATTTGTTTTCTTCGCTGGTTCTATCTTCACATTGCTCGTGTCGAGTGCTCTCGTAACTGTCTTTGCTAAAGTTTCCAGTACCACTATACTGATCCATATATTTTGCGCCGGTATCTGCTCCATACTTTGTTCTAAAATCATTGAAATCGAGCGAACACATAATGTCTCGAAAATACGACCGGGACCTAGTATCCGAAAAGTTAAATTTGACATCCGGCGCAAGTAGGCGATCCGTACATTGCTGTTGAGCTTCAACATGAAGCGACGCGAAGACCGGAATTATAAGACAAACGGTGCCTAGCATCCCTTGCACAGATTTGCGCATGGTGGATTTCCTCTCAGCGACCCCAGGGCATAGTTGGATGACGGCCGCCATTTGTCAACCTAATGCCACCCTCGCCGGCGACCGTGAGCTCTGGTTTTATCCGACGATCGGCGCAGCGATCGCCGCGGAGCGGCCATGGCTCACCTTCCATTGTCCGGGCTGCAGGGTCATCGGTCAGGTCGATCTCCGCACGGTCGGCCGGGGTTCCGTCGCAAGCTAATTCTTGGTAGATCCACCCTGCATCTTGTTATGTCTCGCCTCCACCACGCCGGAAGGCCAATGCGATGACCGACACGCCTCCTGACCGCCTCTCCAACAATCCCGACAGCCCCTACTATGACTCCGACGTGCTTGCGCGCGACGTGGGCATTCGCTTCAAGGGCATCGAGAAGTCCAACGTGGAAGAATATTGCGTGAGTGAGGGATGGGTCCGCGTCGCGGCTGGTACCGCCAAGGACCGCCGTGGCAATCCGCTGACGATCAAGCTTAATGGGCCGGTCGAGCCGTACTTCCGGGAGAAGAAGCAACAAGCCTAGGACGGGTCGGCGATCCGCGACCGGCCGTGCGCGCAGCAATGACCTCCGGATGATCGAATCGCGAGCGTTCGTTGGGATGCCCGCCGAAGTCGGGGCCAACTGGTATATCCTGCCAGGCCGCGAATGGCCATGTCCCAACATGCGGAGAAACCTTATGCCCCGGCGACGAGCTGGAGCTTTTCTTCGGGGGTTGCCTTTTGGTATTGTCTGCGTGGGGAGGCTGAACCATGCGTGTTCTTGCTTCACTTCTAGCCGTTGCCCTGGCGTCCACGGCACTCGCCGACGACAAGACGGGGCAGTATTTTTGCTTTCGCTCCGCCGTAGGCGGCCTTATGCAACATGAAGGCAAGTCAGACGTTACGGGGCGAATTGTATTTCCGCAGGAGCGTAATCGGTTCTTTATCACCATAGAACCCATTAAGCGAAACCCGTCGGAGATCGAAACCTGCAAAAGATCAGCAGTCGCTTTTATGGAGATGCTGGCGCGTGGCGGTGCTTACCAAGACCATGATAAAAACATGCCTAATATAGTTTATCCCAGGAGATTTTTGACTTGGGATTGTTTTACGAAGGACAAGCTCCTGCTGAATTTGGAGGGGAAAGAGCGCCCGCAGGAATTGAGAGCTTACGATCTTCAATTTGAGTTCATAGGGATTGCCCCTCCCGAAACTTTTTTCTTTTTCGCGGATAACAGCTTCAAACAAGTTGAACAATTCGACAGCGGCACCGTGGCTGTTTCGACGGGGCAATGCATGAAAATAGTACCGCCAAAACAGTGAAATTGTCATGACAGAACGGCAATTCTGGAAGTTTGTCACCGTGCAGCCGCTCGCAGAGAGGCCGTGGACTAGCTTCATGGGCCGCTCGATCAACGTTCCAGATATGCCAGAAGGGGGTCAGAATTCGAGCGCCAGCGCACTGCGGACAAACACTACAGTCAACATCAACCGTTCGACGATCGCAAATAATGGATTTCTTGTTGATGAGCAGCGGCGGCTTCAAGGTTGCTGCGCTGAAAAACGTGACGATCACCGGCTCGGTGTCCGATGGCAAAATGCAGGTCCTGGGTCTCGAAAAAGAAACCGCGGAAGTAATATCCGCTGGCGAGGAGAACCAGCAACACCGCGGCCAGCAAGAGGCGCTTCATTGGACATTTCCCCAGATGGCGCCTCTTGCGCGGGCACCGTGGGACTTTATTACCAGCCGCGAAAAGGCTCAAGGATGATCCAGCGTTCCAGCAACATTATTCGCGAGACTCCGACAGCTTCCTGAGTTGAGATTACTTTCTATCAGGTTCGAGGGGATGACCGTTGCGAGCGAGGATAAGGCGCCACCTTGGCTGCATGCGGTCCTCCCTCGCGTGCCCCGGCCGCCCGCGTCCTGGCCCGATGGCCCATGGGCGAGCGAGCCCTTAATCCTCGTCATCCACCTGCGGGTGCCTCTGGGCGTAGTCCACGGCTTCCCGATACCACCACTCCTTGTCGATGCCATTCCGCCACGTCATCGCGAGCGCGATGTCCGCGTGCTCTGCGGATACGCCTGGCATGGCCAAGAGCATTCGCTGCACCAACTCGTCGTGGTACGGAACCAGGCTGGTAAATTTGCTGATGGTTTCCTCATCTCGCTCGCCCATGGTCGTGCCCCTCGCTTCGGTCGCAGCCTTGGGACGATGCTGCCTCATAAGGGTTGAGTTTTCGTTAGGCCACACGCCCGCTCGCGCGTGTCCTGCCCCGCCCGCCCCAGAATTTGAGTCTCACGGCGAGCCCACCTCGGCGGGTGCCATGCCCGCCGGGGCCGTCGAGCGAAGGGCAACAGTTCCGCTCAGCGGCCGTCTTCGCCTGCAATCTCTTTGACAAGGTCGACGATGTGCCGCCTGAGCTTTCTGTCCTTGATCCGCATGAACGCCTTGGTCAGCGTAAGTCCATCCGCGGTGGCGAGGAAGTCGGAGACGTAGGCCGGGGACGGGACCTCGCCGTTTCCCTGGGCCTGTCCCGGCAGATGCGGGGCGCCTTCGAACAGGAAGGCCACCGGCACTTGCAGGATATGCGAGATGTGCTGCAAGCGGCTCGCGCCGATGCGGTTAGTGCCCTTCTCGTACTTCTGCACTTGCTGGAACGTGAGGTCGAGCGCATCGCCGAGCTTCTCTTGGCTCATTCCGAGCATCATCCGGCGCATGCGCACCCGGTTGCCAACGTGCTTGTCGATTGGATTGGGGACCTTCTTGGCCATCTTGCTACCCTCCGCAGGCACGCTGCGTGCGCCAGCCCATGATCCCACTGTACACTACGAATGATGAGGCCGCTGAGGCAGCGCGCTTCTACCTTCCACCACGTGGGGTCACCGGCAGCGGCGCGCGAGCGCGGCAGCGGCGCCTAAGTGTGGCGGGCAGGCCAGTGGGGCGGGGCCGTGGCGCCTGGAATCCGTCGAGGGAGACTCTGCACGCTCGCGGTCTCAACTATCATCACGCCTGCTGCTCGCGTCGTGATAAAACTGTTGCGGCAGTCCATATCAGGTTGACCGACATGAATGACCCTCACGTAGAGGCGTTGCACTACCGCATCAAGCACGCCGTCTCCGTCGACTTCGACAAAGCATCACCCCTCGAACACGAGGAGCCGGGTTTCTCGGTACGAATCGAAAAAGGCCAAGCAAAGATTGTGATGAAGGATCATCACCCCACACGCATCAGCGAACTCGAGCTAACCCGACCATAGGGGGAGGGGGTCGACCGGGGACCCGGTCGTCGGCGTGGAGCAGGAAGGGTATAGGTCCATTCCACCGCTTGCAGTGGTATTCAACTTGTGTGATCGTCGGTTAGACACCCGCAGAGGACGAATGAGATGGCATCTGATGAAGAAGTAGGACGCCAAATTCTCAACATTTTCATGAAGCATAAAGTTGGTGCGAGCGGCGTACTTCGACGCAATAATTTCATCGATGTGAGAGATGCGGATTTCCAACGAGGGCTAAACAGGGCCGTCGAAAATCGTTGGATCAGGATCAAGTTGCGCGATCGCTACACGTATGAACTCACCGAAGCGGGTCTTGCTGCGGGATTAAACATCGCAAGTTGATGACAGGCTTCGCAGCTTCCATCGCTGGTTCGCCTTCCTAGGCCCTAGACCCTCCAGGAAGGCGAGCATCTGAGGAACGCTCAGAATCTGCCGACTTTACCGCGACAATCTAGTGGAGCGGGTGAAGGGAATCGAACCCTCGTCATCAGCTTGAAAGGCTGTTGTGCTACCATTGAGCTCTACGTCTCGATCTCGTGACAACTGGGGGAGCGGAGTGAACCGCTCCCCTGATGACCACCGGTTCCGCTCAGAGCCCGAAAACGTACAGCACGGTGGCCTGGCGCTGGTCCTTGAGCTCCGGCGTGTTGATGAGCTTGGCCTTGGCCGAAGAGCTCGGCCCTGACGCGATCGCGATATACTGCTTGCCGCCAACCTCGAAAGTCATGGGCGGTGCCGAGAAGCCGGAGCCGACATTGATCTTCCAGAGCTGTTCGAGCGTGGTGTCGTCGAACGCCGCAACGGTGCCGTCAGTCAGCCCAAGGAAGACCAGTCCGCCGCCGGTCGACACCGTCCCGCTGTAGTTCGGGTATTGCAGATGCACGGTCTTCTTGATCTCGCCGGTCACGGGATCGATGGCGGTCAGGTTACTCTCGTAGCGGTCGGCGGTCTTGTAGGCGCCGCCGTTCCAGCCCTTCTCCTTGCTGTGCTTGGCGGTATCGATGGTGACGTCGGAGCAGGCGGTCATCGCCGGGATATACGTCCACTTGGTCTGCGGACTGTAAGAGGACGGCCAGTAGTTGTTGCCGCCAGCGATCGACGGACACACCTTCTTGGTCGGCTCGCCCGGGTTCTGGTTGGCCAGCGTCGAATAGGTCTGGATGTCCTTGTTGGGATCGTAGTCGAGCGGCTTGCCGGTCTTCTGGTCGATGCCCTTGGTCCAGTTGACGTTGTCCATGTAGGGCTTGGCGCTGACCATGGCGCCGTTGGCCCGCTCCATGGTGTAGAAGAAGCCGTTGCGTGCGGAATGCGTGAGCAGCTTGCGCGGCTGGCCCTCGACCACGCCGTCGATCATGATGTGGGTCCCGACCTCGTCGTAATCCCACATGTCGCCGGGCGTGAACTGGAAATACCAATTCATCTTGCCGCTGTCGGGGTCCCAGGAGATAGCGCTGTTGGTGAAGAGGTTGTCGCCCGGCCGGTAGGTCGGGTCGAACATCGGCACCGGGTTGCCGGTGCCCCAGACGGTCTGGTTGGTGTCGGGATCGTAGGTGCCGGTCACCCAGACGGCGCCGCCGCCGGTCCGCCAGGCGCTGTTCTTGTCCTTCCAAGTCTCGCTGCCGGGCTCGCCAGGGGCTGGGATCGTGTACTTCTGCCACAGCCGCTTGCCGGTCGCGGCATCGAGGCCGGCCATCCAGTCGCGCACCCCGGTATCGCCGCCGGCCGCGCCGACGATGATCTTGTCCTTGATCGCAAGCGGCGCCGAGGTCAGCACCACCTCGGGCGTATCGGCGAAGGAGGATTCCCAGACGACTTTGCCGGTCTCCTTGTCGGTCGCGACGATCCGCGGCGGCCCGCTGGCAGCGGTAATGACGAAATTTCCCCACAAGGTCGCGCCGCGGTTTCGGTCCTGCCTTTGCTGTTTCGGGTCCATGCGCCACACGATCCGCCCGACCTCGCCCGAGGTTCCGTCGATCTTGTAGAGCACGCCCCAGGAATCGGTGATGTAGATGAAGCCGTCCTCGGCGAGCGGAGTGGCGTGGATGAACTCATTGCCAGAGCCGCCGCCAAGGGGCACCGCGTAGGCGAGCTTGAGGTTCTTGACATTGCCCTTGTTGATCCGCGCCAACGGCGAAAATCGCTGGCCGTTGTAGGTGCGGTGGTTCATCAGCCAGTTGTGCGGCTCGGGATTGATGAGCCGCTGCGGGGTGACCTCGGCGGCAAGCGCCGGCCATGCCGCAGAGTTCATGGTGCCGGTCAGCAGCACAGTGATGGCCAGAGCGAGTGTGCGACGCCTCATGATTTTCCTCCGCTGTGGTTCGAGATGTGGTGGGCTGCCGTTGAACCGGCGGTGCACACCGATCGAAACAACACAAGGTCACGCTATACGAAGAAAGTGTCGGTGTCTTGAGCGCGTGGCCACCTCCCATTGCACGTGCGGGATGCCCGGAAACGCTCGACGCTCGGTAAGGATGCATCGAATAGATGTTCAACACTTGAGGATTGCGCTAATCCGATCGGCCACTTCGTCTCAGGACTGGCACGAAGCACATATATTTGTGGGGATGGGTTGAATATGACGACGTCTTTACAGACACCCACAGGCACCGGACTGAATTCTGTTATGAATTGTTCTTTGTCGACCCTTTCCCACAAACAACCTCCCTGACTCATCGTATGCATCGGCAACACAACGGTGCAGACGACGAGTGCACAAGGCCCCTCAAGACAGTGTCGTCCAAAAATTCGAGATAGCCCGCCGGCCTTTTTTACGCTACTCGTTCTCCGAGAAAAACTGCTAGCGCAGGAGCGTTGACGAGGCGGAAGCCGTGGAGAAGGGAGGGGGTAATGTGACTGTCCCGATTTGGACTCCTCTCGGGACAGTCTGCAGGGCGGCTCAACAACCACATTTCACGTTTGCATTAATCGCCGTTTGGACTGAAACTGTTGCTGCGATGTGCTGTGCCGGGCGCTTCCATGACTCTGTCACGCTTATTCGGATTGGTCGGTCTCAGCTTGCTCCTCGTTGCTCCAATATGCGCAGAGGACGTGCCGAAATTGGAGATATGTCCCCGCCCTTTAGGCTGGAAACCGAGCGACGAGGAACTGCGAAACATAATAGCCGATCATCTAAAGTGGGCAAAGCAACTGAACGCTCCTGGCACTCCAATGGTGCTCGCGGCACGCGCCAACCCCGAAGGGCGAGCGAATCTCTGCAACGCTGACCTGAGCGAGGCCGATGTGACTGCGGTCATCCTGGTTTGGGCTGAGCTGAAGCACGCCAACCTCTCGGGGGCCAAGCTTAACAATGCCGACCTGTCCGGTGCCGACCTGTCCGATGCCAACTTGTCCGGTGCCAACCTAAACGACGCTAAACTTTTGCAGGCCAAGAGGCACCGCCGCATAGAGCAGGGGTGAGCCGGAATCACCGGAAAGCCGGTCATCGACTTATGGTTCCGCTCTACGATTTCGCTGCTCTAACCAACTCGATCTAGGTCCCTGGCTGAGAAAGTCAGAGACCGAGCCCATAGGGGGGAGGGGGTCGAGACCCCGTCATTCCACCCTCATGTCTGGCTAGTGTGCTGATTCTGTTGGCTTTCCTCCCATTTCGCCGCATTTCGTGTTCGCTTCATGTCCCGGGTGAGGGCCTTTCCCCTGGTGTCTGGCCTAGCGCATCGCGAGTACGTCCGGAGAGGTGGTGTCTGGCCATTGGCGGTCCGCCCTTCGGTCATCGGAGTGGTTACGCGTAACGCAGATCACTGCCGGGCTTCCCCTTCCCCCGGATCGTCGCCGCGACCTACGCGACCTGGATCGCGTGCCGGGCGCATCGACCATTTCACCGCCGCGGCCTCTCCCCCCTTGCGGCGCATGCGCTCGGCGGCAGGGGAGAGCGATCGGGGAGGCGCTTTTGAGGCCTCGGTGCTCTTGTGCCCCTCACCGTGACGATCCTGATTGGCGACCATGTCCCGGCCCCTGGCCTTCGTGCTCGGTGACGTTGCCCTTCTCCCCGCGAGGGAAACGACCAGCTCATGTGCCCCTCACCGTAACGATCCTGATCGGCGACCATGTCCCGGCCCCCTCCAATGCGCGCATGAGGAATTTATGAACCGCTCGCCGAACGGCAACGGGATCGTGACGGGACGCATGCCCCAAGAATCCCTTGCGAACGAGCGCATCAATCTCCGTTTCGCGTAACAGGATCCGCAGACAGAGCAGACCATTGCGGCGGCGCTTCCGATGGCGGCGCATGCGTGCGGACGATGGGCAGGACAGCGCGCACTGCAACATTATCTCGGGCACAAGAATATCCAGAACACGGTACGAAATACCGAACTATCACCGGATCGGTGCAAATCGTTCTGGGAAGACTGAGGAGCGCGTCCGATGGAGGAGAGATCGAAATCAGGTCAATTTGATATTGACACCTTCTGCATAGCCAGCGTGCTTTCTGAGAAATTGCCTTACCTTCCGACGGTCCGCAACAAGTTTATAGACTGGATATTTGGTGCCGACAAAATCCGTGAAGACATTCTTCAGTCCAATCAGCGATAGCAGGAAACGCGAGTGTCTAACGACCAGATATCTAATTGTACGATGGTCGCGTGGAATTTCGAGATCAAAGCCAGCTAATTTTAACCAGCGCTCTCCAGTTGCTCGGTAGCCAAGAGCATATAAGGTGATGCTGTGAAGCTCGCGCCCACACGCCAAATCACTTTGAAGATAATAGCGGTCAATCATTTTAGCCATCGCATAGACTAGTGATTTCGCGATCCACTCTCGCTGCTGTCTCACGAGATAGTCTGGAGGATGTCCCACCGCCAACGCAAAGGGCCTCGCAGTGAACGCACCAATGTAGAAGTTTGTTTGTGCGGCGGGCCATTCGAGGTGCTCAACCGTGAAATCCGGTTCATCAATCCAATTGTGAAGCAAGCTCTTTAGCGCTTCTTCTTTGAGACAAAAAAGGTCAAGGGACCCCAGCACGGTCCCATGGTTGTCCTGCACGATTACTACTGAGAACTTGTTGCGGCGAAAATTCTCAAATTCGACATCTTGCGGGAAATGGTAACGCCTAAACAGAACATGAACGAGATTGTATGCCTCGACTGTCTCGGCGAAGCCTGTGGGCATGATGATTCGATACGGCTTTTGGAGATCGAAATGAAGATCAGGATAGAGGTCGTCCGATCGCCGGTGGAACCACGACCTTCCGGTCATTTCGACCGCGGCTGGAATGAAGACGGCAGTAATCAGCAACAGAACAAGCATGAGCACACGGCCGTCGAATTCATCTGCCCGTTCTCTCAGGATATCAAGTCCCTCCCGGATGGCAAGAAAGAGAATAGCCGCTCCGATCAAGAAATGGAGATATTCAGTAGTCAGCTTTATAAGCGTTCGCAGAAAATGCATAAGGGCTCCCAAACACCGGCCTAGCAGAGATTCACAATTCCCCTTCACTTGGTAGCGACGAGTTGATCGGCCCGAATGATCCTTTTTGTGCGAGAGCCTTCCCGGCTTGGCAAGGAAATCAAGCTTGTGATCATACAGAACGAGTGGAGCGTTGCAACGATTGTCCCAGATTCGGCGAGCACCCCAAACGATGGGGGTGTGGACAGCGCCTAGCCTTGTCCCGGCCCCTGGATCAATGGCTTGCGGGTGCGCGAATCTGGATTTTTCCGAATACGTTCGCTCGACTTGCTGTTCGGTGGTCGCTTTCTTGGCCATCTTGAGTCTTCGCGAGTAGAGCGGTCCGTTGAGCAAGTGCATCCGAGTCAAAGATGTGTGAATCCCGTAGCCATAGAGGGGGAGGGGCAGGCCCCGTCCATTTCACCTTCGTGTCCGGGCAGTGTGTTGATTCTGCTGGACTGTTCCATTTTTTCGCCCGATTTCGTGCCTCCTGCAGCGCCCTTTCATCATTCCAAAAAGGGCGAATCTTTTTGGTTCAACGCGAGCCGCCCGTCGGCGCGTAGCTCCAGAAGAGCGCTCAATCCGCCGCGCCCTTCCAAGATCAACCCTTCAAAATTGAGGTTTGGCCTACGAGTTGGCAGACTGGCCTCATGCACCCCAAGGACATCCTCGCCCCTGTCATCACGGTCCTCCACGACTTCTTCGAGGAGAACGATGACTTACTGGAGATCGACATAAACGAGCGCAGCCTGACCCACAAGCTCGCCGAGCTTCTCCAAGTCCGCTTGAGGAAATGGAACATTGATTGCGAAATACAATCGCATTGGCGAAGGTCAAAAGATCCTGCCGTCTCCTCGTGAGGTGGATACATCCGACACCACGGGTAGCACCATCGATCCTGCACGAGCCGCCGGCACGCCGACGGCTTCTCAGTTTGTTGTGCGTCGCCCTTTCTATTCGGGCACCGTGCTGGGGTTCTTTTGGTCGGCGACCATGAACACCAGAATTTTAGCGCGCTTGTCTGTAGGCTCGCGTGTGGTCGCCGGCCGTTGTAAAAGTTCAGGTAACGGCCAATCGAAGTCCGAGCCTCGCTGACGCTGTCGTAGGCCCGTAGATATACCTCCTCGTATTTGACGCTACGCCACAGCCGCTCGACGAAGACGTTGTCCCGCCAAGCTCCTTTGCCGTCCATGCTGATCGCAATGCCGTTGGCCGCGAGCGCGCCGGTGAAGGCCACTCCCGTGAACTGCGAACCCTGATCTGTATTGAAGATGTCCGGCTTGCCGTGACGAGCCAAAGCATCCTCCAGCGTCTCGACGCAGAACGCCGCTTCCATCCTCGGATCAAGTCCGAGGACGATCGACAGCCGCCACGACAGCACGCGGCGGCTGAACCAATCGAGCACAACGGCAAGATAGACGAAGCCACGCGCCATCGGGATGTAGGTGATGTCCATCGCCCACACCTGGTTCGGCCGCGTGATCTCTATCCCGCGCAGCCGATACGGGTAGATCTTGTGGCCGGGCTCCGGCTTCGTCGTCCGCGGACGGCGATAGAGCGCCTCCATCCCCATCCGCCGCATCAGCGTTTTGACATGCCGACGGCCGATCTTGCACCCCTCGGCAGCCAACAGGCCCCGCAACATCCGCGAGCCGGCGAAAGAAAACTCCAAATGCAGCCGGTCGAGGCGCCGCATCACCTCTAGGTCGGTCGCCGGCACCGGACGGGGCAGATAATAGACACTGCCACGGCTGATGCGCAGAACCTGCGCCTGCTTGGTGATCGGCAGATCGTGCGCACGGTCGATCATCGCTTTGCGCTCAGCAATCCCGCCTTGTTGAGCGCTCCCTCTAAAAAATCGTTTTCCAGCGTCAGCTCGCCGATCTT
>WNGR01015551.1_pt1 | contig 11356 bp, 8 predicted proteins | sample 5407581 | NCBI WGS metagenome assembly WNGR01 (sample SAMN13153383, study PRJNA577476) | soil metagenome | isolation source: 80 cm soil or saprolite under Garry oak tree replicate 2 | place: USA:California | collected 2016-06-15 | reverse complement strand
GAACATCCTCATGCCAAAACCCGTGAAGTTGCTGAAGCTTTAACCATCAGTCTGACAACGGCGAATAAATGGATACGGCGTGTGAGGGAAGAGAGCGAAGAGAAGGAAGCACAATAGTGCCAGAATGAGCAGGAAAGCAGTGCTTCTTCCCGCTGCCAGTCGGCCTGTTTTCAGATTATAGATACGGTAGCTTTTTGCCCCACCGCTCATCACTCTGACTTTTCAGCAATACCGATTTGATCGATGATCTGGCCTCTCCAAAGAAATATACATCCTGTTTCTCTGTTCACCACATGGCATATAATTTTATCGTATAACGATCTCTTCGGGTGAGATCGTAGTACAGAAGAGCGTTAAGAACGCAAAGTCAATGTGTTATATACTGCAGTTTGTCTGTTGTGCATCGTGTACTGGATAATTACACGTTTTGCGGTAATCCCTCATTGGGAAACCACAGAAGTTCTTTAGAGATACTAATGATGTTACTGAAATAGCTCATCCACGTTCTATTGAGTATAGAGAGATTCCAACTTATTGATGGAAGACCGTTGTTGGACAAATAAGTGCCACAGCAAATAAGACAGCCACGGTCTTTACCTTCCAATCTTTTCCAACTACAGAATAATTCATGAGGAAACCGATGTAGTATCAGGCATCGATAGAAAACAAGAACTCGAAAATGGAATTTCAGTTTAGCTAAGATGTGCAACGCTCAATGTGGTGTTCCTCTTTTTCGCCTGTGTTGGGGCAATTTTTAGTAGCAGTACATGCTACTGTGGAAAGTGATGATGACACGATGGATGCACGTAACTTGACCATTTCCAATGTCTTTAGTCATGGAGGAAATATTCATTACATCCTTCCCCACTTTCAAAGAGAGTACACGTGGGAAAAAGAACAGTGGGAAACGTTGTTATATGATCTGCTTGCTCTGTATAGGGATTATCAACCAGGGAAAGACTTAGAACATTTTCTCGGGTCAATCGTCGTCGTCACTGATGGAACACGAAACGGAACTATACCAGCATTTAAGCTTGTCGACGGACAACAACGGCTCATCACCGTTTCCCTCATCTTATGTGTTCTCCGTGAACTCACCAAATCAATTGATACAACTCTGGCAAGTAAGATAGAAGCCATGCTTATCAACAATCACGAGGTAGATGATGTACGCTTCAAGGTGTTTCCAAGTACGAAATATGGGGATAGAGATGCATACACTGCGATTATTAACGGCACACCTTTGGCGTCACAAGAATCACGTATCACTCAGGCCTACAACTACTTCTGTCATGAACTTCGTGAGAAGATTGATAAGGAAGACATTGATCCTCAACACCTCTATGAGGTCTTAGTGACCTGCTTCCAGGTCGTCTTCATCACGCTGAATAATCAAAATGAAAGTCCGTATAAGATATTTGAAAGCCTTAATGCCAAAGGAAAGCCTTTATCCCAAGCTGATTTAGTACGTAACTACATTGCGATGAAGCTCCCAGCACATTTACAAGAAAAGGTGTTTGAAAGGGCTTGGGCCAGAATTGAAGGCTTCTTACGAGAACAAGAGAAAATTGGACAAGTAGGGGAACTGACAGCATTTCTCCGCCACTACTTGGCAATGTGTCGGAGCATCCTCTACTCTGAAGAACACATCTATATTCGTTTCCGTAGCTATATGGATCAAGAATACCCGAGCACTCAAGAATTTATTGAAGAAATAGGCCGCATAGGGCAATTCGCTGAGTATTACGACAAATTGCTCCGGCCCGAGCATGAAGAAGAGCATTATTTGAGAAACGCCCTTACTCGCCTCCAAACGATGGAGCCATCTACAGCCTACCCTTTACTTCTCGCTGTGTATCATGCGTATTGTACATACGATATCACCGTCGAAGAGTTCACTGCATTCCTCAAGATGTTAGAGAACTATATGGTTCGCCGTTACATCTGTGCCGAACGTACCAACAACATGAATAAATGGTTCCCAACATTGTGGCGTGAAATCCAGCACCAGAGGAAAGAACTGTCATTCATAGATGCATGCCGTCAGGCACTCTCAACCAACCATTATCCATCTGATAGACAAGTGAAGCAATTAGCTCAGGAAATGAAACTCTATAGCAGATCGACACAGCATCGTATGAAAATCACGCTTATTTTAGAGACCATTGAGCAGCATCTTTGGGCTGGTACAGATGTAACCATAAAACTCAAAGGGCCTGCAACCATTGAGCACGTCATGCCACAAACGCCAACCGCGGAATGGAAAAATTACCTGGGGAAGAATTGGCAGCAAACATATGAGTATGTACATTCTCTCGGCAATCTAACCTTAGTTACTCAAGAGAAGAACTCACAGCTCTCTTCAAGTCAGTTCGTCCGAAAAAAGGAACTACTCATTTCACAAGGGCTACGTATTAATCGGTACTTTTCTAGAAATATTATCCGGTGGGATGAGCATGCTATACGCACTCGTGCTGAGTGGTTAGCTCAACAAATCATTGAAATTTGGCCCTCGTTAACCGATGATTTACCCTCTAGTGACTCCTTGCATGTATCCAAGGCAGCAGTACTATCTCAATAATAGGTAAACCATTGGAAGTCGAATTGCAGCGAGAAGAATAGGGAAAATGCCTCCTCAATTCTGCACATTCAAGCAGGCCCAGCGACTCCAACAGGCAAAAGCACAACAGGCAAAATTAGGGTTAGGGTAGATATAGGAGGATGTAGAAAAGGAGTTTAACGTGGATTTTGTTGAGTGGTGTGACTTCGTACTTACTACCTGTTTTGACATGATAAAAATCTTCCCACAAGCACGATCAATCGGTGTGAATGAGTTTGAATTAGCTGAAGCACTTTCAGCCAAAATAGGTATCGCGGATTTCAGGAGACAAGCAGAATATCATAAATCTACGTACTATGCAGGAATGTTCAATGCCATCCAGAGTTTGCAGGCGGCTGGCTTCATAGAGGATAATGATCGATCAAGGTCTTTTTGGAAAGTTTCACGACTTGGCCGGATGCATATTGCAAACCAAACATCACACTGGTTTATTATCTGTCAGGAAGAAATTGATCCTGAGCATGCACAACTCCTTTCTGTCATCAATCGGTTGAGTCCTCACGTCGCTCCTGACCATGCGTGGTTGGAAGAAGTTGACCGGGAAGCAATTGCCTCTGAATTAGAGGGATTGTCTGCTCCTCAAATATGGGATGTGGCAAATGAACTCACGCAGTGGGGGTTTGTCTCTGGCTCCTTCTTTTTAGGAGGTGCATTTAACCTCGCGGCAACATATAAAGGCCTTGTCTGGGAAACGAGACGAGGATTTACGCTGATATCAAAGCAAATTGATGAACTTGTCGCAGAATGGGAGACCACCAGTGTTGACTTCAAACGAGAACTCCATCTTGATACAGCCGACGAGAAAGCTGAGTTTATAAAAGATGTTTTGAGTTTAGCAAACACAAAGGCCAGTGGACAGCATTGGATGATTATTGGTTTTGATAACAGATCGCATGGCTATTATGGAGCACCAGATCAGCGCATAGACCAAAACCGTCTTGAACAGGTTTTAGCAATGTACACAACACCAGTTCCTCACCGTGGCTGACGGCATCGTGTTTGTCGGAGCCTTTTTGGGTAGCACTCTTGATGCGCTTCGGGCGAGCGATGGTTCTCTGCTCTGGCAATACCAAAGCGATCTGTCGCCCTGGAAGGCGACAGTTCTGGATGGAGTAGCTTACCTGACTTCCATAAACGTTGGCTATAAGGATACTGGGAGCAGAGTCGATGCCCTGCGAGTCAGCGACGGGTCTCACCTCTGGCGCTATCACACTGATCCGGGGTCCTTACAAGTGGCTGTGGGTGATGGGATGGTCTATGTCGGCACGCTCCACGGTATCGTTGCCCTGGATGCCAACCGTGGAAACCAACGCTGGTTTCACGCTGCTGACAATGAGGTTTTCGCGCTGGCAGTAGGGCCGTAGTGGGTTTGTGTTGCCAGCACTCTGCATGAGTGACATTTTCCTGCTGTTTCACGATGCACCACCATCACATTTCCATCTGGAAACAGGAGAACATCTTCGTCTCAAAAGTGCAAAGATAGAGAAGGCTTTTTCCCTCGTTTTTATATCAAAAAGCCAAAGCGATTATGTACCGGAAGGTTAACATGTACCGCTAATAAAGCATATCCGAATATTTCCAGAGATGAGCCCCTTGATATTAATCACACGGTTTGCAGCATCGTATGCCCAGTTACTGCTGGCAAATTGTTGTCCATTGACTGTCACCGTGATAGGTTGTTTGCTAGCATAGATTTTCGCTCTGGACGAGGCTGCTATTGGATCATTTTGAAACTGAAGATAAGTTGAATTATCTGAACTGGCTGACAGAACTTCTCCATCCGTGCCGGTTATGTACATATTCCCGATACGTGAGGGTGTACTGGTCATGCCTAGAGTAATCGTTGTGTTATTTGCTCTCAGAGTTTCACCAGAGATGAAATGGCCTGGATAATTATTACCATTCACCTTAATGGAGGAGATATAGACATTGGTAGGTGAGTTATTGTTAGCTTGAATTGTTATATCTTTCACGCCATGAATGACCGCCGTAGTTACGGCGGGGCTCGTAATCACATATTGCGTTCCCGGCGCTTGTATAGGATATAACCCTAACATGGTAAAAACTAATACACTGGAATTATCCGTATAGTAAACATCCGATCCTGAGTAATAGCCTTCCCACATATTAAGGGAATTGAATTCCTGATTCCACCGGTTACGTGTAATATCCTCGGCAGTAGAGGGACTGTTGCTGTAAATCGGTAAAATCTGGTATTGCGGTTCATAGTCATTATAATCTTTATTCGGTGTTAAAAGCGCGTTGATCTTTGCAGTCATATTGGCATCCCCGTAAAGATCAGCCAGGCCAAGAGGATCATGGATTACATCAAATGCATACCTGTTTTCATTTCCTTCAAAAAAACCTGTATTCCTTGCGCCCCAGGAGCCATCAGCATTTTTCCCTTGGAATACCCCGTTGGCTGCATTCCAATTGTTTTTATAGCTCTGGCCGAGGCCTATCCACTGGTTATACGTTGCGCTATCACCTAGTGCATTTGCCAAAAGAGCCAATCCTTGCACATCAGTAGACCATTCCAGTGCCCGTGACATATAATTACTGACACCGCTATCAGCCGGTATATAACCTTTGGTTAAATAACCGGATTTGGACATAATATTATTAGGATTCCCAAAGCTATCCGCTATATCTTTTTCAGCTTTATTATAATCCACTCCTGTCACTCCCATAAGTTTAGCGCGAAGGAACATCCCGCCAAAGAAGCCCCACTGCTGATCGTTCCAACATCCGGGACAATATGGATCCCAATTACCCAACATAACTTTATTAAGGTCGTATTGCGCCAGATAGGTATTTAATATATCTTTCATAAGGGCAGGATCAATAAGTGCCAACAGATAATAAACAACTCGTCCTTGGTCAAAGGCGCAGCGGAAATAACCGCCTCCGATATATTCCCAACCGGGACTTGACCCTATATCTATAACAGGACTACCATATTGAGCTGCGTATTGAGCATAAGGAGAACCATCCGTAGCATCCATAATATTGGCATAAACAGCATATAATCCGGTATACAGCTTTTGTTTGGTAAGTTGATCCGCATTTTGCACCTCAATCTTGTCCAGTTTAGTATTCCATGAGTCTTTTAATCTCTGTGATGCTGCAGAAAAATCAAAATCCGAAAATTCAGTCTTAAAATACTGCTGCGCTTGCGCAAAACTGGTATGAGACAGAGCTACTGCCACAGTAACATCTCTTGTAGCAGGGCCAAATTTCATATAACCAAATTTGCCATCGCTTGTCCCTGTACCCGGTATATTGAATTTGATGTAATGATAGATAGTATAATTATCGCTTTTTAGAGCAACTTGTAAAGTCTGATTGTCTACAACAGTGACCATTCCTGACCAGTTCGGACCGCCATGAGTAGCGCCCAAGGTTATTCCTACTGCTCCGAATGAAGAAACACCATTGAAATGGTATTTATATATAGAGATATTAGGGGTAACAGTCATTGCCACCGTTGATCCTTTGGCAGGCGAATTGGTGTTGTATGTAATATCGGTTTCCGCAGGAGTTCCTGTAATTGTAGCTCTCCAATCGCTATTATCTTTACTCACTGTCTGATCTACCATCGGGTATATTCTAACGCCACGTGTAACACTGTCTACTATCTCTCCCGTATCACGCGACCATAAACCTATGCGTCCCAAAGGATATCGCATAAACACTTGACGGTCGCTATTATTTGGCGTCCCGGGGCCCTGAACCATATTTACATACGGGGTATAATCTTTTAGAGGCGTTGCCGCTCTCTGTCTTATTTCCTGCCATTGGTTGACGATCACCAAGATGGAAACCAAAGACAAAGCAGTAACAACCAAAAAAAATAGCTTTAGTTTTGTTTTGCCCAGAATATTCTTCTTATTCTGCTTCTCTCTCACGCTTATCTTTTCCCTTTCCTAATAATTAGGATAAACCAAGAAACAATAACTCGTCAACTCGGTTATTTTTGACGGGTGTGCGTGCGATTTTTGCAAAGAGGTCGCTGGTGTTCCTGAATGAAGGGCGACCACGAGGGTCGCCCAAGAAGCCATTCCACGCTTCACTTGCAAAAATCGCACGCGCACCCCAAGGATTTATGCAGATTGCTGAGTGTCAAAACCAGTGCTATACTCAAAAGAGTAAAAGAACTGGTATTTTATGAGTATTGACTCTTTATTAGTCTAAGAGGGCCGCTTCTAGGACCTTTCCCAACGTGGCAGCGGGTGGGTCCTGACCGGTGTAAAGCTTGAATTGGCCCATGGCCTGGCGCAGCAGCATGCGCCAACCTGGGATGGCAGTCCATCCCCGGCGTTCCGCCTCGGCGATGAGCTGTGTCCGTCGATACCGGAAAGCGACATCAAGCAGTGCCTTGCCATGCGTGTGCGCATCCAGGTTCGTGGGCCAGGACGAGGAATCGGCCACTGGGGTCGTGTTAACAACGAGTTCGGCATCGAATTGGCCTTGTTGCTCCAGTGTGTCTGCCCCATCCAGCCCGAGATCGTTGACGAGCTTCTCACGCTCATCGGCAGAGCGAGCACTGACGAACACAGTCATGCCCCGTTGCTTGAGAGCATACGCGATTGCTCGTGCGACTCCGCCTGCTCCAATAATGACCGCGCTGTGTAGTCCTCCGCTTCCAGCCTCATCGATGGCCCCCAACGCCCCAACCCAGTCCGTATTGTACCCGTAAAGTCGCCCATTTTCCTGCACCACCGTGTTACACGCGCCAATGGCCTGTACATCTTGACTGACCTCGTCAAGGAAAGGGATGACTGTCTCCTTATGGGGCATTGAAACGCCCAGTCCCCTAATAGCCAGAGTGCGCACGCACTGCAAGACTGGTTCGATGTCCGTCGCGCCGATTGCAAAATAGCGATAGTCCAGACCTAAGGCTTCGTAGCCGGCCGTATGAAGCTTGACACCCAGGGGACTGGGATTAGCTGCTACGGAGCAGCAGAGTACGGGGATTGTTCTATTCATGTACCAGACCTCTTTCTCTGGCCTTCATCTCCGCGCTTCTTGAGAGGCCAGTTCAAGCAAGCAAACGGTCACGTGTCCGCATGGAATTGCTCACGTGTCATCATGACCGTCTTCCCTCGGCTTCGCGACAATCAGCGCATATTTCTCTCTCAGGAGCAAGTATACCAGAGATAGTTGAAAAATGCGACCGTTTTGATGGGGTACATTTCCTGTTTTTATCAAGCTCTCTGGAATTTAGGACTGCTTTTGGTCGGGCCGGTAGCCAAGTCGACCGCGTGTGACGAGAACAATCACCAGTGCCGCGACCCCAAGGCCGATCAGCGCATTCAGATCACTGTGGGTCTGGCTGGGGAAGAGACCATTGACCACTTCCTGGGAAGTGTTCACGCTGTTGTGTATCAGCATGACAATGAGCAAACTGCCCCATGTGTGGTTGAAGGCCCAGGTCATGATGATGGTGATGGCGATGGCTGTGAGGGTGAACACGCTCACGCTTGCGAGGCTCAAGCCGCCGTTCTGCTCCGCGAAGCCCGGCATCAGGAACAAGGGCAGGTGCCAGAAGGCCCACAGAATGCCAAGGAGGAGGGAGCCAATCAGGGGACCTTGCAGCCGCTGCATGCGCGGGAGCGCGAAGCCACGCCAGCCCAGTTCTTCAAAGAGTGGGCCCATAAGGAAGGCAAGGAGAAAGTTCAAGGGCACATTCAGCACAAAGCTCAGGGATGGAGCGTGATAGAAGGCTCCTGGCAGAATAATGGTCCCAAGCAGACAGAGTACCAGGATACCGAAGCAGGCGAACAGGTACCACGAGAGGCCGACGCGCCAGAGCACAATGCGGCGCAGCAAGCGGCGAATGCCAGGTGTCCCTTCAGTGACCGCAGTCAGGATAAACGCCGATAAGGGAGGCTCAAGGACGCAGAGATTCAAAGGGACGTGGAAGAGGACGAGGAAGACCAGCACATAGACCGAGGTGAATCCGTAGGCTAGAAGAAAAAAGAAGAACAAGGGATGCTGGCGGAGAACATTGGGAGCAGTGGGTACAGGGGGCGCGGATGTGGACGAAACAAACGATAGTATCACTGCCCATCGTCAGCGTTTCGGTCTGAGCTGGGGTTGGGAGCATAGAACACGGCATGCACAGGATGATAGGCAAGCAGGAACTGTTCGATGGCAAACACACGCTGTGTCTGCAGATCGCTGACTATTGGATTGGTTGGCTCGTGAGCGAGCACCACTTCCTTCTGCTGGCTATGTGCATTGACGGTGAGAAGCAGTTCGTCATCATCCCTGTCAGAGGTGATACCCACGTATCGTTGTTGTGTACTGTTGAAGAAGGTATCATGGTTGATGATCACATCCAGAATATGTTGTATGTCGCCAGAGGTCAGTCGCGCTCGCCATAAAGTATCGCTTGGGTCTACTTTAAAAATGAGTGTGCCATCTCCATAGAGGGTCCACTGCGGGTCTGTGTGTATTCCCGCTTCCACATGATCAGGGAGTTCGGCGAGTTGCACGAGAATATGCCCTGGAACCTTGATGTAGGGTATAGCTCTCTCAGTTGGAACCTGGTTCCTTGCGACTATCCAAACCATGAGGAAAAAGACGATCACGAGCGTGTCGATGAGGGACCACACTGCTCGCCTCCTTAGAATACGCCTGTACTTTTGCATGGCGTTCTCCTTATCTATCTGAAGGACGAGCCTCGTAATAACTGATGTACGGGAGGCGATGAAGAAAGGCCTTGAGATAGGAAGGATCGCCAGGACGAAGAGTTACCACACCAAAATAGCACATATTCTCTTCGGGATAGGGATCATATTCCTCGTCTGCATGTTGAGGATCGAAGTTGATTTGATGCTCGCTGATGATGATATCACGCTGCATGAGTGCCTGCAATCTCGCGACAGCTTCTGGGTCACCTTCGCTCTGCACAACTCCCTCAGGACTGATTCGCGCTGCCAGTCGGCCCGTCTTCAGGTTATAGATAGCGTAGCTTTTTGCCTCACCGCTCATCGCTCTCACCTTTCAGCAATATCCATTTGGTCGATAATCTGGCCTCTCCAAAGAAATATGCATCATGTCTCGCTTTTCAGCACATGGCACATTATTTTCCGTATAAGGATCTATTCGGGTGATATCGTAGCACAGAAGAGCGTAAGAACGCAAAGCCAGCATCCTCTAATGTGAGAAGGTACTGCTCAGCCTCTGACGAAGTGTGCTCTGAACCAGATTTGCGGGCAGGCTGGGTGTTTGTAGGTTGTCTAAATCCGCTAATGTTAGATGCTATCAAATATATTGACAGCATCTAAATAAGAGCGTAAAGTAGACCTACGAGAAAGGCGAGCGAAGATGAGCGAGAGGAGGGAGCGCGATGAGCGAACAGGCCCAGTCGAGTGGCGGAGCAGGGACTGTGGTTACCACCAGCAGCACATCGCTGCTTGTCCTCCCATTGAACATCATTGGGCGTGATGATCTTCCGGTGGCAGGTGGCAAGGGCGCTAACCTGGGCGAACTGGTCCGCGCAGGCTTCCCAGTTCCCAATGGCTTCGTTGTAACCACGGCGGCTTATGACCGCTTCGTGGCGGAGAGCCACCTGGGTGAAATAATTACGCAGGCGCTTGGGGAGCAGCAGGGTGGCAGTGCCGCCATCCGGGGCGCATTTGAGCACGCGGCCATCCCGACAGAGATTGCACAGGCGATCATGGAGGCATACCAGCAGCTCGGACAAGGCCCGGTTGCCGTGCGCTCGAGCGCGACGGCAGAGGATCTGCCAGGGGCGGCATTTGCTGGCCAGCAGGACACCTTCCTCAATATCGTTGGCAGAGAGGGGCTGCTGGACGCTGTGCGGCGCTGCTGGGCATCGCTGTGGACCGAGCGCGCTATTGCCTACCGCGAACGCCAACGAGTGGATCAGCAGACGGTGAAGCTCGCGGTTGTGGTTCAGCGCATGGTGGTGGCGGAGGTCGCAGGCGTGCTGTTTACCGCTAACCCGGTGACGGGCATGAGGAACGAGTTCGTCATCGACGCAAACCCTGGACTTGGTGAGGCGGTCGTCTCTGGCCTGGTTACGCCTGATCACTTTCTCTTATGGAAACGACGGTGGGGGTGGAGCATCGTGGAGCGTCATCCAGGGCAGCGTGAGGTGGTGGTGCAGCCCCGTGCAGGGGGTGGAACGGAGCACATCTCGCCAGACACGACGGTCGCGCCTGGGTCGGTGCTGCCAGACCGAGCGTTGCGTTGGCTGGCGCGCCTGGGCGCGGCGGTCGAGCGCCACTTCGGTTGCCCGCAGGATATTGAGTGGGCCTGGGCCGAGGGGAGACCCTTCTTGCTCCAGGCACGGCCAATTACCGCCTTGCCAGAGCCTTCCCTTCGCCCAAACAAGCAGCAGCAGAGGTTGGCTCGCATGATTGTGGAGTTGTTTCCAATTCGTCCGTACCCGCTGGATGTGACTACCTGGAGTAGTGTGTTGTTTGGCGGCGCTATGGGGCTCTTCGCGCTCATCGGGGTCGCACGTCCATCCCTCGAGCAAATATGCATTGAAGAAGACGGTGTAGTCGTCCGATTGGACCTGCCGACCTTTCGACCGACTTCGAGGATGCTGCTGGCTCCTATGCGGTTCCTGCGCCTGGCCTGGCGCTACGACCCCGTCCGTTGGCAGAGCGACCCGCTCCTGGCCGAGACGCAAACGCACGCTCGCGCTCTGGAGGCGCGTAACTTGCGGGAGCTTCCCTGGGAGGGACTGCTTGCCAC
>WNGR01009294.1_pt1 | contig 11356 bp, 9 predicted proteins | sample 5407581 | NCBI WGS metagenome assembly WNGR01 (sample SAMN13153383, study PRJNA577476) | soil metagenome | isolation source: 80 cm soil or saprolite under Garry oak tree replicate 2 | place: USA:California | collected 2016-06-15 | reverse complement strand
CCGAACCAAAAGGTATGTTCCCACGCGTTACTCACCCGTCTGCCGCTGACGTATTGCTACGCCCGCTCGACTTGCATGTGTTAAGCCTGCCGCCAGCGTTCGCTCTGAGCCAGGATCAAACTCTCAAGTTGGACTTGAACTTTGAACCGGCTGATCACAACGTTTGACGAGGTCCCACCATTTTTCATCGACCGAAGTCGATGAGCTGCCCGCGATTCACATCGCTGGCAACGATGGTGTAACCTTAAAACGTGTACCGCCGAAGTCTTTCGTCCGGTCCCGATCCGAAAAGCCGAAGCTTTTCAAATGCGAGACCCGCAAGGACTCCGCCGTCCACGTTTCTCTTTCTTCATCTTCACTTGTCAAACAGCCCGGGACCCAGGAGGCCCCAACCTTCCTCAGAGGAAGGGTTCCGACACCCTTACCGGCGATGAATGAACCCCAATCGACTTACGTCGACTGTTGTGTCACTCAACAAAGTGAGGAGCATCAGTGGCGCGTTCGCTCGCCTTGGTCAGTGACCCGGCGGCGCCGCGCTCAGTGGTCGGGTTATAGGCCCCCCCGCTCGGGATTGTCAACGGCCATTGTCAACAAATCGTCGCACGGCGGATTGTTGGAAAAATTCCCGTATTTTCAGGTGGTTAGAGAGGCCGTGAGCGCACAGACCGAACGCGCTCGATGAAAAAACCCAAAAAAGTTTGGGCTCGTGGGGGCTCCGGAAGCGGCTTCTGGCGCCCCCTCCGGGGAAGGCTCGGGCGCCAGTCCGTTCAGGAAACTTTTTCCATATGAGGCGCCGTACTAGAGCCACAATCCCGCGGCGTTCTGATAAGAGACAAGCTTGAATCGCGGGATGCCAGTGGGGGCTGCCGGCGATTTTCATGGGGTCAGAGGAAGGCGATCTTACGATGACGCGGCCTTCCTTGGACATTCGAGAGACATCGAGAGACCTTTACCCGCTTAGCTGTTCGTAATTTCGGCCGGGCCCTCAATCAGGGCCTTCTGAGCGCGAACGCCTATGCGGCATGGCTTTACGGGCGTGAGACCGGGATCATCGATCTCGGCCACGAACCGCCGCTGTCCGTCGATGGTTCCGAGGCCGCCGTCATCGATCGCCGTCGCGTTTCGGTACAATGGTTCAGCGGGACAATTCTGACCGGACTCTGCGGCGCGGCCCTGATCGGCGGCGCCGTTTTCGCATCTCTCGACGGCGAAATGACCTTCGCCAAGGTGCCGGAGCGGGTCGAAGGCGCACTGCGCGGCGCGTTCGGTGCCGCTGATCGCGCTGCCACGCTGCACAAGAGCGACCGCCTGCCGCCGCCGAACGAATCCACCGCCTCGCGCAACATCGTGCGCGTTTCCACCGTCGCCCGCGTCGGCAACCGCGACGTGATGCGGGTGCGGCCGTTCGTCCGGATCGCCGGCAATCTGTCGATGACGACGAGCGATTTGTCGGCGAAGATTCCGCCGTTCAACGCCCAGCGCATGCTCACCGACGTCGGCTCCGATCCCAAGACCGCCGCCGACGATCCGAACAATCCGGAAGCGGTCGAGCCCGACGCCGAGGTCTCCTTCGTCACCAAGGACCTGTCGCCGGTGCTGCCGAAGGCCAAGATTTCCGCCGTGGTGGCGCTCGACGACATCCTGATGCGGGTGCGCGACGCCGCCAATTGGCGCGGCAATGGCGGGGTACGCTACGCCTCGCTCGCCAATGCGACCGCCGACATTTCCGGCGCGACCGGCAAGTCCGACATCAACGGGTCCGACATCAAGATGGCCTACGCCACCGAAGTGTCGCCGTCCGATCCCTATGCCGGCTTCGAGACGCGCGTGGTGCCGGAAAACGTCACGCTGCTGCCGAAGACCAAGGAACAGATCACCGGCGGCAATCCCAACGGCGAGCGCGCCCATGTCGTCAAGAAGGGCGACTCGGTCTCCTCCGTGCTGCGCGATCTCGGCGCCACGCCGGACGAGATCAAGGCGATCGCCGGGACGCTCGGGCCCCGCGGCCGCGATGGCGGCCTGAAGGACGGCGAAAAACTCCGCATCCTGATGGCGCCCGCAAGCCCCGGCGCCCGGCTCCAGCCCTACCGCGTCGTCGTCGCCAACGACACCATGGTCGAGGCGATCGCGGCACTGTCCGATCTCGGCAAATACGTCGCGGTCGACGTTTCCAGCATGAACACCGTCACTGATGCCACGGCCAACGCCAACAGCGACGATGATGAGGATGATGACGGCACCGGCGTGCGGCTCTATCAGAGCATTTACGAGACCGCGATGCGCAACAAGGTGCCGATGCCGGTCATCGACGACATGATCAAGATCTACTCCTACGACGTCGACTTCCAGCGCAAGGTGCAGCCGGGCGATTCCTTCGACGTGTTCTATGCCGGCGAGGACGAAGGCGTGACGTCGACCGAAAAGAACGACGTTCTGTTCGCTTCGCTCACAGTCGGCGGCGAGACCAAGAAATATTACCGCTACCAGAGCCCCGATGACGGCGTCGTCGACTACTATGACGAGACCGGCAAGAGCGCGAAGAAATTCCTGGTCCGCAAGCCCGTCAACACCGCCATCATGCGCTCCGGCTTCGGCGGTCGCCGCCATCCGATCCTGGGCTTCGTGAGGATGCACACCGGCGTCGACTGGGCCACCGCCTACGGCACGCCGATCTTCGCCGCCGGCAACGGCGTGATCGAGAGAGCCCAGCTCGAGGGCGGCTACGGCAAATATGTCCGCATCAAGCATAACAACGGCTACGAGACGGGCTATGGCCACCTGTCGGCCTTTGCCAAGGGCATGGAGGCGGGCAAGAAGGTGCGGCAGGGCCAAGTGATCGGCTTCGTCGGTTCGACCGGCGCATCGACCGGACCGCACGTCCATTACGAAATCCTGGTCAACAGCCGCTTCGTCGATCCGCTGCGCGTGAAACTGCCGCGCGGCCGTTCGCTGGAGGGCCCGATGCTCGCAGGCTTCGAGAAGGAGCGCGACCGCCTCGACGGCATGATGAGCGGCCGGGGCGGCGCCATCGCCCGCATGTCCGACGCAACCGGCGGACCGCTCCAGGTCACCAACCGGTAGCGGCTGACCGGGGGCCGACGATCAGCGCGCCTTTCGGGCCGGATCAGGCGCTCAGACCCCTGCGCTTCATTCAATTTCACTGGAACTCATAGGCCCGCAGCTCCGTTGGTTCGTCATGGGGGCGTGGTTTGCATGGGGGCTTGAGGAGGATGTCATGGAGAATTGGACGAACGCAAAATTGTGCGACGTCGCAAATCTGATCCTCGGCGCGTTCCTGTTCTTCTCGCCCTGGATGTTCGGTTTCGACGCAGGAGCGGCCTCCCAGAATGCATACATCGCAGGTATCGCGATTGCAGTGCTGGCTATCGCAGCGCTCGCGGCCTTTGCCGTGTGGGAGGAATGGCTAAACCTGATCGTGGGCTTGTGGACGCTGGTTGCGCCTTGGGTGCTCGGGTTCCAGGGCGCCAAGACGGCAATGACGATCCACGTGGTGGTCGGCATAGCGGTCGCCGTCCTTGCCGCCATCGAACTCTGGATCATGTCCCAGAATCCGCCGCGGCTGACGACAAACCGCTAAGGCCCGAAGCGGTGTCCCGTCCACCCTTGGCGGACGGGACCTCCTGACTTCGGTATCCCTACGATAGCGCCGACGCTCGTACGATCACGAACACGATCCCAATTGCCGTCAGGCCAAACGAGACCGCCATCAGCGGCAACAAGACGTCGATCGCAGCGTGCGTGCCGTGCAGCTTCGCGTCCCAGACCCTGAATTCGCCGGCCTTCCAATCGTGCAACGAGGTAGGCTGCTGATGCGGCACATACGGCATCCGATACCTGCGCCAGATCCGGGACAACGTCCAGGGAAGCAGCACCGCGACCAGAAACAAGACGCTGACGAAGGCAAGCGAAAGACTGACATCGCTGTCGCGGTCGAACAGCACCCAGGCCATGAGCGCGAACCACGCGACGAGGCCGACCGCGGCACCGTAGATTTTTGGATGGAGTTCATCGAAGACAGGCTGGTTATGGGCGACGAGATCCCTACTCATGGCAATATCCTGGGCTGATTGTGGTGCGGGATTCGCCCAAAGCCCGTGCCGGCACATATCGCTTGCCGAGACCGATCAGGGATCGCGGGCCGCTTCGATCGAGGATGATCGGGTCTGAGATGCTTTCCTGCATTGGATCGCTGCGCTCAGCCGGCGAATCCATGTGATAGGACAACCGCCAAGCGGTCGCGTCGGTTTCGTTAAATTTCCTGGACCGATTGATTGTCGCAGCGTGAATTTTGGGTCATTGAGCCAAGAGGAGGAGAACCATGCGGCGCCTCTCACGCGATGACGTCAGCAAAGCTGTCAGCGGAGTCGATGACGTCACGATTGCAGAGATCATCGGAACCGGCGCGACCGTCGAGGAACTCGCCGAGGCCCAGGCTTGGCTCGCCAATGACGAGCCGATGATCAACGATCTGAGGCCACTGGCGCAGGGCCGGGTGCGCGAGCTCGTGGATATCCTCTCGGAGCTCGAAGACAGCGGCGACGAGGACGCCGGCGCCGCCCCAGGTCCCGCCGCCCCCACGGCCGGCTAACTAACTGCACGCAAACACCCCGGAGAGGATCTCTCCGGGGTGGCCTGTCGTCTTTTACTGGCGAATGATCAGTTCAGCTTGCGCTTCGACACCGGTGCGTCGAACGGGGTGATCTCTGCGGTCTGCGGCGCCTTGCCGTTGAAGGTCAGCACGTTGCCTTCGGACGAGATCGCAACGCTATCGCCATCCCTGACGTCGCCGGCCAGAATCATCTCGGCAAGCGGATCCTGGACGTAACGCTGGATCACCCGCTTCAGCGGCCTTGCGCCATAGGCGGGATCCCAGCCCTTTTCCGCGAGCCAGTCACGCGCCTTGCCATCCAGCGTCAGCACGATCTTGCGATCGGTCAGAAGCCTCTCAAGGCGACCGAACTGGATCTCGACGATCCGGCCCATCTCGCTCTTCTGCAAGCGGTGGAACAAGATGATCTCGTCGACGCGATTGAGGAACTCGGGCCTGAAATGCGCCCGCACCATTGCCATCACGTGCTCGCGCACGGCTGACGTGTCTTCGCCTTCCGGTTGATTCACCAGAAACTCCGAACCGAGGTTCGAGGTCATGATGATCAGCGTGTTGCGGAAATCGACGGTACGGCCCTGACCATCGGTCAGGCGGCCATCGTCGAGCACCTGCAACAGGACGTTGAACACGTCCGGATGCGCCTTCTCGACCTCGTCGAACAGCACCACCTGGTAAGGCCGGCGCCGCACCGCTTCGGTGAGCGCGCCGCCCTCGTCATAGCCGACATAGCCCGGAGGCGCGCCGATCAGCCGCGAGACCGAGTGCTTCTCCATGTATTCGGACATGTCGAGGCGGACCATCGCGGTCTCGTCGTTGAAGAGGTACTCCGCGAGCGCCTTGGTCAGCTCGGTCTTGCCGACGCCGGTCGGCCCCAAGAACATGAACGAGCCCATCGGCCGGTTCGGGTCCTGGAGGCCCGCGCGCGAACGGCGCACGGCGGTCGCGACCGCACGCACGGCCTCGCTCTGGCCGACGACGCGCTGTCCCAGCTGCTCCTCCATCTTGAGGAGCTTCTCTTTTTCGCCTTCCAGCATCTTGTCGACGGGCACACCGGTCCAGCGCGAGACCACCTGCGCGATGTGGTTGGCGGTGACCGCCTCCTCCATCATCTCGCCGGAACCTTCACGCGCCTCGATATCAGCGAGCTGCTTTTCGAGCTCCGGGATCCGGCCGTAGGCCAGCTCGCCGGCCTTCTGGAATTCGCCGCGCCGCTGGGCATTGGCGAGATCGACGCGCAGGGCATCGAGCTCGGACTTCAGCTTCTGGGCATTGGAGAGCTTGTTCTTCTCTGCGCTCCAGCGCGCCGTCAGTGCCGCCGACTTTTCTTCGAGCTCGGCAAGCTCCTTCTCCAGCGTCTGGAGACGGGTCTTGGAGCCGAGATCGCTTTCCTTCTTCAGCGCTTCCTGCTCGATCTTGAGCCGGATGATCTCGCGATCGAGTGAATCCAGCTCTTCCGGCTTGGAATCGACCTGCATCTTCAGCCGCGCGGCGGCCTCGTCCATGAGGTCGATCGCCTTGTCCGGCAGGAAGCGGTCGGTGATGTAGCGGTTGGACAGCGTCGTGGCCGCAACGAGCGCGGAATCGGTGATCCGCACGCCGTGGTGCTGCTCGTACTTGTCCTTCAGCCCGCGCAGAATGGAGATCGTGTCCTCGACGGTGGGCTCGCTGACGAAGATCGGCTGGAAGCGCCGCGCCAGCGCCGCATCCTTCTCGACATGCTTCCGGTACTCATCGAGCGTGGTCGCGCCGATACAGTGCAGCTCGCCACGCGCGAGCGCGGGCTTGAGCAAATTGGACGCATCCATTGCGCCGTCGCCCTTGCCGGCGCCGATCAGCGTGTGCATCTCGTCGATGAACAGGATGAGGTTGCCCTCGCTCGCGGTCACTTCCTGGAGCACGGCCTTCAGCCGCTCCTCGAACTCACCGCGGTATTTTGCACCCGCAATCAGCGAGCCGAGGTCGAGCGAGAGCAGCTTCTTGTCCTTGAGGCTCTCCGGCACGTCGCCATTGACGATGCGCAGCGCCAGGCCCTCGGCGATGGCGGTCTTGCCGACGCCGGGCTCGCCGATCAGGACGGGATTGTTCTTGGTTCGGCGCGACAGCACCTGGATGGTGCGGCGGATCTCCTCGTCGCGGCCGATGACCGGATCGAGCTTGCCGTCGCGCGCCGCCTGGGTCAGGTCGCGGGCATATTTCTTCAGCGCGTCATAGGCGTTCTCGGCAGTCGCGCTGTCAGCGGTGCGACCCTTGCGCAGCGCCTCGATCGCCGCGTTGAGGTTTTGCGCCGTGACGCCACCCTTGCTCAGGATCGCGCCGGCCTCGCTGCTCTTCTCCAGCGCGAGCCCGAGCAGCAGCCGCTCGACGGTGACAAAGCTGTCGCCGGCCTTCTCGCCGGCCTTTTCGGCGGCGTCGAAGGTGCGGGCAAGCTCGGGCGCCAGATAGATCTGGCCGGCCCCGCCGCCGGAGACCTTCGGCACCTTGTTCAGGGCGTCCTCGGTCGCCTTCAGAATTGCACGGGAATTGCCGCCGGCGCGGTCGATCAGACCGGCAGCGAGCCCCTCAGTGTCGTCCAGCAAGACTTTCAGGAGGTGCAGGGTGGAAAACTGCTGGTGCCCCTCACGCATCACGAGCGACTGCGCGGACTGGATGAAGCCCCTGGAGCGTTCGGTATATTTGTCGATGTTCATATCTTTTCTTTCCCTCGGCCTGCCCCTGGAGCCCCTAAGGCACTCCAAACGGCATCTTCATTGGGTTTCCGCTGGCTGCGTTGATGTTCCTCAACCAGCAGCGGTCGTTATCAGCCGGCGCTGGCGCCGGCCTGACCCAGATGTGGGAAGCGTGCCCTCGGACTGGAAGAGGCGAGTTCACAATTTCGTGCGCGGGTTGGCCTACTTGGCGCGGACCGGTCGAATCCCTTAATTTGCGCCATGACATCCAGCCAGACCGCCGAGATCACCGGCCTCTACCGCTACCCGATCAAGGGCCTGACGCCGGAGCCCCTGCCCCGCGTTCCCCTGCGGACCGGCCAGACCCTGCCGGCCGACCGCCGCTACGCCATCGAGAACGGCCCAAGCGGGTTCGATCCCGAAGAGCCCCAGTGGAAGCCAAAAATCCAGTTTCTGATGCTGGCGCGCAATGAGCGGCTGGCTTCCCTCGACAGCCGGTTCGAGGAGGCGACCAACCGCCTGACCATCCGCAAGGACGGCCAGATCGTCGCCAGCGGCGATCTCGAGACCGCCGCCGGCCGCTCGGCGATCGAGCGCTACTTCACGGAGAATTTTCAGCCGGAGCTGAAAGGGCCTCCGAAGGTGCTGTCCGGCCGCGACCACAGCTTCTCCGACGTCGCCCGCAAGGTCGTGTCGATCATCAATCTCAACAGCGTCCGTGCCATCGAGACCATGCTTGGCGGGACCGCCGTGCATCCCCTGCGCTTTCGCGCCAATCTCTACGTCAAGGGCTGGCCGGCCTGGTCCGAGCTCGACCTGGTCGGCCAGACACTCGCGATCAGGCAGGCCCGGCTGAAGGTGGTCAAGCGCATCGTCCGCTGCCCGGCCGTCAATGTCGATCCCGAGACCGCCAAGCGCGACCTCGAAATCCCGCCCACGCTCTCGCGCAACCTCGGCCATATGGATTGCGGCATCTATGCCGAGGTGATCACTGATGGTGAGATCGGTGTTGGTGACGCGGTCGCGGTGGAAGCGTGAGCTGCCGTAGGGTGGGTTAGCTTTGCGGCTGCGCGAAGCGTAGTCCGCAAGGCGTAACCCACCAACTTCGTCCCTCAATTGCGGAAGCATGGTGGGTTACGCTTCCGCTAACTAACCCACACCTGTCACCTCAATTCGGCATCACATACGCATAGATCCGGCCGCGCGAGATTGGCGCCTCGCGGACGCGGTTGCCGTTGTTGCCGGAGATCATGATCGGATTTCCCTGCGCATCGATGCCGGTGATGATGCCGACATGGCCGCCGCCGCGCCGCCCCATCACCGCGATGGCGCCGACCTGCGGACCGGTGACGCGCGTTCCGTAATGCGCGAACGAGTTCGCCATGTCGGAGCCGGTGCCCTGATGTCCGGTGTGTTGAAGCACCATGTTCATGAAGCGCGCGCACCACAGGCTGCCGCGCCCGGTCGGATTGCCACCGACATAGCGGCGCGCCTCGGACACGAGGCCCGATCCGCCACCGAAGCCGCCACCGTTCATCGCCATTCCACTATTGGCCATGCCGCCGCTGTTGGCGTTCGGATTGTAGCTGGCCTGGGTGTCGGCGAAGCCGCTGGCCTGCAACTGTGCCGCGCTGCGCTCGAAGCGCGAGCTGCGCGCGTGGTGCCGGTAATGATGATATCTGCTGGCGTGATGCGCGTAAGCGTGCCGCTCTGCGCTATGACGGTGCGACCGTGCCGAGGCCGGAGACGAAAACGCGGCGATCGCCGCGAAGAAGAGCGCCAGCGCGACAACACAGCGCGACAGGCGAGACGCAAACAACTCGAACATTCTTCATCCTTCGTTGACACCCCACTTCCCAATCCGCCCGTGCGGTGGCCGACATCCGTCGGGCCGTTAAGCCGCCCGATGTGGCGAGAAAAAGACGCCGCGACGGGCGAATAGCTGCGATGATTTTGTGCCGTTGCTCGTTTGATGCTGCCGCATTGCGGACAACAACATTAACTGCGATCCTCCAGTCACGGCTTGAAGAGAGGGAAACAGTTAATGCCCCACGCCACGACCAGGGACGACGTCCGCATCTATTTCGAAGAGGCGGGTCAGGGAACGCCGATTATTTTTCTGCACGAGTTCGCGGCCGACTACACCAATTGGGAGCCGCAGATGCGCTATTTTTCGCACGGCCACCGCTGCATCACCTATTCGGCGCGCGGCTACACGCCGTCGGATGTGCCGGCGGGCGACGTCTACAGCTACACGCATTTCTACACGGATGCGCTCGCCGTGCTCGATCATCTCAAGATCGACCGCGCGCATCTTGTCGGCCTCTCGATGGGTGCTTACTCGTCGCTCCAGATCGGATTGAACGCGCCGCAGCGCGCGCTGTCGATGACGCTGGCCGGCGTCGGCTCCGGTTCAGAGATCGAGAATCTCGACGCCTGGCGCAAGCAGTGCCGCGCCAATGCCGAGCAGTTCGAGACGCTCGGCTCCGCTGAGGTCGCAAAAGTCACGCGCGAAGCGCCGAGCCGAATTCCATTCCTGGTCAAGGACCCGCGCGGCCACGCCGATTTCTACGCCGCGCTGGCGCGGCACGATGCCAAGGGATCGGCCAACACGATGCGCGGCTTCCAGGGCGGCCGCCCCTCGATCTACACGTTGACGGACGCGATCAGACGCGCGTCCACGCCCGCGCTGATCATCTGCGGCGACGAGGATGATCCCTGCGTCGGGGCGAGCCTGTTCTTGAAGAAGCATCTGCCGGCCGCGGGCCTCGCGATGTTCCCGAAGTCAGGCCACGTGCTCAATCTCGAAGAGCCCGCGCTGTTCAACGAGACGGTGGAGCGGTTCGTGGCGCTGGTGGAAGCGGGACGGTGGCCGATGCGCGATCCGAGGTCGGTGGCTGCTCACTAGCTGTCATTCCGGGATGCGCCGACAGGCGCAGGCCCGGAATCCATCGCTCCACTAACGCTGAGGCTCGATGGATTCCGGGCTCGATGCTTCGCATCGCCCCGGAATGACGGAGAACTATTGCTTGCCGCCGCGCGTGAGCAAGAACACCCCCTGCTCGCCAAACAGATTCCACACCCACCACGGCATCCGCAGCCGCAGCGGGCGGCCGTAGAGGTCGAGCGCTTCGGCGCGCTCCATCTTGACGCCGATCGCGTCGCAGAGCTCGACGAAATCCTTGATGGTGCAGAAATGGATGTTGGCGGTGTCGTACCAGCTTGCCGGCAGGTTCTCCGTGCGCGGCATGTGGCCGCCGATCAGGAGTTGCAGGCGCATCTTCCAGAAGCCGAAATTCGGGAACGACACGATGGCACGCCGCCCGATGCGCAGCAGATTCTCCAGCACGACCTTGGGCTGGCGCGTCGCTTGCAGCGTCTGCGACAGGATCACGTAGTCGAAGGCATCGTCGGGATAATTGATGAGGTCGGTGTCCGCATCGCCCTGCACCACTGCAAGGCCTTTTGCGACGCAGCGGTTGACGCCCTCGCGGGACAGCTCGATGCCGCGGCCGTCGATGCCGCGCGTCTCCAGCAGCTGAAGCAGATCGCCGTCGCCGCAGCCGACGTCGAGCACCTTCGACCCCGACTTGACCATCTCGGCGACCAGCAAATGGTCGGCACGAAATTGGCCGGACCGGTCCGACGCGAGGCCGCCCAGCGGCAGCACTTCCTGTACAGACATCGCTAGCCGTCCTTGTTAGCCGTTCTTGCCGGTGAGCCCGCGCGCCTTGCCTGCCGATTGCAGGAAGGCGCGGGAGATATCGAGGAATTCGGGCACGTCGAGCAGGAAGGCATCGTGGCCGCGATCGGTCTCGATCTCGGCAAACGACACCCGTGCGCTCGACGCATTCAGCGCATGCACCAGCGCGCGCGATTCCGAGGTCGGGAACAGCCAGTCGCTGGTGAAGGAGACCACGCAGAAGCGGGTCTGGATGCCGGCGAACGCTTTTGCCAGCACGCCGCCATGATCGCCGGCGATGTCAAAGTAGTCCATCGCGCGGGTCAGATAGAGATAGGAGTTGGCATCGAAGCGCTCGACAAAGGACGAGCCCTGGTA
>WNGR01023239.1_pt1 | contig 11357 bp, 10 predicted proteins | sample 5407581 | NCBI WGS metagenome assembly WNGR01 (sample SAMN13153383, study PRJNA577476) | soil metagenome | isolation source: 80 cm soil or saprolite under Garry oak tree replicate 2 | place: USA:California | collected 2016-06-15 | reverse complement strand
CGAAGCAGCGCAGCCCCAGGCGCACGAGCTCGGCGCGTAGACTCATCGCGGCCCCGCTCCACTTCGTTGGATATCGGCAAGCAACTCACTGCCACGATTGTTGCCCCAGATCGAGCTCCCACGTTTCCCCGACCAGTGTCTTTCCGAATTCGTCGTGCTCTTTCGTGGCGACGAGCTTGAATCCGGCCCGCTCGTAGATGCGGCGGGCGGCGGTGAGCACGTTGTGGGTCCAGAGCGTGACCTTGTGGTAGCGCGCCTCGCGCGCAAAGCGCAAGGTCTCCTCGACCAGCCGGGCGCCGATGCCGAGCCCGCGCGCCTTGGGCTCGACTAGCAGGAGGCGCAGCCGCGCGACCTCATCTGTGTCCCGCACCAGCAGGACCGATCCGACGTTCTCGCCCTCGCGTTCGGCGATCCAGCAGCGCTCGCGCTTGGGATCATGGTTGCGGACAAAGGCCGCGACGATTTCGGCGGTCAGCGCTTCGAGCCGCTCGTCCCAGCCGTAGTCCTCCCCGTAGAGCGCGCCGTGGCGGGCGACGATCCAACCCATGTCGCCGGGGCGGGGAGGCCGCAGGACATAGGGGACTTGCGCGGCTGGCGCATCGCACAGCGCGCTTTCGATCGTGCGCATGGCGGTGATGACGCGTTCCTGATCCGCCACCGATAGCTTGCCGATCATCGCGGCAACTTCGCTCTGCGAACGCTGGTCGAGCGGCGCGAACGCCATGCGGCCTTTCGCGGTCAGAGACAAAAAGCTTTGCCTACGGTCATCTGGCGATGGCGTCTTGGTGATGAGCCCGCGCTCGTTGAAGCCGCGCAGGATGCGGCTGAGATAGCCGTGATCGAGGCCGAGGGCGGCGGCAATGTCCGTTGCAGTCGGCCGTTCGCGGTGGGCGAGTTCATAGAGCACGCGCGCTTCGGCGAGCGAGTAGGGGGTTCGCAAGAAGCCATCCTGCAGCACGCCGATCCGCCGCGTGTAGAGGCGGTTGAAGTGGCGGACTGCACCGACGCGCCGCTCGAAATCGATCGCGGATGTCGTTGCCATGGGGAGCCCCGAGGCTACAACGTGACATAGTCAACGATTTTGTTGACTTAGTCAAGCATCTTGTCCGGGCTCGCGACGATCGCACGGGCCCGCAGCAGCACGAGACCGCGGCGGCGCAGCCGGCGCTGGAGGTCGCGCTCGGGCTCGTCGACGTCGCGATGGCCGCCCAGCGCCACATAATGCGTCTTGGCGATCACCAATCCCTGGCTTGCATCCGGTTTTGCCCCGAGCGCTGCCCGGATGAGCGCCAAGGCCTCGAGCAGCGCCGGGCGGAACGCGGACGCGCGGAACACGGCGACATAGCTGCCGGCGCATTCGCGCAATTCGGCCTCCTCGATGAAGCGCCTGGTTTCATCGACCCAGGTGGCGTCGAGGACGACACCGGGGCGCAGGAAAAGGAGCCAGGGCGCGCGGGCGGCCTCGGCCGCGGCCTTGAGCCGTGCCCCGCGCCGCTGCGCCGACACCAGCACGCGACAGCCGGCGCCGTCCGCAATCGCGGCGGTCGCATCGTCCGAGCCCGCGTCGGCGACGATCACTTCGCGCACGATGCCCGCGGCCGCGCCGGCAACCAGCGCGGCCAGCGTGGGCAACAGCGCGCGTTCGCTGTCGTGCGTGGCAATCACCACGCTCAGCATGAGCCCACGTCCCTAAAGCGCGCCCAACACGAGCGCTTTATGTATCGCCTTGCCGCGCCAACGGAAAAGGGAGCCGTGGCGTCCCCGATCCCAATTCGAATGGACCGAGCGGGGCCGCCCACCCGCCTCCCTCGTCCCTCACGACCTCTTGCGCGCTGGCGATTGGCGATTATGTTCTTGTTTTGTTCGATCCCTTGCAGTAGGAATTACCCCATGGCTCGCTCGTACGCAGCCGTCAAACGCCCGCCGGCGCCCACGCCCTCCTGGCCCACCCCCCCAGCGCCGGCGGGCGGCTTTGCGCGCCGTCCTCCGCCGTCGCGGCCGGAGAACGCAAGGTCGCGTCCCGCCGTCGTCGATCTCGATACGCTGGCCGACGGCGAGGTGGCGGTCGAAGGTGAGCGCCGCCGCGGGCGGGGCGCGCAGTCGAACGTCACCGGCCGCTACGAGCCGCTCGCTCGCATCGCCTTCGATGACGGCTGGCAGAGTTTCGAGGAATTGCCGCCGTTCAAGACCACGGTGACCATCGATTCCACCCGTAAGATCATCACCCGCAACGAGTCCCCCGACATTTCCTTCGACCGTTCGATCAACCCCTATCGCGGCTGCGAGCACGGCTGCATCTATTGCTTCGCGCGGCCGACCCACGCCTATCTCGGCCTGTCGCCGGGGCTGGATTTCGAAACCAAGCTGTTCGCCAAGCCGGACGCGCCCAAGCTGCTCGAACGCGAGTTGTCGGCCGCCGGCTACCTGCCGCGCACAATCGCCATCGGCACCAACACCGATCCCTACCAGCCGATCGAGCGGGAGCATCAGGTGATGCGGCGCATCCTCGAAGTGCTCGAACGCTACGGCCATCCGGTCGGCGTCGTGACGAAATCGGCGCTCGTGCTGCGCGACCTCGACATCCTCGCGCGCATGGCGCAACGCAATCTGGTCAAGGTTGCCTTGTCGGTGACGACGCTCGACGCCCACCTCGCGCGCGTGATGGAGCCGCGCGCGGCAACTCCTGCGCGGCGGCTCGAGGCGCTGCGCCGACTGACCGCGGCAGGCGTGCCGGCCTCGGTGATGGTGGCGCCGGTGATCCCCGCGCTCAACGATGCCGAGATCGAGCGCATCCTGGATGCCGCCGCCGCCGTCGGCGTGCGGGAGGCTGGCTACGTGCTGTTGCGGCTTCCGCTCGAAGTGCGCGACCTGTTCCGCGAATGGCTGATGGCCAATTTTCCCGACCGCTACCGCCACGTGTTCAAGCTCATCCGCGAGACCCGCGGGGGCAAGGACTACGACTCGAGTTGGGGCAAGCGCATGACCGGCGGCGGGCCGGTCGCCTGGATGATCGGCCGCCGCTTCGAACTCGCCTGCGAGAAGCGCGGCTTCAACAAGACGCGAACGCGGCTGACGACCGACCATTTCAGTCCGCCGCGGCGCGCCGCCGAGCAGTTGAGCTTGTTCTAGCCGTTTTCTTTCCCCGCCCTTCACAGCGGGCGACTCCGCGACGGTTGACTTGGGCGCCGCGGCGCGCACCATCGCGCCATGAGTCGCTCGGCATCCGCTCGCGCTACACCCACCCGCGCCGCAACCGTCAGCGTCGTGCGCCTGCCGCTCGGCGAGCAGGACATCCGCCCGACCTTTCGCCGCGAGCGCGCCGCGATCAAGCGCGGCGTCTGGCCGATCGCCGGCTGCGACGAAGCGGGCAGGGGCCCGCTCGCCGGCCCGGTCGTTGCTGCCGCGGTCGTGCTCGACCCCAAGCGCGTGCCGCGCGGACTCGATGATTCCAAGAAGCTCGATCCGCAGACGCGCGAAAAGCTGCACGCCAAGATTTGTGCCAGCGCCCAGGTCGCGGTTGCCTTCGCGCCGCCGTGGCGCATCGACCGCGACAACATCCTGCGGGCGTCGCTGTGGGCGCTCGCGCGCGCAGTCGCGGGCCTGCCGGTCAAGCCCCAACTCGTGTTCGTTGACGGCCGCGACCGCATCGATGCCGGCTGCGACTGCAAGGCCGTGATCAGCGGCGACGCCATCATGGCCTCGATCGCCGCCGCCTCCATCGTCGCCAAGGTCACGCGCGACCGGCTCATGACGCGATTGGGCCTGCTCTATCCCGGCTACGGCTTCGAGCATCACAAGGGCTACAGCGTGCCCGAGCATTTCGAGGCGCTCGCGCGGCTCGGCCCCACCATCCACCACCGCCGCTCCTTCGCCCCGGTCGCCGCGGCCTATGGCGACGTGGTGACCGACGACATGGAGACCGGCGCGATCGAGCCGGGCGTGTTGCCTCTCTAGCATCGGGGCCTTATCTCTGCCGGTCGCGTCGAGTAACGTCCTGCCTGATGCTTTACGTCTCCATCTTCGTCGAACTCTTGCGTTCGCGCCCGTCGCTGGCGATCTGGCTGGCGGCGCTGGCGCAGGCGCTGCTGTGGTTGTTGATTCCGTCGCTGTTCTATGCCGGCCCGCCGGGCGATCTGCCGAACGTGCTTGCGGTCGGACACGAATTCCAGCTCGGCACCTATCTCGGCCCTCCGCTCGCCTTCTGGCTCGCCGAGCTCGCCTTCAATCTCGCCGGCCGCAGCCTGGTCGGTGTCTACCTGCTATCGCAGGCTTGCGTGGTCGTGACCTATTGGGCGGTGTTCGCGCTCGCCACCTCGATCGTCGGCGCGCAGCACGCGGCGCTCGCGGTGTTGTTGATGGTGGGCGTTGCCGCTTTCACGGTGCCGACGCCGGACTTCGGGCCGGTGATCCTGACCATGCCGCTGTGGGCGATCATCCTGTTGCATTACTGGCGGGCGGTGGGCGAGCGCCGGCGGGCTTATTGGCTGCCGCTGGCGATCGAGATCGGGCTGCTTTTGCTCACGACCTATGTGGGTCTCATCCTGGTCGGATTGCTCGTGCTGTTCACGTTTGCAAACCGGCGCGCGCGCGCCGCGCTGAACTCCTATGACCCGGTAATCACGGCGGTTGTTGCCGGCGTTGTCATGGGCCCGCATCTCGTGTGGCTCGCGGATTGGGGAGAGGGGCTGCGCCCGATGCTGCTGCGCCTGCGCACGCCCGAGGCCGTGGTCGGCAATCTTATCGCCTGGCTGCGGCAAATCGCATTGATCTTCGCAGCGCATGCCGGCCTCATCGTGTTGGTCGCGCTGGTGGCGGGATGGCCGTGGCCGCGGCACGATCCCGCGCCGGTGATCGTGCGCCGCCCGGTCGATCCATTCGCCCGGCAGTTCGTCTACTTTTTCGCGGTGGCGCCGGCCTTCGCCGGCACGCTGGTGGCCGTGCTGATCGGATGGTCGGCGCCGGTCGGCGGCATCGCGCCGCTCGTCATTCTCTCCGGCCTGCTCGTGGTGGTCGCGGCCGGCGACGGCATCGAGTTCAGCCGCCAACACGTCGTCATCGCGGCCTGGTTCGGCCTGCTGATCGTTCCCCCGATCATGGCGATCGCGGCGCTCGTGGTGCTGCCGTGGCTCAACATCGATCTCAAGGTGACGTACCCGGCGCAGGCGATGGCGCGTTTCTTCGCCGAGAGCTTCGAGCGCCGCACCGGCGCGCCGCTAAAAATCGTCACCGGCGATCCGCGCACCGCCGCGCTGATCGCGCTCGGCGCGCCGAGCCGCCCGAGCGTTTTTCTCGACGCCACGCCCGAGCGTTCGCCCTGGGTGACGCCCGATGCGATCAAGAGCAAGGGTGCGATCGTCGTTTGGCCGACCGCCGATACCGCCGGAACGCCGCCGGCCGAGATCAAGGAGCGGTTTCCGGATCTCGTGCCCGAGGTCCCGCGCGCATTCGAGCGCTCGGTGCAGGGTCAGCTGCCGCTCATGCGCATCGGCTGGGCGGTGATCCGGCCCCAGGGGCAGGCGGCACCCTCAGCCGCCGCCGGCGAGCAGAAGCCGTAAAGCTCTCGCGGCACGGATCGTCTCGGTTCGATCCATGACTTCGCGGGAATTGCCTGCCGAAACCTTCAGTACAGATTCCAGTGCTGCGGCCGGTAGATCGTTTCCCGCGGCGGGATCGGCGAAGCCGAATCGCCCTCGGGATCCGGCGGGCCGGCCCACGCCTTGATCGCCACAACGGTCACCGCCATCGCAAGAACCAACGCGAAGATAAATGCGAGCCTATCTGGTGTGCGTGCCATGTCTGCCTCCTAGGGCCAGATCGATGTCGCTGTGCCGGACTCTAGGAGGGAAACCGCAAGGGATATGTGAGCGGCGTTACAGTCACGTGAAATAGAGCGTGACACGCAGCCGATCGCCGGTGGACAAATCGCCGATCCCTTAGGGTTACGGTTGGGTTCGCGGCCGCTTCGCCGCTATGGTTGCGCAGCTGCGGGCCGGATCTTGCCGACGCCTTTGTTCGCAGGCCGGCTCGCCGGACGTTCAATCGGCTGGGGGGTTAGATGACCGACGCGACCAAGCCTTCGAGCGAGCGACCGTTTCTCGATCGCTATTTCGGCCTGACCGAGAGCGGCAGCGATGTGCGCACCGAGTTCATCGCCGGCATCACGACTTTCCTCACCATGGTCTACATCGTCTTCGTCAACCCGCAAATCCTCGGCAATGCGGGCATGGACAAGGGCGCGGTCTTCGTCGCGACCTGCATCGCGGCCGCGGTCTCGACCTTGGTGATGGCGCTCTACGCCAATTATCCCATCGCGCTCGCGCCGGGCATGGGGCTCAATGCGTTCTTCGCGTTCACCGTCGTGCTGGCCTACAAATACACCTGGCAGCAAGCGCTCGCCGGCGTGTTCTGCTCGGGGGTGCTCTTTTTTCTCATTTCCATCTTCAACATCCGCGAATACATCATCAACTCGATCCCGAAGAATCTCAAATTGGCGATCTCCGCCGGCGTCGGGCTCTTTCTCGGCATCATCGCGCTCGAGGAAGCCAAGATCGTCGTCGCCAACCCCGCGACGCTGGTCATGCTCGGCGATCTCAAGCAGTGGCCGGCGATCCTCTGTCTCGCCGGCTTCATCGTGATCGTGGCGCTCAATTACCGCAACGTCATCGGCGCCACGCTCATCGGCATCCTCGCGGCGACGCTCATCGGCCTGCCGCTGGGGCTCGCCGAGTTCACCGGCATCGTGTCGGCGCCGCCCTCGCTCGCGCCGACCTTCCTGCAGCTCGATTTCTCCCGCGTCGCGGAGCTGACCTTCATCATCATTGTGTTCAGTTTTCTCATGGTCGACGTGTTCGACAACGCCGGCACGCTGATCGGCGTCGCCCACCGCGCGGGTTTGCTCGACGCCGACGGCAACCTGCCGCGCATGAAGCAGGCGCTGCTCGCCGACAGCTTCGCCGCCATGTTCGGCGCGCTCATCGGCACGTCGACGACCACGAGCTATATCGAGAGCGCGGCCGGCGTATCGGCCGGCGGCCGCACCGGCCTGACCGCCGTTTTCGTCGCGTTGTTCTTTCTCCTGGCGTTGTTCTTCGCCCCGCTCGCCGGGATGATTCCCGCCTATGCCTCGGCGGCGGCGCTGCTTTATGTCGCCTGCGTGATGACGCGCGGACTTGCCGAGATCGATTGGGAGGACATCACGGAATATGCGCCGGCGGTGGTGGCCGCGGTCACCATGCCGCTCACCTATTCGATCGCGACCGGCATCGGGCTCGGCTTCATCACCTATGCCTTGGCCAAGCTGATCGCCGGCAAATTCGACGAGGCCAAACCGGCGGTGGTGATCCTGGCGGTGATCTTCGCCATCAAGTTCGCGTTGCCGGGATAGCCCTGGGCCGGCGCCCGATCAGTCGATCACCGCCACCGCGTTGATCTCGACGAGGCAGCGGGGATCGGTGGCAAGCCGCACCACCTGCACCGTCGTCGTGGCGGGCTTGGCGTCGCGGAAATATTCGCCCCACACCCGGTTGAGCGCATCCTGGTCCGAAAGGTCGGTGACGAAGCGGTCGGCGGTGACCACGTCGGCGAAGGTCGCACCCACCGCTTCGAGGCCGCGCTTCAAGTTTTCGAGTGCGGCGCGCGCCTGGCCCTCCATATCGCGCGGCATCGCATCGAATTCCTCGGGCCGATGCGGGTGGTGGTGATAGACCGGCGCCGCGGTGACGCCGGCGAGATAGACGGTCGTGCCGCCCTTGACCTTGATCGCGGGCGCGTAGGGCATCCACATGTCGGGCGCGTCCGGCCAGTGCACGTGCTCGATCGCCTTTGCCATGCTGTGCCTCCCATCGCCGATTGCGCAGTACTGCTCTTAAGTCGCGAGTGCCTTCTTGATCGCGAGAAAATCCCGCCAGGCAAGGCGCTTCTGCAGCGGCTGGCGCAGGAGATATGCAGGATGCAGCGTCGCCATCGCGCGGATCTCGCGCGTGCCGGTGTGAAAGGGGAACCAGCGCCCGCGCGTCTTGAGGATACCGTCCTTGCGGTTGAGCAGCGTCTGGGTCGAAGGATTGCCGAGGCAGATCAATATGTCGGGGTCGGCGAGCTCGATCTGGCGCAGCGTGAAAGGCAGGCAGATCGCGGATTCCTGCGGCGTGGGCGTGCGATTGCCGGGCGGGCGCCACGGCACGATGTTGGCGATATAGACCGAGGTGCGGTCGAGCCCGATCGCCGCCATCATACGGTCGAGCAGCTTGCCCGAGCGGCCGACGAACGGCAGGCCCTCGATGTCCTCGTCGCGTCCCGGCGCTTCGCCCACGAACATGACGCGCGCTTGCGGATTGCCGTCGGCGAAAACGAGTTGGGTCGCGGTGGTCCGCAACGCGCAACCTTCGAAGCGCTCGAGCATCGCGCGCAGCTCCTCGAGGCTGGCGGCACTTTTCGCAGCCGCGCGCGCCGCCATCACGGCGGCGTCGGGTGACGCCGGGACCGCGGCAGTGGTCCAGCCCGGCGGTTCGCGCTCGCGGACGGGAACCGAGCGGGTGGCGGTGCTCGCCTCGGCCTTTGGCCGGGCGACCTCTGCGCGCGCGGCGGGCGCGGCGCCTGCCCGATCGCTCGCGAACCGGTCGGTCGGCGTTTCCTCGAGCAGCGCATCGACCCCCGCCTCCCGGTAGAAGTCGAGAAGCGCGCGGGCGGCCTCTTTGCGGTCGGTGCTGGTCATCGCTGCTCCGGGATCGGGCAATGGCGCAACAATGCCTCCGGTCCAGGCGGAGTAAAAGGGGTAGACCCCTCGCGGTTCGTTGTTACAGTCGGGCGGACGCACACGCGAGGCGTCATGCTTGGAGAAGCCGATGAGCGCAGAGGAACTGCCCGCCCGCGAGGCGATGGAGTTCGACGTGGTGATCGTCGGCGCCGGGCCCGCCGGGCTCGCCGCGGCGATCCGGCTCAAACAGCTTTCGCCCGACACCACCGTGGTCGTGGTCGAAAAGGGGTCGGAGGTCGGCGCGCACATTCTCTCGGGCGCCGTGATCGATCCCATCGGCCTCGACCAGCTCATCCCGGACTGGCGCAGCGAGGATAGCCCGGTCAAGACCGAAGTGAGCGACGACCGCTTCTATTGGTTGTCGGCGTCGCGCGCTGTGCGGCTGCCAAATGTCATGCTGCCGCCGCTGATGAACAACCACGGAAATTACGTAGTCTCGCTCGGCAACGTCTGTCGCTGGCTTGCGACCAAGGCGGAAGCCGCGGGGGTTGAAATCTATCCGGGCTTTGCCGCCGCCGAAGTTCTGTTCGATGGCAGCGGCGCCGTGGCCGGCGTCGCCACCGGCGACATGGGTCTCGCCAAGGATGGCCATCACAAGGATAGCTTCACCCGCGGCATGGAGTTGCGCGCGAAATACACGCTGTTGGCCGAGGGCGCGCGCGGCAGTCTCACCAAGACCCTCATGCATCGCTTCGGCCTGGGCGAAGGCCGCCAACCGCAGAAATTCGGCCTCGGCCTGAAAGAGCTGTGGCAGGTCGCGCCGGAAAAACATCATCCCGGTTTGACGCAGCACACGTTCGGCTGGCCGCTCGACAACCGCACCGGCGGCGGCTCCTTTCTCTATCATTTCGACGACCGGCTCGTTTCCGTCGGCTTCGTGCTGCATCTCAACTACGAAAATCCCCACCTCTCGCCGTATGAGGAATTCCAACGCTTCAAGACCCATCCGCTGCTGCGCCCAACCTTCGAGGGCGGCAAGCGGCTTGCTTATGGCGCGCGCGCTCTGACCGAGGGCGGATGGCAGTCGGTACCGAGGCTCGCCTTTCCCGGCGGCGCGCTGGTGGGTTGTGCGGCCGGCTTCATGAATGTGCCGCGCATCAAGGGCAGCCACAACGCGATGCTGTCGGGAATGCTCGCGGCCGAGCACGTGGCCGCGGCGCTCAAGGCCGGCCGGGCAAACGACGAGCTCGCGGATTACGAGGCAGCCTGGCGCACCTCCGCCATCGGCGCCGATCTCTGGAAGGTGCGCAATGCCAAGCCGCTGTGGTCGCGCTTCGGCACGTTTTTGGGCATCGCGCTCGGCGGCTTCGATATGTGGACCAACACAACGGGCTTCTCGCTGTTCGGCACGCTCGGCCACGGCAAGCCCGATTGGGCCGCGCTCAAGCCGGCGGCGCAATGCACGCCCATCGCCTACCCCAAGCCCGACGGTAGCGTCACCTTTGACCGCCTCTCCTCGGTGTTTCTTTCCAACACCAATCACGAGGAGGACCAGCCGGTGCACCTGAAAGTCGCCGATCTCAAGCTGCAAAAGGCGTCCGAGCACGACATCTATGCGGGCCCGTCCGCCCGCTACTGTCCGGCCGGCGTCTACGAATGGGTGGAGGAGGGGGGCTCACCCCGCTTCGTGATCAACGCGCAGAACTGCGTCCACTGCAAAACCTGCGATATCAAGGACCCGAATCAGAATATTACCTGGGTTGCGCCCGAGGGCGGCGGCGGGCCGAACTATCCGAATATGTGAATGGATCCTTGAGCATAAACCTCGCGCCCGTGCTCCGACGAGCCCGGCGATGTGGGCCGATCGGGGCCTCGGCGTCACGATGCTGCCCTTATCGAGGCTTTCAAAGGCGGTGGACATGCCCGATCGGGGCAGTTATTGCGGGCCGGGTCCAAACAGTCCATTCTGCTCAACGCGGCCGCGCCGAGGGCGTTCGTCCGCCAGATGGAGTCGACGAGCCGTGATCTCTTCGCCAGTCTTGCGGCGTGCGGCTGTGGCCGCACTGGCTGCACTCGCTATAACTTGGCCGGGAATGCTCTCCACTCGCGCGCAGGCGCAGGCGCAGTCGCGCGATAGCCTTTCTCGGACCTCGCCTTCGGGCAGCTATCTCGCCGCTCGGCACGCGGGTGGTCAGCGCGACGCCGCGGCGGCGGCGTCCTACTACCGCGCCGCGCTGCGCGGCGATCCCCGCAACAACGAGCTGCTCGGCCGCACCTTCCTGGCGGTTCTGGCCAATGGGGAGATCGACGAGGGGGTCAGGCTCGCCGAGCGCGTTCTGCAGGTCGACAAGAACGATCGCATCGCGCGGCTCGTCCTTGGGGTGCGCGCGATCAAGCAAAAGCAGTATCCGGCCGCGCGCCGCGAGCTCGCCCAATCGATCCGCGGGCCGATCACCGACCTCGCAGCGACGCTGTTGTCGGCCTGGACGATGGCGAACCCGACGGAGGCGAAGCAGGCGACCGACTCCATCGACAAGCTCGCCGGCGCGGATTGGTACGCCATCTTCAAGGAGCTGCATGCCGCGTTGATCCTCGACGTCGCCGGCCAAAAGAAGGAGGCCGCCAAGCGCTTCGAGCGCTCCTACAAGCTCGATCCGACCGCGCT
>WNGR01008146.1_pt1 | contig 11358 bp, 14 predicted proteins | sample 5407581 | NCBI WGS metagenome assembly WNGR01 (sample SAMN13153383, study PRJNA577476) | soil metagenome | isolation source: 80 cm soil or saprolite under Garry oak tree replicate 2 | place: USA:California | collected 2016-06-15 | reverse complement strand
CCCCCCACTCTTCCTCTTCCTCTCTTCCTCTCACTATCACTATGTAGCATTTCGTTGCATGATCTCATCTGTTTGTCGTTGTCTTTTTCCTCGTCATCCTTGTCGTCGTCGTCATCGTCATCATCATCATCATCGTTCGTTACACCTCGATGGTTGTTGTATTTGTTTCATTCCGTTGTCTTCCAGGATACCAGAGTTACCCGAATCTATAATGCGTTTGAAATCGATTGATCGGCTGGCCGGCGATTTGACAAGTTTTATCACGATGACGCCACCCAGTTACCATATCGAGGAACTGGGCCGTGCGGAATAAATTAACACGGAATCAAATCTCTACAGCCACCACGTTAGCAACCAACGAGACACCCAAGTCCCGGTCAATTCTCCCCCGTCGCCTTGAGCTCCTGCAGTGCGATAGACCGCCTCAGCACCGCCATCGCGTCGCGCGGGTCCAGCGCCAGCGCCGCATCGCAGTCCCGCACCACCTCACGGTGCCTTGGCGGCCTCATATTCGCATAGCACCACGCGCGGTTCGTATACAGCGTCGCAACGAGACTCGCCTCCCCGTCCCCGTCCGCCGTCGTCATCGCGGCGGCGAGCGCGCGCGTGTACAGCTCCGCGGCGCGCTCGTAGTCGGCGTCGTCCGCGTGCGCTGCGGCCTCCGCGCGCTGGCGGAGCGTCGTCGTGAGCGCTCGTCGTTCCTGCGCCGGTTGAGTTGAGTTGACGGGAGGAGAGGAGGAGAGGTACGTACTTCGGTGGATATGCGCGCGAGTTGGCGTTTGGAGAGCGGCTTGTCGCTGTTGCTCGACGAGGAGTGGACGGCAGCGACGGTTAGGGCTATGGCGGCCACGGCCGCTGCGCCGATGAGGAATATGCGTCTCTGTTCAGGGGTTATCGACGTTGCCGTGAACATGGTGTTGTGGAGTCTTGTGAACGACGACACGTGGTGACCTGAGTTCTGAGGCGAGGCTTACAGTAGGCGGGGCAAATAACATTCCGGCGCCAATGTGACGACGCCACACGTAAAAACGCCTGACATGCGTGGTATACAAAACGTTGATCCAAAGGCTACCTGACAGACAGCAAAAAAACCAAAACATACTGCGTCGGGGCTGGATACGGGCTATTGCACGCATTGTGTTGATACATGGGTAGTACAGAGGGTGACAGTGACAACAAGCAAAGCAATCGTGATCGGGGATGGTAGGTAGTGTACTAGTCTGGTGAAAACAACAAATGCCTTGTGATGAAAAAGGTCCAAAGACAAGATCGTGAAGAGGCACCGTCCGTCCGTTGGACGGTCGCCGTCGTTCGCATCAAAAGCTTAACGTACGTGTCAGTCAGTTGGTGGGTCGAGGCGTGTATACCGCTTACATCCTGTTCACACACAAAAAAAAAAAAACCAGGGCGCACATCCAGAACTCGTTGAGCCGTCTTTCAAACATCACAAAAAAAGAACGGGGAAAAAAACGCACTCTAGGAGAACCATCCCTGCGGCGCCCATTCCCACACTCGCCAGCGCGAGGACCTGTCTTCCCTTGCTCGCGCGCCACAATGTCGGATCCAGCACAAAGTCGGCCGCGAGCATCTCCACGCAGGCGGCGTAGATCAGCATGCCCGCGCTGACCGCGCTGAGCACGCCCTCTGCGACTTTCGCGCCTACGCCGCCGCCTCTGTGTCCAGCGTCAAACACGATAAGGCCGGAGAGGATGCCGGCCGGCGTGGTGAGCGCAAAGAGGAGCGCGAGAAGCGGGCGGAGCCAGCCGAGGCTGGACTGTTGAGGGTCCGGGTGCGCCGGCAGGGCCGCGATGCGGATGCCGAGCGAGAGGCCCTCGAAGAGCTGGTGGAACGAGATGGCCGTTGCGAGAGACTCAAAGTCGGAGCCCGAAGCGAGCGCAAGCGTAAACCCGATGACGAGCGAATGAAGCATGATGCCCAGTTGCAGGACCTGTAAAAATAACAATTCGTAAACGTGTCAAGCGTCCATTAGAGGGGAACGTGTTCGTACAAGGATGCCGACGATCTGCCTCTTCCTCCCGATTGTCCGGTCTGCTTCTTCTTCTTCGGCTGTACAGTCCGTCCCAGCATCCGAATCCGCGCCTTCAAGTAAACCCTCCAGATCGCCGTGGCCATGGTGGCCATGTCCGTGGGAATGGGAATGCACTTGATAGGGCAGAGACAGCTGGGGTTCGCCCGCTTGATGGTCCTCGACGTGCGGTGTTTTGGCGGAGGCACATCCCTCACCGTCTGCCGATTCATAGAAACGGGTGAGCGCACAACGAGGATGATCGCTATGGTGTTGGTCGTGCTGTCTGTGTGGTTCGTGCCTGTGGTGACCTGGAAGAAGGCCGTGACTGTGGTCGTGGCTGTGTGCGCCAGCAACTGTGTGTCGGCGGGGCTGTTTGGCGCGTGCAGAAGAACAAGGACCGAGCAGCGGTGTGCCTTCCCTGGGTGCTTGCTGGGATGGGGAGATAGGGGGGGACGATATCGGGGGCAGTTGTGTGGCTGGTGACGGAAATTGATTGAGTAATGTCACGAGAGATAAGACTGAGATAAGCAAGTGTACGTACGCTCGACTTTCGGGGTGGATGGCACGGAGGAGTAAGAATGAAGGTGATCTACGTACGCGGTCGAGATGTCTGTGTATACCATAAGGGTTAGAAGGAGCACCTGAAGCCGGAGAGAGGGCATACATTCGATAAGGAAAATCACAAGCAGAGAAGAGAGACTGTGTAGACAATGAGCGAATGTGGCAATAGGTGATTGGTTACTGACACAATGAGACCTGCCCAGTGACCGATGTTCGTATATCGTTTGACATCCGGGTCCTGGAGGCGGTCGAAGGCGTCTTGTAGGAGATGGACAAATGCGGTCGAGAGGATAACACCTAATAGCGGGGTTAGGACGACGGGGATAGATGCCCTGGTGGGAGCAGACCTGTGCCAAAGTGCTTTCCAACAAAAAAGACAATGGATGGGATGCGAATATAGCGGATCCTTTTTGAGACTGTGGGAAATGAGACGGCTGTGGGAGACTAGGTTAATATAAGTGGGAAAGAGGTGCGGATAACCATACCAAAGAGAGAGACGCAGAAGATCAGTGCCATAACCGCGACTCGGGCGGATAGGTCTGTGCCCTTACCGTGAGGGTCGTCACGGCGAGTGGGGGTCGGGAACATGTCGGGTGGGTTGGGGTCCGAGTCGTGTCCGAGTCCGACTGAGTTGGCAGATTCTCACGGGTACCGCACCAGTCGCGCGTCAACCAACATCGGTAATCGTGTATCTCACGGGCACTTGGAAATGTAGGTCCTTTTTTTCGCCCAGGATGGGAACCTAGGAAACCTACTGGAACCTACGTAACTTCGGATTTAATATCTAATGGGAATTAGACACGAAGGTGTCCTAGAATCTACGTGGAAGGGCAAATGATAATGATCAAATGTGAGAGCTACCAATGATGTGGTAGCACCAGGATTGATGATATTTCCCACCATGGCGCATTGGATAGCTTTTATTCCTTCGTAAACCATTGTCATGCCCATGAACTCATCACTAGTTCGTAATTACATGTCTGGTAGTTAATGTTTTGATGGTCTGAGTTTCCTAGTTGGAGTTTCCTAGTTTCTGGGCTTTCAAGTTTTCACCAGAGAAACCCGTTATCTGATTTTCCAACTTGCTGATGTCAACGTCGATGAACGTGAACCCGAATGGCATGCTGGTGTTATCAGCCGAGCACGTATCTCGGGTCACCGCGTCGTTTACTACTCTCCATCTTCAATCCATCGTTGCTCGTGTATTTCTCTCTCTTTCTCACCCACGCAATCATGAACTCGTGTCCCCACAAAGAACGGCAATTGATATGCCAGAACATCGTACACTCTTCATGCCCGCACGCATCGCCGACATCGGCACCACTATAAAAGTCGTGTCTGTTCCCTTGCTATCAGGCAACGCCCGTGGTATTCCCGGGTCCACTCTCGTCCTCGACGAAAAAACCGGTGCCACAAAGGCCCTCGTCAATGCGCGTTCCCTGACTGCCCTCCGCACCGCCGCCGGTATGTCGTACCATTCCCACGGATCCTCGAGATTTTGCCCAAATTCTCACCTCTAGGATCCGTCCTCGCGACCGTGCTTCTGCATCCGCCGGCGACCGCCAAGTTCCACCACCTCGTCGCCTTCGGTGCCGGCCTCCAAATCAAGTCGCACATCCAGCAGCTCCTGGCCACCTACCCCTCCATCGCCCACATCACGCTCGTCAATCGCTCCCTCAACGCCCGTCTCACCTCTCTCCTCACCGATCTGCGGCGCGAACACCCCGAGGTGACCTTCGTGGCCCTCTCGACCGGCGACGACGAGCATCGAGCGCTTGTCGAGGCGGCCGTCCGCCAGGCGGACTGCATCTGCTGCGCGACATCCTCCACTGCCCCGCTGTTCCCCTCCGAATGGGTGCGCTCAGGTACGCACGTCATTCTGGTGGGCAGCTACAAGCCCGAGATGGCCGAGGTCGACACGGCGCTCATAAGACGCGCGCGCGTCGTCCTCGTTGAGTCGCGCAGCGCGTGCGCGGTCGAGGCCGGGGAGCTCATCGCCGCGCGCGTCCCGCAGGCAGGCATGGTGGAAGTTGGCGAACTCCTGCGTCGCGCCCCTGCGCCTGCCAGTGCGGGTGCTGATGAGAAATCGTGGGCCTGGGAGCCCGACGCGCCGAGAGTCGCCGAGGTTTTGTCGGCGGGTACCGGCGACGTCACGATATTCAAGTCTGTAGGGCTCGGGGCGCAAGACGTTGCCATTGCCGTCGCGACGGTCGATCGGGCGATGGAGATGGGAATCGGTACCATGGTGCCCGACTTCGAATACGGGTCGAACGCCTGAGGGTCACCACCGAAAAACCACAATCGGGATTCACACAAGGGGCTTCTGAGAGGGGAATGACGAGTAGACTGATGGTTACAAGGCGGGGAAATACAAATAAGTGCGGACAATAGAATGATGTAGCACAGATCAGCCAAATGGAGTACTTGAAAAGGCGAGAGACTGATCGTGAAAATCGCCGAGTGTAAACTTGGAAAGCGATTCGTTACACGACCGCCGTGTTCAGTTCCGAAAGTCCCTCGTCCACACCTAGTACTTGTATCTTGAAAAAGCTCATCTCGAGTCTAAGCAGTTCAGTCTATGACGTTTAGCGGGCATGGTAGGGCTCTACTATGCCGGGGAGGTGGGGTTTCTTCGGAATCTACCGTATAGCAGTGCTCATTTCAGGGTACAGAACTCCACTAAATACATACATCCCATAATCCCATTAGTATTGATCCTTCTACCCTTTTGTCCTGATACTTCCCCGGTCTCGAAGTGGGAGTGACGAATTTCGGAGGGTGTTGTGCACCAGGGTCAGACAACGCCCACTCGCCCATTGTCGCTCGAAGGGTTCGTGGGCCATCTCTCTAATTCTGCTTGTGGTTGTCGCGCGCGTCGAGGAATTAATGCGGAAAATCTATTTCCTTTGCGTCTCGAGTGGGGACTGCTGTATCACTGTTGTTCCTCCGACTCCTGGTTTTTTCGGGGTTATTAATGTACGAACAACTATGAGCTGCAGTTCGATAAAGTCCGGCGTCCCAAGACCTGTGACCTATGCAACCCAAAGTCAGCCCAACGTCGAAAAGAAACAGTCAAAGTCTCGTAGGACGAACAGGATCCCATCCAGTGATGGCGTCGAATCCATCGGTGCCGCAGCCCGGGTTATTGCCAGATGTGATGTCGTTGAGGCCACCCCTTGCGTAGCCGTACAACCAGGGATTGAGGAAGCCAAGCGGTTGCTTCCCATTCGAAATTAAGAAGTCATTAAGCAGTGAGAATATGCCCGCCACGACCTGTACACTGGGGGTCAGCTAGATGCTCGGGGATAGGCTGGACGACGCAGAGTGGGGCGAGGGGCGAGGGAGGTAAGACGCACCGGTGCCGCTGCGCTTGTGCCACTCGCGGGAACGGGACTGCCGAACATGGTCATAATGTACCTGTCCGCCTGCGCGGCGATGTCGGGGATCCCGCGGTTGGCAGGGCTGCACAAATTACAAAATTACCAGGTGAGAATAGGTCGGGTCAGGTCACGGCAGAAAACGCACTTATACATGCCCTCATACTTGTTGCCAACACTCTCGATGAACTTAGGCACAGCTTTCTTCATGGACTGGTAGAGAGGGCGCGGAAAATGGTTCGAGAAGCCGCCCCCGGAGAAGTGAGCCGCGATCTCGGGTGATTTCGTCGTTCCGCCGACGCTAGTGAGCCAGGGACCTGTGAAACCGAGGCGATGTGGTAAGCGAATTGTGCTTGCGTTTGTGTACTGCTTGCAAGGAGAGATGAAACGCCACACATACAGGATGCAGGGAAAGTAGGGTTGAACTGGACTTTTCCGGAGCTGTCTCTGCAGTCTCCTTCGCCGACGCCGTGGTCGCCGCTCGCGGAGAAGACGCTGACGCCACGCAGACCAAGTTGGCCGAACAAGAGACACACTTTACTTAGATATTGCGGCTCGAGCTCCTTCTCGTTGATACCAAACGAAGTGGTGATCGTCTGCGGGATGATAGACTTTGCGAGCAGGTGCCCGAACCAGTTGAGATACGCGTCCTCAGCGGCTGGCTCTCCGGTGGCGGCATAAGATGACATTTGACCACCGGTGCTGTAGAAGACGGCCGGGGTTGGATACGCTATGGCCTGTGAGTATTGCATGTCGAGGTTCGCCTCCTTACCAGGAAAGCTTGAGTCGTACTCGCCGCCATTGATCTGCTCGACCTCGAAGATCGCGTCTATCGCGTCGGAGCGAAGTACGGACATGAATATCGTCAGATCTTCACGGCTCGCGAAGTCATTTTTGAATCCCGCAACCGCGATCTTATTCCGGTCAGTCGCGGCGGGGACATAGGAGACCGTCTTGTACAGCGCGCGCAGGAAGGACGGCACAACCCCATACCTGTCAGTCGGTGGATCATCACGCCTCGACAGCACCGTCACGGGCTCTCTCGATGTCGCATTCGCCGCCGCCCCTGCTACTCCGACGGAGTGCCTGAGTGGTATCTGGCGTAGCGAGTGCATGGGGGCGAAGGACGTCGTCGGCGCAACGGTTTGCACGTGTGCGTGCAGCACTGTGGGGAGCGCATAGCCGACCGTACGGAGGATCGCGGTGTCATTCGTCCCGGCACGCCGATAGAGCTGGTACGACGCCCCGAGGAGTTTGTTAGCTTGGGACACGAGCACGCCGGTGACCGTCAACCAGTTGCCGCCGTGTGTCGTCTCGATGGAGGAGGACTGCACGCCATGGTATGCAAACCAGGAGTGGACGATCTTGAGCGTGTCCGGGTGCGGCGCGACGAGCTCGGCGACCTCCTCCCTTGAGAGGTGTGCGCCATATCTGCAACGGAGCAGCAGCACACATAAGTACACCGCGGAAGAGTGTTGGAGAGGAGAAGAAATACTTTGGATGGCTGGGGGTGCTGACCTCGTACAGCGCATCGATCAGGGCGTTATCGTTATGGGGCTGGAGCGCAACGTAGAGGTCAATCGTGGTGCCGGGGAGAGGGGGACCAAGGTTCTCCCAGTTGTCTGGGACGGTCTTCCAGGCGTGCATCACACGCATATCATCCCAAGGTTGTGCTAGAGGCGTGGCGAGGACGGCGAGGGGCGTGAGGGTGAGCACAGAGAGCACGGAGAGCACGGAGAGCACGGAGAGACGGTGGTAGCGCATGATTACGGCGGAGGGGGGGAGATCACCGGTGGTTATGAAGGTTAGATGTCCAGAGATCTCGAGCACTGGAAGGCTGCCAGTGAGAATGCGGCCAGGACGAAGAGCTTTTATCGTGCATTTCGGGGTCAGAATCGAGGATGGAGCAGAGCCGGAGGTATCTCTGAGGTACCAAAAATACGCGACCCGCGGCTCTTGATTGGAACCACAAGTGGACTGGCCCGGGGACGTCACGGTAGTTGAGAGTCTCCACACCCCTCTCTAGGATCCGTCCTCGCGGCCGTACTTCTGCACTCGCCGGTGATCGCACACTTCGTCGCCTTCGGTGCCGGCCTCCAAACCAGTTCGTGCATCCGGCAGTTCCTAGCCATCGCCCGCATCACCGTCGTCAATCGCACCCTCAACACCCGTCTCACCTCTCTCCTCGGCGATTTGTGGCGCGGATACCCCTGTGCGAGCCTTGTGGCCCTCTCGTCGAGCGTCGACGACGACGACGACGACGAGCGTCGTGCGCTGATCAAGGCGGCCGTCCGCCAGGCGGACTGCATCTGCAGCGCGCTGCGCGAGTCGACGAGACCGGTGCGTACCTTATGAGCGCGGTGTCGACCTCGGCCATCTCGAGCCTCCAGCTGCCCACCAGAATGAGTCTGAATGACGTACGTCCCGGGGTGCATCGGACGGGAACTGTGGGGCGTTGGAGGAGGTCGCGTACGCGGTTGAGGCCGGGGAGCTCATCGCTGCGGGCGTCCGGCGGGCGGGCATGGTGGAAGTCGGCGAACTCCTGCGTCGGGTGATGAGAAACCGTGGGCTAGGCCCGACGCGCCGAGAGTCGCAGAGTTTTTACCGGCAGGCGGCGGTGACGTCTCGATGCAGTCTGTAGGGCTTGGAGCACAGGACGTTGCCATTGCCGTCGCCACGACGATTGATCGGACGATGGAAATGGGAATCGGCACCACCATGCAGGCCTGACTTCTCGAATACGGGTCGAACGCCCGAGATGACAGGTCACCACTGGAACGGTGAGCACTGGAACCGGGAATTGATCTTTTAGCAAAAAATCTTGGAAAATAACTTGACTTAGACATAAAAATTTATGTGTACGAAATTTACAGCCGTTTTCAAATCGATGGAGCGCTTTCCAAAAAAAAGTTGGGTAGCGGAGTTGAGCGGAGAATGAGGATAACTGGTCTTATGTTTTTTTAATCATTTTTTTTATTTCCAAAAAATTTCGAAATAAAAAGGTAAGGCTTAAGTAAGGCTCGGCATTTCTGCCGATGGGAGTTCCCGAAACCCCGCCTACCCAAGCTATTTTCGGAAAGCGCTCCATCGATTTGAAAACGGCTGTAAGTTTGTGTGACAATAAATTAGAGCAAGATTTAAAGTTTGTAGGTCACACACCTCGCAATGAGTCCTTGACTTTTCGCATCGGTCCCACAGACCGGTCCGCTTTACCGCTACTCAGATTCAAACTCCGCTTTCTTTTCATTTTTTGATCTTTCATTTTATTTCCAATAGAGTAAATACAACGATAAAAATAAGTGAAAATAACGCGTAAACAACACAACCTTGTGTATTGAAAGTCTTTGACTTTTCGCATGGATCTCACAGTCCAGTCCACTCTGGCTGTTTCTTCACTAGTCAGATTCAAACTCCGATTTGTTTTATTTATTTTTTGTCTTTCATATTTTATTTCAACAGAGTAAATTAGCAATCAAAGTAAAATATGACAAATATAAACAAAATAACACATAAACAACACGTCTCTTGTGTTGGATGCATGGGAGAGGACAAACAGTACCCTATTCCCATGCCCCTGTTCATGCCCCTTTCCATACCCCCCCTTGCCCCCCATTGGTGCACCCCTCCAGCCCTCTCCTTTGCACCCCCCCTTTCCGTGTGCCCTTTTGGCTGCATGCAGAGAGCACCAGGCATAAAGGGTGTTTGCATGCAGCCCCCCACATTGCTGCGCCACGCTGCCTAGTGTGCGCCCCTCCCGTTGGTGTGCTCCCTCAGCCCTCTCCCTTGTGCCTCCCCCTTTGCCCGCCCTCCCGTTGGTGCACCACCCCAGCCCCCTCCCTTGCGCCCCCCCTTTCCGCATGCCCTGTTGGCTGCGTGCAGAGAGTGGGGGCACAATGGGGGGCGCAAATGGTGTTTGCACGCAGCCCCTCACGTTGCTGCGCCACGCCAGCTAGTGCGCACCCCTCCCGTTGGTGTGCCCCTTCAGCCCTCTCCCTTGCGCCTCCCCCTTTGCCTGCCCTCCCATTGGTGTGCCACCCCAGCCCCCTCCCTTGCGCCCCCCCTTTCCGTGTGCCCTGTTGGCTGCATGCAGAGAGTGGGGGCGCAATGGGGGGTGCAAACGGTGTTTGTATGCAGCCCCCCATGTTGCCGCACCACACCGCCTAGTGCATGCCCCCTCCCGTTGATGCCCCCCCTTTCTGCATGCCTTGTTGGCCGCATGCAGAGCAGGGGGCGCAAAGGGGGGGGGGCGGCACACGCACCTCCCTCGTTGGCGCGCAGCCCCCACCTTATGCACTCCCCCTCCCCCTGGTTTGCCCATGTACCCCATTCGCCACATGCAGGAGGGGGGCAACCAGGGACGGGGTGCATGCAAGAATGGGGAGGGGGTGCGCACTACCCCCTTTGTACCTCCTTTGCGCGGAACTGAGGGCCAGGGTGACATGCAAACTGAGCAGGGGGACCCCGCGCGAATGGGAGGGGGGCCTGCACCCCCTTTTTTGTCCCCCCAGTTACGCACAAACCAGGGAGGGGCACGCGACTGAGAGGGGGTTGCAAGAATGGGGCCATGCAGGAACGGGAAGCCCCCCCCTTTGCCCCTCCTTCCCCCTCTCGCACATGATGGCGACGTGTGAGGGCCACACCCAATCCCAGAAGCGGCGCAGCGGGCCCCCCTCCTCCCCCAGTTTGCGTGCAGGGGCGACACGCAAATGAGCAGCCACGTGGGAATGGGAACCAGCGTGCCCCTGGTTGCATGCAAAAGGGCTATGCAAACTGGGGGCCACACGCAAACCCACGCCCCCCTGCCTGGGTTTCTGTGCAGAGGCGGTGCACAAACAGGAGGCGTGTGGAAGGGGAGCGGGGCCTTCCCCGTTTGTGCACCAAGTGGACAAGCGAGGGGCAAACCCAGAGGTGGCACCACCCTCCCTCCGCTTTGCACGCAGGGTGACATGCAACTGGGGACGCGTGTAAACCAGGAAGTCACGCCCCCCCCTCCCCCCAGCTTGAGCGCAGGGGTGGTGCATGAATGGGAGGCTGCGTGGGCACAGAAGCAGTGCCCCATCCCCTGTGTATGCGCAAAGGGGGCAAGCGAACTGGGGCACATGCCCAAACCTGGAGGTGGTGTCCCACCCCCTCTCTGCTTTGCACACACAGGGGGCACACAAATGGGAGGGTGCAGGAACAGGAGGGGGGCATGCGGGGCTGCATGGAATGAGGTGTGCACCCCTTTGCTCCCCTGGCTTCGCCCCCTATCAACTTAGACAAAAAAAAGAGTCCATAGTTTATGTAATTTTTATTAGCTAATAGAAATATTTTTCTCTTGATTAAAAAGGTTAACTGAATAAATCACATTAGCTAATTGTCGGGAAATTCTTTGCTCGAGTAAGCAGTGAA
>WNGR01011964.1_pt1 | contig 11359 bp, 14 predicted proteins | sample 5407581 | NCBI WGS metagenome assembly WNGR01 (sample SAMN13153383, study PRJNA577476) | soil metagenome | isolation source: 80 cm soil or saprolite under Garry oak tree replicate 2 | place: USA:California | collected 2016-06-15 | reverse complement strand
GGCCGCGAGGCTCGAAGGGAAGGATAAAAATGCTTTTACGCACACCCAATAGTGGGATAGTGTGGGACTTAATTTCCGGTCCTGCAACCACAATTCCTACCCAGCAAAAACATTTCTACGATTTATATCTGGAAATCCGAAGTGTTTCTTCGATAGGGTCTTTTCCATGTGTTTGTTATGAAGTTTTTGTCCGCACCGCGTTCACGCCGCATTTTTTTTTATCCTCGAGGGGATGCCCTCTTAGGGAGTTGGTGGTGTCGCCGTCCGTGGGTGCAAATATTAGCCGGTGCGCCCTATCCTTGCCATGGTGGTTCGAGTTCAAGATCCCCGAGATCCACTGAGACTCGTCCGAGTTCAACCTCACATACTTCATTCACAGAACTACACTCGAAAATCTTGAAATTCTACGCGCTAGTATATCACAGGTGACAGATTAACGAGATTCTGTTAAACCCTTACTGTACGTCGCCGTCAAAGTGCCCGGATTACTGGGCGCTTAATACACAAGGAAATTGAGGTTGAAAGAGTCGTGGCTGTGAGTGGGGACACTGCGTTACGATAAACAATGTATGTAAAGTCGATGAAGTGCAAAGAAGACCAAGCGAACCAGACGACGGATCGCAACGAGACGGGGAATTGAGCGGTGAGCCAAATTCGATGCAGGTGTCTGCTTTGTGTAACGGAGGCAAGCATACCGTAACGTTCAGTACTGCAGCTCGACGTCACCCTCAGCTACCAAGTCCATGTCGTGATAGCTGACTTTCTTCCCAGCTGCGGCCCGCGGGTCCTCTTTCGCATCCGGTGGGGGAGGGGGAGGAGGTCCCCCGGGCTCACCGCTGCGTGTGTTCCTACGATTACTGCCCGCCCTGCGCACGCGAGGTTCGTCACTCAACGGTTGATCCATACTGACTGGAGGCTTGGCTGGCAGCCCCGCAGAAGCCGGTATCGTCGTTGGCGATTCGGTTGGGTAGTCCAATCCCGGTGCATATCCACTGATGCGCTCACTTAGTCGACGCGCAGAGACACCGTCGTCGCGGCGCGGCGCAAGTGATATATTCGGGACGTGCGTGTAAGCATAAGGGTCCCAATGTTGAGGAATGTTCATGGGAGGCGGAAAACCACCTGGTGGGTACGGTGTAGGATAGAAAACACCCCCATTAGCCCCCCGCATGTAGTCGGCGGGTGGCATCGGAGGTGGTCCGGGTAGACCGTAGGCCTGAGGTGGCGCTTGTTGACCAACACCTCCAGTTTGAGGGAGATGACTGTATGGCTGGATGTGATGAGGATCGAGAGCAAAATTATTGAAGTACGACAGCTGGAGAAATACGTCAGTAGAAAACAACATTGAATCCCTAAGGTACTGACATCGTCAAGCGGCTTCACAAGCTCCGGGTGCTTGTTCGCGATGTGTTTTTCCACAAAAGATGTCGCCTTGAACAGTTTCTGACAAGTCTTGCAGCGAAACTTGCCTTCATCTTCCTGCTTTATGAAAGGCTCGGCGACCTTGGCTAATTCCCTGGGCATAGGGTTGGAATCGCAGGATAAAGGATGCCGCAAATAGCTCACTCGTCATAAGCCTTCCCCCCATAAGCATGAGGGTCCACAGAATCCCGTTCAAGCAGTAAGGCGAGTTTAGAATCCAGCCACTCGATCCAACGATCTTCTGCTCTCGGTCTAAGGACAGCGACAATCAGGAAGCTGGGGAAACGTACCACTCTTCTTCCATTCGCGCGAGTCATCCTCCTTAGTTACCGTGTCCCGACCACGATCTTCGGGAGAATGTTCGTTCTCCTTAAACTTCAGGTCAACATCTTCCTGCATGGCGGGGTCCTCCTTGATTTTCACAGAATTCTCTGCCATTTTAGCTTTATACTCATCGTAGGTGGCTTTTGATAACGGTTTCCTCAGATGCTGTATACACTTGCGCTGCAGCTCCTCCTGATGATCGGTGGTCACAGCACAGTAGTAGCATGTGTGGAAGGCGTTGCGCAATGCCGCTAACACTATATCAAGTGACAGTGTAATCTTGCTCATCGACTCAGTGGCTGGTGGCGCACGCGAAATGCGCGACAGTCTCACCTTGCGAATTTTCAGATCATCTTCATCAAGACCATCTTGCGCTGCCTCCGCATAGACTTTCTCGATCCGTTGCTCAATCGCCGAAAGTGGGCTTTTGGAAGGCTCGGGATCATCGGGATCCTCCTCACCCTCAGCCAATGTCAAGATGTCCTCTTGCAACGGACCTTCCGGAAGAGCAGCAACTTCCTCACGGGACAGGAGGCGGATCCTTCGGAGTGCATAGTACTCTGCCTCGAGGCGGACAAGTAAAACCCGCGCCCTTTCCAAATCTTTCTCGAGGATGTCCGGGCGACTTGCCACCTCCGGTGCATAGCGAATGCGGTTTTTGAAAGGCTGCTTGTTGTGGAGGACATGAAGTTTGAAGCCATCAATCTATAGATAAAACGAGATAAGAACCACGTCAATAGGGAGGCACACGATGGACTCGCCTTTCGTTCACTCAGCTCTGACATGATAACGTTAATATCGGCATCGTCGTGATACTTTAGCCAGCCTGCGCGGTAAAAATTGCGCTTCTGAAGGGGATCTCCCAAAGCAAGGTAGATGAAGCCAGGGATAGTGTCAAGAGCCTGCCGCAACTTGGTAAGTCATGGTTCTCGAGCTAGTAGAGGATGCATATGCAGACCGTTTCGAGTTTCACGCGCCCAATGTCCGGCGGAATTGTGCGAATCATAACCTGATGACCCTCCGGGGCCACAGAAACCTCTTCACCCCTATCGCGGTAGTCCCTTTTTCCGTTCTCAACGCCTTTGCCATTCGCATCAAGCTTGTCACCTTCATCCTCAGCCTCCACAACAACATCCTCATCAACCTTCATCGATTCATCGACGGGTGCCAGACCATCGTTGTCAGGGAGCGCTTCCTGTTCGTCATTTGCTTCTTCTTTCTTTAGAGTTACTGACTGTTTCGCAGGAGAAGACGGCTGGTAAAGGCTGCCAGATTGGAGATCAAACATGCCAGCATCAAGATTCTCTAAAAAGGTATTCAATCGACCCCTCCAACCCTCCTTCCGAACCCGTTTGCGTAGGTACGCGTACTGGGCCGAAGGGTCGTACTTTTCAGCGAACCAAGGTGATTTTCGATGGTGATCGAACATCGTTTGCAACTTTAAACACGAGACGTCAATTACCGTATCTGGACAAGACAAGGGACCAGCGCACCTGCTGTGCAGCGAATGATTTCTTGTATTTCTCCCATCGTAATTTGATGCCGTTTCGGGGCTTCGATCCGTCACCAGCTTGTTGCTGGGCAGCCTTATCGGAGCTATCTTCTTCCGCAGCAGCCTGCGGATAATAAAACCGGAACCACTCGGCGAACTGTTTGAGGGATGCTGGATAGTCGAGCGTATGTGGGTCCGGAGGTGCGCGACGCGAGGGCGGGTGGTGGTACGAGGAACGTCTTGGCGACTTGTATCCAGGGCCTCTAGAATCTAGGTTATATTTTTAGATCAAGAAAGCCTTTCGGATCACAATAACCCGCAGCCTACCATATTCGTCATATCTGGGCCTAGCGTCGCGTTCGTAGGGTGATGTGGAACGTCGACGTTTGCGAACTCCTATGTTTAGTAGGGTCTGCCCACAGTTCTACGAAGTGACCTAAGCACGACGCACCATCGTCTGGACTTCGACTACGACCCCGGCGGCCATAATCGTACATTGCACGGTCCCTTTCCATTGCATACGTTCTTTCCCTGTCCCATGAGTCCCAGTCGCCCCGGTAAGGGTCTGGGCCATGATGGTCAAGATACGGGGGCCTGGCAGAGTACGGGCCTCGGTGAGGAGAGCGCGAGCGCGAACGACGAGAGGGAAGATAAGCAGAGGCAGCCCAAGACATTTTTTTAGAAGACTGGAAGATGAGACGGGAAACAAGGAGAGAAAGGAAGAAGAGGATAGATGAGAGACATGAACGCAGATAGAGCGAGCATGATGAAGAACAGACCTCTTAGAAACCGCGAAGACGAGAACAGTGAGTGCGCAAGGGCGTTGTTTTGAACGCGGCTGCGACGCTCAGTCCAAGTTTCGCGATGCAGAACGACGCCCACTCGAACCGGACCTTCGCGTGTCGCTCTCTCATTTGCACTCCGCTTCGGTCTCAGCCTAGTTCAGCCACTCGGCATTGTTTTCTAAAACACATCACCTAATACATTCTCTAATTGTACCGGCTGTGAGTGCGACTGCGACTGCGACATCGTCCGTGCTTTCTCATGTCGTCTCTTGTTCATCTCTTTTCTCCTAAAATATTTCCCTGCTGCCTGGCTACGCACTTCGCGTTTGTCTAGAACTCGCGCAAGCTCTACGTTCTTCAAATACTCGCGTTGCTCGGACCTTGATTGTGAGAGCTCCAGACGCAGCCGAGCTGCGTGCATGGCCGCCTCGTGAGCTGGGGGCGGTCAACCGAATCAGCATGCATCGCCTTATCTGTCCTTTGTTCGGGTACTCACCGACTTGTTCCGTCAACATATGCCACTTAAACTTAGGCAAATATTTCAGCGTCCAAACGTCATCTCTCCATCGCGTTCCCTTCTTCCCACCAATAGGCTGTGCATTCAACATGTCCGCAACAGATCGGGCAATTTTCTTGTCCTTGAATTCAACCCAACCCTCCGTATAATGCGGTTTTTTTGTAGTGGTGTATTTACGACGCAGATAAGCGCGTTTCGCATCTGCAGAAGCATTCGTAGTGTGGTCAAGAGTGCATGCATTTTGTTATACCTTCTTTTTGCAAATAAACGCGTCCCACTTCCCCATACTGACTCATAAGATGTCGCACTTTCGTGGGCTGCATACCGGGAGGGATGCGTGAGATGTAAATGACCCCAGCCCTTTCTTGGGCGGCCTTGAAAGCGGCCAGTGCTTCTGGCGTTAGCGGCTTGACAACTTTGGGACCAGCAAAACCCTCTGCGTCCATTCCATTGCTCGGTCCCTCGACGTCGACTTCTTGGTCACTGTCTTGTTCCGACGTCTGGTCTTCCTCCGCACCAGAAGGACTTTCCGAGTCGACAACTCTTTCAGAAGCCAAGTTTGAGGAGGTAATGGTGGAGCCTTCTCCAATCTCGTCGGTCAGCATGAATCTGGGGTCGGCCATGGTCGTCGTCTTCAATGACTTTGTCTTGAGCCAGCCTCAATTTCCGGAGACAGCGGTCCGGATAAGCAAGCACACACAACATCAGCCACGGCGGCCGTGAGGGAATCCGCGACTCGAAGAGCTCAGAGACAAGATGAACACCTCGTTATTAAGTCAGTCTACCATTAAGATCGACTTTTCCGTGCTTCTCTGAGTACATCTCACGCAGATCCTTTCAATATCATTTACCCAACCGCCGTCCAGGCCTCCCTTCCTTCCCAGTGCTCACTCGCTAGGTTTGACCGTTCAGGTCGCTTCGTGGCCGCAGGCCGCAGTGATGGCTCGGCAGCCATATGGGATCTGGAAACGCGTGCGTCAGTCCGTTGGCTCGAGGGCCACGTCAAAGGCATTACCAGCGTCGAGTGCGTCATGTATGACCCTTGAGCAATTGAGTGAGTATTCACAACCCGCAATAGCTGGTCGCGGAATTCGCGCTTTGTGTTAACTTCCTCGAAGGACTGGAACGTAATTGTATGGGACTTGGCCTCAGACATTGATCCCCCGCAGAGAAAAACAACCATCAGGTTCGACGCACCAGCTAGTTCGGCGTCTTTCCACCCTAGGAACAGGTGCCGCATTTCGGTATTTTTTTCTTACCCACACTCACTTCCTCGTAGCCAAATCATACTGGCTTTACTTCAATCTGGCGATGCCTACCTGGTTGACCTTCGGAAGAAGCACCGCGGCCGAGTCGAGCTGGAGGAGGTGCAGGACGACAGCGACGATGAATCAGGTGCCTCTCCAAGGTCTACTATTCCATTTCCCCTGCTCCGTTTATGCTTGTATTGAGCCTTCTATAGATCAGCAATGACTGTGGCCCAATTTGATCCTACTGGCCGGCATATCTTTGTCGGGACGTCAACAGGATCCGTTCTCGTATTTAATACAAGGACTAAGACCGTCAGTTGCGCTTCCTTCGGCCATTTCAACGATTGATTCGTTTATTAGATGGTCGCTAGGCATAAAATTGCAGGTGCGGGTGTTATGAAGGGTTTGGACTTTGCCAAGTCTGGCCGGTGAGCGTTGCGTTCTGGAGGACCTGACTGCCAGAATCCCCGACTCACGACGGGCAGACGCTTAGTGACGAACTCCTCGGATCGAACACTCCGCCAGTTCACTCTACCTATTTACTCACCTCCGAACGCCGACAGAGAGTATATGGAACAAGAGCTCGAGCCCACGCATAAATTCAGCGACCCCATCAATAGAATCGCGTGGCACGCAATGTCCTTCAGTCCAGATGGTGAATGGCTAGCGGGAGGTGCCGCAGACCCCGCCTCTCACAAAATCTACATCTGGGACATCGCAAACGACGGACAGCTGGCGAGCACGCTGGACGGAGGTCGCGAACCTCTGATTTACGTTCATGTGCGCCATCCTGCTCGTGAGATGACTGACGATCTGAAGAAAGTGATTCACAGTGGCACCCGAGCAAGCCCTCGATTGTTTCAACTACTAATCACGGTAATATTCTCATCTGGCACTGCCCAGCACCCGAACGCTGGGGTGCATTTGCGGGTGGCTTCGAGGAAGTTGATGAGAACGTGGAGTACGAGGAACGGGAGGATGAATTCGATATTGTAAATCCCCTCATCCAGTTATGTTCGTTCAAGCCGGGCTAACCAGGTCCCTCAGGAAGACGAGAGCGTGTTGGCAGAACGAAAAATGAAACAGGAGGAAGAAGAGGTCGATGTACTGACTGGGAAGGATGCTGAAGAAGAGATCGTTGATCACCCACGCGTCAACGGAGACGAGGATGACTTTGCGTGGGCTGACGATGAACCTGACGAGGATATGCGGGGATGGAAGATGAAGATAGTGATGGAAGACGAGCCAGACATGATATAATATGACTTAGTCTTACGAGGACCGAGTTGCGAGTTGTTTATACTTGTTGAAGCACGCGCCCGTACATCATTCAGGTGGTCCACTGTCGCCCAGCTGCTCTTGCTGTTATCAGTGCGGTTACACTCTCGTCGTGTGTCTCGCGACGTCAAAGCAATCCTTCGTCGCGACACATGCCATCAGCCATGCCAGAATCTCATCAGATTTTCAAGGTACATCTCACTCACCGTGTCCGCTGCTCTCACCCACCACCTCCCCCGCGTCATACAGGCCACTTATAGTGGAATTCCTGTCTACGAGCTGTGAGTTTGTCGGTTAACCCGAATGCGCGCGTGCGCAGTCTCACTGTCCGTGCAGGATGTGTAAAGGTGTCGCAGTCATGCGCCGGCGCTCGGACTCGTGGCTTAACGCCACGCAGATTCTAAAAGTCGCTGGCTTCGACAAACCACAGCGTACCCGGGTTCTCGAACGCGAAATCCAGAAAGGTGAACACGAGAAAGTCCAAGGCGGCTATGGGAAATACCAAGGTGCGTCCCAACGGCAAACACCCTCCGCACTTATTGATCCCTCTCCAAGGTACATGGATCCCTCTCGAGCGTGGTCTGCAGCTCGCAAAACAATACAACTGCGAGAACCTTCTACGGCCCATCATTGAATTCCAGCCTGCGGCGAAGAGCCCACCGCTTGCCCCGAAGCACATGGTCGCGCCGACGACCGGGCGGCCCCCTCGGCGTGCGGGCACGGATGGCAGCGTTTCCAACGCTCGTACGCGCAAAGCAGCCGAAGGAGGTGAAGAGCCGGATGCTGTGGACGAGACGATGCGTGGATCGGAGGACGGGTCGATGTCACCTTCCCCCTCCAGAGCTTCATCCAGCTCACGCACACCCTCTCCCATCCGCAGTTCCCCAGAGCCCACCCTTCCCTATCGAAGCCCCGATCACGCCCCCCCTTCACCCTCTCCGAACTCGCGGAAGCGCAAAGCGCCTCGGCGCACGCAGTTAGATCCCCACGGGGACGATTCTGAACCGGATCCTCTCCCCGGAGCGAACGGTACGGTTGATGACCGGTCCTATGGTGATCAAATTCTGGAGTACTTTATTTCCGACTCGAATCAAATCCCTCCAATTCTTATCAATCCCCCGCCCGACCTGGACCCGAACATGGCCATCGACGATGAGGGGCACACTGCGTTGCATTGGGCATGCGCAATGGGCCGCATCCGGATCGTCAAGTTTCTACTCTCCGCAGGCGCGGATGTGTTCAAAGTGAACAAATCCGGTCAGACGGCGCTTATGCGCAGCGTCATGTTCGCCAATAACTATGACGTGCGAAAGTTCCCTGAGCTGTACGAGTTGCTGCACCGTTCCACGCTTAACATAGACAATTACAATCGGACCGTGTTCCACCATATTGTCGACGTGGCCATGTCAAAGGGCAAGACGCATGCCGCGCGATATTACATGGAGACGGTACTGAACCGGCTGTCAGACTATCCTCGCGAGCTTGCGGACATCATCAACTTTCAAGACGAAGACGGGGAGACAGCGTTGACGATGGCCGCGCGGTGTCGCAGCAAACGCCTGGTGAAGCTCCTCATCGACCACGGCGCAGATCCAAAAATTGCAAATCGCGACGGGAAGAGCACAGAAGACTACATCTTGGAGGACGAACGTTTCCGTTCCTCGCCAGTGATGCCATCTCGAGCGCTTTCAATGTCGTTCCGCAACGTACAAGCGGCATATCCCCCGGTGCAAGCACCTGCAAACTACGCTTTTGCGCCAGCGAACGGCGACCGTATGCCGCTGCACCATTCGACTGCTGCGCAGACAGCGAGCACGCGCGCGATCACCGATATGGCCAGTATGCTCGACAGCTTAGCGGCGTCATTCGAACATCCAAGCTGAAATCCTCGAGTCTCAGCGGGCGGTGGGCCAGCTCAAGGTGCAGAGTCAAGGCCTCGACGAATCGCGCACGACACTGCAGAAGATGGAGGTCGAGCTCAGCGCAAAGATGGGCAAGCGGTATCGCCTCGGATGGGAGAAGTGGGTCAAGGACGAAGAGGAACGCGAAAAGGCCGTACGGGATGCAACAGGGGGTGTGCTCGCCCCTTTGCCTTTGCTCTCTCTGTACACTCTTGAAGAGCCTGCACTCGATGGTGAACTTGGCACCAGAGCAGGGACAAAGCGCAAGGCGGCACCCGTGGTGGAGGACGTGTCCGACCTGATCGCATTGCATGCTGACATCCCGACGGATCCAGAGTCTCTGCGAGCCGCGTGCGAGGCCTTACGGGAAGAACTCGCGCGGCATCGAAAGCGTCGGAAGGAGATGTTTGACGGGTTTGTGCGTTTCCAGGCCGAAGCGGGCACTGGCGGACGGATGACGGACTACCGTCGGTTGATTGCCGCTGGCTGTGGAGGCATACCAACATCCGAGGTGGATGGAGTCGTAAGCATGCTTTTAGAAGTAAGTACTTTTTTTATTTTTCTCATTTCCTGCTTTCTAACGTCGTCCCCGCAAGTCTCTCGAATCTGAAGAACCAAGTTCTTCGTCTGTAGCTTGGAGTAGTACAACGCAGCTTTCGCGGTCTGTGCCTGTGGGATAGTACGGAAGCGAAACGATACCTCATCTTGACCGTTGTTACGCTAAACTTTTCTCATGTTGTACTTGGTTGGTACCCAATGTATCCCTGTGGTTAGCATGTGGTTAGCATCATGACTCTCGCGGTCACGTGCTGTGGCGTGACTGCTGTGACCCGGAACAATGCTTAGTCATTCTTAACCCGGCCCGCGCCTCAGTCGGGTAGCTGCAGGTCCGCGAATACGTGTGCCAGGCTGGCACTTACAGCGTCATGCCTCTCAGTGCGGCGCAGATTCGTGGTGCAGTCACAAGCAACCCGTGGACAAAGGACTTTTTTCACCTGCAACCCTTCCCCCTCAGCCATCTGAAGCGGTATTCGTTCCAGGATATTTTGGTCAAGGCAGCCAAACCGAAGGACCGCATCAAATATTGGAATATCGTTCCGGGAGACAGGGTCAGACTAATCGGAGACAAAGATGGAAAGGTACTCGAGGTGGCAAAAATAAACAAGCTTTCGAACCGCGTGTTTCTCAAGGGGGCGACGGCGAAGGTGCGTCGTGTCACAGATTTTCTTGGGCTGCTTTGTTTAAGTGGAGCATTCCAAGAATGAAGCTGGCTTGAAAAACGTTCATTATTCAAAATGCCAGCTATTCATTGGTGACTTTGAGTTTCCGCCTAGAGGCAAGGCTATCGAAGCGCGTACACTTCCGTACGTTCGACCCCTTTTCGCCTGTTCTTCATACCTTATCGGCGTGTCAGTGTCTTCGCTACCCGCGTCGGCACCTCGAAACCCTACTGGCAACCCATGGGTGCCCGCTATGAATGGGACCGCTTCGCAGCGGGAACGACACCAAGGCTCCCTGGGACTAGCAATACCTCGGGCCGCATCAAAATTCCCTGGCCGAAGCGACCAGAACGCCCCAGATATGAACGTGCGTCGTGTTTTTTTGCATGCACAGCACGATTCTGAAACCTGCCCGAAAGCTACACTGTACACCGCAAAAGCGGAGGATGTGATGGCGGTCACATACGAGCCATTTACACTTCCGTCTGACGAGAGCGCAGCGGTGCCCCTGGTCGATGCCGAGAACGACTACATTCAGTCGGTGCTCGACCCTGAAAAGCGCACGTATGACGCGGCTATCCCGGTAGAACTTCACCTGCAGAAGGAACTGTCGAACCCGCACAGCCGAGCGAAGAAGCAGGCGCGCTGGCAGGCGGCGCTGTCCCGACGGCGCGAGATACTCGCTCAGTACGTGCGAAATGAGCTGAAAGACCTCAAGGGCCGGACGCGGCGTGAAGCACGCGCCGAGGCAGTGTGGAGTCGTTGGGTTCATCGTGGTGGCGAGGCGGCAGCACTCAGGCAGAAGGGACGTCGGGCGAGGAAGGAGCGTAAACAAGACGAACGGCTGCGTAATTTGGTGCTCAAGGAGGAACCAAACCAGATTGTTCCAGCTGCCCCTTAGTAGAGACCTACCATATATAGACATCACGTTGACATAGTCGTGAGTCAGATCGGCGGATGATTAATGCTTGATTTGGCTTGATTGCGGTCCTGTTCCATACATCCACACGACACTATAGACTACACCCGACATCATGTCCGAATCAAGTTCGCACGTCCCCGGTATTTATGCTCGCAATCGTCGTTCCTCTGGCTCGGACCCGTCCGCTGTCCCTTTCACCAAGCCAGTCATGTTGGGGAGACGTCATTCCTCTTCCATCTCCTCGATAG
>WNGR01009149.1_pt1 | contig 11359 bp, 10 predicted proteins | sample 5407581 | NCBI WGS metagenome assembly WNGR01 (sample SAMN13153383, study PRJNA577476) | soil metagenome | isolation source: 80 cm soil or saprolite under Garry oak tree replicate 2 | place: USA:California | collected 2016-06-15 | reverse complement strand
GTCCGAACAGCTGCGACAGGCAGCCTCTGGTTGCTCGTGGGGACCGACTCCGGTTTCGAAGGGACCACCAGCCTGTACTATCGCCAATTCCGCGCCGCATTTGCAGAACTGAATCCTCGCTCAAGACGGCGGCCACTCCACTAGCAACGCCTCGGGCCTGTTGAAGCTGCGGTACATCCTTCACCAACATCTCAAAACGCGAAGGGAAGACGGGTTCTGGCCGAGCGGTCGGCAAACAAGAAGTAATTTGGTTCCTTCCTGTTTGCCCGTGGTCCAGGCGCGATCCCGATGGGCGCCCACGCACTTGCCAAACAACGGTGCTGAGGCTCCTCGCCAGACTCCGGGTGGGAGCTAGCGGAAACGGAGTATAAAGTACATGCTCGGGAGTAAAGAGCTGGCGGATGAGAAGGAGTTTTCTTTGGGAGCCTACGGTGTACAGCGCAGCCGGGTACGAATTGGGGCTCGGAGGAGGAGCCACGAGATTGACGGCGCTCGCACCCGAATGCGGGGCGGCGTGGGCAGACGAAAATGACGCCACCAGTAGAATCAGAATAGCGATGATAGGCTTGTGCGCGTTGGCAGACATCGACACTACCGCAACCTCACGAAGGAGATGCGTTTAATCGTAAACTGTCGGCGAAGCGATACGTCGTGGGGAGCAGCGTTTGACTAGCGGCTTCCTCCGAAGACGCGTCCGGCTCGCATGAACCCACGGTGAGGTAAGCAATAAGCTGGCTTGCCCCCAACGCGGACCTGATCCAGCAAGAAGCACATTTCTTCATCATCCGGAAACAGCTGCTCGGAACCAGGATAGTGAATACGTGAATTGTCCTCATATCGTTGTCAGGAAATCGCCTTCCAGACTTTTGTCCGGCAGCAGCGCTCGAACTGCGCGATCCATGGTGGCAAGCTTTCCTTTCTTATGCATCGCAAGTCCTAGCAAGTAGGCATCCGTCACTTGTTGATGGCCCGCCAAGCGCTGAGCAAATGGTTCAAGTGCGTGGGCAAGACTGACCTCGTCCGGCCAGAATCGGTGCGCGGGATGGCCAAGGTTGGCTTGTAGCAGGGCGAGAGCATCCGCGGGGGTGAGCGCATTTGGAGAGAAAGCAGGATTCGAGAGTATGCGGACGAAGGCGGTCTGGGTCAGTGGGCATGTTGCCCACCCTTCGCGCGCGTGGCGCGCGAGCCATTCCTGGACTTTCTCATGAGCGCGGTGGGTGGGCCAGGCCATCGCGATAAGGACATTGACGTCCAGCAAAAAACCGGCTTTCACTCCAATTCGTCCTGGAGTCTTTCGACATCCTCGGTGCTTACAGCCGGCGAGCCAGGCGGAAGCTCGACGACGTGAAAGCCGTTGACGAGGCGGGTTTGCAAGGGTGCATGTAGCCCCCGGCGCACTAGTTCCGATACCGCTTTACCGATGGCGACGTCTCGAGCTTCAGCGTACGCCTTTACTTCCCGAAAAACATCGTCGTCCAGCGAAAGTGTGGTTCTCATGCACGTATGATGCTCCAAGCTAGGTTTGATGTCAAGTCAGCAAGTCCTGCATCAATCTAAGTCATTTGGTGCGATGCGCGGCTCGGGGTCATCGGGCAATGGTACCTCAGCACCGCGTGCCCCCCTGAAGCGCGCTGCTCGTGAATCCTGCGAAGACTTGTTAGGGTGTACCCAAGAAGAAGTCCATTCGTCGTTTCATGGACCAGGGACGGCAGCGAACCAAACGGACGACACCTTTGAAAACCAAGGAGCTGATTGAGGAGCTAAACCCGCTCTTGCGAGGGTGGGTCGAGTATTACAAACGCGCCCACATCCGAAAGCCCTTCCAACGTCTCGACGGCTGGGTCCGGCGGCGCATCTGGTCGCATCGCTACAAGTGTTGGCGCAATGCTGGCTGGAAAAGGCTGCCTGCGCAGTCGCCCGCTTAAGTGAGAGGTGCAATCTCTCTGACTCCACAGCTGCTTTGGGTTTAGTGGCGGAGGAGGAGGGATTCGAACCCCCGAGACCCTTTCGAGTCTAACGGTTTTCAAGGCGGGTGGTTGCGCCTCGGCTCCAGCCTAAACTAATGATAACACTAGACGGCGCTCGGCTCGCTCTGGACGGTTTGGGCACACCTGGCAGCGTATTGGGATAAAATGGGATAAAAGTTTTTGTGCACAGAAGCGGCTCTGTCACACGTAGTTTTGGCACGCATTCTCTCGGGCAAGCACCCATTTTGTTTGCTCGTTGGAAAGTCTGCTTGTCGGGCAAGAGGTCGCGTCTTCGAGTCCCCTCGCTCCCTTTACAGATTTTGGAGGAGCGATCCCTTCCGGTTTGCCGACGACCCGCCAGCGATCTTCCAGTTCGACACGACTGACGGGCTAGTCGTACGACGTTCGGCGGTATTGGTTAGGCGTGACTCCGATCAACCGAACAAACGAGCGGCGCATTACATCAGCGCTCCCAAACCCGCAGTGGAGGGCGATTTGTTTGAGGCCCCGGTCGGTTCGTTCGAGTTGACGCTGCGCTTCTTCGACCCGCACTTGCAGAATGTATTTGGAGGGCGTCCTGCCCAGCTCCCGCGTGAATACACGCTCAAAATTGCGAACACTCATGGCGAAGTGATCTGCAAGCATTTGCACTGACAATTTCTTTCGAACATTTTCCGCGATCCACACCTGGAGATCCTGGATGGCTTTCATCTGCGAAGCTTGCGCGGCGAGAGAAACGCTGTACTGCGGCTGCCCGCCAGGGCGGCGCAAGAACAAAACCAGTTCGCGCGCCACTTCGTGAGCCACGGCCGCGCCGCAATCCTCTTCCACCCACGCGAGAGCTAAGTCAATACCGGCAGAAATGCCCGCGGAGGTGTAAATGTTGCCGTCCTTGACCCAGAGCGGATTCGATTCGACGCGAACGCGCGGGTAACGTTTGGCCAGCTCCTCGCCGAATTTCCAGTGTGCCGTGGCCCGCTTGCCATCCAGAAGCCCCGCTTCCGCAAAAAGGAACGCTCCCACGCAGACCGATCCAATGCGGCGAACCTCTGGAGCCATTTTTCGTAGCCAGGCGAAAAGAGCCGCGTCGCGCGCATTTCGCGTGGCGACGCCGCAAACGAGCAGGAGCGAGTCAAACGGGCCCTTAAGCTCGGGAAAGCGGCGCTGCGCGAGAAACGACAGCAGGCCGCCTTCTCCGGCTACCTTCAAATCACGAGAGTTTGTGGCGAGCTCGACGGTATACACCAGCTTGCCCGCCAGGCGATTTGCAGCGCCGAAGACTTGCATCGGGCCTACGAGGTCAAGCTCCTCGACCGGAGGAACGACAACGACCGCGACGCGGCGGCGTTTGAAGAAGCCCTTGCGCGGAATAACAGGCTGCGAGGTGCGGGACATTGCTTTGCCCACTATGCCTCGCAGACTGTGGATCGGACAAGAGCGAGGCTCAGATTTGGCGCAAAACGACTGGGACTTGTCCGAATCGTACTTCTGCAACTGGCTAAGATGGCCCATCTGGGCTATCTGAAAAAACCCCAGCAGAGGGAATGAACATTTATGCGACTGCAGGAATGGGAGTTGCTGCGAATGAAATGGTTGAGTATCCCAGTGGCGGCGTGCGCGATTTCGTCTTTCGCTGCTGCCCCTCTTTTCGGGCGAAGCGCAGTGCAGAATGACTCGACAGAAATTTCGCTCCGAATCGAACGGAATTTCGCAGCGCCGCGGGAGAAGGTCTTTGGCTTATGGACGGACTCACGAACCGTGGCCAAGTGGTTCTTGCCCCCCGACCAGGCCCATTGGACGGAGCCCCCGACGTTTGAAGCTCGTCCCGGAGGCCGTTTCAGCCTGCGGCTTGTTTCGAAAGAAGAATTCTACGATCTGCACGGAACCTTTCGCGAAGTGCGTGCGCCGGAGAAACTCGTCCTCACTTGGCAGTGGGATAAGGACAGCCCTCTCGCAGGCTCTCCCGGCGACACCGAGGTCAGCATCGAGTTCCTGGCGCGCGGAGCGAGAACCGACGTTGTTTTGACTCAATTCGGTTTTCGAAACGAGGAATCCCGCGGTCAGTACGAGCGCGGCTGGAACCGGTGCTTCCGCGAAATGGACAAAGTGTTGGCTGAGGTTCCGGCGGAAAGCATCGCGCGATGGAAAGAATTAATTCGCGTATCGTCGCCCGGTGTTGCTCTGGAACACGCCACGGTTATCGACGGCACGGGAGCGCCGGCAAAGCAGGACCAAACGATTGTCATCGCCGGCGGCCGCATCGCTGCCCTCGGACCTTCCGGATCGGTCGACATTCCTGCGAGTGTGGAGCGCGTCAACCTCGCTGGACACACGGCGCTTCCTGGACTCGTCGGCATGCACGACCATCTTTTTTACGTCAGCAACTTTTTCCACACCGATGACTTGCTCGCTCACGACATGCCATTCAGCTATCCGCGGCTGTATCTCGCGAACGGGGTTACGACAATCCGCACGACTGCCTCGTTTGAGCCCTACGCAGATTTGGAAATCAAGAGGAAGGTCGACGCCGGAACTTTGATCGGCCCAAAGATCCATGTAACTAGTCTCTGTATCGAGGGAGAAGGTTATCCTCTGACCCAACTTCACGTGCTCACCGGGCCGGAGGACGCGCGCCGCACGGTCGAGTATTGGGCCAGGGAAGGCGCCACGTCCTTCAAGCTTTACACAGACGTGACCCGAGTGGAAGCGAAGGCGGCCATCGACGAAGCGCATCGGTGGGGCCTCACCGTCACAGGACATCTCTGCTCGATCGGTTTCCGGGAGGCCGCGGAATTGGGCATAGACAACGTCGAGCACGGCTTGTGGGTGGACACGGAATTTGCCAGCGACAAACAACCGGATGTGTGCCCGGCCGACTACAACGCTTCCGCGGTCGATCTGGACGTCAACGGCGACGCGATCCAGTCGCTGATCAAGACGCTGGTCGATCATCACGTCGCGGTCACGTCCACGATGGCGGCGTGGGAGCAATTTGTTTCGTCACCGCCCGCAGCAATCCAACAAGTGCTGGACGTGTTGAGCGAGAACGACCGGAAAGTTTACGAGGCAGGACTGCTGCTAGATCGGAAGAAGATGACGGACGGGAGCTCGCGCGAAAAAGAACGTCTCACACGGATGTTGAAAAAAGAGATGGAATTCGAGCGCGCGTTTGTTCGCGCCGGCGGCCTGCTACTGGCAGGCTCGGACGGCGTTTTCGAAGCGGTTATCGCTGGATTTGCAGACCAGCGCGAACTGGAATTGTTGGTCCAGGCGGGATTTACGCCGGAACAGGCCATTCAGATTGCCAGCCTGAATGGCGCGCAGTTTCTGAAAGAGGCCAGTCGTATTGGTTCGCTCGAGGTGGGAAAGCAAGCGGACATCATGATTGTGAAGGGCCAGCCCGCAAAGAATATCCGGGATATTGAAAACGTCGAGCTGGTCTTCAAAGACGGTATCGGCTACGACTCAAAAAAGCTTATCGCCTCCGCAAAGGGGCAAGTGGGAATCCATTGATTGCAGAGCGCTGCCAAGCCGAGTCATGCCAATGAACTCCAAAGCCACTCCAATCAATTCAGAGCTTGCAGGACAAGTTGCTGTCGTCACCGGCGGAGGGCGAGGCATTGGCCGTGCCATCGCGGCCAGGCTCGGCGCGGCCGGGGTGACAACGGCGATTCTCGCGCGTTCCGCTTCGGAAATCGAAGAAACGGCCCGCACGATCGAGCAGTCTGGAGGCCGGGCGAGGCCCTTTGCTGCCGACGTAACGGATGCAGCGGCCGTTGCTAAGGCGTTGCAGGAAATCGAACGTTCTCTCGGCCCCGTCGCCGTGTTGGTCAACAACGCAGCCATTCCCGGGCCGATTGGTCCCTTCTGGGAAACGGACGTAGAGCAATGGTGGCGAACACTGGATGTCAATTTGCGTGGCGGCATGCTCTGTGCCCGGGCTGTTCTGCCCGGAATGATTTCGCGCCGCAAGGGCAGGATTATCAACGTCGCGAGCAGCGCCATCCCAGTTGCATATTTCTCGAGCTACGCCACCAGCAAGGCCGCGCTTGTCCGATTCACTGAGACGATTGCAGCGGAAGTAAGGCCTCATGGCATCAGTATGTTTGCCGTCGGGCCCGGCACGGTTCGCACGCAGATGGCGGAACATTCGCTGCGCTCTCCGGACGGCCAGAAATGGCTTCCTTGGTTCAAACGCATTTTCGACGAAGGCCTCGACGTGCCGGTGGAACGTCCCTCGCGCCTGGTCCTCGAATTGGCGTCCGGCAGCGCTGACAGCTTGTCAGGACGATTTATTTCCATCTGGGATGACTTGGATTTTCTTCTGCGAAATACAAAGCGAATCGAGGAACGAAACCTCTATTCGCTGCGCGTGCAAACGCTAGACGGCAGCGGAGTGGGTCCTGCCCTTTCCGCCATCCGTGCCGATGCCGAGCGCCCTGTCGATTCGGAGCCCTAAGACTGATTTGTTCGAGACTGCAAGCAAGAAATTCTTGTTTGCGATAGCAAATGATTTTCCGGGAGAAAGCTGTGCGTATTCTGTTTTGCGGTGACTATTTTCCAGCCTCTCACTCGCTGCTGAAAGAACGCCTGCGCGCGGAAGACGAGATTGTCGTTTGCGACGGCATCAACCTTCGCAATGCGCTGGCAAACTGCGACGTCGTGATCCCCATGATGACCATTTTGGACGAGGCTCTGATGGAAGCAGGAAGCTTCCGCCTCGTTCAGCAATGGGGTTCGGGACTCGAAGGCGTGGATCTCGACGCCGCCTGCGCGCGCGGCATCTGGGTAGCCAATGTGCCGACCTCCGGTAACAACGCCGATTCCGTGGCGGAGCACGCGCTTTTGCTTACACTCGCTTTGCTGCGTCAGTTACCCGCGGCGCAAGCAAACGTGTCCGCGGGCACCCTCGGCGCGCCGTTGGGCCGCATGCTCGCGGGCCACACGGTATGCCTTTATGGGCTAGGGGCCACGGCAAAGGCGTTGGCCCGTCGCTTGCGTCCCATGGGGGTGGGGCTTATCGCAATTACGCGCGACCCTGCGGCGCCAAAGGTCACAGAGTTTGCGCTCGATGAATGTTTTAGTTCTAGTGAACGCGACAAAGCTTTGGCGAAGACGCACGTGCTCGTGCTCTGCGTCCGGCTCGCCCATCAGACGCGAGGGTTGATCGATGCCACCGCGCTTGCAGCATTGCCCGCCGGCGCGTTCCTCGTGAACGCGGCGCGCGGCGGTCTCATCGACTATCGCGCCCTTCGCGAAGCCCTCTCAACTGGCCACCTGGGCGGCGTGGGGCTGGATGTTTTCTGGACGGAGCCATTTCCCGCAGACGACCCGCTACTGAATTTTCCGAATGTGATCGCCACACCCCATGTGGCAGGTGTGACTGATCGTTCCTATTCCGACATAGCCGACGCAGTGGCCTGCAACATCCTGCGTTTGCGACGCGGGCAGCCGCCACTAAATCGGGCCGCATAGCTGTGTAGAGCCGACTGGGCGCCAAGTGGTAAATGGGTTGCGGACGAATGACGAGCTATGCGGGAAGTTATACCAGTAAAACCGACCCGCACCATTACTTGCGGCTTCCCGACCAACTGGACAGGATCGCCTGTTTGGCTGTCGGCGGTCCCCAGTGCAAGTCAGTTTCGGCAATCGCCGTTCATCTGCCGCAGTCCATTTGCCAGGAAATGGCGACTCCCACGCGGTTAGGCTGGTAACTCAGCGTGGCATCGGGAATGTCTGCTAGCATGCCGGACCGTACCCGGTAGGGAACGGCATGCCGGGAACAAACTCTGCGTTACAGCCGTCTAATCCTGCTAAGGAGGGTGGATTATGTCCGTGTTCTGCCAAGCGGTCGTATACTTGCTCGTGGCTTTGCCTGCCGTCGCTCAGTCGCAAGCATTTGCAACGATCACCATAAAGCCTGCTCGCTCGGCCGACCCTCGCAACGCCCGCGTGCAAGTCCTGCCTAACGGTGACTTGATTGCGAGTGCGGTCCCTGTGATTACGCTTTTGAGTTACGCTTACGACGTGCCGGTCAACCCTTCGCCGCGTCTTTCCCCTCTTCCCGACTGGACCCGTGAGAAGTACGATATCGAAGCGAAGGCGCCCGCCAACGCCATCCCTCCCAGTCTTCAGGACAGCGAAGTGCGAAGCCGAATTCAACAAATGATCCGCGGATTGCTCGCCGATCGTTTCAGACTCGTGATGCGGGTTGAGAATAAAACGATGCCAGTTTATGCCCTCACCGTAGCCAGCGGAGGTCCGAAGCTCCAGAAGTCGGCCATCGCCGAGAAGGACTGCACCTTCGATACCGACCCGGAAGCTTGCCATAACTTTGTTGGCGGCTTGGGTCATCCCCTGAATGCAAAAGCCATAGATATGGACGACCTTGTCCATTACATTGGGAACTGGACGGATTTGCCAGTCGTGAACCGCACGGCGCTCAGCGGGCTGTTCACCGTAAACACGGAAGGCTGGGCCCCCATGCGGCTGCCCCCTCCGCCACCGAACGCCACCCCGGCCGTGAACCCCTTCGCCGGCCTCCCCACAATCTTCGCGGTCCTGAGCAAACTCGGTCTCGAACTGAAGCGGCAAGAGGACATCTTGCCGGTATACAACGTGGAGCGCATCGAGCGCCCGGCCGCCAACTGACGATCACGCTCTATTACGCGCGGCTCAAGCAAGCCCGCTCATTTTCGGCAACTTTTCCGAGTGGGAGCGTTCTGATGCAATAACTGGCCGAAATGTGGCAGTACCGCAGAAGTTGCCGCGTCCGCCCGTACTGGAGTTGATATGAAATTTCGGTCTACACTGTACTGCGTGAGCGTCCCCCGAACGCGGCAGGTGGCGCGTTGCAGTTCGGACGAAACGGCTACGGCTTCGACCTAGGAGGTTGTGATGCCGGCAACACAGACTTTAATTCCTAAGCTGCGAACTCTGATGACTGGTCTCGCGATGGGTGAATCGCCGCGATGGCATGAAGGCCGCCTTTGGTTTTCGGACTGGGGCGCCCAAGAGATTATTGCCGTCGACGTTAGCGGCAACAGCGAGATCGTAGTTCGCGTTCCTTTTTTTCTTCCATTTTGCATCGATTGGCTGCCCGATGGACGTCTGCTCATCGTTTCAGGGCGCGAGGGACTAGTGATGCGCAAGGAGCGTGATGGATCGCTGGTGACCCATGCCGATTTGCGAAGCCTTTCTGACAAGGGCTGGAATGAGATCGTTGTTGATGGGCGCGGCAATACCTATATCAACGGCGGCCCGGGAATCGCTCTTCTCACTCCCAACGGGCCTCTTCGACAGGTGGCGGATAACTTCGCTTTCCCGAATGGCATGGCCATAACGCCAGACAACTCTACATTGATCATCGCCGAGTCTCATGGGAAGAGGCTCACAGCGTTTGACATAGCCGCGGATGGAAACTTATCGAATCGACGCGTATGGGCAGACCTGCATGACGGTGTTCCCGACGGCATTTGCATCGACGCAGAAAATGCCGTCTGGTATGCCGACGTTCCCAATAAACGTTGCGTCCGCGTCCGCGAAGGTGGTGAGGTGTTGCAGACGGTCAACGCCGATCGGGGCTGCTTCGCTTGTATGCTCGGAGGCTTAGACAAGAGTACGCTCTTCGTGGTTGCGACAGAGTGGCGTGGCATGGAGAAGGTGGCCGAAGTCGCGCAAGCTCGAACGGGGCAGGTGCTGACAGTGGAGGCGCCCGCGCCCGGCGTCGGATGGCCATAGCAACCACAGACCATGCAGAAAGAACCGCAGACATTAGCGTTCTTGTGGATCTCTTGAGTTTCCCAGTTCCATCTTTTTGCGGTCGTTTGGTTTGTCAACTAATCCGGGCGGATAACGGGCAAACCTGAACTTACCCGCTACGAAACCACTCTAATCATTGATCGATGGCATGGAGGCCACCGATCATGAAGCACAGACCAACTTCCAGAAGAAGACGCAGCAGCACCAGGTCCGTCTTGCGCCTGCTTGATCTCGAACATTCCAAAACCGCAGTCTTAAACAGCCTCACTTCTCAGGATGCGCAGCGGGGATATCGTCACGCGATCGATGAATTCGTTGATTGGTATTGTTCGGAACCGCGCTTGGCATTCAATAGAATAGTCGTTCTGCGCTACCGATCTCATCTCGAATCTCGTCAACTCGCGCCTGGCACGGTCAATCTACGACTAGGTGCCGTACGCCGTCTTGCGTATGAGGCAGCCGATTGCGGTCTGCTGAGTGCCGACCTGGCAGCGGGCATTCGTCGCGTTAAAGGCGTGAAGAAGTTAGGTGTTCGCCTTGGCAACTGGCTGACTGCAGAGCAGGGGCAAGCGCTTTGGCAAGCGCCTGATCGCGAGCGGCTCAAGGGAAAACGAGACCGCGCTTTGTTGGCTCTCCTGCTTGTCGATGGCGGTGGAAAAAGGGGCCAAAACAGCGGTGGTCTGGTTACTTTTCACTCTGCCCCTTTCCCTCTTGGAAGGGGGTGTTCTCTCAGAACGGCCCGCAGCGGTCAAGGGCGCGCCGGTGTTGCGCGGCGAAGCGAACCCTTCACGGCGAGGACCGTTCTGAGATCCTCGACAAGAGGGAAAGGGGTGGCCCTAAATGGACCGCTAAAATGGCCCAGTCGCTCACCGCCTCTGACAGACACGAAGCCGTCGCATTGACCCTGGATCATCTCCAGCAGCGGGAGGAACACTGGGCCATCGTCGACTTGATGGGTAAGGGAGGCCACGTTCGAACGGTTCCGGTTCCGGACTGGGTGAAAAGCGAATTAGAAGTGTGGCTTGCTGCGGCCGGCATTGATCGAGGAAGGCTATTTCGCAGGGTCAACAAAGTAGGAAAAGCATGGGGAGAGGGCATGACGGTAAAGGCTGTTTGGCACATAGTGAAGGAGTCCGCTAGGATCATTGGGGTCGCCAAATTAGCGCCGCACGACCTGCGTCGGACCTGTGCTCGGCTCTGCCATGCTTCGGGAGGGGAGTTGGAGCAGATCCAATTCCTTTTGGGGCACGTCTCAGTTCAAACCATTGAACGGTACCTCGGGTGCAAGCAACGGATTCGATCAGCCGTCAATGATCACATTGGCATCGAGCCGAATCCTTGAGCTGGGGGACGGTTGTGGAAGGTTGGCCGACAACTCGCGGAATTGACCTGCTGGGGAACTTACACCTAGAGTTGCGTCGCACGGTTTTTCTAGGAGGATGCTGGCGCCGGTGGGCGCTAAGTCTTATCGTTGTTGTAACCACTAACGATAGCAATCGCACCGCTGATTCCAGAAATCACTGTGATACGCGTAGATTGGCGAAGTGCGCGATCGTTTCGGTTCCAACCCATAAGGCAATCTTGCCTTGCGCTTGCTTGAGGTCGTTGACGACTAGGGCGGGTTGCGGGGC
>WNGR01019067.1_pt1 | contig 11360 bp, 11 predicted proteins | sample 5407581 | NCBI WGS metagenome assembly WNGR01 (sample SAMN13153383, study PRJNA577476) | soil metagenome | isolation source: 80 cm soil or saprolite under Garry oak tree replicate 2 | place: USA:California | collected 2016-06-15 | reverse complement strand
CCCACGTGCTGATGCGAGTCGCCGTGGTTCAGCTCCCACTCGAAAGACACGAACGATCCGAGCCAGCGCGGGCCGGCGAGCGTGATCCGCGCAGAGGGCTGGTTCTGCAGGACGCCGGTCACGTACCCGCCACGCATCGTGAGCGAGCGGATGTTCGTCTCGTAGATCCCGGCGCCCTCCCGGAGCTCGAGGTCTACGTACCGCGTGGCGAACCCGATCGCGACGAACGGGTGCAGCTCGCTGAATACTCCCGTCCCGACGCCGACCAGGCCCTCCACGCCTTCCCTCAGCGACCAGCCGCCGGCGAGCGGATGGACGATCTTCGCGAGACCGCCGACGAGCGCGAGGACGTCGTAGCCACCAGGGTACCGGTACTGCAACTCGTTCACCCCCCGTCCGATGAGGCGGCGGCGGCTGATGCCGAGCGACCGATGCGCCCAGTCCTGGACCTCGCTGCCACCGAGGTTGCCGATGACGTCAACCCCCAGCGTCCACCCGATCGACAACCCCTGCTCCGCGGAGGCGCCCAGGAACCGTTCCCATGACGCGTTGACCCTTCCCTCGTCGACGCGATCGAGCCCCCCGCGCTCGGCGATCATCTGCTCGCTGACGTTGATGCGGAGCTTCTGGCGATCCCCGTCCGAGAGCTCCGCCGCGACCCGCAGGCTCGCCGTGAATCCATTGTCGTCCCTGAGCTTGGAGTTCGGCAGCCCGAAGAGATCGTTGCCGGTCCCGAACGTCACGGACGTCATCCTCCACTCGCGGTCGATCGCGTCCGCGTGCTCCGATTCCTCGGCGAGCGCACCACGAAGGGGAACGCCGGTTAGCGCGACGAGGCCCATCACCGCGGCGAGGATCCTCGTGGCAAGCGGAGCACGACCAGGCCCGGGACGGCCCTGAGCGCCGCGAGGTTCTCGAGGGGCGGGTGGATCGCCCAAGCACCGACACGCACGTTCGGCGTTCGCCGCGTCGCCGACGTGCGTCATGAGAAGACGGAACGCTCCGCCGAGGACGACGGCGTGTCGCCGTAGCGCGGATGCTCAGGCGCCGCCGAACACATCGATCACGATGGGCGCGGACGGTGTGGGACGACGCCGCGACGGCTCATCGTACCCGTGCACTGGCAGCTCGATGCGGAGCTCCGGCCAGTCGTGGTGTTCAGTTTCCCGCCGCTGACGTTCGCGGTCCTCGATCATCCAGGGTGGCACGATGTCCTCGAGTCCCCCTTCGTCATGGGGAACGGGGCAGCAATGATTCCACAGCCTTTCGCGTATCGGTGCGCTGATGTGCGGATGTCGCTTGTACAGGTGATTGGATCCGCATCCCTCGCTCGCCGCCACGTGTCAGCCTCCTGATAGGGCCTCCTGATAGGGTCCGCGCGGTCGGTTCTGCAGGGAATGTGCCGCGCGCGGATCAGGTCAGGCACAGTTGTCGTCTCCGAGATGTGTCAGCGCCCGATCAGCGGGTGGTGGATCCCGATCACGACAGGGCAGCGGGTACTCGAACAATGCGCGCGTGTTCGCGCGTGTTTCCGAGGAGGGTGCACTGGCATGGCTGGTGCAGAACGTCCGGTCGTAACGACGCACCAAGGAGAGGAAATGCCTTCGAACTCGTCAAAGCCTCGAGTACCCGTGCGAAAGATCGCGATCGTAGGCACTGGAGTGATCGGTGCAAGCTGGGCCGCGTACTACCTTTCACGTGGATTCGACGTCGTCGCCACCGATCCGGCGCCCAGCGCGGAGTCGAACCTCCGCAAGTACGTCGACGACGCCTGGCCCGCGCTCGCCAAAGCCGGACGAGTGACGGCCGGTGCTTCTCGCGATCGGCTGACCTTCACGCCGAGTCTGGGCCGAGCGCTCGCCGAGGCCGACTTCGTCCAGGAGAATGCACCGGAGCGACCCGAATTCAAGGTCAAGCTGTTCGCCGACATGGACGAAGCCGCGCCGCCGGGCGCGATCCTCGCGTCGAGCTCGTCCGGCATTCCCATGGACGTGATCCAGGTTGGCGCCAAGCGCCCCGAGCGCTGCGTGATCGGGCATCCTTTCAATCCGCCCCACATCGTTCCCCTCGTCGAAGTCGTCGGCGGTCCGAAGACGTCCGAAGCCGTCATCGAACGCGCGATGTCCTTCTACGCGTCGATCGGCAAGAAGCCGATCCGGCTGCGCAAGTCCCTGCCGGGCCATGCGGCCAACCGCCTTCAGGCCGCCCTCTACAAGGAGATCCTCTTTCTCATTCAGGAGGGCGTACTCAGCGTGGCGGACGCGGACGTCGCCGTCTCCTACGGTCCGGGGCTTCGGTGGGGTGTGATGGGCCAGAGCCTGCAATGGCATCTCGGCGGAGGCGCAGGCGGCATCCATCACTTCATGGAGCATCTGATGGGTCCCCTCGAGGGAATGATGAAGGATCTTCGAATGCCCGACATCACGCCGGCGCTGAAGCAGACCGTCATCGATGGAGTGGTGAAGGAGTCAGGCAGCCACTCCGTCGAGCAACTCGCCGACGATGAGAACGACGTCATCCTCGGACTGCTCGCACTTCGTCAACAGGCAGGAAGGACGCTTCCATGACAAATCCAGCAAGCACGCAGAGCGCCAGGAACGGCGCCGGCGGTCGCATCTTCTTCCTCGACGTGGCGGGGAGCCGGGTGCTGTCTGCGAATCCCGACGGCTCCGACCTCAAGACGATCCTCGTCGAGAAACGCAAGGAGCTGCCCGACGGGTTGGCGGCCGATCTCGCTGCGGGACATCTCTATTGGACCCGCATGGGAAATCCCACGGCGAACGATGGCTCCATCGTTCGTTCGGATCTCGATGGCCAGAACTTGAAGACGATCGTTCCACAAGGAGCGACATTCACTCCCAAGCAGCTTCAACTCGAAAAGAACACCAGGAAGCTCTATTGGTGCGATCGCGAGGGGATGCGCGTGATGCGCGCGAACCTCGACGGTTCGGGCATCGAGACTCTCGTCGACACGAGCCAGGGCGATCCACGGCCCGGCCCGGATGCGACGAAGTGGTGCGTGGGCATCGCCGTGGACGTCGAGGGCGGTAAGCTCTACTGGACGCAGAAGGGCCCGGACAACGCCGACAAGGGTCGCATCTTCCGCGCCAATGTCGAGATTCCGCCTGGTCAGACTCCAGCGAACCGTCGGGATCTGGAGCTGGTCTACGGCGGGTTGCCCGAGCCCATCGACCTGGAGATCGATCCGGCGACTCGCACGCTCTATTGGACGGATCGGGGAGACCCGCCCCGCGGCAACACGGTGAACCGCGCACCGCTCGATTCGCGAGAGGCCAAGCGCAAAGACCCCGAGATCATCTTCTCCCACCTGATGGAGGGGATCGGCCTGGCCTTGGACCGTAAGGGGGGCCGGATGTTCATCACCGATCTCGGAGGCTCCGTCTACCGCGCCAATGTCGACGGGTCGGACCAGAAGGTCTTGCTCTTCACCCAAGGAAATCTCACCGGAATCGCCTACGTAGAGATGACTGCAAAGGACCAGTGAAATGCCTCCGCAAGTGTGCGCCGGCGCGGACGGCACGCCGCTCCCCGGCGTGCAGGCTATTTAGTGATCCGGGTCAACACCGCATGGGTGAACTGAACATTCATGATTCTCGTCACTGGAAGCACCGGACTGATCGGGAGTGAGATCCTGCGGTTGCTCTCGCACGCGGGTGTGCCTGCGCGCGCGCTCGTCCGCAATCCCCGCCGGGGACAGGCGCTGCCAGGCATCACCTGGGTAAAGGGAGATCTCGCGAAGCCAGAGACTCTTGGCTCCGTCTTCGCGGGTTGCACGAAACTGTTTCTGCTGACCGGCAATGTTGAAGACGCGTCCGAGTTGCAACGACATGCGATTGCGGCAGCGCGCCACGCCGGGGTTGCTCACGTCGTGAAGCTTTCTGCATTTGGCGCGTCGGCGCATTCGCATTCGATGATCGGCCGGATGCATCATCAGATCGAAAAGGAGCTGCAGGAATCCGGAGTGCCGTGGACGATCCTCCGGCCGCACCATTTCATGCAGAACCTCCTGAGCCAGGCTGACAACATCATCAACGACGGTGTCGTCTATTCTTCTTCCGGCGATGGGAAGATTCCGTTCGTCGACACCCGCGACATCGCCGCCGGCGCCGTCGTCACGCTGACGGAGCCAGGGCACACTGGGAAGAAGTACGTCATCACGGGGGGTGAGGCACTCTCTTACCGGCAAGCGACGGACATCCTTGGCGAGGCGATCGGCAGGCCACTGCGTTTCATCGACGAACCCGTTGAAGAGGCGCGCGCACGTCTCACGCGAGCCGGCCAGCCATCGTGGCTGGTTGACAGCCTGCTCGCGATCGCGGCGTACCAGCGCGCGGGCGGTCCGACCGAGACGATCACCAGCGTTGGTCCGACCGAGACGATCACCAGCGTTGTTGCCGATCTGACCGGCACACCACCGCGCACCTTCGCGGCGTTCGCCCGCGACTATGCTGCCGCGTTTCGGCGGCCGGCCGGGCTACCCGCTCGGGATTGATCGTCGTTCAGCCGTGGCGACAGCAGCCGCAAGGTGACGGCTGTACTCGTGTGCCGCGACCCGAGGAAGATGGACGCCGCCTATCATCGTCTTCTCCATTTCGTCAGCGACGCGCGGTGGAGCGACCGAGAGGTGCGCAGACCCGCGCGCGCCTTGATCCCTTCAATGGGCGTCGCCATGTGCCTGACCTCCGGCGTTCGTCGCCTGCACGGGTGCGCGGCCGAGGCGCTCCCCCAGCAGCTTCGGAGCGATCAGCCCCAGCCCCATCGCCATCAGGATCATCGTAGCCATCGCTGCGTCGCCGAGAACGACGGAGACGAGAGCGGGCGGGGCCCTTTCGCCGAGCCCCGCGATTTGGACCAGGGCAGCGGCCATCCTGAACAGGAACACTCCCGGGATGAGCGCGACGACGGCGGCGAAGCTGAGCGACGCGAACGGGAGCCGCAACCGGTTGCAGAGGGGTGTCGTCACGAGCCCCACGAGCAGACACGCGAAGAACGCGGCCGCGAACACGCTCGCACCCAGCGCAAGTGCTGACCATCGCAGCGCGTGAGCTGCCATTCCAGTGAGGATCGGGAGCGGAAGTTGACGCCAGCGCATCGAATAGAAGCTCGAGTACGCGAATACAGCACACCCTGCCGCGGCGATGTCGAGCGGCAATGCGATCGTGCGCAAGGGCGGCGAGACAGGAAGCGTCGCCCCCACGCCCCATAGTCCGATGAGCAGTCCTGCGGAGATCGCGGCGACGACGGAGAGGGCGAAGGCGAGCCGCGAAGCGCCGAGCGCCACCCGGGCTCGGATGAGATCGATCAGCCCGTTCAGGAAGTGCGGGCCCGGGACGAGCACCATGCAGGGGCACAGTGCGACGAGCGTCTGCGCCGAACTGAGCTGATGCCGCTGCGCAAGGCCTCCGATCAACCCAGCGATCAACGCGGCGGAGAACGGTTGTACGAGCAGGTTTCGGCTGAGGCGAGCGAGACCACGCCGGACGAGCGCACCCGTCCCAGCGCTGAAAGCGCTGAGGGCGACGCTCGCAGGGTGCTCGGCGCCGAAGACGACGCTCAGCGCAGCGGCGCCGATCGCGGCGGCGAGCACGAACCTCATGAGCGAGACTGGAGGAAGAGCGGCGGTTCGCTCGAAGCTCGACCGCGTCTCCTCCGGTTTCAACGCACGCGCGCAGGTCGCGTCGACGGCTCGCTCGGCCTGCGTCACCTTGTTCATGTCGATCCCGGTAGGCGTCACCGGGACGATGTCGTGGCCCGCTCCCGCCTCGCCCTCGACGCGGACCGTGAGCCCGTCCCAGCGCGCGACCACTGTGGAGCGATAGCCGTGTGCTGCTCCCATTCGCTCCCCGGCGGCGATCGTCCGTTCCGTCGTCTCGCCGTTGGCGAAGAGGACGCTCGTGCCCTGGAGGACGAGGGCCAGCGTCTCCGCGATCGACGGAACAGCCAGCGGCCCGGCCCCGACCCTGGCCGGAGGTGCATGCGGGTCGGCCTCGATGGCCATCGTGCCCTCACCGCTCGCCGCTCAGCGGCCCGCGGGCTCCTGGGTGACATACGGATGAACCATCTTCGTACAAGAGCGGCTGGAACAGGTGATAGTTGCGTTTGTCGATGAGCGTCACGTCGACCGGAGCCGACTTCAGCGCGCGCGAGGCGCGGAGCCCGCCACATCCACCGCCGACGATGACGACCGTATTCCGCATGGTCAAAACGCCTTCGCGACGCGCAGGAGCAGTCCGAAATCCTGCTTGAGCTGGCCCGTCGCGGACAGATCCCGGCTCACCGACAGCAAGGTTTGCCAGGTGGGAAGTATGAACTGCGAATAGCTGAGCCTGATCTGATGCTCTTCCGTCTTCGATCCGGTCGGAACGCCGTCGAGCTTGACGGCGCCGCCGAACATTCCCGCGTAACCGATAGAAAGCGACCGCCGCGCCGCCGGCGTGACCTCGTAAGTCAGCCAGGCGTACGCGGTCCAGGAGGAGTCCTGGCTCAGCGTCTGGTGGGTCGCCCCCGCGTCGTTATTGTTGGCGTAGTATGTCCACACGCCGCTGACGTCGACGGTGAATGCGTCGAGGACCGTCTGCGTGAAATCGACCTGCATATCGTGTTGCCACCGGTTGTGGCCCAGGTTCAGCGCGCGGCGACTGTCATAATTACCGATTGGCACTGACAAGAAGCTCGCTGCGGACACATAGCGTCCATGCAAGGGCTCATTGACGACCCATAGACCCACGGACAAGGTTGGATCTCCGACGCCGGAGGCAGCGCCGATCGGGTCGCCAGCGATCTTGGCGTCGGTGAGCGCTCCGAACGGCAAGATCAGGTCGAGCACGACACGTTTGCCGAACGCTTCGTCGTAATGGAGATAGCGCGCTATACCGATGTGGTTGTCGAGATGGCTATTCTTGTTGTTGTTCGTGCTGAACTGGTAGTAACCCATCAGGACATTGGTATGGCGAGGCGCCGGGACCCAGTCGAACGGCTGGTAATCCACCGCCCTGCAAGGAGCTGCCACGAGCAGCCCTGCGGAAATCGACACAAGCGCTTTGTACAAGTTAGTCATAGAGTGGGCGCCACCTGGTACAAGAGCGGCTGGAACAGGTGAGGTCTGCCTGATTGAGTCCGATCTGAGCCGGGCAGGCTACCTGAAGACGACCTCGAGGAAGGCGCTCGGCGCCGGACTGGATGCCGCGCGCAGACAGCGCCAATAGGTTCGCGGGCCGAAGAGCCGCACGATCGTCAGCGCGTGCGTCAGAACCTCTCTTCGAGTGATCATTCCGCGCATGGGCTCCTCCTCTCGCCTCGGGAGGTCGCCACTGCAGAATTCGCACCAAACCAGGAGACGCGGGTGCTTTCTCAACCTCTGACGGGGCTGCTCTGGCCGCCGATGTTCGTGATCGGGATCCACCACCCGCTGATCGGGCGCTGACACATCTCGGAGACGACATGGTGCCTGTGATCACGGCGCATGGCCGCGCAACGGCTCGCTGTCGCGACGTGTCTGGCGCGTTTGTTGCTTCACCGTCCAGGAACGAGGCCGTCAACGACCATGGTCACTCCCGTCAAGTCGGCACCGCGCCGTGTCACGGTTGGTATATGAGCTCATTCACCCGCTATGCCTCGGGCGTGCTGGGGTGGAACCTCGCCGTGGTCGCGTGGGGTTCGTACGTGCGCGCGACTGGCTCGGGCGCAGGGTGCGGCGCACTGCGGCGATTACGGGCGCGGGGAGCGGCCTCGGGCGAGACGTCGCACTGGGCCTCGCGGAGAGTCGCTACACGGGGTTCGGTACAGCGATCGCCGCGAAGGAGGTGGACGACTTCCGACTTCCGACCAGCGTCGAACGGCCGCGTGAGCCTCCACGTGCTCGATATCACGGACGAATCGGCCGTGAAATCGTGGGTCGCGAGCGGTTCTGCTTCGCTCGGCGAGGGGGGTCTCGACCTGCGAGGGTTCGCGGCGCACTCCCTCGCGGTTCTCGCCGGCTGGGGCCTCGCAGCGGACGACGCGCGGGTGAACCCGGACGGCGGCGCCATCGCCCTCGGCCACCCGGTCGGCTGCTCGGGGGCGCGGATCCTGACGACCCTCGTCCACTCGCTCCGCCGGCGCCGGAAGCCCCTCGGCCTCGCCACCATGTGCATCGGGGTCGGGCAGGGGATCGCGATGGTGGTGGGGCGCTGAACCAGCGCGGAGGCCACATGCGGCTCAACGTCTTCAAGTCGAAGATCCACCGCGCCAGGGTGACCCAGGCCGACCTCGACTACGAGGGCTCGGTCACCATCGACGAGGCGCTCATGGAGGCCGCCGAGATCGCGGACTACGAGGCGGTCCACATCTGGAACGTCACGCGCGGCACGAGGCTTCAGACGTACGCGCTCCGCGGTCCGCGGGGCTCCGGGGTCATCTGCATCAACGGCGCGGCGGCGCACCTCATGAAGCCGGGGGAGATGGTGATCATCGCCACGTTCGCCGAGATGGAGCCGGCGGAGGCGAGGGGGCACGTGCCGGCGGTGGTGCTCGTCGACTGGGAGAACCGGCTCGTAGCCCGAGACGTTGCCGAGATCGCCGGCCCGAGGCGGCGGTCGACCGGCTGAGGGGCGCCGGCGGGCGCCGATCAGCACTTCAGTCGTCGGATACGGCGGCGCGGGCGGGACGCGCGCTGTCGAGAGCCTGCGCCTCGTCATTGCGGAGCTGCAGGTCGCCGACGTTCGCGGACAGGTGGCCCTCTCGCTCTTCAGCGACTTCGAGAACTTCACGGTGTTCCGGCCTGGGCCGCAGCACGAGAAATCGGTGAACGACTCGGGAACCGCCCGGCTCTCTCCGATGATCGAACTCCAACAGGGGTGGCAGCTTCGGATCAGCAGGGGCCAGCCGTTTCGCGCTGGCCCGCCGCCGTTCGTGACCGGATCCCTGCGCGGCACATTCCCTGCAGAACCGAGCTGCAAACGGAAAGGCGACATCGAACTCATGCCCACTCAATCGCTTCCTCACGTAATCATCGTCGGCGGCGGATTCGCCGGCCTTAACGCCGCGCGTGCGCTTGCCGCCGCGCCGGTAGAGGTAACCCTCGTCGACCGCCGTAACCATCATGTGTTCCAGCCGTTCCTGTATCAGGTTGCCACGGCGTCGCTGTCTCCCGCCGACATCAGCGCACCGATCCGAACGGTGTTGCGCGGGCAGGACAACTGCGAGGTCGTGCTTGCTGAGGTCACTGGCGTCGATGTGGAAGAACGGCGCGTCCGTCTGGGAGGAGGGCACGTCCAGTACGACTATCTCATCCTTGCGACGGGCGCCACGCATGCCTATTTCGGCCACGACGACTGGGCACCAATCGCGCCGGGATTGAAGAGCCTCGAAGATGCGGTCGAAATGCGCAGACGGATCCTCCTCGCCTTCGAGTCCGCGGAACAGGAGGGCAACGCTGCGTCACGCCGGGCGGCACTGACCTTCGCCATCGTGGGCGGCGGCCCCACGGGAGTGGAGCTTGCCGGCGCCATCAAGGAGATCGCCGGGCAGACGATTGCCAAGGAGTACAAGCACATCGACACACGCACCACGCGCGTGATCCTGTTCGAAGGGGGTGACCGCCTGCTGCCCACGTTCGATCCGTCCCTCAGCGCGCGAGCGCAGCGCGATCTGGAGCGCATGGGGGTGGAGGTGCGCTTGAAAGCGATCGTGACCAACGTCACGCGCGACGGCGTCTACATCGGCAACGCGTTCATTCCCGTGCGCAACGTGTTCTGGGCCGCGGGGGTCAAGGCGAGCCCGCTCGGCAAGGCGCTCGGCGTGCCGCTCGATCGAGCCGGCCGCGTGATCGTGGGCCCGGATCTGACAATCCCCGCCCACCCCGAAGTGTTCGTCGCAGGCGACCTGGCGGCGGCCAAATCGGCGGTCACCGGGAAGCCAGTTCCCGGCGTTGCGCAGGGCGGCATGCAGATGGGGCGCTATGCAGGCGAAATCATCGCCCGGGAAGTACGGACAGTCCGGGAAGGACGGTCAGTGCGCGAACGCCGGGCGTTCGAATATCGTGACAAGGGATCGATGGCCGTGATCGGCAAGTCCAGGGCCGTCGCCGACCTCTTCGGCCGCTGGAAGGTCGGCGGCTTCGTCGCGTGGCTGATGTGGGGCATGATTCACATCCTCTTCTTGATTGGGTTCCGGAACCGGTTGCAGGTCATGCTCGCGTGGTTCTGGAACTGGCTGCTGAACGCGCGCGACGTCCGTCTCATCAGCGGCGACGCGCGTCTGGACATCCTGGTCGCACGGTCCGAGGACTTCATCCCCGAAGAGAAGGTGCTCACACGCACGGCCCCCGAGGGCGGTGGGAAACCCTGAGGTGGTTCACCCTGCCTCGTACCTTCTTCCTCCCTTGGCTGCTGAGTTGAGGAGGAACTGAATGTGAATCCGCTCGGCACGGTGTTCATGGCGGCCGAGAGCGTCGAGCTGTTCGGCCTCGTGCTGTTGCTGGTGGGGGCTCTCTTCGACTGCAACAAGGTCAGCAGGTTCGCCCTGGCGCCCTGCGGCCACATTACTGCTCCGCGGCGCGGTCGCACTCTGCGCGTCGCTCGGGGACGGCGCGCGGAAGATCGCGCCATCACTCGAGCGCCACGATCACGAGCGCACGGCGAGCGCAGCGCTCAGCGCGACCTCTTCCCGAGGAAGGCCTGGAACGCGGCCACCGCCTCTGGCGACCGGACGCGCTCCTGGAAGGCTTCCCCCTCGCGGCGGATGGCGTCCCTCACCTGCGCGCGCATGGGCTCGCGCAGGAGGTGCTTCGCCGCGAGCACCGCGCCAGGCGGCTTGTCCGCGATGGCGCGCGCCCGCGAGAGCGCGAAGGCGGCGAGCTCCTCGGCCGGCACCACCGCGTTGACGAGACCCGCCTCCTTCGCTGCCGTTGCGTCGAAGGGCTCTCCGAGGAGGAGCCACTCGGTCGCGCGCGGCAGGCCCACCACCAGCGGGAGAAGCAGGCTCGAGCCCGCCTCGGGCGTGACGCCGAGGGAGGCGAAGGGGACCTGGAAGCGGGCGCGCGCCGAGACCGCCACGTAGTCGGCGTGGAGGAGCAGCGTCGTCCCGATGCCGACGGCGGGCCCGTCCACCGCGACCACGAGCGGCTTCGCGAGGTCGGCGAGGCGGAAGATGAGCTGCATGACCGGGCTCTCCTCGCCGGCCGGCGGACTCCTGAGGAAATCGGCGAGGTCGTTTCCAGCCGTGAAGACGTCGCCCGTTCCGGCAAGGAGCAAGGCGCGGACCGCGGGGTCGGCGTCGGCCGCGGAGAGCTGCTCCGCCAGCGATGCGTACATGGCGAGCGTGAAGGCGTTCTTTTTCTCGGGACGATCGATGGTAAGGAC
>WNGR01007767.1_pt1 | contig 11360 bp, 10 predicted proteins | sample 5407581 | NCBI WGS metagenome assembly WNGR01 (sample SAMN13153383, study PRJNA577476) | soil metagenome | isolation source: 80 cm soil or saprolite under Garry oak tree replicate 2 | place: USA:California | collected 2016-06-15 | reverse complement strand
GTTGCTTCGCTGCCATGACTACCCGGACCGCCGCTTAGCGGCGGTACCGAGGCTGCCGTAACCGCGGCCTCATTGCCTGCCCCTGCCCGGGGCAGTGCCAGGACGTACCGCCGGATCAGTGTCCTGCCGGCAGTCACGCGCGTATTCCTGTGCTGCCGGGTCATCCTGCCTGACCAGGGGAGTCATGTCGCAGTCGCAGCGTTTCGATTCACAGTGCGAAGAACCATTCCCGTGCCCGTCCGCAGCCGGACCCGCCGTCACGCAGGACCCGCGTGCCGCCACCCTGGTCCTGATGGTCGGGCTCCCCGCAGCCGGGAAAACCACCCGGGCCAAAGAGCTCGCCGCCACGCACCAGGCGCTGCGGCTGACCCCGGATCACTGGATGATCCCGCTGTTCGGGGATTCGATGGCCGACGGCAAGCGCTGGGTGCTCGAAGGCCGGCTCATCTCGGTCGCCCTTCAGGCGCTGCGACTGGGGACCAGCGTCGTGCTCGACTACGGGCTCTGGGGCCGCGATGAACGGTCGGCACTGCGCTGGCTGGCCCGCTCGGCCGGGGCAGCATGCCAGGTGGTCTACCTGCCCGTGGACAAAAACGTCCAGCTCGCCCGCATCGCACACCGCCAGGAAACGGCACCGCACCAGACATTCCCGATGACCGAGGCCGACGTGAACGCGTGGCGGCAGCAATTCCAGGTGCCTGACGCCGCCGAACTCGACGGCGCAGAGATCCCCGCCCCGCCAGCAGGGTGGCCGGGCTGGCCAGAGTGGGCAGCAGACCACTGGCCCTCATGCACCGACAGCTAACCCAACTGTTCTGCCGGCGTTCGTGCTGGTCTGCTGAGGACAACAAGCAGATGCGTCAGATTGGCTGAGACTGCGTCACTTCAACTGAGATGGGACACTTTCACCAGGCAGCCTCATCCCCGGTTACACGCAGAATTTATGGATAGGCGCTTTAGATGCTGAGATGGGGAGGGTCTGCTGGACGCGCCGGGCGCCGGGGGTTCCGAGCCCGCCGAGACGGGAAACTGTCGTGCTTCGCTAATGATGTCTGGTTCATGTATTTCAACAACAAAGGATCGGTCGAGATAACCGTCGAGGAATTAGCCGATTCGTAAGACCCGCCACAGGCGGGCAGCCGGACGGCCGACCAGTCCACGAAACGGCCAATCATGCTTTCCGCGAGGCTGTCATAGATGGGAATGATGCTGCGATGAAAGTCGAGGTACCTCGAGACGAATGACGTGAGCCAGACCCACCAGCGTACGTCCGCGGGTCTCTGGTGACACGACCGTGCAGCTCAACTAACGTTATCTGAGCGGCAGTTGCTCGTGGCCTCCCGCAGGAGCATGCTGTGCCTCTTCGATCAGGTCCGCGAACTCGATCAGCCCTCGTGCGACCTCCGTCTCGCGGTCACCAGATGCCTGTAAACGTCGGCGAAGATCCGCTGACCTGGCCGACAGTGGCGGAGCTCCTACGGCGGAGCTGCTACAACTCCGTATCGGCCGTCTGCCAGGTAACTCGACAGCTGTCCATGGCCAGCGCAAGGGCTTCCCTGACTCGTCACTAGTCGCGAGCGTCGAAACCCGATAGTATTGCCGGGTCATAATGGGATGTCAGCGTTGTCGGCGGCTCAATGACGGACGTTCTCGTGCTCATGCGTCATCATTTCGTTAGAAAGGGGTAGCGATGGGAGACGAAGGAATTATAGTCATCTCCCTGGCCGGGCACCAGCCGGAAGCTTGGGAGCGCGTGGTGCAAGAGAATCCACGAGCCAATGTTCTTGAAGTTCGCGTCGGTGATGCCACACCAGCGGCAGAAAGCCTGGAATCGCTGAGTCGCCTAGCCGAGTCGAACGGTCTGTCATTGCGCATGCGCAGATAGTCAACCTGGAACATTGAGATGATGTGGCTGAGCCGGGTCCGTGACTGGCTCAGAACGGCAGGAACGCGAGCAGTGCCCCCGGCGCAGTCCCAGCCCTCCACCACAACGCCGACAAACCCGTTCCAGCCAGCCTCTGACCGGCTCCGGCAGACGGCGACTTGGCTTGCCGGAACGCTCGCGGCCGTCGCGGCCATCATGCTGGCAGGGTCACAGCTTTCCAGCATCGGCTCAATCTCGTTCGCGCACGATCGCTGGCGGCTAAGTTAGCCGGGCTGGTCAAGCGGGCTGGCGGGCCTCGATGAGGAAGCGCTGGGCGTGGGCGATGAACGGCCCTCTGGCTTGGATGCGCTGATGCAGCTCGGCCAGCTGCAGCCGGTACCGGTCAACGGTGAAGCCGGGGACTATCCAGATCACCTTCCGCAAGAACACGACGACCGCGGCGACATCGTAGAACTCCATCCGCAGCTCGGCCGCGCGCAGGTCGATGACCTCCAGCCCGGCGGCCTCGGCGTCGGCGACCGCAAAGCGCGGGCTGCGGTCCTGGCTGACCTCCTGCGGGCCCATCATGGCGTCGGTCAGTTCCCGGACGGATCCGGCCCCGACCTGCTGGGACAGGAACGTGCCGTCGGGCGCCAGGACCCGTGCGACCTCATCCCACCGGGTCTCGACCGGGTGCCTGCTGACCACCAGGTCGAACTTGTCCGCCGGGAACGGCAGGTCGGCGTCGTCATCGACGGCCACCACCCTGGCCCCGACCCGGGCCAGGTTGCGCCGGGCTGTCTCCAGGTTCGGGATCCAGGACTCCGTGGCCACCAGCACCGGCGGCGGATGCGGGATCTGCGCGAGAACCTCCCCGCCGCCGGTCTGGATATCGAGCGCTGCGCTCGCGGTGGCCATCCGCTGCGCCAGCAGCCGGGAGTACCCCCAGGGCGGACGTTCCTCGGTGGCCCGTCCCTCGAACCAGGAGAAGTCCCATCCCTGCACCGGCACGCTGGCCCCCTCGGCCAGCAGTTCGGAGAACATCGTAACCGGCTGCTCAGCCCGCTGACCTGAACAGCCGGGGCAAGAAGACGGCGATGCCCACGCCCAGGGCCGCCGCGGAAGAGATCAGCACGGCACCCGCGGCCGTATCCTTGGCGATCTTCGCCAGCGGGTGATACTCGTCGGTGGACAGGTCGACGAGCGCCTCGACGACCGTGTTCAGCATCTCGGCGGTGAGCACCAGCCCGATGGCCGTCAGCACGCAGGCCCAGTCCACGGCGCTGATCCGCAGGACCAGGCCGGCCACCACCGCCGCCGTGACGGCCGCCAGGTGGACCCGCATGTTGCGCTGGTTCCGCATCGCATGCCACACGCCCTGCCCCGCGAAAACAAAACTGCGCCAGAAGTTCGACCGGGGGATGGCCGGCCGGCGGCCGGGTGCGTCGTCCTGCTGGCCGGGGGGACTCATCCAGATCACCTCGTCTCTGCCGCCGCATGCAGACAGGTGGTTGTCACCGCAGCCGTCGGGCGCAAGTCTAGCGAGCGGATCAGGCCGGGCGACGCCCCCGCGCGACAGCGCCGCGGCCGCGCCGGTTTGGATCATCCGTCGGGGGTGATTTTCCGGCCGGGAGCGGGACCTAGGCTGACCTGCGCCGCCTATGGCCGGAGCGTCTCGCGAGCAGGGAGCTGAGTTACATGCCGTTGAACGAGTATGAGCCGGGCACAGCGTTCCCTGGCGTGATCGGGCGGACGACGGATGAGTCGAGCCCGGCGTGGCCGCGGCCGCTGCGGGCGGCAGCAGGGTCGCCGAATGTGCTGTTCATTGTGCTGGATGACACCGGGTATGGGCAGCTGGGCTGTTACGGCAGCCCGATCGCCACGCCGAACCTGGACGCGCTCGCTAGTGGTGGGCTGCTGTACACCAACATGCACACGACGGCGCTGTGCTCGCCGTCGCGGTCGTGCATCATCACCGGGCGCAATCACCACGCGAACGCGACGGCGGCGATCAACGAGCTCGCGACCGGTTACCCGGGCTACAACGGCAGCATCCCGTTTGAGAACGGGTTCTTGCCGGAGATGTTGCTGGCCCATGGCTACAGCACCTACATGGTCGGCAAGTACCACCTGCTGCCCTCGGAGTTCGAGTCCGGCGCCGGGCCGTTCGACCGCTGGCCGCTGGCGCGCGGTTTCGAGCGGTTTTACGGGTTCCTGGGCGGTGACACCAGCCAGTGGCATCCAGACCTGGTCTACGACAACCACCAGATCGAGCCGCCGCGCACCCCGGAGCAGGGGTATCACCTGACCGAGGACCTGGTGGACAAGGCGATCGAGTTCATCGCCGACGCCAAGCAGGTCGCCCCGCACAAGCCGTTCTACCTGCATTTTTGCACCGGCGCGATGCACGCCCCGCATCATGTGGCCAGACAGTGGGCCGACCAGTACGCCGGGCAGTTCGACGACGGCTGGGACGCCTACCGGGAGCGGGTGCTCGCCCGGCAGAAGGAGCTGGGGGTGGTGCCGGCGGATGCGGAGCTGTCGCGGCACGACCCGGACGTCCCGGACTGGGACTCGCTGCCCGCCGACGCGCGCAGGCTGGCGGCGCGGATGATGGAGATATACGCCGGGTTCTTGTCCCACACCGACCATCACATCGGCCGCCTGCTCGGCTTCCTGAAAGAGACCGGCGAGTTCGACAACACGCTGATCATGGTGGTATCCGACAACGGGGCCAGCGCCGAGGGCGGCCCGGCTGGCACCACCAACGAGCTGCAGTTCTTCAACAACGCGCCAGAATCGCTCGAAGACAGCCTGGCCAAGATCGATGAGCTCGGCGGGCCTTCCACCTTCAACCACTATCCGTGGGGGTGGACCTGGGCGGGCAACACCCCATTCCGGCGGTGGAAGCGCGAAACTTATCGCGGCGGCACCGCTGACCCGTTCCTGGTGCACTGGCCGGCCGGCATCACCGCCCGTGGCGAGATGCGCACCCAGTACGCGCACATCATCGACATGGTCCCCACCGTCCTGGACGCGTTCAGCCTCCCGCCGCCCGCCCAGGTCAGAGGCGTAACCCAGTCGCCGCTGCACGGCGTCAGCTTCGCCCACACCTTCGACGACCCAGCCGCCCCCACCCGGCACCGCACCCAGTACTTCGAGATGTTCGGCCACCGCGCCATCGACCACGACGGTTGGCGGGCGGTGTGCCCATGGCCCGGCCCCTCGTTCGCCGAGGCCGGCCTGCCGTTCGGCGCCCTGATCCCGGCCGAGACGCTGACCGACCTGGACGCCCACCACTGGGAGCTCTACCACGTCGCAACGGATCCGGCTGAGAACCATAACCTGGCAGACCAGCACCGGGACAAGCTCATCCAGCTGATCGCGATGTGGTACACCGAAGCCGGAAAATACAACGTCTTCCCCATCGACGGCAGCGCCGTGGCGCGGATGATGGTGGAGCGCCCGCAGATAGCCGAGCCGCGGGCCCAGTACATCTACCGGCCCGGCACCCAGACGCAGCCGTTCTGGGTGGGCCCGCGGGTGCTCAACCGGCCGCACAGCATCACCGCCGACGCGGAGATCCCAGATAGCGGGGCCGAGGGCGTCCTGCTGTGCCAGGGCAGCAACGGCGGCGGCTGGTCGTTCTACGTCAAGAACAACCGGCTGTGCTACGTCCACAACTACGTCGGCCGCGCGACCTATCAGGTGCGCGCGCCGGATGCGCTTCCGGCCGGCAGGCATCAGCTGCGGTTCGAGTTTGAGCCCACCGGCAAGCCAGACATCGCCCAAGGCCAGGGCTCCCCGGGCCGGGCGCAACTGTATCTCGACGGGCAGCTCATCGCTCAGAACGAGTTCCCGGTCACCACGCCCGTCGCCTTCAACCCCGGCGGGCTCACCTGCGGCGCCAACCCAGGCTCCCCGGTCACCGCCGACTACCAGGCCCCGTTCCCCTTCACCGGCACGCTCCACACCGTCACGGTCGACCTCTCCGGCGACCTCATCACCGACACCGACAGCGAAATGCGCATGGCCATGGCCCGCCAGTAACGGGCTTCCATCTCCGTGGTCATGGATTGATCGAGCGGACCAAGCTCTCACCACCAGGCTCCGACGCCGGGGCCCACGACGGTATGCCAGGCAACTCCGATCAAGGGTTGCTGGTTCCAAGCAGCCCGAGCGGACTCGGCGCCGAGAACTCAATGGAGAGGGCGGCGTGGCCGCGAAGCTGCGTCACGCTGGCGCGCGCCGGGAGGTACGGGGCGCTTTGCGCCTGCAGGAGGGCAATCATCGGCTGCACGAAGGTGGAGCGGTCCGTGCCCGCGGTCGCGGCTATCTCGGCGGCACGGAGCGCGCTGCTAGCCCCCGCTCCCGGGCCCGAATCGCTGAACCTCATGACCGAGACCGGTCTCTGCGCGGCCATGGTCACGATCACGATCAGCAGCCGCGGGTCGACCCGCCCGGCCGCTATCTGTTTCCTGGCGGTAGCTGAGAACAGGATCCGGGGGTTCTGCAGCAGCTGGGCTCCAGACGCCTTCCGGGCCGCCAGATCGGCCTTGAGCGCCGCCAGGTAGGCGGCCGGCCCTCTCGGCGCGATGATCCGGACGTCGGTCCGCGCGGCACCCGAGCCGAAGCTGGCGATGACCGCCGGGGCGTAAACGGCGCTGAGGCGGCGGCCGAACTCCTGGCGCACGGCCGCCGTCGCGACGATGACCTGGGAGCGCAGCGGGCTGGCCGCGCCGGGCCGCAGCGCATCCAGGTGGCCAGCCCGCAACCCGTGTGCCTTAAGCACCTGGCACATCGCCGGATCACAGGCCACCACTGCGGACCGGCTGACCTGGGCCGCGACCCACGTGGCCGCCTTGTTCGCGGTCGCCCCGCGGGGATTGACGGGGGCCGCCGCCCCCGGCCCGCCTGGTGCCTCCCCTCCGAGCACCAGACGGGAAACCGCTACCGAACCCGCGATCACGGCGATAACCAAGGCTGCGGAGGCCGCGGGCGCGAACCACCTGCGCCACGCCGGCGCTCCCATCCTCTCGCCGCCACCGTGGGCCAGAGAAAAGGAGCGCCGACGTCGCACAGGCAAGCGCAGCGGCGGCACCGTGTCAGAAGAAACCTGGTCGGCCTTTGCGCGAATGGCCCGGCGAAGCTTGTCCTCAAGCCGTGTCATGACGTCTCCCTCAGGGCCCGGCCGACCGCCTCGAGAGCCCGGTGCACGGTGGACCTGACCGTGCTCGGCCCGATGCCCATCACCCGCGCGATCTGTTCATCGGAAAGATCCGAGTAATACCGCAGCACCAGCGCCTCGCGCTGACGGTGCGGCAACCCCCGGACCGCGCGGATCACTTCTTCGCGTTCCTCGCCGCTGAGGACTACGGCCTCGGCGGACACCGCCGGCGGCTCATCGGCCAGCCCCCGGCGCCGCACCGCCCGGCGGCGCCGCACCGAGCGGCAGCCGTTCAGGACCGACGTCCGCACGTAGTACATCGCGCTGTCGGCGTCTTCCAGCCGGTCCCAGCGCCGGTAAAGGCCATAAAAGGCCTCCTGCACGACATCCTCGGCACTGGGCAGGTCGTCGAGCATGACATAAGCCAGCCGGATCAGGCTCAAGGCGCTCGCCTGGTAAAGCGCTGTGACAGCCGCTTCCGCGCCTGCCCTGGTGTCCGGCCGGGCAGGCCCAGGGAGATCCACGGCGGCGCCGGCGCCAAGGTCATCGAGGCCCACGTTTAGAGAGACGCGCGACCCGCCATTTTGCTGCTCCTGTTCGTCAGGAAATTCCGTCAAGTCTGGCCACCTGGATCTAGTCCACTGATTACCCCATGAAGCCGAGTTTGCGGGACCGGCCGCTGACCTGCTGGGATATCTCCGAGATCAGCTGCGCCACCCCGATGCCGTCGAGCTGCCTGCCGTCGCGCAGCCGCAACGCCACGAGCCCGCTGGCGGTCTCCCTGTCGCCGATCACGGCGACGTAGGGGATCTTGCGGTCGCGGGCCCGGCGGATCCGGGCGCCGAGGGTGGCGCCGGCCGGGCCGCAGTCGGCCCGCAGGCCGGAGGCGCGAAGCTGGTCCGCCACACGCCAGGCCCGCTCGGCATGGTGGTCCCCGACGGGCAGGACCAGCACCTGGACCGGGGAGAGCCAGGGCGGGAACGCCCCGTCATATCTCTCGATGAGATAAGCGATTATCCGTTCCATCGCGGACAGCACACCCCGGTGGATCATTACCGGCTGATGCCTCCCGCCGTCGGAGCCGATGTAGCCCAGACCGAAGCGTTCTGGCTGATTGAAGTCCAGCTGCACGGTGGACAGGGTCTCCTCACGGCCAGCCGGGTCGGTCACCTGGACGTCGATCTTCGGCCCGTAGAACGCGGCCTCGCCCGGGGCGTCCTCGTAATCGATCCCGAGATCGCTGAGCGCGGCCGCCAGCTGGCGTTCTGCCTGCGCCCAGAGGCCGGCGTCACCGAGGTAGCCGCTGCCGCTGCCGCGCCGGGACAGCCGGTAACGGGTGACGCTGACGCCGAGCAGCCGGTAGCAGCGGCGCACCGAGTCGACCCCGCGCGCGATCTCGTGCTGCACCTGCTCGGGGGTACAGAACACGTGGGTGTCGTCGAGGTTGATCTGCCTGACCCGGGACAGCCCGCCGAGCACGCCGGAGAGCTCGCTGCGGAACATGCTGCCGAGCTCGTTCAAGCGCACCGGCAGGTCACGGAAGCTGCGCTGCTCAGAGGCGTAGACGAGGGCATGATGGGGGCAGTTCGCCGGGCGCAGGGCGAACTCCTCCTCGCCGACCTTCATCGGCGGGAACATGTCGTCGGCGAACTTCTCCCAGTGCCCCGACCGCTCGAACAGCTCGCGTTTGGCCAGCACCGGGGTGTAGACCCGCTGGCAGCCGCCGCGGATCGCCTCCTCGGCGGCGAGCCGTTCCAGCTCGGCGCGGACCACGGCGCCGTCGGGCAGCCAGAGCGGCAGCCCGGCGCCGACGATGGGCTCGGTGGTGAACAGCTTCAGCTCGCGGCCAAGCCGCCGGTGGTCGGCCGGGACGCGATCGGCAGAGATTTGGTCCGCAGAGACTTGAGCGGGGACTTGATCGGTGTTCATCGGTGCCTCCCTGTCCGAGGCCCGCTGGCACCCATACCCCGTTGCCATTCGTCGCAATAAGGCGAGAAAGCCCCGGGGATGACTGCACCCGGGGCCTTTGGCGTTATGTCAGGGTCACGCCACGTCGCGCCGGGGTTCGCCCGGCGTCGTCGTCACGTGGCCGTGGAGCATGCCACCAGTGTATCCGTTCCGCTGTCGCTGCAGGAACGACGCGGCGCCTATCCCGCGTAGGTGGTTGTGGTGGTGCGCACGGTCATGGGAGCGACTCGCAGGTCGGGACCGAGCACTTTGGAGACGGACCGGATCACGACCCAGCGCGGGCTGGCCCCGTGCAGCGGCACATATGGGGCGCCGGCCACGGCGGCGGCACTGCCTACCGCGGCGATCGCGGTCGGCGTCGGCGAGTCCCTCCATACGACGGCGCTGGTGCCGCTTGTCGCCGATCTCGCGCCGACGAGCGTGCGCGGACGGTACATGGCATCGATGGGATTCTCCTGGTGGATCGGCCTGACGATCGCGCCAACGCTGGGCGCTCAGCTACTAGGCCTCTCGCCCACGGCCGCATTCCTCGCCGCTGCCGCCGTTGCAGCCGGGGCCGGCGTCTCGGCGCTCAGGCTGGAACGCAGGCTCCCTGCTGCCGCCGTGCTGACGCCCCGTCCGGGCGCCGCCTCCCGCTAGGTTGCCCTCGGTGAGTTGTCAGTCGCGGGCCGGGTCAATAGCCGGCGATCTGCTCGCCGCGGTCTAGCCGCGAGGCTAGCAGGGCCGCGTCGGCGGCCATGGCGCTGACGGCCGACCCCGGACCGGCCAGCGGCAGGATGGCCAGCCCGTCATGCACTTCCGGCGGTGGCTGCGCCCGCGCGGCGTCCGCGAGCAGGACCGAGCCGACCGCACCCGCGCCTTCCAGGACCGCGCTGCTGCGGTCGGTACCCGGGCTGCCCACGGCGAGCTCGCCCCGGTACAGCGGAAGGCCGGCCATGGAGACGTCAAGCCTGCTCACGCACTGACCGGCGGGCTCACCATGGCGGCCGAGCACGATGGCCTCACGCCAGCGGAGCATGCCGCCTGGCTCCAGCTCGACCGTGGCCGTTGCGTGATGGTTGCAGCCCGCGGCGGCCACGGCTGGATGCAAGCAATAGTCGAGCCGCCCGCCAGCGGCGACGCGGGCCCGGGTCCGCAGCCGCGATGCGTCCTGGTGCGGTCCGGGCAGCAGCACCGAGGCAGCAGCGGATCGCAGCACCAGCCGGCTGCCGGGACCGACGTCGATCTCGAGGCTCAGGTCGTCGCCGCCCACCGGGCCGGCCGCCGCGCCGATCAGGTAGACGCCGCCTGGCGTGCTGCGCAGCGCGAGCGAGCCATCGGACCGCAGCACCGTTACCCGGGTGGCGCCATCCGGGCCGGCCCGGGTCGCCACCGCCGCCCGGGCGGTGAGCCCCAGGTGACGAGCAGCCGTGGGACGAGCGCCCGTGCCACCGACAGCGGTGCGACCGAGAGCGGTGCGGCTAACTGCCGTGCGGCTCGCAGCCGTGTGGCTGGCTGCTGTCCGGCTCACGGCCATGTGGCCGGCGCGGCGGGTGTTCCGGCCGCCGCCCGGTCGCGTACCACGGCGCGGACCCAATCGGTCACCTCCGGCGCCTCCGGGTGCTCCCGGAGCGAGCTGAAGATCACCGGGCGGCCGCTGCGCACCTGGCCGGCGTCTCTGGCCATGACCGATAGGTCGGCCCCGACATAGCCGGCCAGGTCGGTCTTGTTGATGACCAGCAGGTCGGACAAGCTGACCCCGGGGCCGCCCTTGCGGGGTACCTTGTCACCGCCCGATACGTCCAGGACGAATACCTGGGCGTCGACCAGCCCGCGGCTGAACGTGGCCGTGAGGTTGTCCCCGCCGCTTTCGATGATCAGCAAGTCCAGCGGCCCAAGATCGCGCTCCAGCTCATCGGCGGCCTCGAGGTTGGCGGTAATGTCGTCCCGGATTGCGGTGTGCGGGCAGCAGCCGGTCCGCACCGCGCGGATCCGCTCGTCGGCCAGCACCGCGGCCTGGCGCAGGAAGTCGGCGTCCTCGGTGGTGTAGATGTCGTTGGTGACCACGGCCACTGCGAGTTCCTGGCGGAGTTCCTGGCACAGCGCGGCCACCAGCGCGGTCTTGCCGCTGCCGACCGGCCCGCCGATGCCCAGGCGCAGCGCCCGCCGGGCCGCGCCGGTGCGCGGCCCGTGGTTGTCCCGGTGAGCGTGGTTGTCGGGGTGATCATGGCGATCTGGGTGGTCATGACTCAAAGAGGGCCACCTCTTCTCTGGCGTGCCGTTCGGCGAGCAGGTCCAGCCCGGGCGAGGAGGCCGCCGGCAGCGCTGCCCAGTCGCCCCCGGCCGCGGCGGCCGCGGCTGACCGGCCCACGGTGGCTATGC
>WNGR01016988.1_pt1 | contig 11363 bp, 8 predicted proteins | sample 5407581 | NCBI WGS metagenome assembly WNGR01 (sample SAMN13153383, study PRJNA577476) | soil metagenome | isolation source: 80 cm soil or saprolite under Garry oak tree replicate 2 | place: USA:California | collected 2016-06-15 | reverse complement strand
CTTCGGTAACTGCAATAATCTCGTGACTCATAATATCGGCAACGCGCAGGCCCTCCTGGCTCGCCTTGCTGATAATATCTGCCTCCGTGACAATGCCGATGATTTGACCATCTGCGTTGACGACAGGCACGCCACTGATGCGTTCCTGGTAGAGCAGTTGTGCAACCTCCTGTACACTGGCCTCCGGGGATACAGTACATACTTTGCGGGTCATGATGTCACATGCAATCATCGCGCACACTCCTTTGGGTGCAAGTGAAGGAACAGTAGAACTAAACACCACCGTCTACCATCGTTGGTAGTCTACTAATAATCATAACATACAGCAGCCCAGTTTTCACCCTTCTTTGGGGTGTGGGCGAGAATTGGCTCACTGGACAAGCAAATAGAAGAAAGCTATAATGGCTGGCAAATCCGCTATTCAATGAAGAAGAGAGGAAGCGCTTTGAACATTCATCTTATTGGAGTCCCTTTAGACCTGGGTGGCAACTACCATGGGACAGACCTGGGTCCAAGCGCCATTCGTTACGCGGCCCTGGACATCGAGCTAAGCAAGAAACTCCACCAGCTCGGCCATACCCTCATCGATGAAGGAAACCTGGCAGTGCCTGAGCCAGAACCTGTCCCGGTGACCAACCCACATCTCAAGAACCTGGAGCCAATCCTGGATGTATGCGAAACCCTGGCAGCCGCTGTAGAGCGTCATAGTGGCCCTGGTGATTTTCCCCTCGTGATAGGAGGCGACCACAGCCTTACCCTGGGATCGGTCGCCGGAGCCGTCAAAGCGCGCGGTTCCGTTGGCGTTATCTGGATCGATGCTCACGCCGATTTCAATACCGATCAGACCACGCCTTCTGGTAATATTCACGGCATGCCCCTGGCAGCGCTGATCGGCCGTGGTCATGAACGCCTGGTAGGCCTGGGCGGCTTTGGCCCGAAGGTTGCTCCCGTCAACATTGCTATTGTTGGATCGAGAGACCTTGATCCCGACGAACGCGCACTGCTCCGTCAGGCGCAGGTGCACGTCTTTACCATGAAGGATATCGATCGCATCGGGCTGCCCGCAGCCATTACTCGGGCGCTCGAAATTGCAACCGCTGGGACTGGTGGCGTGCATGTCAGTTTCGACATGGACGCAGTCGACCCGTCCGAGGCGCCGGGGGTTGGCACTCCGGTTCCAGGCGGCATCACCTACCGTGAAGCCCACCTGGCAATGGAATTAATTGCCGACTCGGGCAAGATGACCTCGTTGGATATCACAGAGGTCAATCCCATTCTCGACCACGCGAATCGCACCGCCAGGCTGGCCGTTGAATTTATCCTTTCGGCCCTTGGCAAAAGTATCTATTAGTGACTGGACTCCCGGTGTACAATAAAAACGCCAGTCTTGGCAATTCAATATCTCAGGCTAATGCTACTTTGTTAGTTTCTCACGGGTGCAGGGGCAGAGCCCCTGCCGGAGCGCGAGGTGTCCTCGCACCATTCTTTTTTCTTTCAATTTGTGCCGCCTGCGGCGGCACAAATTGAAAACTAACGAAGTAGTACTAATCCTAAGGGGCTGTTGGAGGAATAATGTCGACAACTAGTGGGGTGCAGCAAACTGCTGATGCTGCTGCAAATGATCTCCATGACTACCTGATCCTGCTCATCAAACAGGCCGCCGCGGCTTATCTTGCTCAAGAGCAGCTAAACTTCGACGCTGAGCAATTGCCCATGGCTCTGGGCTTCTCTGCGCAGGCGAGCTTTGGCGATTATTCAATGCCGGTCATGGCATGGGCAGGCAAGAAAATGCTGGGTCGCCCACCACTACTGATCGCAGAAGCGCTGGCAGATATACTGCGCGGCATGTCTGTGCCCATCATCCAGGAGGTCACCGCTACAAAACCGGGCTACCTTAATTTTCTCCTGAAGCGTCCCACCGTGGGTCAGATCATTCTAGAGCGTGTGCTGGAACAGGGAGCGGCTTTCGGACAAAGCAACGCGGGCATTGGCACGAAAGTCGTCGTTGAGCATACCAACATCAATAGCAACAAAGCCGCTCATGTTGGTCACCTGCGCAACGCGAGCATCGGTGACACCGTCGTGCGTATGCTGCGCTCCCAGCACTACCAGGTCGAGGCACATAACTACATCGATGATACTGGCGTCCAGGTTGCCGATGTCGTCGTCGGCTTCACACTGCTCAGCGAAGGCGCCTTGCAACTTCCCGAAGGGAACCAGCAGCTCCGGGGCGAGCCTTTCGATTACTACTGTTCGCGCATATATGTCGCCGTAGGTAAAGCCTATGAAGATCGACCCGAGCTTTTGCAACGCCGCCAGGCCGTACTGCGCGCTATTGAGCATGGCGACGAACCCCCCGCAGGCCCCGATTATCCTGTGCTTGCAGCAGACATCTCTCGCCAGATCGTGCAGGCCCACCTGGCAACAATGGCGCGCATCAACGTCCCATATGACCTGCTGACCTGGGAATCCGCTATTCTTGGTTCCGGTTTATGGAAACGCACCTTTGCAATGCTGCGCGACCGTGGTGTGCTGGAACAGCCCAAAACAGGGCCAATGGAAGGCTGCTGGATCGTTCCCTTCGGCGAGGGCGATGTGCAGACTGAAGAAGGGTACCGCACAAGCGACAAGGTCCTGGTGAGAAAAGATGGTACAGCCACTTACACGGGCAAAGATATCGCCTATCAGCTCTGGAAATTCGGCCTGGCCGATGATCCCAGAATAGGAGAGCGGTTCCGCTTTGTTCCCTGGGGTCAGCAGTATGATGGCCGCACGCTCTGGACCATGCGTATAAAAGAAGACAATATTGCACCAGGCGAGGAAGCCGATCCCAAACGCTTTGGTCACGCGAAAAGAGTGATCAATGTGATCGACGTGCGCCAGTCTTATCTCCAGCAGGTCCTGTATGAGATATTGCGCCGGCTGGGCTATGCCGAGCAAGCTGATAACTCGACGCATCTTGCATACGAAGTTGTCACGCTCTCCGCCGCCACTGCTGCTCGCCTGGGCGTCGATACTTCTGAGGGCAAGGAATTCTATGCTTTCTCTGGCAGAAAGGGCATCGAGATCAAGGCCGATGACTTGATGAATGCTGCGATCGTAAAGATGCGAGAAGCTAAGCCGGACTTGCCGGACGAGACCGTTGCTATTCTGGCGGCATCGGCCATTCGTTACTTCATGATTCGCGTTGGTTTGCAGCAGATTATCGCTCTGGATATGGACGAGGCGCTGCGTGCCAATGGCGATACAGGGGTCTACCTCCAATATGCCTATGCACGCGCCAATAGCATCGTGCGCCGCTTGCAAGAGACGCTTTACGAGATACCCGAGAAGCTTCGAGTTCTCCCAGAGCAACTCGAGCAGAGCGAATGGGAATTGCTGCGCCACATCGATGCCTACCCGCGTACCCTGGCAGAAGCGACTTCACAACTTGCGCCTCACATGCTGGCTTCCTATACCTATGACCTGGCTGCCCACTTTAGCGACTTCTATGAGCATACGCCTCCTATCCTCAAAGAAGCAGATGAGCGAGTGAAGTCCTTCCGCACCTTGTTGGTACGTGCCACTGTACAAACCATGAACAACGCGCTGCGGGTCCTGGGTTTTATGCCGCTCGAACGTATATAATAGAATCCCATTCCAGTAGGGGCGAGGGAACGCAGTCTGGGGGACTGTGTGCAGTGAGGAGTGGTGGGGGACGCCATCTGGGGGATGGTGTGCAGGCCTTTATGGTCGCCCGCTCCCCAACTTCCGGTAAATCTTCAGCAAATGTTGAGCGTACTCGCCCCAACCCCTCTGGGCATCCAGAGTGGTAATCTCCTTGTCGTTCAGGTAGTATTTCCGCTTCTGCGCGTTCTCCAGGGCACGCACTAGCGATGCTCTGCTTGTCGGATCATACAAAATAACTGCCCGGGGAGGTAACATTCCCCGGAAGCGCGGGAGATTCAGCCTGAGCACCCGTCTTGATACCTGCTTCCCTTCCGGTGATCCCGCAAGCAACAATTGAGGCCCGGGTTCTGACCCCTTTTTCAGTTCCTGGAATGCCTCGATGAGCAGTACAATCTCTTGTTCCGTGTGCTCATGAATAAAGCAAAAATAGACGGTGTTCGCCTCTTTGGGAAGTCCAAATAGCTCGGATGCCTCGGCGCGGGGTACTGGTTGCCCGTAGTAACCCCGAAAGCCTGGGTGCGGCAAGCAGCGTACATGTCGACGGAGCTGCTTATCAGGATAGAGTTGATCTGGCTGCCGTGTATATGTCAGGACAACATCACTCGACGTAAGTAGTTTACGTTCCAGCGAACGGCGCGAGCGAAAACGCTTATTGTGCGTCTGCTGCCACCAACCTCCTGTATCGGTGCTCACAACGCGAATCCCTAAATGCCGCGCCAGCCACAGTCCAAGACGAAAACGCAGGCGTTGTCTATAGGACAGGTTGAATGCGCCTGCACGGTAAAAATGCAAGATGCCACCCTCTTGTCTCTTGCGAGCCCGGTTTTGCCAGAGCCAGGTCAGCGATATCATTTCCTTCTCTGTAGCGCAACGCATCTGCTGCCTGGTAAGTGACTCTACCACCAGCTCTATTGCGGGATCCGGCTCGGCAGAATGAACGAACAACACAGCGGGAGCCGTCAACTCGATTATCGATTGTTGGAGTAACCGGAACTGCTGTACTTGTCCCCAATTTCGTGCTTGCTCCATAGCTGCCGTCACTCGCTCGTGTGTAGGCCTCCCGATCAGGCTGAGGAGCGGGCGTTGTACCAATGCCAGGTATATTGCGTCGCGTAGCGCGCTAGAAATGCGGTGTGGGCTAAACTGGTATCCTGCAGTCGATTTTGACTCGACGTATTGTGCCAGTACCTCGGAGCGCCCTTGCCAGTAGGCGCGGCCAACGAAGAACGGGCGAACCAGCCGGGCCGCCGGTACACGGTGTGCGACAACGGCTGCTGGCTCATACCAGAGCGTATGACCTGCGCGCTGTAAACGCCGGCACAGGTCATACACCTCAGTACTTAATGGCATATTGCGACGCTTACTAAGTAGAGGTGAAAAATATCCTACAGCTTGTAGCGCCTCTGTCTTTACCGAAAAGTTGCTGCTGCTAAATCCGGCAGGTCCCTCCAATCGTGTGCGTTCTAATGCAGGGGCATAATAGCCGAGCACCCCCAGCAGATCATCGGTAAGCCAGTGGGGGCGCGCTGTCCCCCACTGCAATTCGACGCGCCCCCCAATAGCGTCTGCTCCAGTCTCCTCATAGGCTGTCAACAAACGTTCAAGAAAATGCGGGTCTGCCAGCGTATCATCGTCGAGAAAGACGACAATCTCACCCGATGCTGCCTGCAATCCAGCATTTCGCGCATATGCCAGTCCATTCTGTGGTTCCGAGAGGCACTGCACCTGCCAACCGCCTCCTGGACATTCGCTATCCTGTATATCGCTTCCAGCACTCACGTAAGTACGTACAGCAGCTAATGTCCCATCGTTTGAATCGTTATCTACCACGATTACCTCGAACTGATCGTATGCCAGCGTCTGCCGGCGCAGGCTTGCCAGGAGAGAAAGTACGAGATTACGCCGGTTATATGTGCAGAGAATGACACTAAAGCGTGGTAATGTTCGTCCCTGCTGGTCTTTTTGATTGTTCTTCCTGAGCATAGGTAATTCCCGGTACTTCTAAATGGCCATGTGCCTTTTGCAAATAACTATCGAGCCAACAGCGGAAACCACGCGTGCTGCAGTACTCGCCAATGCCGCGCCAGTTATACCCCACAGCAGGATACATGGAATAGACAGCACAATATTCAATGCTGCCGCAATCGCACCAAGCTGCGTCTGCGCTTTTTTGCGCTCTCCATTAGCGAGGTAGGTCAAACTCACCGTTGAAATGCTGCCAATGGTGCTTCCGATGAGTAAAATACGCAGTGGCATGACAGCGGGCAGATAAGTATCGCCAAACCAGGAACTGATGATTGCCGGACAAAATAGCACCATCACTATACACAGCGGGACAGCTAGTAATATCATGTAGCAAGATGTTTTTACAAAGGCGTCGGCAGCGTTGCTGTATCGTTGTCCCGGCACATAGCGCAGCAGGAGTGGCAATATATATGTTGATAGCAGAACTGGCGGGATTTCCATCATGCTTGCGCTTATCATGGAACTAAGTGCGTAGAAGCTTAACTCAGCAGCACTACGCCAGTGGGCAATTAGCACCAGTTCGCTCCGCTGCCAGACAATTACATCTAGCAAAAAGAGAAGGAATGAGTTGTTGAGACTGCGTGTTAATCGCTCCTTCAGAAAGAGCCCGGGTGCCAGCGCGTGCCCCATTGGCAACAGCCGGATAATGCAGATGAGCGCTATAATAAGCGTAAATGCGCTTGAAATTGCTGAAGCAATGAGTAGTAATATAATCAGTTTACCCGGCACCTGTGTCGCAATGAGCATCAGCAGCAGCGCAGCAAGTATTCCGACCATGTGAATGAGTGCAATCAGGTCATAACGTCTTAAGCTGCATAATGTAATGTTGGCAACGCTGCCGAGGAGGAGTGGCGGAACTGATAAGCCCGCAAGGATAAGCAAGAGTACCGGTGTGCGCGTGCCGAAGAACCAGAAGCAGGGAAAAATCAGCAGCAAGTAAATCAGAGCATAGAGCAGTATTCTACCAAATTGTCGTCGCCATATAAAATAAAAAATACCCGCAGCCAGGCGTGGTACTTCGCGACTTTGCAGCTCCGCCGTGTGTCGACTTGTGAGTGTAGTAGCGCCAATGCCAATGGCTGGCATCATTACCGTAGCCAGCCATAATACCAGTGTATAACTACCAAAAGCACCTGGTCCCAGTGTGCGTGTAACTAATATCGATAAACAAAAGCTCAAAGCAGCGCTGCAGACTGCAGTGCTTAAACGCCAGAAGCCAATCCATGTGACATCCAGCTTGCTCGAAACCACTTGCCAATAGCGTAGAGACATATCTCCTCCACCCCACGTACCTAGCATACTTCATCAGTATCCCTCAGCACTCCTCACCACCTTCGGTGGTTCGCACGGGTTTTTTCCTGCGGACGGTGCAGCCTGCGGCTGCACCGTCCGCAGGAAAAAAGACACGAGCCGCCGTAGGCGGCGAGGAATCAGGCACCTGAGTAGTTACTACACTTCATAGTATGCCACAATTGCAGCAGATTCCAAGCGATAGATGTAAGTATATGAATAGTCAGGAACTCTGCGCCTACATCTCGCTTGCTCGCTGCATCACCGCTCCACGACCATGCTGGCGTTCCAGCGCGATGAAGTATTGCAGGCCGTCACCATAGAGGTCGCTGCGCCTGGTCAGGCGAGCCGCTTCACGTTGTTGACCCAACGCGAGCAGCGCCCGGTAGGCCACCCATTCTGCAAAACCTTCGACAACCTTAAGCGATTGTTCCTGAGGTGCGTAAGTAGACTGCCAGGCGTGTGCCAGTTCGTGTGCTGCAACCGCCTGGAACAGTGTTTTGGGTAATAGATGTTCGATGTAGATATTCCAATCGTTATCGAAACGCTGGAAGTAGCCGAGGAGATGTTGATGTTCAGGCCCCAGTGGTCCATCTGGGCTGGTAGGTCCCCGATTTATCGAGGGACCACCCGTTTGGTGATGGAGTTCGATTAGCATAGCCCGTTCCACCAGGTGCAGTTTCGGCAGTACAGCAACCTGGAGCCCCAGTTCTCGCTTGAGCAGTGCGCAAGTTTCTCGATAGAGTTGCTCGGCTCGTGCCATGGCAGTGACCGCTGAACTAAGGCAGGATGCGCAGCGATGTACGGGACCATCTCGTCCGGCGTAAGATCTTCCTTGCTCGTCCAGAGGAACCCGGCAAATGTCACACCGTGGGCGCGTTCGAGTACAAACTTCACAGTAGGGCAAGGGCGAATCGCCGATGATGAAGTATTGCCCAAGAATAACTTCGTGGCAGCAGGCGCAGACTTGTGCTCTTTGGCGGCATGCAGGACAGATCCATACCCCTCGTGCCTGGGTAAGTTGCTTTGAAGGAATCCCGCACTGGCTGCAATGAGGTGTACCCCGCTCGCAGCGTTCGCACACAGTCAGCCCATTTTCGTATACCAGGTAAGGGCCGCTAATCTTCTCACCACACAGGTGACAGAAGCGCGGTCTTTTGCTGCTCGCCTGGAGTGAGCTATGCTTATGGATTTGGTCGCTGTGCTGAGTCATAGGGTTTTTGCTGATTTAGCTTTACCGTGGGCGCAAGCTCTGTAGTGGTCGGGTTCGTTTGAGCCTCAACCGTAAATTGATCGGGGTGGTTCTTGCGCCATTCTATCCACAAAGCAGCCAGGACAGCCTGTAACAGCCCCGCCAGAGGCGCGGCGAACAGCGCGCCCCATATACCAAACAGTTCACCTCCTGCGACCAGTGCAAAGATAGAGACGCCGGGATGGAGTCCGACGGCATGACCAACAATGCGAGGACCTACCGTATGCGCCTCGAATGCATGAACCACCAGGAAATAAGCAAGTACAATGATCGCAAGTATCCACGGCTGTGTCCATGTGGGATTGCTGACCAACGCCAGCAAAATACACGCCGTCGCTGAGATGAAGGTCCCCACAATCGGAATGAATGCCAGCACAAAAGCCAGCGCTCCAAGTAAAAAGGCGTAGCGTACACCAAGTAATTCCATGCCAATGCCGACGAGGAAGCCGATTAAAACTGCGAGCGTCAGTTGGCCACGGATATAGCCTCCCACGACGCGTTGGAGGGTATCGAGGAAAAATTGGACGCGTTCTCTTTGGAGCAATGGCGCGTTCGCGCGCAGCCAGCGTACTACGCGCGATCCATCCAGGAGGAGGTAAATGCTCAGCATTGCTACCACAACCAGGTCCAGTGCGCCCTCGAAAATGCCTTTCAACACCGGCAGCGCACCGCTGGCAATACTCTCCAGGTGGCTAACAAGCAATTGGCGAGCCGCAATAATCTGATCCTGCGTAATCCCGTAGGACTGCAATAGCTGCATCAGTGGAGCCAGTTGCCCATTTCCTCTTGGCGTCAAAAAGCCTCGCAGCTCAACCGCCTGGTGGATAGCGGTCCTGGCAATAGAGTACAGCAACAAACTAAACGCGCTCAGCACGATGAGATAGACGATAAGCATTGCCAGGAAACGGGGCATTACACGCTCCAGCAGTTTTACCACAGGCACAAGTGCATATGCAAGCAGGGCTGCAATAGCAAGTAGAAGCAATGACCTGACAATGTGAGATGCCACCCATAATACCACTGCTACCACCCCGATCCATGCGAGAATAGACAGCGGTATATCACGTCTCCTCGTCCATTTGGAGCTGCCGGACGCGTCATCTCGTTGTTTATTGAATGATGTATCTAAGGCCATGCTACTTCGCCCTCCATTGATTGCTGCCACCCTATGAAGCGGGATTGTTAAGGGCTGCCGCCCTTAACCTGGGGTTTGGGGCACAGCCCCAACGTTCTCTTCTCTTGCGCGCCGCCACAGGCGGCGCGCAAGAGAAAAGAGACCTGAATAGTTACAGTATAAAAACAAAAAAGGAGAGGCAGACCGCCTCTCCTGGCTGGGGTGCAGGGATTCGAACCCCAATTGGCCGATCCAGAGTCGGCAGTCCTACCATTGAACGACACCCCAATATGTCTTACAGAACGTGTATCCATCCTGCGGGATGTATGATACTCTAACTGGTGCATTGTGTCAAGCGCCGTTCCTGGCTATTTCTCCAAAGCTCCACCCCGCCGAGAACGTACGAAGATTCTGCTCGGTAAAGCGTGGGAGGCGCTGGGCGATGGATTGCTCAAGCGTAGTGCGTGGGAGAAGCTGCGTGTAGCCACTGAGAACGCCGAGCATGATAATGTTGATGCGAGCATCATCCTCGCCCTGTCTTACCGTATCGTCCGTGAGCAACGGCAGCGATTCGGGCACAAAAAGACCGCTAACGCCGTGCTCTGCCAGCGCCTCCTCCACCTCTGAGTGTGTGGGATAGTGGATGCCTGCCACTCCTGTAGCAACGGGTAAGCGACGATAGGCGTTGACGAAGGCCAGCGCGCCCCAACGTGCCATCGGGAGTGCGCGCAGCACCTCGCTCATCTCCAGCGCCAGCAAAATGTCCGCCTCCCCCATAGGGATCGCCGCGCTTGCTGCCGGTCCAATGCGTATATGGCACATGCCTGATCCTCCGAGGCGTGCCAGGCTGACGCGCGACAGGACGCGCACCTCTTCTCCTGCCTCCTCCGCGGCCAGCGCCAGCATCTCCATCAGTGTCAGCGTTCCCTGGCCGCCAATGCCCACCAGGACAATATTCGTGGTCTTGGCCATGAGCCTGTCTCGTCTTACTTTGGCTGCGGCAACTGTGCCCGCGCCGCTTCACGCTTGAGCAAGCTAATCTTCAACGTAGCTGCGCAAAAAATTTGTTGCCGCAATACTACTACGTAAATCTTGCTGCTTTTGTTCGATCTCTGGCAACGGTTTAATGGCCTCGAATGGACAGGCATCCATACATAATCCACAGGCAACGCAGGTAGCAGTGTCGATAGAAATGCGCGGTCTTACATCATCCAGCGAGAGCAATACCGAAGGGCAGCCAACTTTACGATAGCAGGGAGTGTCCTCGCAGCCTCGCCCGGCCATACATGCGTCCTGGTCCACCTGCACCGGTCGTTCATGAATCAGAACGCCCTGTGTTGTACACGGGGCCTCGGCGATAACCACAGAAACACCGGGGAAATTCACCGCTTCTTGCAAGGCCTCGATCATCTTCGATAGGTCATAAGGGTTGAGGCGGCGCACATACTCGACGCCACAACCCCGGGCAATCATCGCGATATCTGCGCGTATACTGGGTTCGCCATCTGCTCGCCGTCCCGTGCCCGGGTCGGGCTGCATGCCGGTCATAGCGCTGCGGCTGTTATCCAGTACAATCAGCGTCAAATTGACGCCCGACTGTACTGCATTCAGTAGTCCAGCGATGCCATTATGGTAAAAAGTTCCGTCGCCCATCGCTGCCAGTACAGGCCGCTCGATCCCCGCGTACTTAAAACCCTGGGCAATCCCGATACTGGCTCCCATCGAAACCTCCGTCCAGCATGCATCCAGTGGAGCATTCATGCCAATGATCGTGCAGCCAATATCTCCAGTAGTGATCACCTCGTCATGTGTGAAGCCGAGCCGCTCAATCGCGCGGTTGAGTGCGTAATACGTCAAGCGATGTGGGCAGCCAGGACAGAACTCTAGTGAGCGTGGTGGAGGTGCGGCGTGTTTATTTTGAGTCGACTGAGCGCCTATATGTTGACGTGTGATACTCGTGAACGGAGCCGCTGTATGTGATCTCCCGGTCAGCTCTGCAATCGCCTGTTCTAC
>WNGR01047155.1_pt1 | contig 11364 bp, 11 predicted proteins | sample 5407581 | NCBI WGS metagenome assembly WNGR01 (sample SAMN13153383, study PRJNA577476) | soil metagenome | isolation source: 80 cm soil or saprolite under Garry oak tree replicate 2 | place: USA:California | collected 2016-06-15 | reverse complement strand
TGGCGACCAGACCGATGCGCGAAAGGATCGCTGCGGGAAGCTGGTGGTGAGCGGTTCCGGCAACGGCGAGCTGTCGTATGTCGATGGAGTGGCCGTCCCTGGCCAGTGCTGGCACAAGCAGCGTCCCGACGAGCGGTGGATCTTCACCGTGTCCGGCCAGGTCCATCCCCGCATGACGGTCAGGGCCGGGCAGGCCGAGGTGTGGCTTCTCGCCAACATCGGCGCCGACGTGACCTATCGCCTCCACCTGGAGACCCTCGAGGAACACCCGAGGCGTCTCGCGTTCGAGGTCCGGGCGCTCGACGGAGCCGCGTTCGCGCCCGAATGGACGGGGCGGAGGCACACCGAGATCGTGCTCATGCCCGGCGCCCGCGTCGAGGTGCTCCTGCAGCGCTGCAGAAAGGGGACCGGCGCGTCGAGCACGGACGCCCCCCGCGACTGCGTCGACCCGTCGGACAAGGTTGAGGCGCGGCTGCGCACGGCAGGCGTCGCGACGGGCATCGATGCTGACAGCGGCGATCAGTGGCCTCCCATCGACCTGGCTTCCGTCGTGTTCGGGGCGGCGCCGGGACGTTCGAGCGCGACGAACCGATCGGTTCCGGCGCCGCCGCCTCGGGCGCCGAGCTCCGGACCGGTCAGCCCCGAGACGCCACCATCCTCTCCAGCGCCCGCCGGCCGGGTCGCAACGCCGCTGTCGTCTGCGGGGTCAGCCGCCTGCGATGACCGTCGATACCAGGCGGGTCCCGTCGACTTCAGGGTCGATTCCAACCTGGTGCGCCTGATCCGATTCAACAATCGGGATTTCGGCGAGCACGGTGGCGAGCTGTTTGGCATCCACGTCGAGAACTTCCGGATGCTGGACCAGACGGGAACATCCATTGCGGTTGCCGATCTCCTGGCCGAGGGTCGCGTCGAACGGCCGGCGCCGCGCCCGTCCGCGATCGCGTCGATCTCGCTCGAAGACCCGTGCTGGAGGGCGGCCACTGGCGAGCAGGGAAATCCCGTGGAGTTCGCAAGGTTCTATCCTGCGTTCAGGATGGACGGCGATCCGAACGTAACGGCTGCCTATGGCGCCCGGGAGTATTGGCTGCTCGTCAACGACAGCGACGAGTGCCACAACTTCCACATCCACCAGACGAAGTTCGTCGTCCTCGACACGGATTTCTCCGCGGAGGGCGCGCGGACGTCGGCCGCCCAGTGTCTCGGCGATCGCGGGCTGGCCCCGTCGATCAACCGGAACGTGCTGCACGACAGTTACCCGCTCCCGCCTGGCGCGCGCGTGTTCGTGATGATCAGGTTCGACGGGCAGAAGCTCGGCCGGTTCGTGTTCCATTGCCACATCCTCGAGCACGAGGACAAAGGCATGATGGCGACGATCGGAGTCGTGGACGGCCCGCCCCGCTGATCACGGCCCTATACCAAGGTGTAATTGATCTTCCGCCTCGAAGGCCGATGATCGGACCAGAGCGAAAGGTCTCTGAGCTCGCATCGCATGGGCGCGACGGACTGTCTGATCCTCGACGTGCGCATGCCGGGGATGAACGGTCTCGAGCTGCAGCGCCGTCTGGCTGCCAGCCATCCGGAGATGCCGATCATCTTCATCACCTCACATGCGGACGAGGAGCTGCGGTCGCGCGCCCTGAACGACGGCGCGGTGGATTACCTGCTCAAACCCTTCAGCGAGGAGCCGTTGCTGAATGCGGTCCATACAGCTTTGTGTCCGGAATGATGCCGAGTCAGGACGATCGGTGGAAGGTGCCCCATGAGCGTGACATCTGCTCCTGTCTACGTCGTGGATGACGATGTATCGGTGTGCGAGTCCCTGGGAAGTCTGATCCGGTCGGCGGGCCTGCGCGTGGAGGCTTTTGCTTCCGCGCAGGAGTTCCTGGCCAGCCCTCTCTGCCAACGTGCGTGAGACACCGCCTCCCGGAAGTTTAGTGTAGAGGGCGACGAAGGCAGGGTAGATGGAAACGATGGCGCAGGTACCGCAGGAAGAGCACGCTGTCGAGGTGACGGAGAAGGCGAAGCGGCGACAGTATTCGGCCGCGTACAAGCTGAAGATCCTGCACGAGGCGGACGCCTATGAATTCCGAGCTCGGCGGGCTGACGGTGAATATCGTTGGATCCTGAGTCGAGCCGTGCCGCTGCGCGACGAGCTGGGACACATCATCAGATGGTACGGAGCGAGCATCGACATCGACGACAGGAAGCAGGCGGAACAAGAACTGCGCAAAAGCGAAGAGCAGTGGAGGGACGTCTTCGAAAACAACCCGACCATGTACTTCATGGTGGATGCTGCCGGGACGGTACTCTCAGTGAACCCCTTTGGCGCCGAGCAGCTTGGCTACCAAGTCGCTGAGTTGGTCGATCAGCCGGTGCTCAGCGTCTTTCATGAGTCCGATCGCGAGGCGGTCCAGAGAAACATGGCCTCCTGCTTGGAGCAACTCGGCCGGGCCAGGAGCTGGGAGGCTCGCAAGGTGCGTAAAGACGGCAAGGTACGCTGGGTTCGCGAAACCGCCAAAGCGGTGCCGCGGGTGAACGGCCCGATCGTCTTGGTCGCCTGCGAGGACATTACCGAGCAGAAGCGCGCCGAAGAAGCGCTGCGCCAGGCGCAAGCGGATCTCGCACACGTCAGCAGGGTGACCACCATGGGAAAGCTGACCGCCTCCCTGGCGAACGAAGTGAATCAACCGATCGCCGCCGCCGTCACCAATGCCAATGCCTGCTTGCGCTGGCTGGCTGGCGACATCCCGAATCTCGAAGAGGCGCGCGCTGCTGCCATGAGAATCGTCAAAGACGGAAAGCGTGCGGCTGGAGTCATCAGCCGGATCCGTCTGCTCTTCAAGAAGGGTACTCCGGAACGTGAGCAGGTCGATGTAAACGAGGTCATCCGAGAGATGATCGTCCTCCTGCGCAGCGAGACGACGCGGTACTCCATCTCGGTCCGGATGGAGCTGGCGCCAGGTCTTCCGCGATCGCGTGAAATTGCAGCAGATCATGATGAACCTCAGCATGAACGGCATCGATGCGATGAAGGATGTGGATGGGGCGCGCGACCTCGCCATCAAATCGGAGCGGGCGGAAAACGAGCAATTGATCGTGTCCGTCAGCGATACCGGGGTGGGGCTCCCCCCGCGGCAGGCGGACCAGATCTTCAATGCATTCTTTACGACGAAGCCTCATGGGACCGGCATGGGACTTTCCATCAGCCGCTCCATCGTCGAATCGCACGGCGGCCGCTTGTGGGCCGCCGACGACTCCCGGCGGGGCGCATGTTGTTGCTTCACCCTACCCATGAGAGCCGAGGCACATGAAGACGCTCACAGGCCCTCCGACGGTCTTCGTCATTGATGACCCCCTCGGTTTACGCTTACTCGGGGGAGCGGTTGAGCGCTTTCCGTCCCCGGTCCGTGCAGTGATCGCCGCCGCGCTCTGATACGCTGGCAGAAGTAGACCTTGTCGCCCTTCGGCGGGGGCAAACACGATGAGAGCGCCAACGGGCGGAACATCGGCGGCGAGCGGCATGGGCCGCCTGGTTGCCGGACTGCTCCGGCCGTACCGCGGTTCCGTCGCGGCGATCCTCTTCGCGACTGCGATCGAGACGGCGATGAGCCTCGCCGCACCCTGGCCGCTCAAGATCGTTCTCGACAACGTGATCGGCGCGCGCGAGCCGCCCGGCTGGCTGCGCCAGGTCGCGAGCTGGATGCCGGGCGAAAGCGTCATCCGCTTCGCGGCGGTGGCTGCGATCGCGGCCGTCGTCATCGCGGCGGTGGGCGCGCTCGCCTCGTATGTCGACAGCTACTACACCGAGAGTGTCGGGCAGTGGGTGGCCAACGATCTCCGCGTGCGCGTCTACGACCACCTCGAGCATTTCTCGCTCGCCTACTACGACACTCACCAGACCGGGACGCTGCTCAGCACCATTACGGACGACATCGCCACCATCCAGGGGTTCGCCTCGTCCACCACGCTCAGCATCCTCGTCGACCTGCTGGCGATCGTCGGGATGCTGGGCTTGATGTTCTGGCTCAACTGGGATTTCGCGCTGGTCGCCGTTGGCGTGGCTCCGTTCCTGCTTTTTTTCGTGGCGCGGTTCAGGAAGGCCGTGAAGAAGGCGGCGCGCGAGGTCCGCCGCCGGGAGAGCGAGGTGCTGAGCGTGGTGCAGCAGGGCCTCGAGTCCGTGCGGGTGGTGAACGTGTTCGGGCGGCAGGACTTCGAGGAGAAGCACCTGCTCGAGGCGAGCCGGGCGGCGGTCCAGGCCGCGCTGAAGGCGAGGCGTGTGAAGTCGCTCCTTTCACCGATCGTCACCGTGATCGTGTCGCTGTGCACGGCATTCGTCCTCTGGCGAGGAGCGTCGCTCGTCCTCGCCTCCGCGATGACCGCCGGGTCACTCACGGTCTTCCTCGCCTACCTGGGCAAGTTCTTCAAGCCGGTGCAGGACCTCGCGAAGATGAGCGGAACAATCGCCCAGGCAGCCGTCGGCGTGGAGCGCGTCCGCGCAATCCTCGACATGGACATGAGCATTCCCGAGCGTCCGGACGCACGCGACCCGGGAAAGCTCGAGGGCGCAGTCGAGTTCGATCACGTCGCCTTCGCCTACGATCCTGCGGTCCCTGTACTGAAGGACGTGAGCTTCTCCATCGCCGCCGGCGAGTTCGTGGGCATCGTTGGGACGACAGGGGCCGGGAAGTCGACGGTGCTCAGCCTGATCCCCCGATTGTACGATCCCACGGCTGGCAGCATTCTCATCGACGGCGTCGACGCGCGCGAGTACCAGCTCCAGGGGTTACGCGCCCAGATCGGGTTCGTGCTCCAGGACACGGTCCTCTTCCGCGGAACCGTGCGCGAGAACATCGCCTACGGCCGGCCAGCCGCCACGGACGCCGAAATCGTGGAGGCAGCGAAGCTCGCCAACGCCCACGAGTTCATCGCGCGAATGCCGAACGGATATGACACCCAGTTGGGCGAAAGAGGCTTGACCGGCGGGCAGCGGCAGCGCATCGGGATCGCCCGCGCCGTCATCCGCAACGCGCCCATCCTCATCCTCGACGAACCGACCGCCGCGCTGGACTCCCAGTCGGAACAGCTCGTCATCGAGGCGCTCGAACGGCTCATGAAGGGCCGTACCGTCGTCACGGTGGCTCACCGCCTGAGCACCATTCGCGACGTCGACAAGATCGTCGTCTTCAAGGACGGCTTGGTCGCGGAGCAAGGCACGCACGACCAGCTGCTCGCGCTCCGTGGCGTCTATGCCGAGCTGCACCGCATCCAGATCGCTTCCGGTGCCGCCCCGCCGGCGGCGAAGACCTCCACCGCATAGCAGGAGCTTCAATGTCATCCCGATCCCTGGTCGTGCTTCCTGACGACTCGGCCAAGCCCATTCTGGAGGCGATCGGAACGGCTTCGAAGTCGCTCCGGGTGAAGATGTTCGTCTTCTCCGACCCCGCGCTGCTCAGGGCCGTGGTCGCCGCCCGGCGGCGCGGCGTGAAGGTCCGCGTGATGCTGAACTCCGCCCGTCGCAGCGGCGAGGCGGACAACGACGACACTCGCAAGAAGCTCGCCCGCGCCGGGATAGAGGTCGCCGACGGAAACCCCGAATTCGACCTCACGCACGAGAAGTCGATGGTGGTGGACGATGCAACCGCGTTCGTGAAGTCGCTCAACTGGGCGACGAGGAACCTGACCGGGACTCGCGACTACGCGGTCGTCACCTCGTACGGGCGGGAGGTCCGTGAGATCGTCGATTGCTTCGAGGCCGATTGGCACCGGCAGCGCTTCGGTGCAGGCGCGGACGCCCAACTGATCTGGTGCCCTGGGGGACGGGACCGGATCTCGCGCTTCATCGACGAGGCGAGGCGTACGCTGTTCATCCAGAACGAGCGATACCAGGACCCCATCATCATCGAGCGCATGGTCCGCGCTGCCCGCCGTGGGGTGAAGCTCCACGTCATGACGCGGCCACCGCACACGCTGAAGAAGGAGAAGCTGCTCGAGGGTGTTGGCGGCCTGCGCATCCTGGACGACGTCGGGATCAAGATCCGCAAGCTCAAGCACCTCAAGCTTCACGGCAAGATGCTGCTCGCTGACGGGGTCGCCTCGATCGTGGGCTCGATCAACCTCGCTCCAGGGAGTCTCGACGGACGTCGCGAGCTGGCGATCGAGGTGCGAGACGACGAGGTCGTGGAGCGGCTGCAGAAGATCGCTCACCACGACTGGAAGCACTCGCGTCCCGTCGATCTTTCCGATGAGGGGCTGCTGGCGGACCTCGAGGATCGCGCCGAAGAAGCGGAGAAGCTCGCCATCGGCGCCCGGCGGGAAAGAGAAGAATGACGGATCTCCCCCGCATGGCGCAGCGAAATACCGACGAGGGGCCATTTCCCGCGCACGGCCGGCGCAGCCTTGGCGCGCGCCGCAACTACACTGGAGGGATGGAGATCGTCCCCGAGATCGCCGCGCGCTGAAGAGCGCTCGGCATCTGCGTGATGGCCGTCGTTCTCTTGCTGCAACTCGCCACCGAGTACCTGGGAACCGGCGACCGCGGACGCGTTTTTCTCAAGCTTGTCGTCTCGATGGTTGGCCTGCCGATCCTCGTCTGGGGATCGCCAGCCGGCATTCGCTGGGCGGCCGGGCGGCGGTCCGGACCTCTCCTCCTGCTCCTCGGTTGAATGCTGTCTGCAGGAGCGCTCTATGCCGCGCTCCTGGCCGCGGTGCACCTCGCGAGCTTCTCCTTCCCGGCGTTGCGGCCACGGAGGGGAGAATGGGGGACCTCCGCTGCTTTGCGCGTCGGATTCGCGATGGGCTTGACCAACTTCGGCCTCTGGGTGCTCGCCTTTCTGTTCCCCTTCGCCTTGGAGGACGCGCGCTTCCGCGCGATGGAGGCGCAGCAGCTCCGGACGGAGGCCGAGCTGGCCCGGCTCCGCTCGCATCTCGAGCCCCACTTCTTGCTCGACACGCTCAACGCCGTTGCCGGACTGGTGACCGAGGACCCGCGCGCCGCGCGCCGCCTGCTCGCCTCGCTGGGCGACCTCTTGCGCGATTCGCTCCGCGACGATCGCGAGATGCAGACGCTGGGCGAGCAGATCGACTGGCTGCGGCACTACGCGCACATTCTCGAGGAGCGGCATGCAGGGCATCTCGCTTTCCGCTGGCGGGTGGACCCGGAAGCGCGCGCGGCGCTTCTGCCACGGTTCTTGTTGCAACCCCTGGTCGAGAACGCGGTGAAGCACGGCGCCCTGGGACGCAAGAATGGCGGCACGATCGAAGTGCGAGCCACGGTGTCGGACGCGAGAAAGCTCGTCTGCACCGTCCAGGACGATGGCCCGGGAATGCCGGACGGCGAGACGCCCGGGCGCGTTCGGTCTCCTCTTGCTGCGGCGGCGGCTCGCGTTGCAATACGCGGAGCGGGCGAGCTTCCGGCTCGAATCTTCGGCATCGGGAACGCGATCGATCGTGGAGATCCCCATCGAGGAGAACCGGTCATGGACCGGGCGCTTCAGCGCTGGGGACAACTTGGTCCCGCTCGAGCGCGTGCGCGTGAAGGGCCACGACGTTCACTTCGAGCTGGCGGGAGCAGGCGTCTTCGACGGCTCCGTCGCCGGCGACTCGATGGCTGGTTCAGTGTCGGGCGCGCTGGGTGGCTCGTTCTTCCTCCACCGCCAGGATACTCCCCCTTGGAACATCGAGTTCATGATGGGTCCCTGACCAACGAGGATCATTGGCGGGCGCTACTGGATTTCGAACCAGTGGCCTTCGGCCTCGGAGTGCGAGCCCGCCGCGCTCCCGCACCGTCCGTCGGAGTCACGGTGTGTGGCAGATCGTGGAGTTATGAGCAGCGGCGAGGCGCCGGACGTCCCGGAGCGCCCGCCGATCGCGAGAATTCTGCTGCCCCGGTGCTGCCAAACTCGGCACTCACTCCGGGCCTGCGCGCCGTGGCCGAAAGCGCGCCCGCCCTGATCAGCCCGCAGGAAGCCGCGCGCCGCCTCTGCGTCTGCCGCGCGACCATCTACAACCTCTGCAAGCGTGGCGTTCTCCCTCATGTGCGCATCGGCTTATCGGTGCGCCTGGCGCTGCCCGATGTCCTCGCGGCCATAAACCGCCTGGCCGGTCCGCCCCCACGGCTGTGATACACGGCTTACTATGAAGCAGCCCCCTGTGCAGCGGGCCTTTACACGACTCGGTTACGTACTCGGCGGTGCGCTCGGCCTCAGCGCCATCCTGAATGCGATCATCAATGCACAGCAGCTAATCCGAGATGTTTCCTCAGCCTTGGTGCTTAGCGCGGTCGGGCTGGTGATTTGGGCGTTGCTGGAAATCGCCACTCGGTGGGGGGCGATTCGGTGGAGGACGCCTGAAACCACAACCGTGATTCGCGGGCTCGGGTGGAGAGTCCGCTTTGCAATCGTTGGCGGGCTTGGGTTGATTTGGATTGCCCAGGCTCTTCGGATCAAGCCCGCCACAGAAATCAAGGTGCTGCCGCCTGAGGTCCCGAAGATCGCAGCACCGCCTGTGACTGGCTGCGCGGCCACCTGCTCCGGTTGGTGCGACGGGGAGAAATGCGTGGTGCCCGAAACGCTTGCCGACGCGCAACTTGGCGCGCAGGGACTCGCTCTCAACGATGGTCAACTCTTTTGGGCGACGAAAGGCATCCCAGATTGGCCGATCATTCAGGCGATCAGCGTGGCAGGTGGAGCAGCGAGAACCTGGCCCTCGGACCAGGATGGCCGTCGATCGTCGCTGCTGTGGGAGTTGCGATGAGAGCGCAACATTGGCGTCCCGACCACCGCTGTTCTATGATCGGATCATGACGCGTGAGGAAGTTCCGCGACAACTGTCGCGGCACAGAGCGGAACTCGAGGGCTTGGGCGTGCGCTCGCTCGATCTGTTCGGCTCCTCATCGGCGAGGCCGCGCGCCACGTTCCCGACGAGGTGGTCGCGGCCCATCCCGATCTGCCGTGGGCAGAAATGCGCGCCATGCGAAATGTCGTGGTGCACGAGTACTTCGGCGTAACGCCCGAGACCCTCTGGAACGGCGCGCGAGGATCTTCCGGCGCTTGTTGATCGTTTGCGCCGCTTGCTTGCCGACCCATCGACCGAACCCCTCACTTGACTGGCTGCGCTTCCTCGAAGTTGAGTACGTCCTCAAAGGTGACCTAGAAGCGTCCTCGATTTTCAGGGTGTGAGCTCATGAGAAAACGACCTCGGAAGCTCTCGAACGTGGCTTGATCGGGCCGCGTTCGTTTCTTGGCCAGACGTCGTAAGTTCCGAAGCGAAGCTGTCGGCGCGACTGCGCGAGCTCTGCTGACGAGTGATTCGACGCGTTCTTGGCGCCCGGCTCCTCTGCAGTTCTCCCGAATGTGCTTCGCGAAGACTCGCTCGCAAGAGTGGCACGCGCACCGACGAGAAGGAGCACGACGTCGCTATCTTGAAGATGCTTCTTGCAGGCCTCGAGGGAGGTACGCGACTCCGCGGTCCATGCTTCCATCGCAATAGGAAGCACGCGGGCGCGCAGGCAGGCCCGCTGCGCGGCGTCGCGAAGGTGTTCGATCCCTTCCTTGACCGAGCTGATGAAGGCCCATGGCGTCGGTCGGGGTTTCATGACTGTCGGAGTGGTCGCCTCGAACATTCGCTCAAGCGGAGGGAACGGCCCGACCGGTTTCGAACGTTCCCGTTCGGCTGCCTCGACGAGATCGACACCGTACGGCGTGATCGCAGCCGCACCTCCCAGGCCTGCGTAGGTCACCAAGTTCCGAGCCTGCAGGTACTGGAAGACAGCCTTCGTCTTTGGCGCACCGAATCCGAGCTTCTGTCCCGCCGCCCACATGTCAACGGGTCTCTTGTCGGACCCTCCAGAGGCCTCGTAGAAGGCACGGAGCATTGCCCAGCGCTCACGGTCCAATTCATCAATCTGGCCCACGTTACGCTCCGTCTCGGAAGGAGAGGACAAGCTCTGCGGCGTGCAGTCCCATCGTGGCCGCGATGCTGACCACCAAGAAGGCGAGCGTGCCGGTTGCACCGTCGTGCCTGAAAATACGGCGGACCCGAGCACCCCGGCCAAAACCGCCGAACCTGTTGTGAAAAACCTCAACGCCATCTTGACACCACGGTGGCGTGGTTGGCTTCGCTGCTGAAGAACCGCAAACTTCGCTTGCTCGACATCTTCACGCGCGATCGAGAGCGGCGCGTTTCCAACGATTCGCGCGGCGGCCAGGCGCCGTGCCTCACCAACGATAGCGATCTGATATTCGGCACCTGCCTTCTCGACGAGTTCGGCGACCTCCGGCGAGAAGCCTAGCGCCTCATCGGCAACGTGTCCCATGGGGTGCACAGGGTACCAAGCCACCCAAGATCGTCTAGCCCGGCTGCGGCAGCAGGGAGAACCCACCCGATCTACCGGCTCGGACGCAGGCCGCGCCACTCTAAGTTAGACCTAATTCGGCGGATCGTAGAACGGTGCCAGGCAGGGCAAGTGCTGCCCTGGCCCCCGCACTGGATCACGCCCCACTGCTTCAGATCGCCGTTGGCGAAGTCGGCGCTCCAACGGACGTCGGCGCGCGCGGCGCTGACGGCGAGGGCGAGCAACAGGGACACAAGGATCGGAAGTGGGATCCGCACTCGACGCTCCGATGCAGGGGGTGACACCCGAATCAACGGAGATCTGGGAGGGATCAACGTCGCGCAAGGCAGGGTCGCTGCAGCCCCGTCAGTCTTTTCGCTGCTGGAAACAGGCCCGATGTTTCTGGTTCGCGCGGCTCGGACCATGACACAAGGACCATGACACAAGCACACTTGAAACGCGTGCTCCAGGCAGCCATTGGTCGGTCCGCCGCCGCTCGTAGGTGGAGAGGCTGCCGGGCCTCGTCGATCGTTTTTCGAGAGGGGGAAACGATGCGTCGTTCAGTCAAAGTGGCATTGGTCGGGCTGCTGCCGCTCGCCTTGGCGGGAGCAGCGGAAGCTCGCATTACAAAGATCCAGATCAACTCCCGCGCCGTCGCGTACGGTGGCGCCTCGTTCGGAAGCGTGGGCCAGTACGAGACGCTGCGCGGCATCGTCTTCGGTGAGGTGGATCCGAACGATCCGCTGAACGAGGTCATCACCGACATCAAGCTCGCGCCGCGCAACGCGCACGGCATGGTCGAGTACAACGTGGATTTCTGGCTGAGCAAGCCGGTGGACATGTCGAAGGCGAACGGCACCCTGCTCCACGACGTGCCGAACCGCGGGAACGTCAGGAGCCTGGAGCTGAATGTCGGGGGCGCAGGTGACGCTACCGCCGGCGACGGGTTCGTGCTGCGGCAGGGATTCGTCCTTTCCGACAACGGCTGGGAGGGCGACGTAGCCACCGGGCTGCAAGTCCGGATTCCCGTG
>WNGR01008476.1_pt1 | contig 11365 bp, 7 predicted proteins | sample 5407581 | NCBI WGS metagenome assembly WNGR01 (sample SAMN13153383, study PRJNA577476) | soil metagenome | isolation source: 80 cm soil or saprolite under Garry oak tree replicate 2 | place: USA:California | collected 2016-06-15 | reverse complement strand
GAAGTGGTACACCATCGTGGTCGCCTCCCGTCAAGCCCGGCGCCTGATGCCGCGATCGCTCCGCCCAGCGTCCTCTGCAACCGTTATGACCGGCGCCGGGATTCCTTGATCCGGGCATGCGCCTCCCCAACAGCTCCCTCGAGCGGCGGTCTGGGTCGCCCCGCCTGGTCAGGCGGCGCGGGATGGCGGGCCGGTCAGGCCGCCTGGACGGGCGGGCTGTGGCTGTGCAAGGTGCGGGTGCGGTCGGGGCTGGTGGCGGTGACGGTCCCGTCGGGGTGCAGGAGGCAGCAGCGCGGCTGCGACCGCGTGGGCCGGCGGTGGCTGATGTGGGGCGCCCATTGTTCAGGCGGCTAGGTCCTGCTCCTGCTCCAGCTCCTGCTCCTGCTGGCTGGCCTGTTGTTCGTCGATGCGGGCGTTGGCGAAGCAGGCCCAGATGGCCAGATCGAGGTCGAGCTTGTCGCCTAGCCCGGCTGGGATGATCGTGTCGGTAGTGATCTCTGCATCGTGGCAGCCGGCCAGGTCGCCGTCGCTGCCGGGCAGCGCGGGGCCGCTGGGCATGGGCTGGCCGTCGGGGCGGGTGAAGGCGAACCCGCCGCTAGTGGCGGGGGTGATCACCCAGCCGAGGGCGTGCACGATGACGTGGTGGGCTTCGCAGAGCAGGATCAGGTCGCGCAGCCGGGTGGCGCCGCCCCTGGCCCAGGGGATGATGTGGTGGATGTCGGTGCGCCGGGAGTGGCAGCCGGGGAACTGGCAGCGGCTCTTGTCGCGCTCGCGGACGGCGCGACGCAGCGCGGCGGTGGCCCGGCGGTGCCGTCGCCCGGCGTCGAGCAAGGTGCCGTCGTGGTCATGCAGCATCCAGGACAGTGTCGCGTGGCAGGCCATGGCCTGCGCCGCGGCCGGGGCGAGGGCCGGGCCGTCGTCGAGGTGGCAGCGCTGCGGGTGCGCCGGGTGCCCGGCTGGCCGGTTCCCGGAGCTGGCGGCCGTGCCCGCTGCCGGGTCGCCCGGCGTTTCCGCGGAGACGCCGGCCGGGGCGGCCGCCGGCTGACCCAGCGGGCGGGCAGGGGTCTGGGCTGCGGCAGGCGCGGGCGCGCCTGTGCTGGCGGGACCGCCGTTCCGCGCGGCCGGGGGCTCATCTTCGCGCGTTTGTGCGGGAGTGCCGGGCCGGGCCGTCGGGCCTGTGCCGGCCGGGTCGCCAGCGCCTGGCCCGCTGGTGAGGGCTTCGGGGCCGACGTGGACGATCACCTGGTAGATGTCCGGGTTGCCCGCGGTGGTGACCTTCCCGGACAGGTAGGCCCCGGCCACCTCAACCAGCGCATCGGCCAGGCTCGCCCGGCAGGGCCCGGTGCCCTGCCCGGCCCGGGCGGCGTCGTGCGGGTCACCCCCAGCGCCGTCACCGGCGTGCGTTCGGTCGCGAGCGCCCCCGGCGGCGGGCCCGGTGTCCTCGGCGCGGTCGCCGTGCGGGCGGTGCGGGTGCTCGCAGTCGCCCGCGGCGGCGCGCAGCGCCTGCAGCACCACCGCCCCGTCGGTCGCGGGCAGCCGGGCGCTGATCGCGACCGAGCCGTCCTGGTCCACATGGACGCTCACCCGCCGCGCCGCCCGGTTCGCTAGCTCGCCGGCGTCGGACGCCTTGCGGTGCGCGGCGACGAACCGCTCGCACTGCGCGGCGGTCATCGGGCCCGCGATCTCGGCCAGGTCCGTCTCGGTCTGCGGGGTGGCGACCCTGGTCAGCGCCCGCACCTTCGCATACGACATCCGGCCGGCCGAGAACTGCGACGAGATAACCGGCAGACCGCCCAGCGCGCGGGCGACCCGCACCTGCTCGCGGGCGGTGCCGGGGCCGACCTGGCACTTCCACGCCAGCCACGCCGCGCACGAGGGCAGATCCCAGCACGCCCAGCCGCGGCGGGCGTCAAACTCGGCGACCAGCTGCAGGAAACGGCAGGTCCCCGCGGCCAGATGCGCGGCCAGCTCGCAGATCCGCTCCTCCAGCCGCTCCAGCGGCACCAGCGGCACGTCCGGGTCCTGCGGCCCGTCCTGCTCGGCTCCGCCCGGGCTGCCCACGGCCGGACCAGGACCCGGCGGGCTGCCAGCCGGCCGATCATCGATAACGCTTAACGCACATGTTTCGATCATATGTTTGATAGTAGCGGGCAGGTCCGACATTTTGGGTGACCGGCCAGCAGCCTGTGCTGACTAGGGAGGCACCTCCACCAGAGTGCGCACCCTGAATCAGGCACGATCAACCACCCCTATATTCGACATCTCGCACAGCGGTCCCACTCACGCTGCCTGCCCAAGTGGCCTATAGGCATGGGAGCAGGTCCCGGCGGCGATCGGCCGCCGGCGCGCTGGTGCGCCAATTGCATCGCGATCTGCGTCACATTGGCCGGCGCGCTACATCGGCCGCGTACGGGCAGTCTTGTCCTGAGCCACGGACGGGCAAGGCTATCAGCCTGAAAGCGTGTACAGCCGTTGCACTGTGACCTGCTTGTAAGGCGCCATATCGGCTGAGAAGATTGATTCGCGACGAGAAGGCCGGAGGGATGCCTGCTGTATCTGGCCAGGGAGGTCGCCGCTACGATGCGGCGTTCGCCTCCTGCCGGAGTGCTTGGGTTACCGTCGTGCTCCTTGCCGCCGCCCTGGCCGCGGCCATCACCGTCGCCATCCACTACCGCGCTGAGGCGCTATACAGCAGCACGACGGCGCTGCCCTCCATCGGGAGGCTGGTAGGCAAGGTCACCGTTTTCACAGCGCACGCTTCCCCGGGGCAGGTCCAGATCGTCCTGTCCGCGCACATCAGCGGCGGCCAGCCGTACACCAAGTACGAGCTGTCCGGAAATGACTGCGCGAGCAACGCCGCCGACCACTTCTGGGCCGAGGGAGTCACCAACGCGAACGGATCGGCTACTCTCAGCGGTCCCGCCTGGACGGTCTCAACGAGCGATGAATACTTCCTCGTGCTTAGTTCTCCGCGCCTGAACCAAAACCGCCCCGGGCCCGAGGTGCATGGCTTCTTCGGCAAAGCCCCTGGACTCTCCCCCATCCCAGGCGGGTTTGCGCCGTGCTCATATTGAAGGACTTCTAACGCCTGCTCTCCGCCGATGTAATGGTGCTTTGCAGTACGTGGCCGCTGTCCGCCGGGCCTGCCTGTTGGTGGCGGTTTACAGATGCGGACCTTGGCCTGTGCGCGGCAGGTTCTCAGGCTCCTCAATCCACTAGCAATGATGGCGTGCAGTACGCTGGTCGGTAAACTTTTTGGCAGTCATTATTACTCGACGCGCCGATGCCTCTACGTGGGTACTGGATCAGACATAGGCCTGATACGGACTACCACTGGCCAAGCTCGCCCCTGCTACGCTCACCAGGACTGCCCGTGTGAGACGACATCCAAGCCGGAGGGATACCCACATGGCCGACGAGACTGACACGCGGACGCAGCAAGAATCGCAGAAGGCCCGTCGCGGGCGGCGACGAAGACTCATAGGTAAGCGCGACCGTAAACGCAACTGGATATTCGAAGCGTTCTTTTCCATCCTCGACGTGATCACAAGTGGTTGGCCATAGGCAGCGCCTGGATACAGCCCGCTGTGCGCCGGGAAACCCGGGAAGATTCCCCGCCACGAGGGAATTGGCGACCTGCTGACCGCAGGTCGCCAATTGCATCGTGATCTACATCATATCCGGACGGGCCGACCACCCGCGCAAGGACTGAGCCGACGGCAGAGCCGAGCAGTCTACCGGCCCAGAGGCGATCTCCGCCTTACCATGCAATCGGCGGCATCATGCCGGTGGACAAGCCAAAAGGACCCCGGCAGGGCTGTGGGAACGGGTGCTCTAGGAGAGCACCGCCAGCCCTGCCAGGGGGCCGCTTCGGGGTCGGCCGCTAGCACAAAGCGTTCTGGTAACGGATACCGTGCAGCACGCATACCGGAATCACTCGCTGGTCACTCTGCGCCGCGCCCGCACTGCGGTCAGCCATGACCGACTCCCGAGTGCGACGCGCCGGGGCACCCGATGGCCGCTGGCGCCGGCCAGGAAGCCGAGGTCCGCTGCTCCGCAGCGACACGCCGCCATCACGGACGGCCACCATGGAGCCACCCGGCGAACCGAGACGTATCTGATACATGCGAAAGCATCGTGCCTGCCCCGTTTTAGGCGTAGCCTTTGCCCGGCCGCGCTGGGAGGACTGATGCGCGATAGCCACCGCTAGCGCAGCTCCCCGCCGCTCCCCGCCAGTCGGCCAGCCGGTTTCCTAGGCGAAAGGCCACAGTCGTGAGGAAACACTACAGGGTTGGCGCCGTTGTCGGCACCGCGCTGGCTGCCGTGATGACGGCAGCTGCGTTCAGCTCCATCCCAGCGTCCGGGACCGCCACCACCCAGTCCGCGGCGCCTCTGTCATCGATTCGGCCAGGCACCCCGCTGCAGGTCGCAGGAGGCCAGCCTGGCGCGCCCGGGTTCGTCACCAACACACAGGTATCCATCGCGTCAACCAACTGGGCCGGCTACGCCGCCTACAACGGCACGACCACCTTCCGCTACGTGTTCGCGCACTTCTTCGTGCCCCAGCTCGACTGCGCCGGGGTCTCCGCCACCATCCCGACCTACTCGGCCCACTGGGTCGGGCTCGACGGCTTTGCTACTGGCACGCTGGAGCAGGCCGGCGTGGTCGCCGCCTGCGTCCCGAACTCGAGCAACGTGGTGCAGCCGGTGTACGCAGCCTTCTTCGAACGGTTCCCGCTGGCTCCCGGCTACCCGGCCATAACCGTGCGCCCGGGTGACTCGATCACCGTGAAGGTGTACTGGAACAGCTCCAGGAGGCAGTTCCAGTTTGCCCTGTCTGACCTCACCGACGGGCAGAGCTTCAACTTGTACCGGTCTTGCCCGTCCGGCTCCACCTGCCGGAGGCTTTCCGCAGAGGTCATCAGCGAGGCACCCTCCAGCAGCAGCGGGATCCTGCCGCTGGCCGACTTCGAGGCGGCAGGCTTCGGCAGCGTGGGGATCACCGACACCGCTGGCAGCGGCGGCGGGCTGCAGTCGTCGCACTGGAACACCTTCCGGATCGTTCAGGAGAGCGACGGCACCAACCTCAACGCCGAAGGCAACCCGATCCCCATCGGCACCGTGCTGGACCGGCCTACCCCGTCGTACCTGAACAACTCGTTCCTCGACTACTGGATGCCAGCCAACGGCTGACGCAGGGTTCCAGAGGTGGCCGGGCCCCCGCCGGGCCCGGCCACCGCCGTGCTCCAGCCAGCCGGCACGCACGTCGCCACCCGGATCAGGCCGGGAGCTGAGTTCGGCGCCAGTCAGCCTCCGATCACGCACGGGACGTCGAACGGGTCGTAGCTCCGGCACACGGCGGCCGGGTTCTGGAAGATGCCGATCGACGGGAGCGCCGTGCCCTGGAAGTTGAACAGGGTCAGGTTGACGTTCGGCGATCCCACGCCGGCACCAGGTTCCCACCCCACGCCGGGAATCCACTCGGGCGACCAGTAGAACAGCCCGGCGCCGAGGCCGTCGGGCACCTGGGCCAGGATGGACAGCTCGTCGGTGACAAACGAGAGCTGGCCGCCCGGGCTGGCCGGGTAGCCGGGCGAGAGCTGACTGGTCTGCCAGACGAAGTCACCCGTGCTGTCACCGGCCGCGCTGTTGCCATTCGCCAGCGTCCACGCATATTGAGTCTCCGCGATGACAATCCGCTTGCGGAACTGAGTGGCCAGGGCGTTTACGTTCTGGCGCATGGCAGAGATCGTCCCGTGGAAGAACGGGTAAAACGACAACCCGATCACGTCGAAAGGCACGCTGCGCGACACCAGGTTCTGGAAGAAGGCCTGGCTCAGCTGATTGTTGCCGCCCTGGTCGTAGTGCATCATGATCAGCAACTGGTGGCCGCGCGGGTTCCCGGCCCTGGCCCCGGCCACGCCCGCCTTGAGCAGGGTGGCCAGCGCGTCGTAGCCCGTTCCGGTACTCGGGTCGACCTGGCCGATAGGCCACAAGATGCCGTTACGGATCTCGTTCCCGATGGAGACCATGTCGACCGGCGTGTCCTGCTGCGCGAACGCCGAGATCACCTGCTGGGTGTAGGACTGCACGGTCGCGGTGAGCTGGGTGAGGTCCTGGCCCTGCCAGGCGGCCTGGATGTCCTGGTGCTGCGGATCGGCCCAGAAGTCGGAGTACATGATGTCCAGGTAGATCCTCATCCCCGCGGCGTGCACCGCGCGGGCCAGGGCCAGGTCGCTGGCCAGGTTGCTGTAGCCAGGCGGCGGGTCCACCCACAGGCGCATGCGCACGAAGTTGGCGCCGTTGTCGCGCATGATGGTGACCGGGCTCGCCTGCTTGCCCCGGTCGGTGAAGGTCGCGCCAGCGGCGAGTTCCTGCGGGGTGAAGGAGAGGTCGGCGCCGAGGTCCATCCCGGCGGCGGCCGGATCAGGCCCGAGCGTGCGGAACTCCCCGACGCACACCGGGGCGCCGGTCCCGCTGTAGACGGTCAGCTGCGCGAACCGCGCCTGGGTGCCGCGCGGGAGCGGCACGTACATCGGGTTCCCCGGGTCCAGCGCGATGTTGCGGGCGCCCGGCACGGCCTGCCAGTTGCCGGCGGTACTCGCCACCTGGATCGTGGCGTCCGCCGACGGGCTGGACGCGTCCAGGGTGATGCCCAGGTCGCTGAGGGACCGGACCTGGCCCAGGTCGACCACGAGGCTGCCGGTCCAGGACGAGGGGCACCAGTTGGTGCCCGCATCGCCGTCGACCGCGGCGGACGCAGGAGTGCTCGCGCCCGACGAACTCGCGCTGGCCTGGCCGGACAGCGCCCAGTTGACGGTGGGGCCGGCCGGGCCAGCCGAACCCGCCGCGGGCGAGGAAGGCTTCGCCAGAGCAGCCATCAGCGGTACCACCAGAACGACAGGTACGGCGGTGATGGCCAGCCGGCGGACGGTCAGCCGGCGTACCAAGGAAAGGCGCGGGTTCATGCGGGTCTCCGTTCTGCGCTCATCCACCTGCCTCATGGGACGGAGCATCTGACCCGCCGCCCGCGGACGGCACGATAGGGACCAAGGTCATTGTTAACGCTCACATCCCTGGATTAGCTCGGACAATAGAGCTAGATCAGCACAGAACGCAATGGCTCAGGCCGGTTCCATATCCTGGCTGGCCCGTTACCTGGCGGGGGCCGGGGCAGCCGCGAACGGCACCAGCGGCATCAACCCGCCACTGTGGTGGCTGATTATCCTGGACGGAGCCAGGCGTGCCGGCTCACGAGAGCCCGGTCTCCGCCGGGGCTGCCCTCGGGCCCACGTGCTCCCTGCGGGCTCGCTCTGAGACGAAGAAGATGCCGAGCCCGACGCCGATCGACACCACCGTGATCGCCCCCACGGCCAGGTCCCACCCGCCCCTGGTGAAGATGGGTGCCCACGGGGCCCAGAACAGCAGCACGACAGCTGCCGCGTCAGCAAGTACGCCGACGACCCCGCAGAGGGCCAGCACGCCCCACGGAGTGCGCTGGACTGCCCTGAATTTCTCGGGGAACGAACGCCGGACGAAGAACACGTCGGCGAAGAGCAGCACCATCGACGTGCACCACACCACGGTCACCGCGGCGAGCAGCACCAGGTAAACCTTGGTGGCGTAGTTCGAGCTGGCCGACTGAATCGGGAAGTAGATGGCTGCGGTCGCGATCGATGCGATCACGGTCTGGGCGAGCACGGCATTGGCGGGAACCTTGTTCTGGTTGACCCGCCCGAACTGGTGCGGAAGGCGCCGCTCCAGGCCGGACACAAACATTAGGCGCGCGAACGAGTAATTGTATACCACCGTGTCGGAGATAAAGATGAGCACAAGAACGAACGCCACGACCGAGCCCAGCGTGTGGCTGAGCGCGATTTGCACGGTCTGGACTATGCCATAGGTGGCATTGTTTTGGGCCACCGGGACGACCACCATGTTGGCGAAGGTAGCCCACAAGTAGGCGACGATCACGACCAGGCAGCCCCAGAACAGGTAGCGCTTAATGGCATTATCGCTCTTGATCTCGACACCCATGTTCAAGGGCACCTCGATGCCCAGGAGGGCGAGAACCACGGTTGAGAAGAACGTCCACTGGCCCCATCCAGACAGGGAAGAGGCATGCAGCGCGAATGAGTTGGCCGTGTGGTGCCCCTTGGCCAACCAGACGAAGCCGGAGATCCCGATCAGGAGCAGGCAGGCTGAGTACAGCACGAACTGGACATTGACATAGTTCTGAGTCAGCCGGAAGCGCAGCGTCCCGAGAAGGCACGAGAACCACAGCACGGCTAGCACGATTAGCCCCTGCTGCCATGGCCTGGTGAACAAGCTGGAATTAATCGCCTGCGAAAGCGACACGACAAGTGATCCCGACAGGACCATGACCAGAACGCCCGGCCACCACGCGGCGAACCCGGCGAAGAAGCCCCAGAACGAGCCCAGCGCCTTGTGGGTCCACACGTACAGCGAGCCCTCCTCGGGAAACATGCGTCCCAGCTGTGCGGTGACAAAGGCTCCCGGGATGAGGAACGTCAGGAACCCAAGGACCCAGAACACGTACGACGCGGACCCGGCGAACTGCACCGTTGATGCGTTCGGAATGAACAGAACGAGGGCCACGAAGATGACCACGAGGTCGAAGGAGTTCAGCACCCTGGAGACCAAGGTGGGTGCCACTTGCTCGGAGACCATAGTCCGGTCGCCGGTCATGTCAGCCGCCATGGAGCACCTCCCATGAACACCAACTTGAACACCCGTATGGGTGTGCTGAACAGCTTGCCACCTGGCCCGACCGCGCGCCAGAGCCATTTTTGGCCGGTCAGGAGCGGGGCCGGGTCTTGTCGGGGTCGTAGAACGGGAACCTGACCACCTGGGCCGGGATCCGCTTGCGGTGCCCGTCCAGCTTGCCGACCTCGACCTCGGTGCCGATCTCGGAGTACTCGATGGCCATCCGGCACAGTGCGATGTTCTTGCGCAGGATCGGTGACCGCGTGCCGCTGGTGATCACGCCGACCTGGGAGCGGCCGAGGTGCACGCAGTCCCCGTGTCCCGCGGTCTCGTTGCCGTCCAGCTCCAGGCCCACCAGCGTGCGCTGCGGCGAGGCCTTGCGGCGCTCCAGGGCGGCGCGGCCGACGAAGTCGTCCTCCTTGGTCTTCAGCGGCACGGTGAACCCGATGCCCGCCTCGTACGGGTCGATCTGGTCGCAGAATTCGTAGCCCGCGAAGATCAGGCCGGACTCGATCCTGAGCATGTCCAGTGCGTCCAGGCCGAGCGGGGTCAGGCCGTGGGGTGTTCCGGCTTCCCACACCGCGTCCCACAGTGCCACGGCGTCGTCCGGGTGGCACCACAGCTCGTAGCCGAGCTCGCCGGTGTACCCGGTGCGGGACACGATCAGCGGCAGGCCGTGCGGCCCGCCGATCCGCCCGATCGCGAACCGGAACCAGCCCAGGTCGCCGAACGCCGGCTGCGTCGGCGGGGTCCAGATCAGGTCGCGCAGCAGGTCGCGGGACTTCGGCCCCTGCACAGCGATGTTGTGCAGGTGATCGGTGGAGTGCTTGACCCAGACCTGGTCCAGGCCCAGCCGGCCGGCCTGCTGGCGCAGCCAGATCCCGTCGTGCTCGTCGCCGCCGACGAACCGGAACCGGTCCGCGGCGAGCCGGAACACCGTGGCGTCGTCCAGCATCCCGCCGGTCTCGTTGCACACCGCGGTGTAGACGACCTGGCCCTCGGCCAGCTTCCTGATGTTGCGGGTGACCGCGGCCTGCAGCAGCGCCTCGGAGTCCGGGCCGACCACCTCGAACTTGCGCAGCGGGGATAGGTCCATCACCACGGCGCGCTCGCGGCAGGCCCAGTACTCGTCGATCGCGCCGTGGTTGTCGAAGCTGGTCGGCAGCCAGTAGCCGCGGTACTCGGTGGTCCTCCTGGTCAGCGCGGACCAGCGGGGATGGAACGCGGTCTCGCGGGTCAGCTTCGGCTCGGCATCCGGGGTGACGCGGTGCGCGATCGCCATGGAGAACCTCCGCTCGGCCGGGTAGACGCGGACATGGATGTCGGTGGGGTTCCAGGCGTTGGCGGGGTCGATGTCGTCGGGGCACGCGGATGACGCGCAGAGCAGGCCGGTCATCGCCCGCAGCAGCACGTAGTCCCCCGGCCGTGACCACGGCTCGTCGAAGAGGAGCTGGTTGGATTCACTGAAGAACGTGTTGTAGAAGAAGTTCAGCGCGGGCCAGCCGCGCCGGGCCGCGATGCCGAACCGCCCGAGCTGCCCGTTGAAGTTGTCCGTGCAGTTCACGTGGCCCGGGTAGCCCATGTCCTCGTAGTACTTGGCGTTGCAGGCCAGCGCGAAGGTGTCGTGCCTGCCCACCGTGTCGCGCACCACCTCGACCAGCGGGCGCATGTCCTGGTCGAAGAACTTGCCGGACAGCCCGGGCTGCGGGTAGGCGTTGCCCATCAGGTTGCGGGTGGTGGTCGCGTCCAGGCCCCGCTCGACGCCATCGTCGAGCCGGCGCGAGTCGAACGCGAGGAAGTCCGAGCACTGGCGGCCCTCGACGTCGATGACCTGGATGTACTGGCCGGCCTCGACCTGATAGGCCAGGGCCGTCGAGGAATCCACCCGCATGTCGGCGTCCACCGCCATCAGCCCGCCCGGGGCCGCCACCACCGCGGTGACCGGCTGGTCCGCGATGAACACAGCGGACTCCCCGGCCGGCGACCACTCGCCGAACAGGCCCACCGCCCGCGCCGCGACCGGGTCGAGGCCGCGCCCGGCCAGCGCGCCGATCACACCCGCCGCCGTGATGCCCCCTACGTCCGTCCCGGCCATCCCCGCTCCTGTGACGAGAGAGGGGAAAGTGGCCGGAGTGGCGGGGACTGGAGCGGAGGACCGGCCGTCGGCTGCAGCGGACGCCAGCGCGCGGAGCACGGACGCCTCGGTGTCCGGTGACGTGCCCAGCGGCGCGTAGTCCTCGGCGCCGTGATCACCTGGGCCGTGGGCCAGCACGGTCAGCTCGCCGCGCTGGCGCCCCTCGGCGTCGATGACCGTGAGCTCGTCCCCCGGGCCGAGCTCCACCGCGGTGACGGCGCCCGGATGCACCCGGTAGCGCTCAAGGCGCGGGTCGGCCGGGATCAGGCCGGGCAGGACGAGCCTGGGGCGCTCGGTGCTGGCCTCGGGGGGGCGACCCCCCCAGACCCGCTGCGCCGCGCTGGACGCCATCTAGGTCACCTCGCGATCGGCTCCTTGGCCTCGTCCTCGGTCGCCTGGGCCAGCAGCTTCTCGGCCAGCGCCCGCTTGCCCTTGGCGTCCAGCTTCTTGGTCTCGTTGGCGATCGCGCGGTCGTTGACCGTCTGGTTCCAGTAGTCGAGCACC
>WNGR01007758.1_pt1 | contig 11365 bp, 17 predicted proteins | sample 5407581 | NCBI WGS metagenome assembly WNGR01 (sample SAMN13153383, study PRJNA577476) | soil metagenome | isolation source: 80 cm soil or saprolite under Garry oak tree replicate 2 | place: USA:California | collected 2016-06-15 | reverse complement strand
CTGCGCAGATTATTCGACATCATGACTATATCGCCCTAGAGAAACACGCAGGAGGTACGCACGTATCCTTAGCTATCGGCCGTAGGTCAGTATAGCGCGGACTGGGCGGGACTGGAAACGTCTACGTACGTCACCGCTTTCCTCCGCGGACAAAATCTGAACCTAGGAGAAACAGGGTAAGCGACAACACGACGTATGTTCCAACAGTGCGATCTGGTGGCCTCTGGACCCCACCTCAAAAATTGCGGCGTCGTGGGCGGCGCGATTGAACCCGTCTAGCGCCTGTTGATTCTCGGTTTCGTTCTTCTCCAGGGAGCCCAGCGCGGTTTTGACGAGCTCGGTCGCCTCGATCTGCGAGGTCAGTTTCAAGGGCAAAGGACGACAGGCTAAACAAGCGCTCACATCCCATCCTTCGGACGTAAGGACGCGGATTACGACCTGGTGCAAAATCGCTTGTGAAGTACATACTTATTGATCAGATCGAAGGAGGGACGTACGTCAGCGAGCGTCCCATGCGCCGAAGCGGATTCTATGTCCGCTATTGCCCCATCGACCATCTTAGCAGGAGTGAGACGTCGACCGTGGTCAGGTGGCCAAATGGTCTTACGTCGATCCCCAGAGCGGAAAGTTTGTCCCTGCGATCAAGTCAGGTCAAAGCAGCTTGGCCGACGAGGAGAGAACGAACGTGTAAGTGCGGAGCCTACAAGGGCGCGATCAACGACCCGAGCGAACCGAGGGCAAAGGCGCACCATTGTTCCCTACTACCTGGCTTGGCCTCATCCGTGCTCAATTGAGCAAGCATGATCCGCCGCTGTGCGGTTTCCTATATCAAAAGCGGTTGGCCCAGCCTTATTTTTTTAGAACTTCCAGACTGCGGCGTCGTACCACGATATCACCGAAGTAAGGCTGCGAACTCCCCTTGATTTTCATCCCTTGGTCAGGCGTACATGGGCAAGAAGGGAAGGACTCGACGCACCCGAATGACCTGAATGCATCGCACATTCACCGCATAACTATCCGAAGGCGTAGATCTGATACCGACGGTCATAATCGAGGACGGGAGAGAAAGGACAGTTCGAGGTGGTGATGGAGGTGGTGGAAGATAGTGAAAGTCGGCGCAAACACTACCCAGTCCCAACATTACTCGGTTTATATGCAGGCATTGCGCCCGCCCTGATCCGCCCTCACCCTCGCGTTTAGTTCGCCTCCGGTCTCGTTGGAGTGATGGTGGAGTTGATTGACAGTTGCATGGGGTACAACATATGAGACACGTAGGTGGGGGTTCTTCTCCACCTTGGGGTTCATGTGCGCATTCAATGGAAGCGCGCGGTGGTACTTAGTCAGGAAGGCTACTCCAGCGGGCGTTTTATTGCCGACGGGGACCACATGCGGTGATGACCCTAGTTATCAGCGCGGGTAGCAAGGCGGGAAGACATTTATAAGGCAGGTTTTGATATCGCACGCTGAGTGCTGAGTGAATAGGTCACGGCGAGCGCCGATCTGCCCGTAAGGCTATAATAACATTTAATATCAATGAGCTGATCGTGGATAGAACGCTGCGTGTGCGAATGGAATGACATTATAACCTCAATCTATCAACGATTGAGTGCTGTTTAATATCCCTTGACACTGTTGCGCCGGACGAATAGCGAATAAGAGAAGCCGACCGAAGATACCATAGCATAGCTCGTGACACGTTCTGATAGACGCCTCCCGCACCGGTGATTTTGCGCAATAGCTCGTGCCTGTGCGCATGTAGCTGGCTGCTTCACTTAATACCGTGACGCTGATGGGTCCTGCAGCCTCAGCGCGGGAGAACTCGGGTCCCTTTAATGCAGGAAATCACGTGCACTACGTACCATCGTTAACCATAATGATGACGGAATACTGTAAGTACATGAGGGCGATCGATACTGATATAGCCGTTGCAGAAAATAGAAAAACTCTGTTCTATTCCACGCATGACGCCACATGAAGGTATGTTCCCCGTTTATTTGTGCGTTGGTGTGAATCTGTGGTGGAAGGCGCAGCATCTCAGGCACATAGAACGGCAAGTAAGGCGGTGATGATAGCGAACCAAGGGTTCGAGGACTCATATCGGAGCCTAATGCGGATACTGTACGGTTAAGTCCTTGTTCCGTCGCCAAGTCGGTGCATGACCGCGTCTTGCCCGTCAGCAGCGGCATTTTGCGAGGCAATTTCCGAACGCAACCATAGCTGCAGGTATCTATCTAAGCGCCCAATCATCCATGTTGACCTCCATGCTAGTCTCCAGCGTGTACTTGTAACACCCGAGACAGAATACATCCGAGTCGACTGTCTCGCATGAGAAGATGATGTGCGATCATCAGCGTCCGTGATCAGAAATGCTCTCAGAGATAAGGGCATGACAGTACTAACTGTGCGCGTTAAAACACCCGAGGGATTCGGCGATCACTACCGCGCCACTGGCACGCGTGATGGTTTTTTTTTTTTCCTATCTCCTCCCCATTTACTCAAGCCCAAGCTCAAGAGCCAGTGTTCTATCCGCATGAGCCAGCGTGGCCATCACACGTCCACTGGCGTACCATGAGCGATAAACATTGCCTTACGCAACTATAACCCGTAGCCCACAACCTCCTCTTGGTGTTGCAAAGGGGGGGTTGCGTTGGCAGTGGGTTCGTTGAGTGTATTATGGCCCAGATGGTGCATTCACGCTTTCGCACACGGTGCAGTTCCCATTCCCACGCTACGACCCTACATAAGATCCCTTCACGAAGGGCAGATACGCGCATGTTTCGAATGATTTCCTGTTTACCATACCGCATCTGTATGTCTTGGCCACCTCCCCGCCACCTTCGTGTGTCTCTCCCGTTTCTGATTGTTGCGATTCCAGCCCTGTTGACAGAGTATTGGGGGACTGGCGGTCCCGCGGGATGTCCACGTGTGTGATGCAGACTTGCACGACTTCAATCAATAACCTTCGTCCCCAGCTGGAACCCCGGCGCCCGCCATGCCACCGCAACTCCTGGACCTCTCCACCGAACTTGTCATCCACATCCTCTCCTACTTATCCGTGCGAGACGTCGGCGCGTGCGCTCAGGCCTCGCGGAGGCTCCACGGCATCGTCTCTGGCTCCCAGTATCTGCAGTACCTGGTGCGGACGCAGATTGCCGGCGTGCAAGATCCCTTTCTCCCTGGCCTCTCGATCCACGAGCGCGTCGCCGTCCTGGAAAGATGGGAACGCGCCTGGCACGGTCTGGATCTCCGCCAGCCTGCCCTGCAGTGCGTCGTTCCCAGAGACATTACAGTCGGCGCCATTGGGTATGAGATACACGGCGGGTACTTGATCGCGACTCGTCGGTTCCCCGTGGACGATCGCCCGATGGGATATAGCTATATTGACCTACACGACGCAGTCCAGCGCGGCTGCGCGTCATGGAATAACGTCGATCTCCCTCAATCCCTGTTCGTGTTCTCGTATTGTTTCAATGTCGAAGAGTACAACCTGGCGGTGATACTGGTTTTGTGCGGTGGTCCCTCTTACTGTATTTCCTACCTGCGTAACTAACCTTCTTTGGAATCGAACAGCAACCCGGGAGATGACCCTGAACCCCATGGATCGCTTCGATTAATGGACTTTAGAATGGGCACAAATCACCCTCTCGCCGCCATTCCAACCGTCCAACTTCAGTCCGAAGGGAAGCGAATGAATGTTTATGACACGTACGATGTACACATGGAAGCAGCGGGCGACCACGTTATTGTGATGATCACCCAGGCTAGGGCTCTCCCCGACTTTATATATGTAGTCGGGTGGAAAACAGGAAATGTGTCACTTGTAAGCGCGGGACGAGGTCCGGGCTCATACGAGTTGCCAACGCGCTGATCTTCCCTTCCCAGGTTCTGACCGCTCCAGACCTCACATATGCATCCTCATTTGCTCTCATCGACGCAGAATTGCTCGCGCTCGTCAATTTACAAACCAATACCCTAGACATCCATCGCCTCGTCGGCGGCGCGAGCGGTAAAAAACTGCGTAGAGTCCGACAGCTATGCCTACCCATTCCCCGAGCCGCCGTCCAGCCACATTCTGCATCTTTTCGTTTATCGCAGGCATGTCTCACAACGTCCTCCTCCTCGCGCTCGCGCTCTCGATATCTCCCCTTTCACCCTTCCCCAGACGCCTGTCTGGTCGGACTGACCGCGCTCCTGGCAACCCAAAATGGTACCATGACGTTCTATTGGCTCACGATGCGGCGTGATTACCTTTCTTCCGATATTTCCAGCGGGTGCGGGCCGACGTCGTGGGAAACGTGGAGCACACGGACGGCATGCTGCGTCGAAATGGAGCGTCCATTACTCGCGCCTATTCCCGCCGGAGCGCGCTGGCTCGTGTACTCACAGCCGCTCGTCATTCGCGAGTTTGGCCTATCGCGTGCGGATCGGAGGGCACACCCTGGCGAAGGCGCTCGCGGTGTCGATGTTCGCAAAGCGCTTCAAGATGTATTTGCCTCGCAGTTGCCATGCTGTGATATCATCAGTGTGGGAGAGAGTAAATATCAGTCGATCTCGGCTGATTACGAGTGGGTAGTTGGGATGAACGAAGAGGTGCGCCACTGTGCCACCGCGTGCCTATTCGTTGAGAATCTCTCATGTGCACACCGCAGAGCGACGATTTTTCCCGGAGGGTACACCGCATTGATATCCATCACATCATTTAGTTTCAGCCGTCTTTTTAATATGTGGTTCCGTCCCGGAGAATTTTTAAGTTATTTGGTCCGTCTCTTTCGACGTGAAGCTTGACGCCGGCAGAACGACATGGAGGCCTCGCGGCTGTGGTTATGCTCAGCACAAGGTTACTCCCGGCGCCACCTCCGAGTCAGAATGAACAACTTCGGCGTTTCCCGAGGATGTGTCAAGTTAAGAACCCACTGATGTGCCACCACAATTCCACAGAATCCCGCTTGCTTCTAGTCCTCGGCATTTTCCACGGAGTCGGAGCCGTCCCAAAAACGCAGACGAGACTGTGATGGCGCGTCCGCTAACTGACATCCAGGAACTGTAGTACTCTCCTCTCAGGAGAAAAGGCACTATGGTCACGTGGGGCGATGTGACAAGGAAGAAATGCCCGCATCCAAGCGCTCAGAAGTCAGAACGTAAACAGCACTCCACTCGGTGCGCCACCGCCACAGGTTCGTGAGATCATACAGTAGGATGTGCGGCAACGGGCCACGAGGGCCACACGTACGTACCACCGGGATCAAGCAGAGCGCAACGGAAGGAAGTGCAGAGCTAGCACATCTGCCCTCTGCGCTACATTTCGGCGATCTACGTATTCCAAATAGAGAGGATTATCGGTCGGATAGCAGGAAAAGCTTGGATAGGGAAGAACCGCCTCTTGAGTCGCAGCCTCAGGCCACGTGAGGCGCTTGTGCAACCCCGGTTAGCATTAAATTAAATTGCTGATGCACCCTCCGTGGAGCACTAACTGTATTGTAGGGCTGTTGGATGACGTGGAGACGTTGTTAAAGTGGAGGCATGAAGTGCTTCGTGGACTCACACGAGTGGTGGTGCCAGGCAGAAAACGTGCGACCTCGCGCAAGCCTGGCGTCTCCAACGTTCTCTTTGATCCCGCGGGTGCCTCTCCTCAGTGCGATTTTCTGTGTAATCGGCACCACCCGCTCGGCTCCGACACCGAATCTGAGCACAGTCCAGACACTGTGTCCCGCACTGCAGCCACGCTGCCACGGACCCGCTAGTCAGAGAAATGCGGCTATTCACCATCTCAGCGAGCTCCATCAAGCCAGTGCTCAGAGGGTGTTGGATGAAAGGGGGAATTTGTCCAAAGTGCCAGCGCATTCGGAGAAAGGAATGTGTTTATTAGATTCGGTCGAGGGGCCGGTATTGCCACTTTCACCCCCGAGGCCTGAGGGGTGCGTCAATCGGTTGATCATACTATACTGCCAAGGCGTAACTGAGATGCGTCTGGTTGCTATGCTGTTCGGCTCGAGCGAGGGGCGATCAATTACTTTGGACATTCGCCCGTCGCACATATATTATTTTTTTCAACGCCGCAAGCATCTCTCATCTCGATTCCCGCCAGACTGGGTATGGTTTCTACTGACTATCTTTCCCAACTGACCCGAAGAAGAACAAAGGGCAGGGTAGTTAGTATTCCTCGGCCTATCCGAAAAATTGCTTTTCGCTGGAAACCTATCAATTAAAAGTTCTCGGGTATGCGGAGACGAGGATGCTCACGCGAAGAGCCACAGGTTTCGGGGGCTATTGTACGTCTCTGCCGTGTACGCGAAACGGACTATGCGTTAAAAGGCGTCGTAAAGGTGTCATCAGAATGCACAACGTTTCGAGCTGGGAACATACATTGTGGCTCCTGAGAGACATAGGCGATCGGGAAGCTCTCGTTGAGGAAGCTATACGCTACATTTTCCGCTCGGTTTCACGGGTGCAGTGGCGAATTCAGATTCACTCACCGGTTCTCCAATTGAGACGCATATTTCCATTAACCAACCTGTGTGATCGTAGTTGGGTTAGCCAAGCACCTTCCACAAAAGCACATCCCGTACAGGTCTGGGGGTGCTCGAGAATCCTATTCAAGGCGATGAGCTGAGCGAAACATAGGACAAGAAGCATTTTTCCTTTACATTTTTGAGGCCAGCGGTCTTGATTTCGCTGTCAAAATTATCCCATTCGAGCACCTGCATTCCGGCCATTCCTGCAAATATCACGGTGAGCACCAACACTCCCCCGCGCACGCCATCGCGAGAAGGTGACGTACCCTTGAACTCGATTGGCTTGGACTGGTCGCCGCCGAAAACGGCTATCTTGGTCTGGTGGCGTTCAAACATGGCAGTAGTGAACTGGGCGCAGGTCGATGCACAGTTCCCGTTGCCAACTGGAAACGATCAGCTTGGCAGACTCCATGGGGAAATCGTTCTTACCGATGACTACTTTTCTAGGAGACCGGACTTGGGTTGGCAAGGTCGAAAGAAGTGTGTGTGTATCAGTACTCACTCGAGGTCAAAAGGAGGGGTGGCTGGGATGGCCACGTTCGAGGTGGGGCACACGTCCTAGTCAACGAGTAAAGTGACTGAAGTTATGGCGGACAGAACCTGGTCCTACCTCGAAGCGCTGAGAGGTAAAATCGTCGCGACCATTAATAGGGTTAGGAAGGGGAGGGTTAATGTAATCAAAGGCGACGGGCATCCGTGTGTCGTTCAAGAACCGCCCTGTAACAGAGGTCACACTTCATGAAACGGATGGCTAAGTCAACTTACAATTGTCGGATGCATAGGCGCAGTTAGTTCTGTTACGCCTCAGTTCTACGTTTGCTTTCACTATGTCTTGGGCGAGCGGACTGGCGCGGGAAGTCGACTGGTACGCACTAAAGAACTCAATTAGTGATGCATTCGCATTTCGTATCCGGTGAACGTACGGGGATCCAGCCCCGGTACCAGAAAGGAACTGATAAAGGAACATTCCCAGGCAGACAAATCCACCTTGGGCCGCTATCGTCAGACTTTCCAGTATTTGATCGCGGACGCGAACGAACCCCCGTTATTGGTCACATCGATCAAGAGATTCGTGACCCCAGCCGCTTTAAACTGCTGGACCGCAGCCTCAACATCAAGTGGGAACTGGGAAAATGTTCCTTGGAAAGAGCCAACAAACATCTAGCGCCCAGATGAAGAAATATTGTCAGGTGGGGAACACAAAAAGGTTGCAGGAACACGAACGACGCCTGTCTTATTTTCGGGCAAGATGAATGACTTGACGACGCCAGTGCTTCCATTGGTAGAAGTCAGAGTCGATTCATTGGTAGACGTCAGAGTCGACCCGAAAGTGTCCGTAAGACTGATTCTCGTCTTGGGATGGACGAGATCCACACGCGCTGCACTGGCATGACTTAGCAGGCCCAGGGATTCACCGATGGAACCTGACTCCAGGCTGTTGTCCCTCCCGTTCGTCTCATTGTTCGCGGCGCAGTTGTTGGCCCAGCTGAAAAAAAAAACGAAGAAAGAAAAGAAAAGAAAAGACATTGCTCTGTTCAATTCGCTGGCGAAAACGGGTAAGAAAAGACATACTAAGATTTCCCATCTGTGAACGTGTTCCCGACAAAAGCGGCGACAAAAGGAACTTCAACGACCTCGGAGGAAGTTGAGTTCACGGGGGTGATCGAGAACGTCAGACTTGTCTGTTTCAGGAAGCTCGACGCGGCGAGGTCACCAAGACGTCGAGAGAAACTCGTATTGGAAATCCGGTAGCTGCTGACGACACTGTTTACCCTGACGTTGTGGCTAAGGTAGTTGCCGGAGACGGTACTCGCAATTTTGTCAATATAGGCAGAGGCAGGGAGTCCACCGATAGTGAGGACGCTAGCTCCAGCAAGACGCTGCCAATTGAACTTCTTGGCCGCAAAAAAGTCAGCAAAGTCGGGCCCAAGATTGTCGAGAAGTTCAACAGCGTCTGGGGCGATGAAAATACCATTGTCCAGAATGACAACGGGAGCGGGCAGAATGTTCTGGTAGGTATTGTAGCATTGCGGAAACCAGCCTTATGAGTAATGGTGTCACAAGCAATGCCCAGAGGTGAGACCAAACCAATAACATACGCGTGTGCCCGTCATTAAGCTGGGTAGTAAAGTCCCACAGGTCTTGATTGAAGTCGTAATCAGTCTTAAAAAAAATCGTAGTACTGTTCATCGACTGAGTATCATTGTTAGATAACGTGCTCACCGCGTATTGCGTGGCGTTTATCCGCGCGAGCTCTGCGCGTATGTCCTTCGTCGAGTCCTCGAACGGAGGGGGCGAATTCACGTAGAATTCCTCGAAGGTGAAGAAGTCAAACACGCGCGAGACAACGGACAAGACGTTCTGTCTGAGCTTCTCATCGAACGCGAACGACTTCTGGCAGGCTATTGCGTCCGCGGGATCGACAAACGGGATCCCTTCGATCTTGGCGCAAGGATCGGCGGAGAGTGGGGTTGAAGCGGCGATAACAAGCTGTCCTCGACCAGGAAATACGGCAAGCAAAAGCCCGGCACGAATGAAAGGAGTGAAAAGCATGCCAGCGAAATTCCCGCCAGGAGACTGCTGACACGGAAAGTTGGGAAATGTGATGAGAAGCATCTCACTTTGTTAAGTGGGTTTAAATCATAGCAGCCTGAGCTAGTCCTGAGCTTAGCGAGCAAGACCGGGTCGCCCTGGCACTGGCCGAGGTACATTGCACCGCGCGTCGAGGATTGGAAACCGCGTGACCATACAAGTCACCAGCAATCGAAGATATTGAAACAATTTCCTGGCATAGCGACCGGGCATATGTGGCCACTGGCAGGCCGGTGCCAGTGATCGTAAAACTATCGTAAAACGAACACCGACGGACGTTCGTCGAGCCGGGCCGCTTGTTGCCACGTTACTATCGTAACTGTATGTTGTTCTTGTTTGCGACCGAACTGAATCGAGCTAACTTATCATTTGGAGGTTTTTCCCTTCAAGTTGGTCTGGACGGTACTAAAACGGTCATCGTTCTGGAATGGTAGCGACCCATGATTCTGGGCTGCATGCAGTCACGATATCGCGTCCTGTACTATTGTCTACGTCCGCCGGCAAGTCCGCTGGTGCATACTGTCCACCAAGCTTACGTCACGAGAAGCGCAGTGGAGCACAGTCCTGCCAAAATTGGAATTGGTTGTTGTACTGTACGCCGGGGTAGCTGCAGTGCCAGATGTTGTTCAGTCGCGGCGGATCTTGTGGCGGTATTGCTAAATAGAGTGGCCCGTCTTCCTCCATTCTCTTCAAACTTGTAGTGTAGAACAGGGACACGAGCTTTGAGGTCGTTCGATTTCTGAAGCATTGACGTCGTCGGCGGGGATGAGGAGACTAATAATGCTATCATGTGCAGTGGCTTGGGAACACTACATAAAGTTGCAACCGCCTTATCGCACCACATCGCATCAAGTTTTTGCAAACAAAATACCCGGGATCGGTGGGAATGCATCGTAGGATTGTATCTGTGTTGTTTTATAGAATAATTTTTTTGTCGACACCCTTGGAGATCTTGTTTTTTTTAGGTGCATTCAGAGTCACAAGTCTTGAGACCAATTTAAACACGCTTTCGACACTGTAACTTTCGAAAACTATGCTGCTTTCCCCCCTTATGCCGCCTTCCCCTTTCAAAAGTGGTTCAATGGGGCCAAAGCGCTTTCTGATGGTCGATCACAATGGTTATAAACTTTCGGTAAAACTCTATTACTTTAAACCATTACAAGGGAAATTCTGTACCGTTCAAGTTAAGAATGATAAATTCCTGACGTCGTCATTTAAGTAAAGTAGACCCGTGAGACAATATGAGGGGGTACGCATCACTGTGGGGATCTCTGCGATATTGACGAGAACAAGCCACTTCGAATCTCCATAACGAGTTCCAATATACCTGGCAGTGAAGGAAACGCCAGAGACCGTACATGCCCACGTTTCCGTAGCATCGTAAACCTATGAGCACTAAAGAGAGTAATACCAGGTCTTCCCCAAGCGTAACAATGATGGTTGTCATGTTGCGATCGGTCTTAATGACGAGGCAGGTCATTTGTTCTGTGCTCCAGACAGCGTCCCACTAAGCAAAGAACCTCAGTCAATGCGGGTCCCTAGCGTGTGAGAGTACAATCACTGGAACCGGGAATCGGTCTTTCGGTGAAAAAACCATGAAAAAAAACCAACTTAGACATAAAGTTCGCACAACTGAGTCAGACTTTGAGTCTTTCATGGAGGACAATGGCAGAGGACAATGGGGACGTTAAAGACTTTAAGTTCTTGCCACCGTGTGGAAACCTTTATGTTCTTTTAGGTATTTTTCACAGTTTTATCATGAAAAGATCGATTCCCGGTTCCAGTGGCAATACCTATATCATATCTGATCATGTGATGTCCGGGAATCAGCTTCCCTAAGGCAAGAGTTACGAGAACAAAACATACTGCGAATATAGAATGCAGTGTTGACGAGCCAAGCGGTGCTTGCGATCATACAGACGAACCAATTCCTCTCCCAGATGGCGATGTTGTGGTTGGAATTTTATCAGATTCTCAGACCTTGAAAATGGGGCGGGCACACTCACACGCGCAGCACGATGAGTGCTGATGCAAACACAAAAGCTGAATATGTGAAGAACTGGTTAAGGAAGCATTGTAAAGCTGACTCGGGAGTACAGTAGAGGGCAGCCAGTAAATGCACAAAGACAAGAACCAACCATGCCTGGAAGGGGAGAAAAAGAAAGGAGGGGGAGAGGATTACCATGGTGAGTATGTGAAACGAAACTGGCGCCCCATGTACTACAATTTATGGGGGTTGTGACATTGAAATCAACAAAGAT
>WNGR01007757.1_pt1 | contig 11365 bp, 8 predicted proteins | sample 5407581 | NCBI WGS metagenome assembly WNGR01 (sample SAMN13153383, study PRJNA577476) | soil metagenome | isolation source: 80 cm soil or saprolite under Garry oak tree replicate 2 | place: USA:California | collected 2016-06-15 | reverse complement strand
ACGGCAGTGACCTGCCCCTGCTCCGCGCCATGGCGCACGAGGCCGGCGTCGCCGCGGCCGCCGAGCGCCAGCGCAAAGGCATCGAGCAGGATGGATTTGCCCGCACCGGTCTCGCCAGTCAAAACCGCAAGGCCGGTGGCGAATTCGATATCGAGCCGTTCGATCAGGACGATGTCACGGATCGACAGACGCGCCAGCATGGAATCAAATTTCCTAGCCGAGGCCCATCTTCTTGAAGGTCCTGCTGATCCAGGACCCCTGATTCTCGCTCGGTTCGAGACCGCCGGATTTTACAAGATTATAGGCGTCCTTGTACCAGCGGCTGTCAGGAAAATTGTGACCGAGCACGGCGGCCGCGGTCTGCGCCTCGCCGACGATGCCGATCGCCAGATAGGCCTCGGTCAGCCGGAACAGCGCTTCCTCGACATGGCGCGTGGTCTGATACTGCGTCACCACGGCCTTGTAGCGGTTGATCGCGGCCGTGTAGTCGCGCTTCTGCATGTAGTAGCGGCCGACATTCATTTCCTTGCCGGCGAGCTGGTCGCGGGCGCCCTCGATCTTGGCCTTGGCGGAGGTCGCATATTCCGAGTTCGGATATTTGCGGTTCACCTCTTCCAGCGAGGCGATCGCCTTCTCGGTCCGGGCCTGGTCGCGGCTGATGTCCGGGATCTGGTCGTAATGCGAGGCGGCGATCAGATATTGCGCGTAGGCCGCGTCCGGGCTGCCGGGATGCAAGGTGACGTAGCGGGTGGCCGCACCGATGCAGCCGTCATAGTCGCCGCCCTGATAGGACGCATAGGCCGACATCAGCAGCGATTTGCGCGCCCAGTCGGAATAGGGATGCTGGCGGTCGACCTCTTCGAACTTCTTGTTCGCCGCCTTCATGTCCTTCTTTTCGTTCATGAGGTACAAGCCCTCATTGTAGATCTTGTCGGCAGGCTCCTCGACGAAGGTGTCGTCCTTGGCGGTGAACTTGTCCCAGAGCGCGCCGGTGCCGCAGCCGCCAAGCGGCAGCGCAAGCAAGAAGAAGGTCGCAGCCTGGAGCAGCCCGCGAGCCTTTGGCGAAGCCGAAAGATATCCGCGCGTCATACGCTGTGCCGACATGAATTTAAGACCTGACGCCCTGTGATGCGGTGCCCGCCAGCCCATGACCCCGTCATGGGCGCGAAATGTGACCGTGGTGCCTGCCATGCGACCACGCCGGTGTAACCGAAAAACGATCGCTAACCAACGGGATAGGCAGGCATTCCGCCCGGATTAAGGCGAACGTGCCGCAATCCTAGTCGATCATGGTTACCGGGAGTTTCCCGGGGGAACGCAGCGGCCAACCGCTAGCGACAACAGATCTTCAGGATACATCCGGCCCGTAGGCCGCAGCGATCCGGCCGCCGACGATGCCGCGACCGGTTTCGACCACGGGACGCGTGGTGCGGCGGACGGCCTCGCCCTCGACCACACGCCAAGCGGTACGGTCGGCGAGCAGCGCGGTCAGGACGGCGTGGTTGAGCTTGTGGCCGCCACGCACCGAGCGATAGGCGCCGAGCAGCGGCAGGCCGGCCAGCGCCAGGTCGCCGATCACGTCCAGCACCTTGTGACGGGCGCATTCGTCGGCGTAACGCAGGCCCTCGGTGTTGAGCAGCCGCTCGTCGTCGAACACGACGGTGTTGTCGAAGGAGGCGCCGAGCGCGTAGCCGGCGCTCCAGAGCCGGGCGACGTCGCCCATCAGACCAAAAGTCCGGGCGCGGCCGACTTCGCGGCGGAAGCGCTCAGGGCTGAGGTCGAAGGCGTAGCTCTGCTGGCCGATGACGGGATTGGTGAAGTCGATCTCGACCTCGGCGCGGAACCCGTTGGCGTAAGGCCGGATCTCGCCGAAGGAGTCGCCGATCTTGACCGAGACCGGCTTCAAAACCTGGATAAAGCGACGCTGCGCCGGCTGGTTGACGATCCCGGCCTGATCGATCGCCGCAACGAAGGCCGCGGCGCTGCCGTCCATGATCGGCACTTCCGGACCGTCGATCTCGATAATGGCGTTGTCGACGCCCATGCCCCGCAGCGCAGCAAGCACATGCTCGGCGGTCGAGACCAGCGGACCGCTGCGGTCACCGAGGACGGTCGCGAAATCGGTCGCGATCACCTGCTCTGCAGTCGCCTGAACTTCGCGGTCACTTCCCTCAAGGCCGGTGCGGACAAAAATAAAACCTGCATCGACAGGAGCAGGTCCGAGCGTGAGCGTGACGGGAAGACCGGAATGAACGCCGACGCCGGCCACACTGGCTTGCGCGCGGAGCGTTGTTTGCCGGCTAAATTTCATCAGGAACCCGCCCCACTACGACCCAACGCGACTTATACAAGACCCGATTAACCGGCCAAGGCCGACCGTCCGAATCCGTATCCCCAAGTCACGGCAAACCATAGTCACTGCCTCAAACAGCGCCAACTCACGCTTTTTTACCGATTGTTACCCCAAACCTGCCGTATTCGCGCCAAGGCTTAACCAAATTGCGCCGGGGTTTTGGGCCGTTATCGGCAACTTTACTGAACCACCGAATAAGTAATTAATGATTTAAAATCAGTCGCTTGCGCGCGCAATCCGGGCATACACGGGACAAAAGGAAAGGTCCCGGCAAGCTTCCCGCCGGGACCTTTTTTCGTCGGCCTTATTGTAACAATCCTCAGGTCGCCTGCCGCCGCAGGAAGGCCGGGATATCAAGATGGTCGTCTCCCTGTGGCGCCGGCGCAACAGGCGCGGGGCGGCCATGGGCGTCGAGACCCTGCGGCGCGGGCCGGCGGGCATACTCCGAGACCGGCTCGCTGGCTGCGATCTGCTGCGCAACGGACCGCTGCGGCTTGCGCTCGGGCAGCGCCGGCATCGCCGGACCAGCGGTACGGGCGGCGATCGGCGCCTCGGTCTCCTCGTCGCGACGGCCGAGGCCGACATTGGCGAGGCGCTGGAGCAGCGACAGACGGGTCTTTTGCGGAGTCTCGTCCTCCATTTCGCCACGGGCCTGACGAATCTCGGCCTGGGCCGGCATCGGCAGTTCCTCGAGGCGCGGCATCCGCGGCGCACGCACGGGCGCACGCTCGGCCTGCGGCGGGATGAAGGTTTCCGGCATCATCTGCTCATGCATCGACATCGGCGCCTGCTCGGGCTCCGGGAACAGCGTCGGCTTCTGCGCGATCGGACGCACGGTGACGTCGCCATAGGTCTGCATCGGCGCAGGTGCGTGCGGGACGTCCGCAACGGCGGCGGCGATGGCCGCGAGCGCCGCACGCTCGACATTGGGACGCGGCGCGACGGGCGCGGCCGGGATCTGCCCCTCCAGCTTCTGGGCACGTTCGGCCATGCGCTGGTTGTCGGCGCGGAGCCGTGCAGTCAGGTCGGCGAGACGGCTCTCGGCAGCCGCAGCAGGCACCGGCGCCTGCTGGGCCTGCGGTGCCGGGTTCGCAACCGGAGCACTGGTGGCCTGGCTGTTGCGGGCGATCGCGGCCTGCTCGATGCCGGTGGCGACGACGGAGACGCGGATCAGGCCATCGAGCGCCTCGTCGAAGGTCGCGCCGACGATGATGTTGGCGTCCTGGTCGACTTCCTCGCGGATACGGGTCGCGGCTTCGTCGACTTCGAACAAGGTGAGGTCCTTGCCGCCCGTGATCGAGATCAGAAGCCCCTTGGCGCCCTTCATCGAGCTGTCGTCGATCAGCGGGTTGGCGATCGCGGCTTCAGCGGCGGTCAGCGCGCGCTTGTCGCCGGAGGCTTCGCCCGTGCCCATCATCGCCTTGCCCATCTCACGCATGACGGCGCGGACGTCGGCGAAGTCGAGGTTGATCAGGCCTTCCTTGACCATCAGGTCGGTGATGCAGGCAACGCCCGAGTAGAGCACCTGGTCGGCCATCGCGAAGGCGTCGGCGAAGGTGGTCTTCTCGTTGGCGACCCGGAACAGGTTCTGGTTCGGAATGATCAGCAGCGTATCGACGACCTTGTGCAGCTCGTTGATGCCGGCTTCCGCGGTGCGCATGCGGCGACCGCCCTCGAAGTGGAACGGCTTGGTCACGACACCGACGGTGAGGATGCCCATCTCACGCGCGATCTTGGCGATGACCGGAGCTGCACCCGTGCCGGTGCCGCCGCCCATGCCGGCGGTGACGAACACCATGTTGGCACCGGAGAGATGGTCGCGGAGCTCGTCCATCACCTCTTCGGCCGCGGCCGCGCCGACGACCGGCTGCGAGCCTGCGCCCAACCCTTGCGTCGCCGCCGTGCCCATCTGCACGATGCGCTGCGCCTTCGACATCGTCAGCGCCTGCGCGTCGGTGTTGGCGACCACGAAGTCGACGCCCTGGAGGCCGGCCGTGATCATGTTGTTGACGGCATTGCCGCCGGCGCCGCCGACGCCGAACACGGTGATCCGCGGCTTCAGTTCGTGAATATCAGGAGCATTGATACTGATGGTCATGTTTGCCTCTCGATCACGCGCGCGTGGGTTCGCCCCGGCCGGCGGCCGCGGGAGTTGGTGAAAGTCGGGAATTGCGGAAATGAGTCATCAAAAGCCCTCGCGTAGCCATCGTCCGACCTTTCCGAAATAACCGCCGGTCCCTGTCTTGACCTGCTGCCGCGTATGCCGCGGTTCGACATGTTCGTGGTGAACATATTGCGGGTAGACGAGAAGTCCGGCCGGCACCGCGAACGCGGCGTTCTTCGCCTCGTTGGGCAGCCGACCGAAACCGAGCGGACGTCCGACCCGCACGGGCCGGCCGAGAATTTGCGTTCCGAGCTCGACGAGACCGGTGAGCTGCGAGGCGCCGCCTGAGAGCACGACACGGCCCTTGGGCTCTGCCGCGAAGGGCGAATCCTTCAGCTTGTCCCGAACCATTTCGAAGACTTCCTCGGCACGGTGCTTGACGATGTTGGCGATGGTGGCGCGCGAAACGATCTGCGGCAGATCCTGCTCATCACCGGCCGTCGGTACAGACATCAGCTCACGCGAGTCCGATCCGCCGGTGAGAACCGTCCCGTATAACGTCTTGATTCGCTCGGCATCGGCAATGGTCGCGGAGAGTCCGCGCGCGAGATCCATCGTGATGTGTTGCCCGCCGACCGCAAAACCAGCCGCGTGCACGAAGCGGCCGCCGGAATAGACCGCGATCGTGGTGGTGCCCGCACCCATCTCGACCACGGCGGCACCGAGATCGGCCTCGTCGTCGGTCAGCACCGACAGGCCGGCCACATAGGGGCTCGCCGCCATGGCTTCGACGTTGAGGTGGCAGCGTTCCACCGCCAGCATCAGGTTCCGCGCCACCGTGGCGTCGCAGGTGACGACGTTCATGTCGACGCCGAACTGGCGCGCGACCATGCCGCGGGGATCGCGGATGCCCTTGACGCCGTCGAGCGTGTAGCCGACCGGGAGCGCGTGCAGCACCGTGCGGCCATCGCCGGTGGCGTGGCGCATGCCGGTGGAGGTGACGCGGCTGACGTCAGCGGGCGTCACCGCGCCGCCGCGAATATCAGCCGCGGCTTCGACCAACTGACCGGAGAGCCGGCCGCCGGAGACTGACAGCAGCACGGACTCGACCCGCACCTTGGCCATTTTCTCGGCAAGCCCGACGGCCTGGCGCACCGCCTGCTCGCATTCGGCGAGATCGACCACCGCGCCGGCCTTCATGCCGCGCGACTGGATCTGGCTGTAACCGATCAGTTCCACCGCATGGGTGCGGCCGCCCAGGGCTTCGCTCGGCGCCGACGGCTTCAGCCGCGCGATCATGCAGGCGATCTTGCTGGTGCCGATGTCGAGGCAGGCGACGAGACCACCGCGCTTGTGCGGCATCTGGCGCGTCTTCGGCGTCTGGGTACGATCGAGGCCGGTCATGCGGAGTCTCCGGCCTTCTTCTTGGACTTCTTGTCCTTGAACTGGTCCTCGCGCGCCTTGGCGGCGTCGTCGGACAGCTGCACCACCAGCCGGTCGGGCAATCGCATGTCGACCGCGACGATGTCGCGGGAGAACAGCTTGTCTTCCTTGTCGAGCTTGGAGAGCGCGGCAAGTGCGTTGCCGACGTCCTGCTCGGGCAGGCGGATATCGAGGCCGTCCTTCAGTCTCAGGTTCCAGCGCCGCTCACCGACGAGGATCGCGGCCTTTGTCACCGAATTCACTTGCGGATAGCGCGCCAGCAGCGCGAGGAAGTCGCGGGCCTGGGTGTCGGCGCCCTTGCCGACCACGAGCGGCAGCGACAGGAACCGGCGCGAGACATAGGGCTCGAGCAGGGCGCCGTCGTCGGCGATGACGGAGAGCCGGCCGCCCTCCTGCCACAGCGCGAACGCCTGGCGCTCCGTGATCTCGATCATGAGTCGGCCCGGATAGAGCTTCAGCACGGTCGCATCCGCGATCCAGGGATTGGCCTTCAGCTTGTCGCGCACGCCGTCGGCGTCGAGGAACAACAGCGAGGAGCGGCCGCTGACGCCGCCAATCGCGAGAATCTCGTCCTGGCTGAGCTGCTTGCGGCCGTTGATCACGACCGAGGTGATGCGGAAGCCGGCCGAATTGGCCATCGCATTGCGCGCGTCGCTGACGGCGGTAATGAAATCCTGGAGATGGCCGCCCTTGACGATGCCGAAAGCGCAGCTTCCGATCAAAAGCAGCACGGTCATGCTGATCCCGACCCGGCGCGGCAGATAGCGCTCGACCAGCGCGATCACGCGCGGCGGCGGCGTGCGTTCGATAACGGGCTTGGCCTTGGTCCTGATTTTCTCTTTGGCGGCCGCGCGCTTCTCGTGAAGTCTTTCCTGGCGCTTGTCCTGCACCCACTCGCGCAGAAGCACGACCGCTCCAACAGCGGCCGCCTTCAGGTCAGCTTGGGGCCTCAGCGATCTGAAAAACGACCGGGTGAGGCTTCCTGCACCATCCATTGCACGAGCTCGTCAACAGTTTGCCCACGACATCGCGCGGGTTCTGACGAACATGACGTCTCGGACTTGCCGGGCCGGGTACTGGTCTTCAGTAGAAGAAGCCTCTCCCCTTCAAAGCGTTCGCTGCTGTCGGAGATATCCGCAACAGCTCACGCGCCGGCAGCCAAAACGCCATATGCGCCGCCAGCGTTAACCTTCGGACTTCCTGGTAAACAAAAGGTAAAGTTCGTTAACGGGCGATGCTTTTTGCCCAGCCGTGTGAGGCGTTTATGCCACGATATCCGGCATTTTACCGGTTTTGGCCGCCAAACCGGGCATTTTCGCCCGTTTGGCCGTTAACCAATCCTAACTATTTCTGTACCCGCCGCGCGGCGAGCTCGATCAGGCCTCGCAGGAAGTCGACGAACGCGATGCCCTCGGCCTTCAGCGCCTTGGGGTAGAGCGAGGACTTCGTCAGCCCGGGCAGCGTGTTGGTTTCGAGATAGACCAGCCCCCTGTCCGAGACGATGAAGTCGGAACGGGAATAGCCGGTGCAAGACATTGCGCGGTGCGCCAGCATCGCCTGCTCCTTGAGCGCAGCGGTGACCTCCGCCGTGAAGCGTCCTGGGCAGATCTCCTGGGTCGACTTCAAAAGATATTTTGCGGCGTAGTCGAAATTGCCCTCGCCCGGAATGATCTCGATCGGCGGCAGCGAGATGATCGAGCCGTCCGGCCGCTCCAGCACGCCGCAGGTCGCCTCCACGCCGGCGATGTAGGGCTCGATCACATATTCTTCGTGCTTCGCCGCGTTGCGGACGGCGACGAGATCCTGCTGGGCGTTGACGAAGATCAGGCCATAGCTCGACCCGTCGCGCGCCGGCTTTGCAATCAGCCGGCCGTATTCGGCGAAGGCCTCATCGATGTCGTCCAGCGCAACGCTTGCCGGCGGCGTCACGCCGCCGAGCGCGGCAAACCGCTTGGCGGCAATCTTGTCAAAGGCGAGATGCGAGGAGGCCGAGCCCGATCCGGTGAAGGCCACGCCGCGCGCTTCGCAGATCACCTGCAATTCGCCGTTCTCGGCACGCCCGCCATGCAGGCCGAGCACCAGCACGCGGTCCTCCGCCTTGGCGTGGTCGAGCGCCTGCTCCAGCGGAATACCGCGCGTGCCCGGCTTGAACTCGTCCTCGAACGGACGGGCATGTTCGAGCAGCTGCTTCGACTGGACGGTGTGTACCTTGTCCTCGACGTCCCACCACCAGAGATCTGCCTCGGGCAGCGCCTGATGCAGCGCCTGGGCTGAGGCCACGGAAACCAGACGCTCCCGGTTGGAGCCGCCGAAGAGGATGGTGATGCGCATGTTCTCTCGTCGCCTGTCTGCGTCGTTCAACCGGAAACCCCGATCCGCTTGATTTCCCAGTGTAGCTCAATTCCGGAATTTGCCTTCACCCGTTCGCGCACGGTTTCGCCCAGCGTCTCGATGTCGTGCGCGGTGGCCTCGCCCGTGTTGATCAGGAAATTGCAGTGCATCTCGGACACCTGCGCGCCGCCGACCCGCAGGCCGCGGCAGCCGGCGGCGTCGACCAGCTTCCAGGCCGAGTGGCCCGGCGGATTCTTGAAGGTCGAGCCGCCGGTCTTTTCGCGGATCGGCTGCGCGGTCTCGCGATGGGACTGCACCTCTGCCATGCGGGCGCGGATCGCCTCGGCATCCCTGATCTCGCCGCGAAAGCGCGCGGAGGTGAAGATGATGGAGGGATCGACGCCGCTGTTGCGGTAGACGAATTTCATCTCGGCGTTGGAGAAGATGTGCTTCCTGCCGTCGCGGCCGATGCCGGTCGCCTCGACCAGCACATCCTTGGTCTCGCCGCCATTGGCGCCCGCATTCATGCGCAGCGCGCCGCCGATCGTGCCGGGAATGCCAAAGTAGAATTCAAGCCCGCCGATATCAGCGCCGACCGCAACCTCCGCCACGCGCTTGTCGAGCGCAGCTGCGCCCGCCGCGACGATGTCGCCGCTCGCATTAGCCTCGCCAAAGGCGCGCGGCGCCAGCCGGATCACCACGCCCGCAATGCCGCCGTCGCGCACGATGAGATTGGAGCCGACGCCGACGACATAGACGGGGATGTCGCTCGCAAGATGCGCGAGGAAATAGGCGAGATCGTTCTCATCCGCCGGCGTGAACAGCACCTGCGCCGGCCCGCCGACGCGAAACCAGGTGAGCTCGGCGAGCGACTGGTTAGCGAGCAGCCGTCCGCGGAGATCCGGCATCGCGGCTTTGAGAGCGGGAAGGATGTCGGGGAATCCCACTGTCCTCACCCCAGCGCCGTCAATTCGCCGGGCAAGGCATAGGCCCATTGCGTGATGTTGCCGGCCCCTAAACACACGACCAGATCGCCGGACTTCGCCAATCCCTTGACGATGCCCGCGAGCTCCGACGCTACCGGCAGCGGGATCACCTCGCGGTGGCCATGCGCGCGCAGGCCAGAGACGAAATGATCGCGGTCGACGCCTTTAATCGGCGTTTCGCCGGCGGCATAGACATCTGCAACGATCACCGCGTCGGCATCGTTGAAGCAGGTGCAAAATTCCTCGAACAGCGATTGCAGGCGGGTGTAGCGATGCGGTTGCACCACGGCGACGATCTTGCCGTTGGTGGATTCCCGCGCCGCCTTCAGCACCGCCGCGATCTCGACGGGGTGATGGCCGTAATCGTCGATCACGGTGACGCCGTTCCACTCCCCGGTCTTGGTGAAGCGGCGCTTGACGCCGCCGAAGCCCGCGATCGCCTTGCGGATCGCATCGTCGGATACGCCGAGCTCCCGCGCCACCGCGATCGCAGCCGTTGCGTTGGAGGCGTTGTGGCGGCCCGGCATCGGCAGCATGAGATCGGCGATCTCGTGCGTGGCGCCGGTCTTGCGATCGCGGAACGCCACCTTGAACTTCGATCCGCCGCCCATCGGGGTCAGATCGAGCAGCCGCGCATCGGCCTGCGGATTCTCGCCATAGGTGATGATGCGGCGATCCTCGATCTTGCCGACGAGGCTTTGCACGACGGGATGATCGATGCACATCACGGCAAAGCCGTAGAACGGCAGGTTCTCGACGAAGTTTCGGAACGCGTCCTGCACGGCGTCGAACGTCTTGAAGTGGTCGAGATGCTCAGGGTCGACATTGGTGACGATCGCGACCTCGGTCGGCAGCTTCAGAAAAGTGCCGTCGCTCTCGTCGGCTTCGACCACCATCCAGTCGCCGGCACCGAGCCGCGCGTTGGAGCCGTAGGCATTGATGATGCCGCCATTGATAACGGTGGGATCGAGGCCGCCGGCGTCGAGCAGCGTCGCCACCATCGTGGTCGTCGTGGTCTTGCCATGCGTGCCGGCGATGGCGACGCAGCTCTTGAGCCGCATCAGTTCGGCCAGCATCTCGGCGCGGCGCACCACGGGGATGCGGCGTTCACGCGCCGCCATCAATTCCGGATTGTCGCGCTTGATCGCGGAGGACACCACGACGACGTCGGCGCCGTCGACATTCTCCGCCTTGTGACCGACCGAGATCTTTGCGCCCGCCTTGCGGAGACGGTCGAGATTGTAATTGTCGGCGGCGTCCGAGCCCTGCACGGCATAGCCGAGATTGACCAGCACCTCGGCGATGCCGCTCATGCCGATCCCGCCGATCCCGACGAAGTGGATGGGTCCGATCTCGCGCGGCAGTCTCATGCTCTATCCCGTCGTTCCGTCGTCATGCCCGGGCTTGTCCCGGGCATCCACGAATCCTAGCGTCTTTCTTGCAAGACGTGGATGCACAGGCACTCGGTATACCGAGTGCCGTCATTTTTAAAAGAACCAAGTCGGATAAATCCGACTTGGTCGGACAAGCCCGGCCATGACGGCAAAAGTAGGAAATTTGGCCGGTTTCGCGTCAGATTCCCGCGACTTTGACCACCAGATCGGCCAGCCGCTCGGCCGCATCGAGCCGCCCGACGCTGCGGGCGGCCTCGGCCATGGCGGCCAGACGCGCGGGCTCGGCGGCGAAGGCGGAGATCTCGGCGGCCAGGCGATCGGAGGTGAATTCGGTCTGCGGGATGCGGATCGCGCCGTCGACCTTGGCCAGCACGCCGGCATTGGCGAACTGATCCTGGTCGATCGAGCCCGGCAATGGCACCAGGATCGAGGGTCGTCCGATCGCGGCAAGCTCGGCGACAGTGCCGGCGCCGGAGCGCGACACCATCAGATGGTTGGAGGCGAGCCGCGCCGGCAAATCGTTGAAGAACGGCGCGAGCTCGGCATTGATCTTGAGCTTGTCGTAGACCGCGCGTACGCGCGCCATATCCTCGTCGCGCACCTGCTGGGTGAGAACGAGCCGGCCCCACAGCGCAGGCTCGAGCCGCTCGATCGCGCCCGGCACGATATCGGCCATGATGCGCGCGCCCTGGCTGCCGCCGACGACGAGCAGGCGCAGCGGGCCATTCATTTCGGGTGCGGCATATTTCACCGC
>WNGR01014145.1_pt1 | contig 11368 bp, 13 predicted proteins | sample 5407581 | NCBI WGS metagenome assembly WNGR01 (sample SAMN13153383, study PRJNA577476) | soil metagenome | isolation source: 80 cm soil or saprolite under Garry oak tree replicate 2 | place: USA:California | collected 2016-06-15 | reverse complement strand
GCGCCGGGGACCTGGCTGCCGACTGAGGACTGCCCGACCACTGCAGCAACGTCACTCGTGTACACCGGCTGATCGGTGAGCAGGAAGAGATCTGCCTGCACCTGCTGGCCCTCGAGGGCCAGCACTTCGAGCGGGACCCAGATATGCTCTGTCTTCATCGTGATCAGGATGGGCGTCCCGTCACCCTGCAGCAATCTCCGAGCTTTGGCTGCCGAGGTGTCGTACTTGGCGGCCAGGAAGATCGGGCTGCCCTTGGCGTAGGTAAGTAAGTGGGCGCGTGTATCAGCATTCAAGAAGAAACCGTTGCCGGTAGCCCAGTTCAACACCTCCGGACCGCTGCCGCGAATCACGGTGATATTCAGCGCTTCGATCTTGACTTGCTGCAGCACGGTCGCCGCATCAGAAGATGCGGTCGCTTCCACAGCGCCAAAAGTAGGCTGTACGGGGTGGGTTTCGCGTTCCAGGCGTTGTAGCGTCCAGGCTCCACCCTCCTCAATCTTCATGGGGACAGCTGGGAGTGGAACAATCCATCCCAAATTGGAAAAATCTCCCTGGTAGCGAAAGCTGGACAGGTAGCGCTCCACTCCATCGTGCCAGGCCACCAGTGTGGTTGCGCGCGCCAGGCGTACTGACCCGTTCGGCGCAACCAACGCTCCGCAAGCGAAGGCTGGGAGCGCCTGTGTCGCGAAGAATCCGAGCGCAATGGCAAGGGCTGCCAATTTTTTGAGCATCGTGGGTTCCTCCTTCAACCGCTTGTGTTCCTTTTGAGGGCTTCATTCACCTGGACGCTCTCAGTACGAAGAAAGTTCCCTCTTGCGTACTTTACGAGATGTCGTTTGACTCATAAGTTCGCCAAAAAGTTCTTGGGAGACAAAAACGTGATGGGAAAAACGGAAAGAACGTTACGTTTTTAGCGTTCACGTGAACGTTGTTTCCTACTCTTTTAGAGAAGACGTTCACGTGCGTTGGCGCGCCCAAGCCTCACCACTGTATTCTCATTTCGTTCTTTCCTATTGAAAAATGACGTTCACATGAGGACAGAAGCAACTTCTACGTTCTTTTCTCTAAAGAAATATCTGGGGATTTATGCGTCAGAAACCCGAGTGTAAGCATGTAATGCCTGCCTTTGCATCATTTCCACTTTCTGATGACTGTGTGAGAATAGGTGCTTGAGCACATTTCCAACTGGATTGTGTTTCCTGAGTGCTGGCGTAAGTCGCTTCGCCAGGTAAAAACACGAGCGCAAGATAGGTTCCCCTTCCCATCCTCTACACTCAAGACAGGGCGATCCGGGAAAAAGCCTTGATGGTCTCGCCATCTGGCGCGAATTGAAGGAGAAAGAACCATGACAGAGCAGACGAACCCTCAAGCTGCATACCAAGCAGCATCGCCTCATCCTGATTTGAAAAGTTTGGAGAAGTTGGTTGGGACGTGGAACCTCTCCGGCGATACACAAGGCCAGATTACCTACGAATGGATGGAAGGGGGCTTTTTCCTCCTGCAGCATGTTGATTTTGAGCACGACGGACACTCGATCAAGGGCCTTGAGATCATTGGACATCTCAGACCATTTGGAGAAGAGCCGAGCGAGGACATCAAGTCGCGTTTCTATAGCTCGACTGGCGATACCCTCGACTACGTGTATGAACTCAAGGGGAATACCTTCATGATCTGGGGTGGGGAGAAAGGTTCTCCAGCCTTTTTCAAGGGGACGTTTAGCTCCGACGGCAACACCTGCACTGGCGCCTGGGTCTTTCCTGGTGGTGGTGGCTATGAGTCAACGATAACCAGGGTCACCAGCGCATAGACGTTCACACACCTTCACACTTGTCTCTCTTTGAGGCAAAGCGAACCATATCATCGCCGCTTTGACGCATATGTCGGCTCTGACACAGGTTCGGTGATAAACTCATCTATAAATACGTTGGACGCAGGAGCTAAAACCAGGAGACACCTCGCCAGATGATGTGCAGATTCGAGGGGTCAATGCACATGGGCAAAAAACCTTGCAAAAAGCTGCGAGTCCAGGGACGCTGAAAACAGCACCACCTTCGTTGGGGACAAACTGGGTGCCGGGGTCTCTTTGGTATAGAGTTCAACATCAGCACTTTTCGTCAGGGAAGAGCTGAGGATTCCAGGCGATTTCCCAGACATGCTGATCTGGATCTTGGAAATAGCCAGCATACCCCCCATAGAAAGTAACTTGTGCCGTTTTGATGATCTTGGCCCCTGCTTGTTGCGCCTGTTCCATCACCAGGTCGACTTCTTCTTGACTGCTGACATTCTGAGCCAGGGTAAATTCCGTCGCACTGGGAGCTTGAACAGGGATGGTGGTATCGTGAGCAATGCTCTTTCTTGGCCACAGAGCAAGCTTGACACAGTTTTGTAAATCAAAGAAGACGACAGCCCCATGTTCAAACTCGTTCCCAATGATGCCCTGCGTTGGGAGACCAAGACCGTCTCGATAGAAGATCAGCGACTTGTCCAGATCATCGACGCCCAAGGTAATGATCGTAATGCGTGGGTTCATCGAGGTCGTATCCCCTTCCTCTCTCTTTTTAGGAACAGTGCTTTCCCGAGTTGGATGTGCTTCAGAGGAAGCAAAAGGTTTGCCTGCTGGCAAACTCGTGTGTCCAGGAGGTGATATCCTCGACAGAAACAGTATACCTTCAAAAGCGGTCACAAGCGACCCTCGTTTGGCGGCTCTCCCACAAGCCTGGAGGTGTGTGAAGGAAAGGGGGGATGTTGGGTGTCGAATGCAATGCTGATCTGCTTTCCCTGGATGAGCTTGCCATCCTCGCACCATTCCAGACGCGACGGACGCCGATGTACAGTCCTCATCCCTTTGAGCCGCGTGATTCCGAGCAGGTGATCGAGGCCGCACAACACCGGGAGACGGGCCTGGAGGCGAGCACCACCTACCCATTGCTTCCCTGGACGCTCGAGGCTCTCCCTGGCACCACCTGGCGCCACCTCCCAACCGGACTTCCTATGCGGGTTGACCGCATAGGCACCGACGAGGAAGGAAGACCCTTACCCATCCCGGCGGACGAACTGGTTGGTCCCGGTGAATACCTTCCCGACCTGGGTTTTTGGTGGAGCGATCGTTTTTGCATTGAGCGCTGGGTGCGCGTCGACCATCTCCCCCCTGCGGTACAGCTGGCGTGGTTTTGCAGAGTGGTTGCCCACCGGCGAACCTGGACGAAGCAGGTTGATATCGACTGGTTCACCTGGAGGCATGTCCAGGAGGCGGCAGCGGTCGTCACCAGGCTGGCGAGGACCTTTGCCGAACAATACGGCCTCTCGCTCCCACCGGACCTGCTTCCCGTTCGTACCTTTCCCAGGCCCATCCCTCGCGTACAGGAGAGTCCGGGGGAGAGCGATGTCCATCTGGTGGTCTCCGAGCTCGCTCAATACACGTTCGACTCGTTGCTGGCGCGGCTTTCGACCGTGCCCGACAACATTGTGCTCGATACCGCCTATCCCTCGGTGAACGAGCTCTCTTCGCCGTGGATGAAGAAGGGAGCGCAGGAGTATCTGCTCGCCCTGTACGTAGGAGAGACGATCGCCGAGTTCTGCGAGCAGATCGCTGCCTACGCTCACCGCAAGCATGTGCCCTTCGTGCTGCGCCCACGCGAGCGCGAGGAGTTGGCAAGAAAACTGCTCTGGCTTGCCCCGGCCCTCCATCACACAGCAGGTGAGCAGGGCGGAGATGGGGCGTTCCGGCGTCTGCTCAAAAAGTTCGCCTCCACAGTAGGGGACCGCGTCCTGCGGTTACCGGCGCTCGGCGACAAGTACCTGGAATATGACATGGAGAGCATAGCGGCCCGCCTGTGTTTAGGGATGGCAATCCAGCCGGACAGGAAGCACCCGGAACGATCGTACGGGTTCTGGAGGTCCTGCGTGGGCAATACGCTTGGGGTTGCACTCTACATGTCACTACTGGTCTGGATCCTTCCCCGGCATGAGGATATGGCGCGCCTGCTGCAGTACGAATACTTTCAAGAGGGCATTCCTGATCTGTACGAAGCGACCCTGCTCGCTCGATCTCATCACCGACGCGCAACGCTGCGCAGAGGCCATCGAGCTGGCGAGATACAACCCGGCCCCACGGCCCTGGGAGACTGATATCAGGTATCCACAAGAAATAAGCGGCGTCGTGCCGAATACCGATATCACCAACGTGCTGCTCTCAGCAAACGCCGATCTGCTGGTTGCCACCGATGCACTGGCACAGTACATCGTCTTCAAGAACGGATTACAGGCTGTTTCTCCCGAGATCGTACGCCTGATGTTGAAAGATGTGGCCGTCCTCTCGTCGCTCGTGGCGGAGAGCTGAGCAGGATAGCCGCTGCCATACATGACCTTCTTTGTCGTGTTTCACTATCATCAAGGAAGTGAGATGAGTGTTGTCATTGTTTCTCTCCAAAGACGCTGCCCGGGCTTAGACTGTCGAAAGGCTCCCGGCTTGTATCCTTAGAACGAATGTGTTACAGTGACGGGAAATGGCACCTGAGAAAACGTCCAAGTAGGGTGGGCTACGATGTACGAGTCGACCGAATGGAGAAGGGCAGGTGAAACAACGACGGCCTACAACCAGTACCGCTGAGCGGTTATGCGTCACACTACCACTTCCTCCGAGCATCAACGAGCAGTATTATACCGATACCAGAGGGAATCGCAGGCTCGCTCCTGTGGCGCTGCGCTATAAAGCAGACGTGCAAAGAGTCCTGCTCAACCTGAAACAACAAGGGGTACTGAACACGCCCCTCTTAAAACGCATGAGTACCTGTTACCTCGCGCTGTACTTTGAGTGCTACTTCCCCACTCCTCTCCAGCGGGATCTTGACGGCGGCCTGAAAATAATGCTGGACGCGATCTGCAGAGGGTTGGGGGCCAATGACAATCGCGTCGTTGAGCTTCACCTCTCGAAGCGCATTCGCCCCCAGGACCCGCACGTCTACGTTGAAATTGACACACTGGACGAGTGGGAATTCGACGAGGAGTACAGGGTCCTCCCAAAGGGGCCTGAAGGCGAGACGCAGGCTTGAGAAAGCTGGCCGCGGTCTAACCGTGCCTGATCGGCGCCTCTGAGAACCGGACGATCAGCGGAGTCAATCCCCGGCGGCAGGAGATGCACCACGGATGGTACTATAGTACTTCGCCGGTGCGCGTGAGAATCTCACACGCAGTGGAGCGAGGTGCGGCCAGGATTCGCAGGGTCGGGCGGCGCCCCAACCCGCGAAAATTGCGTGATCTTGAGACCTCCATCCAGGTCGCGTTTGAGCGGCGTTTCAAAGTAGAAGGCGAGCATGAGCGCGAGATAGTCCTGGCGTAAATGCGCGCGCAATGTTTCGCCAATTTTCCCCTCCCGTTCAAGCGCGGCCAGCTTCTGCCGCACCTGCTGCTTGAACCGCCTTGCCACAACCGTACTCACCCGCAGCCCATTCACAGTTGCATACTGCTCGTTGATGCTGGGAGGGACGGGGAGGGTGAGACGTAGTATGTGTTGTCGTTTCGGCATATTACCCTCCTCCGTGTTGAATACGAGTTCTAATCTTCCAGCGTTATTGTAACATACGATAGAGGGAAGATGGTACAGTGTGGACAGGGAGAGGATGGGCTTTTGGTCATATCAGTATACTAATCCAAGAAAGACCTTTTACCGTAAAGTTCATATGGGTAAGAGACGCTTGCCCTCATTTTGACAAACATAAAAGGAGACCATCTCATGTCAACCGAAGACAACAAGGCGCTCGTTCAAAAATGGGTGGATGAAGTGCTCAATACACGAGACGTATCCGAGCAAAGCCCGGCATACCAGCTGGTCGCCGAGAATTTCGTCGGCCACTTCCCAGGCCAGCCACCCATCGAAGGTCTGGAAGTCTACCGGCAATTCGGCTCGATGTACTTCAGCGCCTTCCCCGATTTGCAGATCACCCCGTAGACCTGGTCGCTGAAGGAGATAAGGTCACGATGCGTTACGGCTGGCGTGGCACACACAAAGGCGAGTTAATGGGCATTCCTGCCACCGGCAAACAGGTAACGACATCAGGCATTAGCATCTTACGCGTTGCCAATGGCAAGATTGCCGAACAGTGGGACAGTTTCGATAACCTCGGCATGCTGCAACAAATCGGCGTGATCCCCACGATGGGGTAAGCAAGCACATTCTCTCTGAAGTAGCTTTCAGTAGACAGGGAACTCGGCAGTTAGCTGCTGCCGAGTTCTTGTCATTTTTGGTACTATAGTCTTGAATGGCCTGCAAGTTTTTGAATAGCAAAATACCCCTCCCTGTAACTCCCTCCGTTCCCCAATCGTATGAATATGGTAACGTAAGCATACTCTATAATGGACAAATTGTTTGTTAATCCTGAGAAAGTGCATGAGGGGCTATGTCTGTACAACAATCTGATCATTCTCTCACCCAAAAACAGTCTATCACATTCGCGGCTATCACTGTTTGTGGCATCGCAGCCCTATTGCTGGGGCTTGCCTTGATCATCTTCGCGCACTATCACGAACGCGCTTATGTATTTCTGGGCCTGGGCGCAGCAGGCTTCATCGGCGGGCTTGCCGGGATCGTCGGGGCAGGGTCGAAGGTCAAAGCGGCGCTGAGCTATGGTGTGATTGCGCTGGGCATGATGGGTATCATCGTCGGCCTCAACTACCTGACGAATAGCTATGGCCCGCATCCGAACCAAACACGCGGGGACATCGTCATTGCCTTGAGTATCGTTGCCATCCTGACAGGGATCGTCGGCGCGCTGCTCGCACAGCCGAAAGGTGGCATCGCCTCCTTTTCGAGCGTGATCATGCTGGGAGTGATCGCGTCACTCGGCATCGGGGAGCTGATCGTCGGCACGATCTACCTGGTCGTGCTGGAATACCAGGGACACGCCTATCCCCTGCTTGGCACGGGGGCAGTGTGCCTTCTGGGCGGCATCGCCTGTGGTATCTTCGCTCAGAGCAGAGCCAGGGCCACTTCGCGCTAATCTCAATTGTTGTCACCCCATCTTTCTCCTGGCATGTGCCGTTCCTTGCATGTCTTATTCTTGCAGATGTGTTTTCTTTTTCTTGCCCATTGCCCATACACCATAGCGTCGATAGATCGAGAGCATCCATGCAGCAATGATTACCGCAAGCAGGGAAACGCCCATCCGACAAAGACTATACCAGACAGGAAAAAGACTGGGAACAACACCGGTGAGCTGTAAGATCGTCGCGGGAATGTCCAGGATCATCGCGCCAAAGGCAATCAAGAGTAACCAGAAGAGCCAACGCCAATGCTGTCGGACACCAATAAGCAAGACGGCGATAAATACTACAAGGGCCATCAGAAACAGGGTCGCGACGAAGGGGTAGCGATCCATCGGAGAGGGATGAAGCAGGAGGATGTTGGTGTAAATGGAGGGAGTAGTCACATACACCACGATCGCAAAAACCGTAGCCAAAAGAAAAAAGGCTAGAAGCATCCGTCCCAATCGACGCACTATCACCTGTTGTTGCATGTCTTTCGTCGCCACGAGATTCTCCCTCAATTCCTTCAAAGGCTTTCATTGCTCTGTGAAGTTCATTCTAGCATCGAGCAACGGCGTTCTTCCATCAGCCTATTCCCAGTAGGGTCTTATATGGCCACTCTCCGTTCTCGGTACCAGCCTTTCGCAGCCATCTTCTCGAACTCCGCTTCGATGCCAACCAGGGGTGCTTCCTTGGGCAACCAGCAGGCAGTGAGACCACCCCAGGGTCTGACGAAAACCGACCTGATGGGCGAGCTCGGACACCTGCTCGCCTTACCCGCGTATCAACTTGCGCTGCCGTTTCCTCATGAAGCGTGGCGCCAGCTTGAGTAGACACGCCTCTTGGCCGGTACGACTTCCTGAGACTTTCACTGAGAACAGGGGGACGACATACCGAGACTCAACACTCCTTCATCGTCGCTACGCGAGCAGCGTATATCTCTGTTCGATAGCTTCCACTATCCTGGCTCGACTCTCACTGGCCGAAAGTCTCTCATCTCGAAAAGGGCCAGATTTTGTGCCCGCAGTTTGAGCTTCCCCTGCGGACCGCGGAAGTAGAAACTGTTGTCTTCGCCTAAATCGCCCTCAGCATATTTGCGCCGGTGCCGCTGGTGCTCCTGCCTGGATTGCGCCGGTTTGATGCGCACGGGCGCTTGTTCCGTGCGCCTGAACCAGACCAGAGCCTCGCCTTTTTCAAGGGCCGAGGGGACCGTTTCCGGCACATTTTGACCGGCCGTTTGAGCGAAGTCACGCAGCGTTGACGGTGCATCGGTTCCCACACCAATGACAACGTCCACGATTGCCAGGATCTGCCTGGATACATGAGTCATGTGAGCGGTAATGAACAGCGTACTGAACAGATCCTTTATCCGTTGCAGTATGGACGTATCCCATTCAGGCGGGAACAGGTGATGCGCCTCATCGAGGATCAGCCAGTGGGGATGGCCAAGGCGTATCTGTAGATCGAGCAAAGCAGGGAGCAGATTGCGGAAGAACCCGGGTCTGTCTTCAAGGGGGGTGCCAAGCAGATTGATGATCGCGCTGTGTTCTGATTTCTCAAGGAGCTCGACAACTTCAGTCACACCTGGCTCTGTATGCGCATCTCCCAGTGTAATCGCGCCTTGAAAGGTCTCATAGTCTCCTTCAGGATCGATGAGACAAACTTGATAGGCCTGCTCGACAAGCTGCTCCAGCAGAGCAAAGGTCAGCGTCGATTTCCCGCTCCCCGAGGGACCAGCGAGCAGCACATTGGTGCGGTGCGTCTTGAGGAAGACCTTCTCATGCTGCTCACGCGTGCCCAGCAGCAGGATATGCCGGCTGATGCGCTGATCCAGGGTCTTCAAGTCATCGGCGAGCAGTTGCTCAATCAGCTCAACCACGCCATCGCCATGGTCAGCCCTGGTTGTATAATCCGCTTGCTCTTTGAGCGCCGGGAGGGCATTGGCGACGGCCACCGAGCATTCGCACATCGACAAGAACGACTGATCATTCTCCGCATCGCCCATGCCAACGACATTGTGCGGGGAAACCTTCATCTCGCGCAGCGCCGCAGCCAACCCCGTCCCTTTATTCACTCCGGTCGGCAGGACCATCACGGCTCCCTTATTAAAGATCACCTGCCGCTCCAGTCCGAGCTTGCCAATCATCTCAACGACCGTCGTCTCGTGTGGATGCCAGGTAGCGACAATGACTCGGCCTGTTGACAACGGCACACCGCGCTCCTGCAGCGCTTGAAGCAACTGCCTGGGCGGAGCCTCTCCCAGCACTTGCTCAGTCGAGCTGGCCGGATGATAAAGCAGCGCCCCATTCTCAGCAACGACATAAGTAAAAAGATCCAGCCGTGGAAAGACCCGTTGCAAGTCCTCCAGCAAGCGACCGGTAACGAGAATGAGTTTGCGACCAGAAGCCCCAACCCGTTCCAGCGCATCTATCGTTTTTGAACTGACGATGCCATCTTTGGCAAGCGTCCCATCATAATCGCACGCGAGCGCGAGGTAATACATGTATTGGTATCTCCTTCCTATTGCATTGAACGGAACCCTCCCAAATACAACCAGGCAATGTTGGGCTGGAAAGCCCTCTTGTAAGTAATACTTGGGGCACTGCAAGAAAGAATACACCTCTAACCCTTACAGTAAGGACTTTTTCAACAGGCTGAGCGTAAAGGCGACGTGAGAAAATGAAAAGTGCTCGTCCTAGAAAGGTGTTGAGGTGGGGACAAAAGACACTGAGGTCATAACAATGGAAAACCGACAAGCTGGGTTTATATCTTCGATTGCAGGCGTACGGTTCTGGTGCATCTGCGACAGCATTGTGTTGCATCTAGATTGGGTTGCTGAACGACTCTTGCCGCTAAGGTTTCCAGCGCGCAGGCAGCATTTAGACTGCCTACCCCACTTGTGGCACTAAACGTACAGGTGAGCTGTTGAAGTGAGTTGGCACCAACGCTGGCTTCTATCATGCCTCCCTGGTTCGCAGCAGCCATCATGAGAGGACATCTATCTGGTGGATTGTGCATCGTGGTGTGGATGGTAGCATGGCCATCTCGTGGCTGTCAATCGGTAGTTGTACCTCGGTATTTGTGCGGGGTTCGCACAAGACTGCATGCCGACGCAGAAAGCGGGCTGTGCTCTTCCAGGCAAATGACGGTCTAACGCAACATCCCTTGAAACAAGGGAACTTTCGACAAAGCTGCGCCGTCATAGTGAATGAAGTCCTGGGACAAACAGAATAGCGACACAATACAGATGATATCAGGAGAACACTATGTTCAAAAAGATAGCAGCTTTGGCAATCGCGCTTGGCATCTTTGCTGTACAGGCGCTTCCAGCTTTCGCCTGCGGGGGGCTGGTTGCCCCTAACGGAGCGGTACCTCACCGCGTTTACCTACCAGGGCGATATCAAAGACGTGGGCTGGATAGTTCCCCTACCCGCAGTTCCGTTGAAGATCGAAGAGGGCGGCGCGTGGACCCTGCAGCGCCTCGAACGCGAAGCACATCCAGTGCAATTAACCTTTGGAGCGCAAAACACTGCCGCAGCGCCCGCAGATAAAGCAACCGTGCTTCAACAGGTGAAGATCGAGGCCCTCAACATCACCGTTATTCGCGGCAGCGGGCAGGAAGTGCTCAACTGGGCCGCCAGTAATGGCTTCTCGGTGGATAGTGAGACCCGCGATCACCTGCTGGTCTACGCCAAGGCCAGCCCCATCTTCATGGCCGCGAAATTCGATACCAGCGCGGCAAAAGCGCGCGGACAGCTTCAGGGTGATGGAACCCCCATCTTGATTACCATGAAGACGGAACACATCTGGGTACCCCTCGAAATACTCTCGCTCGATGGACAGGTCCAGGCAGACCTGTACCTGCTCACCGATTCGCCGGTCTACACCAGCGATTTAGGGGCATTGGCCGGACAGTCTTCAGTAGGCACCGAAGTTCCCGGAGCGCAAGGCTTCACGCTGGCATTCCAGGAGAAAACGACACCTACGCTCTATCATGACCTGTCAACCGACCGCAATATGGGCTGGGTCTGGCCGGATAGCTGGATGACGTACCTGACACTTGACGCTCCCTATACCACCGTGACCTACGACCTGGGCGTCACCTCCACCGGGGTCATACGGCTGGCTCCCTTTGGCACGGCGCCGATGGCCATAGTGGATGGGCAGGGATCGCTCCCAGGCTGGCTGCCACGCCTGCCCCTCGGTACCCCCCAATTCTTGCTCACCGGGTTTATCCTGTTGAGCATCGTGGCAGGCATAGTCTTGATTGTGCGCCGCAAACAACGCGCGAGAGCGGTAGTCGAGGCATCATAAGGGAAATCTTCCTGTCTCCCGACATTTCTTGAAG
>WNGR01011418.1_pt1 | contig 11368 bp, 9 predicted proteins | sample 5407581 | NCBI WGS metagenome assembly WNGR01 (sample SAMN13153383, study PRJNA577476) | soil metagenome | isolation source: 80 cm soil or saprolite under Garry oak tree replicate 2 | place: USA:California | collected 2016-06-15 | reverse complement strand
CTCTGCAAGATGGCCGACAGGGACACCCAGCCAAAGTGCTTCCAAGAGTGCTGCACTGGCTTGAGTCGAGGTTGCAGGCAACATCACTGGTTCCAAGCAGCCAATTGCAAAGGGAACTGCAAGAGCAGCTCGGAGTGCGCATCAGCATCAGTCACCTCAACGCCGTCCGAGCAAGCCATGGGTGGAGCAACACAGCCAGTCGGGCGGGAAAAAAATCACGGAGCCGTTGAAGCGAGCGTTCAAGAGGGAGCCGGAGGGCTGTTGTTATTGGCAGCCGTTCACGAGACGGGTTTGCTCTCCGAGCGGGAGACTGCGATCGCCTCGTGTGAGCCAACCACTCCTCACTCTCTGCTCTCCAGTTCCCCACAGTGCCGCCGCCAACTGCTGCTGACGCTGCCGTTCCTCCCTCTGGGCGGCTTACGTCGAACGCATGACCTGCGCGGATATACAGGAGACGCACTGGCAGTGGTGACAGGAAGGCCTCGAGCCTACGGGTATTGCCATACCGAGCGATTTCTGAGCCAGCTTGCCAAAGCCAATGGGTCTGAAGGGCTGACTCCAGCCCTTGGCTCCTGGACGACCCATCTGTGGGAAACCGAGAACCAGGACAGTAGGGAGGAAGCTCCTCTCTGTTTGTACATCGATGGGCACCGCAAGCCTGTCTATGCAGACTGCTTGATCCCGCGTGGACTCGTCGGAGGGCATCCTCGCCTGGCAACCACCTCGCGCGGAGACCAACATTTGACGGTGGGATTGCCAAAGGTTCTGGCTCGTTATGAACAAGCTGGTGGGAAAACAGCGCATGCACGCATCATTGTGGATCGCGAAGGGATGGCCGCGCCGTTCTTGAGAGACCTCTCTAAGGCTGGATACACCATCGTGACTCTCTTGAAAACGAATCAGTATGACGGACTGACCTCTTTCACCGATGTTGGCGCGTTCGTGCCTTTGACCTACGATGGCAAGGGGCAGGTCATCCGCGAAGTGGCGCAAGCCCACTTCACGCTTCCCTTACCCGATCAAAAAGACCAGATTCTCCCGTTGCGGGTTGCCCTCATCCGTGACCTTCGTCGTCAGATTCCAGGCGCGCCGCCCGAAGAAGACCCCAATGAAGAGCCGAGCTTGCCCCCTTGGTGGCGGGAGAACTGGCAAGCGGAGCCAACGAAAGCGGAGCCGACCACGGCCAAGCTCATCCCCATTGTGACAACCGCACCGCACATTGATGCGGTGGAACTCGCTCAGACCTACATTCGACGCTGGCCTGTGCAGGAGAATGTCATCCGTGATTATCTTTTACCTCTAGGACTCGATGTCAACCATGGCTATGGCAAGACCCTGGTCCCCAATTCCGAGATCAGCAAAAAGCGGGTCGCGCTGCAGAAGCGGTTGAGCGACATCCAACGGTGGGCTCCCGCCGCACGAGAGCGGTCGAGCAAAGCTTCGTTGCGCTCTACACGCCTGCGCAAAGAAACGAAAGCGAAGGGGGAAGAGCGCTATCGAACCCTGGATGAGCAGTTGCAAAAGCTCCAGGCGCAAGGAGTTCCCCCTGGACAGTGGAAAACCGAACGCAACAAACTCCAGGCAGAGGCGGAGCGTGAAATGCGGGAGTTGTGGGAGCGCGTCTCTCGTGTCTTGGAGACGAGTAACCAAGAATTTGCCAAATGGGAACGCTACTGCCGCGAACAAGGAGAACTGTTACGTGCTCTCGAGGATCTGACCGCACAAGAGCGAACCATGTACGAGCTGGATAACCGCAAGGATCACATTATGACGGTCTGTAAGCTCGCCCTGGCCAATCTGGTCATGTGGACGCGTGATCAGTGTTTTCCGGCTGCTTACGCTCATGCGACCTGGGCACGCTTAGCCCCTTTCTTCCAACTCCCCGGAAGGATCACTTCTTCTGGGCAGATGGTGTCAGTGCAACTGCGTCCGTTTAACGACCGACAATACAATCGTGATCTGGTGCTGCTGTGTCAACGGGTCAATGTGTAAATCCCAAAATTCAGTGAGGTAATTTCTGTATAATTATCTGAGGTAGGGGCAGGGAACAGATCGCCTCCTCTTTCACCTCACGAGTCTGACACTGGAGGGGTCGCCTCTTTCACATAGCGATACAGCGTTGCGCGGGAGCCTCTTTCACATAGCGATACAGCGTTGCGCGGGAGATCCCAAGGGCAGCGCACATTTCCGAGATAGAGTGACTCTGCTCAGCAAACATCCGCCGGGCTAGCGCCACTTTGCCATTGGTCTTGAGCTTTCTGGGTCGCCCGCCGACACGTCCTCTCGCCCTGGCCGCTGCTAATCCTGCGTTCGTGCGCTCGCGAATGAGATCCCGCTCAAATTCTGCCAGGGCTCCCATCAAGTGGAAGATGAGCTTGCCGCCTGGAGTGGTAGTGTCGATTTGTTCCGTCAAACTGATGAACTCAATGCCGCGCTCCTGGAGGCCCTTGAGCAGCTCGATCAGATGGGTCAAAGAGCGCCCTGCTCGATCCAGTTTCCAGACAACGAACGTGTCCCCTGGCCGCACATAGGCCAGCGCCTCGTCGAGACCTTTTCGCTCCGCCTTCGACCCGGTCATCTTGTCCACAAACCATTTCTCACAGCCAGCTTCTTTGAGCGCGTCTATCTGGAGTGCCTCGTGTTGCTCCTGTTTCGAGACGCGTACATACCCAATCTTCATAAGCTCCTCCATATGTCTCAGGTTTCCCGTCAACTGCTTGACGTTTTGAGACTTTGATTATGAGATGAGTTTTGAGATTCGTCAAGGGGAAGTTTCGTGCTTGCGGAGGTGGTGCGCCGCACCTTTAGAAAAGCAGAGCCATGTGTCGCAAGAAACGGACGGTTTTGAAACCACATGCTCGGCCTAGAGCACGCTCGGCAAAGACGAACAGAGGCTGCAAGTATGCCTGCTCTCGCGCATACTCCCTTTGGTAATCTTTTGGCTACTGTGTGGATAAGCCCCTGCTGGCTATAATATTTGAGAAGGACTTGCTTCATGATTGTTTCGGCGCGGATACCTCTGTGCTTGAGCCAGAGGAGGAAGCGCCGCCTCCTTTCCACTTTTTGACCATTGGAAAAGAACACTTCTGAGAAGGCTTAGGCACTCTGGTTCGCCAGAGAGAGACGGTTCGCCTTCTCGGTACCTTTCCAACTGAACGTATGGCGTTCTGGCAGAGAATCCGCTGCCAGGGAAAACGTTCTCGGTCGAAAGTAACGCTCCTTGTTCGGCATGCTGAGCAAGGACGGGGCATTTGTCAATTGCCCCCGATGCATCGGGCAGCGAAGCCAAAGCAGTTGACTCGTGAGAGTCTTCTGAGTTGCGGCAGAGTCCAGATGCAAGCCTCTGGCTAGAAGCCAGAGGTGATTGACCTAGGAGAAACAGTATAATGAGATGGAAGCGTTTGATGCTGATATCGAGAGAGATGCATGGTGACCAGCCCAACACACGCACGAGCTATGGATGCCAGCGAACGCGCGAGTTGGTTCAAGGCGGGCCTCGACGGGTGACTGCGCGCCGTGAAATGCAGGGTCCGGCAGGACGCCTGAGAAATGCCGCCATGCCGGGCCAAAAACAATGAAACTAGTTTGGATCGAGACCAAGGAGGTTATAGTGGCTGTATCAGTACTCTACATGTCGATGTCCCTCGACGGGTACATCGCTGGTCCCAACGACGAAGTGGGCAACGCCGGTGGCGACGGCTTCGACCGGCTGCTCTCTTGGGCACACACTCCGGGCGGGGAGTCCTTGCGGTCGTCCGGGGAGGGCGGACAAATGATGGACGAATACCAGGCGACCGGCGCGGTGCTAGTGGGTCGGCGGACCGCGGAGCAGGCCGATCATTATGGTGGGGATCATCACGGTGGTGTCCCAATCTTCGTAGTCAGTCACCGACCGCCCGATCCCGAGGTCGCCAATTATCCGTTGGTGAGGTACGTGAGCGATGGGATCGAAGCCGCGATGGCGCTGGCGAAGACCGCCGCCGGGGACCGCAACGTGCTGGTGCATGGCGCGTACACAGCGCAACGGGCGCTCGAAGCTGGGGTGCTGGACGAGGTGCAGATCCACCTGATCCCGGTGCTCTTCGGTCGTGGCCGTCGGCAGTTTGAGGTGTTACCACAGCGCGTCGAGTTGGAGATCATTCGGGTGATCGACACACCAGAGGCCACCCACATCCGCTACCGCGTTCGTCGCTGAGCTGGGAGAGTCGCGGCCTCGCAGGTTGTGGTTGGCGGAGTGAGTTGACTGATCGGGCGGGGGTGCTGAGGCCTTTGTCGGGTCGGGGCGGCGGTGGGCGAGGGTGAGAAGTCGCGACTCCTCGGATGAGATCTTCGAATGCCTCGCTCTCTTGAGTGTCGGCTCGTGCATCTCTCGCCCCAGATGTTTCTGCGAGGCCGCTCCGTCGGTTTCTTTCAGAAAACCAACGGTTTTGCAACAACTCATCCACAGTACAATCATATAGATTCCGCTATTGCAATGTTATGAATTGCACTTCAAACTCCATCGTCTGTCAGAATGACTGTCAGCACTGCATTCCTTTGAGAGGTGGAATGTAGAGAAACAAGCTGGGAAGCGAGGGGAGGAGAGGAAGGCAGAGGAAAAAAAGCATACAACGTAAGTAGCGCACCTCTACCATGCCCAACGTATCTAGCCGTAGTGAAAGCTCCATAGTTCCCTCCTCTTACAGAATTGTCCACATCATACCACAAGAGGAGGAAATTACTACTGTTGCAGGTGAATAGCTCTACTCCCATTGACTCCAAGCGACCTGCAATTTGTGGCGCGCCAGGATCAATGTTGTCGCGATGGCGAGCAGCGCTCCGCCGAGGAACATTAATCCGAGTGAGGGGGGTGTTGAGAGGAATAGCGCCCGCAGTGTTCCGGCAATAATCAGGGCTGCGCTGCTCAGGATAAAGATGCGTATACGGGTAATGATGCCCAGCACTAGCAGGACCATGGCCTCTCCAACCAGGATCAGCGTTGGCAGCAGGTTGCTATCGCTAAAGCTGAACCATAGGGCTGGCAGGAGCAGCAGGAAAGCTCCAAGCAAGGCGGCCGTTTGCCCGACGCGGTGATGTTCTCGCAGCGTTGTATCGTGCATGAGAAAAGGAGCAATCACCGCGAGGTAACTGGCTGGCGCCAGCAAAAGCACATCTACCCTTGTCTGGTGCAACGCGGACAATTCCCAGGAGACTACCAGGGACAGCAGCAGACCAGCGCCATAATAGCACCATCGCTGCACCTCTTTTGCCTGCTGCAAACGAACTGCGCTTCCCGCGTGATCGCCGTCTACAGCTTGCATAAGCTTGCTGGTACGTAAAAAGCCGTAGGCAAAGAGCAGCGCAGCCAGTACGAACAGCGCACCCACTCCCACCTGCGCTAACGTCCCAGAGTCAGCCGAGAGACCACCTTGCCCTATAATCACCAGCACTATGAGCGCTTGCCCGCCCAGTCCCAGGATTTCATGCAAACTGCTTGCAGGTAGCCGGTGCTTTGCCGGAGGTACTATTTTCCAGATGAACCGGGTGGCGAAGACCAGCACGCAAAGCAGAGTATAAACAATCATCAGCGGCGCGATATTCAGTGGTGGATGCCATAACCAGATGGCCCACACCGCCAGCCCTACCGGAAACACCAGCATCTCCGGCTGTCGTTCTACCAGCATAATCAACAGGGCAATGGCTGTGAAAACAAGCAGGCTGTAGGGAATGAAGCCAGCCAGCGATTGATCAAGCAGTGTCCAGTTGCCTGTTTCGACCGCTGCGACCAGCACAACCAGGTACCAGGGCCAATTCCAGGTGAATCGCTGGGAAAGCTGAAGTGGTGCAGATGCCCTCGATTGTATTGCTGTGGCCTTCGTGATCAGTGAGATTGCCAGGCCCACAATGGCAGCACCTACGCCGATACCAAGCACGTAATAGGGAGTCAATCGCGTGGCAAGTACAGTTCCCCATACCAGCAGACCGGCGCTTAGCCATAGCCAGGTGGGGCGCTTCTCATAGAGCAAGACTGCGAAGGCTACCATCCCATACAGCAGCATCGCGTCTGGCACAGCGCCATAGAATGGCCGGTTGATATCTGAAAGCGAGCCAAAGACGCCCGTCAGTGCCACTGCGCTCAAGGCGGTGGCATAAAGAGGTAGAGCGTAGCGTATAAAGCTGTGCCTGCGAGTTGACCTCACTAAGCGGTAAAATGGCGCTAAGTTGAAGTAGCTGATGCTGACACCCAGCGCGGCTGCGACAATTGCTACTATAGGGGGATGATACAGCTCATTCAAGAAGCCTGCTGAGATGATTACCGACCAGGTAGCGAAGACAGGTGTCACCCACATGGGTACGATTTCATCTTCCAACGCGCTAAGCACATATGCCAGGACAGCGAATGCAAGCAGAGCCAGGGCCGCTGCCTCCAGGTGATCCTGCACGAATCCTGTATATCCGGTCATGATACCGCCGAGCAGGGCTGCGGCATACACCGGCCACGCCCAATCTCTGCCCGCTAAACGGCTAATGGCTATCCCCAGTATTGCCAGTACGGGCGTCAGGCTGACCAGCGTCCAGAATGAATTGGTTGGAATGAGCAGTGCGCCGATGGCGAATCCCAGGGATGGCAGCAACCACACTTTGATGCGTGCTAGCGCCGCAGCGGCGTACCAGGCAAGCGCGAACCCACCCAGTTCCACGGCGACCGGGAAAGGCTTTCCTAACCAGTTCTGAATCGTACTGGTAGACAGGTTAACATCGTTTGCTGATACCACTATTGCATAGACAAGCCCGGTAGCTAGCAGAGGCCATTCCCATGTATCCGCCAATCGTATCCCCGTGAATAGATTCGCGTGAGAAGCTGCCCTGTTTGCGGATAGCTGGCGGCGAATAACGACGGCGGCGAGAGGGAGCAATAGACCACCAATCAGCATGACTGCTGGGCGGCTCATCAGCGTGGGCACTGCCAGTAAAGCGAGGATAACCGGCACAAAGAGCCAGTTCTGACGACGCTGGTAGAGCAAAACGCCGTAGATCGCGACAGCGAAGAACAGCAGTAAGGCGCTGATGGTATCCTGGGGTTCTTTCAAGCTGAGACCCAGTGTGAACGCAATGGCGAAAAGCGTGCCAACATCCAATGGGAGCGCCCATTCTGCGCTTACTTGTCGTCTCACGAACACAGCTATCGTCATCAAAGCGAGCGCCAGTCCCAGGAAGTACCAATCCGGCGCGAGATTCAAGGCCAGTATGACGAGACTGTAGGCGATATGCAGTAAGAAGATGCTCAACAGGAGGAGCCAGGTCCAATCAGCATGCGCGGGGATGCGCTGGAAGCCGGCACGTTTGAAGGTGACGCTGAGCGTGAGTACGATGCCAGCCGTCAACGCCACAATTTCTGCAAATGTTTGCCAACTCCTTTGGTATGGCGCACCGATTGAGTAGGCGCGCATGAAAAGCTGGAGAGGTAACACTGGTGAACTGATGATTGGCACCAGCAAAACAAGCGCCAGCGCAGTCCAATCCAGGTCGCGCTCAAATGTGCCAAAGGATTGCAAGCGTTGGTTGGCGAAGCGGCTGAGTCCATGATACAGCAGCGCGACAACTGTTAATGCCAAGGCATAGCCGATAGCTTCAAATCGCAAGGCATAGCACAGAGCTAGAACGCTAGCGAGAAAAAGGAAAGCCAGAACGGTGATGTTCCGCGTACGCCTGTTGAGCCAGAAGAAAAGGCCACTCCAAAGCAGGATGAGCAGGCTCAGGCTAAAGATTGAAAAGCGCACTTCGGTGTCCTGTACACCAAACCTACCAGGTGTGAATGAGAACAGGGCAAGTAATACGACGCTCGAAGCGCAGATGATCACAAAGACCTTCATGAAGACGCGCACCGGCTCACGCAATATTGCCAGGTTTCCGGTGAAAGGCCAGTTCTTGCCGGATGGCCGCCTTGTGCTGAGCAGCGTGAGGAAAGTGAGAATCATCAGCATACTGGGCCACCACCAGAGGCGCAGGTTGAGAGCATCGGCCAACGCTAAATCGGCGACTGCCAGAGCTACCATGCCCAGGTAAGCGAAGAGTGGAAAACGCTGGTAGATGGCCAGCACCGTGTAGACAATCGCGGCATAGATGGCAGAAATTGCCACGAGTACCGGCACGGAAAGCTCGATATAGTTGTTGGCAATCAACCTGTACGCTGAGAAAGCAACAAGTGGAACCAGCAGCGCAAAGATGATGGTATAGATGGTGGCAACAATACGGAACGATGCGAAGCGATAGGTAGTAAAACCTGTGATGCCAAAGACAGCATGCACAATGAAAACGATTTCGAAGGCCAGGAGCAGATTTGGGGTCGTGGCGGTAAATCCAAGTGCGCCGACCAGGATCAGGAACGCGCCTAACGAAGCGACGATATTGATGGCCTGGTCCGCGAAGAAGGATTTCCAGGAAAAGACGCGGCGCGGCGTACCAATCGCACCCTGAGCAGGAACAGCAGCGGGCTTCCGCTCTTCCGCTCTTGCGTTCGGTATTTCACCAAGGGGAATTTTAAGGCTGGTAGAAACCCCTGCTTCGCGATGGTTTGCTGGTTGTACGACTGGAAGAGCGGGAGCGGGTTTGCTGGCTCTGATGTGCAGGGCTTGCAGACGCGATTGATAACGGAGAATCAGGTCGCTCACCTTCATATTTGCTCCGCCATACGCAGCAGCCTGTCGTAGCGCGTCAAGCTCCGCCTTTAAGAAGGCCTCTTCCTTCGCGGGACTTACCGGGTAATTGCACCCGGGACAAAATTCGTTTTGTGGATTGACCGGAAAACGACAATAATAGCAACGGGATGTTGTGTCCATAATCCTGACTCACTCCCTTCTGATTGGATAGTATTCCAAGTACGATGTTAGATCAAGCGTACTCTTATTGACCGGTGATGGGGAGTGTCAAATGTCCCATTGTTATAAAATTAGTCTCACACCAGAATCTTGCCATCTTTCAAGAACAGCACATCATCCACCCAGACTTCGCCCGATTTCCGCAGGTCGCAGACCATATCCCAATGCAGCGCCGACTGATTCAGTCCACCAGTTTCAGGATAACTGTTGCCAAGCGCGAGATGGACAGTTCCGCCGATCTTCTCATCGAACAATGTATTCTTGATTCCACGAGAGATGCGTGGGTTATTGCCAAAGGCGAACTCACCCAGGTAGCGCGCTCCAGCGTCGAGTTCTAGCATCTGGTCGAGGAATGCCTGCCCCTGGCGCGCGCTGGCCTCAACGACTCTGCCTTCACGGAAAACCAGCCGCACTCCCTCGATGGAGTGGCCATCGTGGGACGCCGGAATATCGAACTGGATGACGCCATTGGCACTATTCTCGACCGGCCCGGTGAAGAACTCGCCGCTAGGGAAATTGCGCTTGCCATCGCTGTTGATAAACACGCGATCCTTGATGGAAAGTGTGAGATCGGTGCCATCACTTTTAATGCGCACTTGCTTATGTCCAACGAGCCAATCAACGAGGCGTTGTTGTTGCGCGGAGACTTCTTGCCAGCGCGCGATAGGATCGGCATCATTGAGAAAACAGACGTCAAACACGAATTCCTCAAATTCGAGCAGGGACATCTCCGCGTCCTGGGCATAGGCCGTCGTTGGATAGAGGGTTGAAGACCAGCGAAATTTCCCCGACTGCTCGCGGCTGCGCAGCGTCTTCCTGAGAGTATGTGCTGCCTGCTGTCGTCTCGCCAGGCGAGCAGGAGCGATACCGCTCATAGCTTTGGTGTTGCTCTTTGAACCTATAGTCAGTTGCGCATCGACATATTCAGCCGTCGTTGCCAGCATAGGGTGAACTCTATCAAGCTGGCTATCGTTGCCCTCGCGCAGCAGAATCTCTTCAAGGCTTTCCAACTCGATCATCGGCAGTGGATGCGCGCCCACGCGCACCAGTTCCCGAAACACGGCCTCGACGAGCGGGGCGGCCAGGGGTGTGGCGCGAATAGCGACGCTTTCCCCCGCCTTGACGTACAAACAGTAATGAACGAGCGTGTGCGCCCAGCGCTCAATACGAATGTCTTGCATAGCATTGATCTTTCAAAAGGGTTAGAATTTTTTTCTGTCGTCCCATCATCTAATCATATTCTTGTACCATTCTTCCACTAAATCTCATTTAAGGGACGTGGATCGAGTTGATGGTGCCACTCTCGACCAGCTTCACTGACAGCGTTACGTGAGATTCTCGAGTGACGCTTTGTAGACGTTCATCCAGTTCTTGACCTTCATACGAAGCGATCCCAGCCATGCTGACCCCTCTGAATGGTCGGGAAGATCCATTGCACGAACCAGTCTTGCATAGGTGAGCAGCTTCGCCATTCTCAAGAACAAAGGGAGATGGTCAAGTAGCTCTTCATCAAGTGGATACTGTTCGGAATATCCTCGGACAAACGCACGGAACGATCTCTTGTTCAGATCAATACCGTCGCCAAAAAGGTCTCGAAGAGCCCAGGCGATATCGAAGTCTCCTATGCCTATTGTATGGTCATGCCAATAGAGGTTATCAAGCTCGAAATCGAAGTGGACTAACCCGTAGTTTGCAGAGGTCATGGGCAGCTCTTGTAGCGACGAGGCGATCTGCTCGCATTCAATGCAGAGCGCCGACTCGTCTTCGGGAAGAGACGCCCTGACCATCTCCAGATGATCTTTCCACGTGCTGCGCACGGATAAGCCAGGGCCGACATAGGTTCGTAGGGCTGCGTGCAGCTTCCCAAGGGCTGCTCCCCACTCCCGAAATTGGGAGTCATCAAGCTCTCGTATATCCAACTGGGAGCCTTCCAATCCTGCGAACACCACGGCGTGAAAGATGCCGAGATCAGTCACGACCGTTTCGACGAAGTGCCCGTTTCTGGACTGCATAGGAGTAGTGACTGCCATACCATGCCTGGCTACCCAATGGAGGATGTCCATCTCCGCCTCGATCGTTTCTCTCGTCCGCTCGGAACTCTCGGCGAAGCGCAGGAAGTTCTGTCGCCCTTCATTGCGGAAGACATACACGAAGTTGGCGCTGGAGCGGAAGAACCGCATGGATCCTCGCTCATGCTCCCAGCGCTTCAGAATCTGCTCTGCGACTGGGTTTTGCCCATTTGTACCCACCATGCAGTCAACCTTGTACATCGTGCTGAGTTTCATCATGGAAAAGCGTCCTTTTTCGACAAGAATAGAAGAAACAGGGAAGCGGTTATACTTCCCTGTTCGCCTGTCTTTAATCGATCTTGTTGCTGTTATCTAGCGTTCTGGTTTGCCCCATATTCCGCGCTCGTGCATCAAATCAATCTGTTTCTGAATGACCTGCTCGCGATATTCAGCGTGTTTCATGGGTTCACGGTCCAGGTAGAGGTTTTTGGGATAGATGGG
>WNGR01007750.1_pt1 | contig 11369 bp, 11 predicted proteins | sample 5407581 | NCBI WGS metagenome assembly WNGR01 (sample SAMN13153383, study PRJNA577476) | soil metagenome | isolation source: 80 cm soil or saprolite under Garry oak tree replicate 2 | place: USA:California | collected 2016-06-15 | reverse complement strand
ATATGCTTGGGGATGATGACGTTCCAGCCATTGGCAAAGAGCGGTAACAGCAAACCAGACGGCCCCTTGCCATACACCACCACGGTATCTGGGTCGGGCGCCTCGACACGCTCGATGAGCGCCGCGAACACGGGGCCGCGCGGGCTCACCATACCCTGGGGTGGGTGCATGATGCGCTCAATGGTGTACTTGACATCGGCGGACGAAAAGGGAGCGCCGTCGTGCCACTTCACCCCCTGGTGGAGGTGGAAGGTGAGCGTGGTGCCCCCGTCGCGCACCTCCCAGGTCTCGGCGAGTTCGGGGATGAGCTCTTGGCCTGTGGGATCATAGGGACTGGTGCGAATCAGGCAATTGTAGGCCGGGGCCGTGGCCGCGTAGATCCCGCCGAGGGACGTCTGGTGCATATCGTAGGAGGGGATCTCCTCATTGCCAGCGCTGAGGAATGTTCCCCCATAGCGGGGCTGCTCACCATGGGCTGCAGCGAAGGCGAGCGCCCCTTGCCGGGCAACATCGCTATCGGACTTTGTCGCCTGTTGTGCCTGCGCTAGTACCGCGATGCTGCCGAGCAGCACTACACTAACACACCAGGTCAGTCTGCGGACCTTGCGAGACGCCATACACGCCCCTCCCTCTCTGTATCAAAGCCCTCGTGTTCCTCTCCTGCCCCCAGCGCCTGGGCTCCTTGCACCATCAGCCATCGGCTCTCTGGTGTGGAGCAGCACCGGGAGAGCCCTCCCGACCTCAACCCTATGGGTAGTGGTACAACGCCTGTCGGTGGGCTGTCGCATATGGCGCTTGTTGGGGCACAATCCGATCATGGGGTATCAGCACTCCCGTGACGTCCGGCCCTCAAAGCGCTCCAAAAAATCCGGGGACGGCAAAGCCGATTGTCCGTGTGTGTAGCTGCAGTTCGTCGTGCTGCGGTGCAGGTCGTCAGAATGGCTCAAGGGGGTGCTTCAGGCGTTCCAGGTCGCGGTAGACAATCGTCCATGCGCTGTATCCTACGCCATCGAGAGGTCCGTGGCAAACGCTTTTCGCTCAATTTTGTAGCGGGTCATAGACCTACTGTATGTCTCCACGTAACTTCCTTGGTGGCAAGCAGTTGCGGGTATGATTGAGTTTATCCCGATTATGATATACTGGGCCTCCCATGAAAGGAGGCACCACAGATGGCCAGTCTACGGTTCACCGATGTGCAGTCCCGACCCATGGAGTTCCTGGATGTGACGAGTTTGACGCTCGACGAGTTTCAGCAGCTGGTCCCACCTTTCGAGGCGGCGTTCCACGCGCATATGGCGGCGTGGCGCCTCGATGGGAAACCCCGGACCGCGCGCCGGTTTACCGTCTATGAGAACTGCCCATTGCCGACACTGGAAGATCGGCTGTTGTTCATCCTCGTCTACCTGAAAACGTATGCCCTCCAGGTCGTGCACGGGCGCTTATTTGGGATGGGCCAGAGTAAAGCGAATCAATGGATGCACGTGCTCCTCCCCGCACTCCTGGCGGCGCTACGCGCCCTTGGCGATGCCCCGGCTCGCTCCCTGACGGCCCTGGCGCAGCGGCTCGGAGTCTCGGAAGCCGACACGGCGACCGCCGTCGCCCTGGAGGAGGAGCCGGTTCCCCTCGCCCCAGCGCCAGCGTCCCCCCTTTGGCCCATGACGGGACGGAACGGCGGATCGTCCGCCCCCAAGACCCTCCTGCACAGACGGACTGTTAGAGCGGCAAGAAAAAAGACCACACGGTGAAAAATGTCCTGCTGGTCCATACCCTCCTCACGCTCCTCTTTCTCAGTGCGACCTACGGCGGCCGCGTCCATGACAAGCGGATTGCCGAGGCCACCCCGTATCCCCTGCCCGCGGGGAGCCGGCTCCTATAGGATCTGGGCTTCCTGGCGTTTACGCTGCCCCAGGTCGAGATCCTCATGCCGACCAAGAAGCCACGAGGGCAGGAGTTGACCCGGGAGCAGCACCGGGCCAACCAGGCGCTCACTCAGCGTCGGCTGCGGATCGCGCATGTCAACAGGAGTGTCAAGCGCTGCCGCCTCGTCAAAGACCGGATCCGCTTGTGGAAGGAGGGTGTCCGCGATCTCGTGATGGAACTCTGTTGTGCCCTGCACAACTTCCGGGTGCGTCTCACGCCCTGGCGGCCAATGATTTAATCGGGATAAACTCAAATGTCGATCCCCAGTACGCTCATCGCTGGTTTCATTCGACTCGCCTCCTGTGGCTACATGGGTGCACGGATGGTGCACGCATTGTGGCTCATCGCAGCCGATCCGCACAGGGGCGGGTCCATTGCATTACGACCTGTCATGCCGGCGTAAGGCCTCAGGGCGACGCCTGGGGAGCATACCATATGAGGCCCGCGCATGGCGCTGGAGCATCGCAAGGACTGGGCCGACGCTATCTGACGCCTCTCCCGGATGCCAGACACTGCGGCACCGTCTGGGATACGAACCGGTCCAACACCCCGGCGCACCGCGTCGGCACCTCGACGTTGGGCGAATGGCCAACGCGATGGAAGATGTGTAGAAAGCGCTGATTTTCGGGCAGCGCCAGGTATTCCGCCAGGATGTTGTGTACCCCCACCGTCGTGTCCTGATCCCCGCCGATGACGCACACCGGCATGGCCAGCTCGTGGAGCCGCTGCCGCAGCCTGAGGCCGGCCATGGAGCGGCGGCCGCCCAGCATGCGCTCGAGGGGGTTGCGGGCGACGTCGGCGCGCAGTGCCTGGCGGAACTCTTCCGGGACATGCGGAGCGTGCAGGGCCACATTCTCCGCCGCCCACCCTTGGGCGAACTGCTCCCGAATCTGCTGCTCCCAGTTCTCGGGCAGTACCCGGCCGGCCAGCGGCGCGGGGTTCAAGAGCACCAGGGCCTTCAGCACCTCGGCATGGTCCAGCGCGAACTGCGTCACCGTCGCCCCGCCCATGGAGTGGCCGACCAGGGTAAAATCCCGCAGGCCCAACGCCTGCGTTGCCGCGGAGAGGTCGCGGGCGAAAGACTGCACGGTGTAATCCGCTTCCGCCGCCGTGCGCTCAGAGTCACCAGCGCCCCGGTTGTTGAAGGCCAGGGAACGGAACCGGGTCGGGTCGAGGGTCTCCTGTACGAGGCGCCAGATACGACCGGACGTCTGATAGCCGTGCACCAGCACGAGCCGTTCTGGCCCTGTGCCATGCTCAAAATACTGCAGCTTCACGGCACCTGCCTGCACCAAGTCTGTGCGCATATCGTCCTCCTTGCGTTTGCCTCACCAGTGGCCACGCGCTGCGCCTTGGGATGCGAGCCCCTGGCGCTTGCTCGCCCCTCCCCCAGCCCTCTCGTACGCCCTGGTTATCTCCGTGTCTCTGCGTCCCCGCGTCTCTAGTGCTCACCCGCCTTGGCCTGCAGGCCAGCATACACCTGTTCGGCGCTGATGGGCAACGCCATGAGGCGCACGCCTACGGCATCGAAGACCGCATTGGCCACAGCGGCAGGCACGGCGACGTTGCTGAGTTCGCCGACGGCCTTGCCGGCATAGGGGGCTGGACCGGCCTGAGACTCGATGAGCACGGTGGTCAGGGCCGGGATGTCCCTGAGCGTTGGGAGTTTATAGTCACCCAGGTGCTGGGCCGTCACCGTGCCCTCCTGCACCTGCAAATGCTCGCTGAGCGCCTGGCCTATACCCTGGACTACACCGCCTTCGATCTGGCCCTGATGCGTGAGCGGGTTGAGCACCGTGCCGACGTCATGGGCGGTCACCAACCGCCTCAGCTGTACCTGCCCCGTGTCAGGGTCCACGGCCACTTCCGCCACCTGCGCGCAAAACGAAGTCACTTCTGCCGACCCCTGGGGCAGGTACCTGCCCGTGCGGCTCAGGGGCACTGCCCCCTGCTCTGCGGCCCAGGCCAGGAGCGTGGCCAGAGTCAGGCTGTGGCCCGCAGCAGCGACGAAGCGCTCCTGGTGCACCTGCACCTGCGCTGGCGCACAGCCCAGGCGCTGGGCTGCCAGGCTGATGAGCGCCTGTTTGAGCTCACGCGTGGCCGCCAGGGTGGCCTGGCCGGCCGTATGGGTGAGGCGGCTACCGCCAGCACCGACCTCGAAGGCGGCGGTATCGGTATCCCCCTGGACCACCGTCACGGCTGCCAGTGGCACGTGCAGTTCCTCCGCGACGATCTGTTGCAGCACGGTGTAGGAGCCGGTACCGGTATCCGCCGCGCCGGTGAGCAGCGTCAGCCTGCCATCAACGTCGATGCTGAGCGTGGCGCTCGATGGACCAAAGGCGCCGGGCTCGCGTTCATATATGCCGATGCCCCGTCCCACGTAGGGCGGCTTTGCCGTGCCCCACCCGGCCGCCTGCGCTGCGGCCAGCAGTGTCTCCTGGCAGCGGATGTGCTGCCAGCGCTCGCCCAGTGGGGCGGGATCGCCCTCGGCGAGCGCGTTGCGCCGGCGAAACTCGACCGCATCAAGGCCCAGCTCGTGCGCCATGATGTCCATGTGGCTCTCCACCGCGAAGACCGTCTGTGGCGCGCCCGGCGCGCGCATGTGGCCAGCCGGGACAGTGTTGGTGTACACCCGCAGACTCTCGATCTCGATATGCGGCACCCGATAGGGACCACCGGCGTGCACGCCACCGTGCACCGTATGCAGGGGCGTGAACGCCCCGTAGGCACCGCAGTTGAAGATCAGCTTCGCCTGCCGTGCGGTCAGCTGACCGTCACGGGTGACACCGCTCCGCAGGGTGAGCACCGCCGCATGCCGCGGGTTGCCCGCCGTCAGCTCCTCGGTGTAGGTCATCACCATCTTCACGGGCCGGCCGGCGTGCCGGGCCAGGTAGTAACACAGGACGCTGTCCATGAGCGAGCCTTTGCCACCGAAGTCCCCACCAATGGCCACCGCATTGACCCGCAGGCGCTCCTCCGGCACCCCGAGCGCCGCCGCCAGCTGCCCGCGGGCGATAAAGGGCGTTTTGTTGGCGAGCCAGACGTTGATCTTCCCGGCAGGTTCAATGGCGACCGTACAGGCATGGGGTTCGATGTAGCCCTGATGCACCGAGGGCACCGAGAAGGTGTGCTCGAAGAGGCGCTCGGCCTGGGCAAAACCCGCTGCGAGGTCGCCATGACGGTAGAAGACCTGCGAGACCACATTGGGGATGGCGGGAAAAAACTGCACGTCCGCGCCGTGTACAAAGGCCTCAGGAATCGGCGGATGGGCGTAGGAGGCGGCGTGCTCATGGAGCCGTGGCGCCTGCTCGTGCATGGCGGCCAGCGGATCAAAGACTGCCGGCAGCTCCTCGTACTGGACGTCGATCAGCGCCAGGGCCGCTTCAGCGATGTCCGGCGACTCGGCAGCCACCGCCACGACCTTTTCTCCAACGAAACGCACCCGGTCGCGGGCGAGGACTGGGATGTCGAGCAAGAAGCGGCCGAGCCGTACCTCCGGCAGGTCGGCACCGGTCAGCACGGCGTGGACGCCCGGCAGTTGCCGGGCGGGCGCCACATCGATGGCGAGGAGCCGCGCGTGTGGGACGGGACTGCGCAGGCATTGCCCCCACAGCAGGCCCGGCAGCGTGACATCGGCGGTGTACAGAGTCCGCCCAGTGACTTTGGCCGGCCCCTCAATGTGCCCTGCCGGCTGACCGATGCTGACGAGAGTCGCCATCTGTGTTCCTTTCCGCTTCTCTACTGCCGAGTGCGTACCTGTTGTGTGCTGCACCTCATGGCAACACCTCCAACAGCGCCTTGGCCTCCAACCCTGCCGCCTCAGCCCGTGGGCTCGAACGCCTCAGCCGTTATACGGCCCGATAGCCATCATCAACCACGAGTTCTGTCCCAGTGATATACGACGCCACAGCCGACGCCAGGCATAACACCGCGTAGCCGACGTCCTCCCGCCGGCCCGCACGCCCCATCGGGACGTTGGCTAGCATGACGGCGCGTCGTGCCGGGGCAGCCGAGGCCTGCGACGTGCGCATGGGTGGCATCACACCGGGGTGGACGGAGTTGACCCGGATGCCCGCTTTGGCGTATTGGACTGCGGCCGACTTGGTCATCAGGCGCACCGCGCCCTTGGAGGCATTGTAGGCCATGTGAATGGCGTCTTGACCCACGAAGCCCGAGATGGAGGAGATATTGACAATCGAGCCGCCTCCGGCCCGCTGCATGGCGGGGATGGCGTCCTGCATGCCCAAAAAGACCCCCCTGGCATTGACGGCCATGAGCCTATCCCAGGCGACCGTGCTCATGACGTCAGGATCAAAGGTGCCACTGATCCCGGCATTGTTCACGAGGATGTCCAGGCGGCCGAAATGGCTAACGGTGGTGGTGACGCTCTCTTGCCAGTCCTCTTCGCTGGTCACGTCCAGGCGTGCGAAACGGGCCTCACCACCAGCCGCAGCAATTGCCGCGACAACGCGCCTCCCATCCTCTTCGAGGAGGTCGGCACCAACAACTTTGGCCCCTTCCTGGGCAAACATGCGGGCTTCGGTCTCGCCCATCCCACTGGCAGCCCCCGTCACGACCGCGACCTTGCCTTGTAACCTCATGATCTTGCCTCCTCTATGCATCCAGACAGCCGCAGCAGTCACGCGCCCCGGAGCCGATACAGCTCCGCTTCCCACCAGCGCTCCTCCACGTCTTCAGAGGTCATGACGGGTTCTCCCCTCACGCCTGCAGCAGCAGTACCCCGGGGCGGGCAGGCAAAGCGGGAACTGCCATGAGCGCCGAGGCACGCCTTCAGACGATGCGGAACACCGGATGATGCGGCGCGCGCCCACACACGGCCAGCACCTGCGAGCCATGCACACTGAGCCCCAGCCTGGCCAGCGCTATAATGAACGGGTTGATGATATGCGTCGTCATGACGTCTGGCCTCTGGTAGGGCGCCATGTGTGCCCACCTACCCGGCCTGGGCCTCGATGCGGTCATAGATGGCACGCAGACCGGCACCAGAGTCCGCTTCAACATCAGCGAACCAGCGCAGCAGGGAGCGCGTCAGTGGGTCGACCGACTCGTCGGCGATGGCGGCTTCATACCGGTCGCGAATGGTGGGACCCTGCCGCTGCGCCTGCCTGGCCTTGGCCCAGCGAATTTTCTCGACGTCGGGCATATCAGAGCCGCTCACCTTGAGACGTTTATCGAAGTCCTGGTCCGGGATATCCGTCCAGGCGTACCCTAGCTCAGCGATGCGACGCTTGAACACGTGGTAATGGCTCGTCTCGCGGTTGGCCACCATAGACAGACAGACTCGCAACGCGGGGTCCGGTGTGGTGTCGGCCCAGGCCTGGAGAAAAATCCCCGCGCGCCTCTCCCCTGAGGCAATCGTGTTGAGGAGTTCCAGATAGTGCAGTGTGGTCGTATTGTCCGCTGCCATGACACTCCCTTCCATTGCTGATATATATGCCTCGTCATGCGTAGCGGCGAAGCAGTCCTCAGTTTGGCAGCGCGGCATCACGTCCAGCGTTGCCTGCTGCCTGCTCCGCGCGCTGCTCACACAGTCGCGCAATGCATCGGTCAACGAGCTGCTCGGGAGCCGGGTCGGCGATGATGATGGCGCCGGTGGCGCGCACCGGTAGTGTGTCGAGGAGCGTCTGCGCCATGTCCGCTGCGCCACCCGTCCCGTGCAGGAGGCCGATGACTTTGCCCTCGTCGTAGGCAATAGTAAACTCATTCAGGGTGCCGATGCCACCGGCGACTAGGATCACGATGTCGGCACTCCGGACCGCGATGACGTTGCGCCCTTTGAACCCAAAGCCTGAGTAGATCACGACCGTCGAGGGGCATGGCGGTGTGTCGTACAACGCGGCGTGCTCGACGGCTGAATGTGCCGGCGATATGCCCACTGACAGCCCGCCGTACTGGCTATGCGCGGCGACGACGCGCCCCGGGATGCCATCGAGCTCACCCGTAATCAGCACGCACGACTCGGCGGCAATCTTCTTGCCCAGTCGCGCAGCAAGCGCGTCGACGCGGTGCAAGCCCTCGGCGGAGAGCGAGGTGCTCGCCGAGCCCATCACGCCGATCTTTATCAGCGGTCTTTGCATGGTCCTCTCCAGGCTAGAACACGGGGCGCTCCGCAGGCGCTGGGCAGGCGAAGGACCTGTGGTGGTCGTGACGCTGTGCCATACCGTTCGTGCAACCCATGTGCGCCAGACACAGGTGCGTTGTCTGCTCGCCACCATGCCCCAGGCGACACTGACGACACCGGGAGCGTTGCTTCCCTTCAGACGTCGTGCCATGCCGGATGCTCTCAGTCCCGTGGCCATAAGGGCAGTGCAGCACGTGGGTCATCCTCGTGCCTCGCTCTCATCCTCGTGGTGCTACTCCTCTCAGATACCCAGAGAGGAGAGCAGATCAACCGCGCTGACACACCTTCTACCCATTCACCAACTGTTTCGCAATCCCATTATGCTTTTCCAGCATCGGCCCCACATCCACTGTCGTCAATTGCCCTGCCTTCACCACCCACGTGCCGTTCACCATCACGTAATCTGCCTTTTGCGGGGCGCAGAAGATGACAGAAGCAACCGGGTCGTGCACCGCGGCGCCGGCGTAGTCGAGGCGGCTGAGGTTGAGGGCAAAAAGGTCGGCGCACATACCTGTGGCCAGCGAGCCGATGTCGTCGCGGCCCAGCACCTTCGCGCCGCCAATGGTGGCCATCTCCAGCGCTTCACGGGCAGACATCCATGCCCCCTCCCCTGGCGGTATGGTGTCCGACGGGTGAGGGCAAGGGTGGGGGGTGAGGGAAAGCCCAAGCCGGGCCAGCAACATCGCCTGCCGCGCTTCGCCGAGCATGTGCGCACCGTCGTTGGAAGCCGAACCGTCCACCCCCAGCCCCACGTTCACACCGGCGGCCCGATACTGCTGCACCGGGGCGATGCCAGACGCCAGCCTCATGTTCGACGAGGGGCAGTGCGCGGCCCCACAACCGGTGCGCGACATCAAGGTCATCTCAGCCTCGTTGACGTGCACAGCGTGCGCGTACCACACATCCGGCCCCACCCAGCGCAACGTCTCCATGTAATGCACCGGGCGGTGGCCGAACTTCTCAAGGCAGAAACGCTCCTCGTCGCGTGTCTCGGCCACATGGGTGTGCAGGGTCACGCCGTATGCACGCGCGAGGGCCGCCGACTGTTGCATCAACTCTGGCGTCACCGAGAATGGCGAGCACGGCGCCACGACAATCCGCAACATCGCGCCGCGCCTCGAGTCGTGATAGGTCTGAATGAGTCTCTGCGTGTCTTTGAGAATCTCGTCTTCGTTCTCCACCACGCTGTCTGGTGGCAAGCCGCCTTTGGACTCGCCTAAGCTCATCGCGCCGCGCGCCGCGTGGAAGCGCATGCCGATCTCTTTGGCCGCCCGAATCTCATCGTCGAGCTGCGCGCCGTTCGGGAAGAGGTAGAGATGATCGCTGGCCGTGGTGCAACCGGACAGCAACAACTCGGCCAGGCCGGTGAGCGCTGAAACATACACCGCCTCGGGCGTGAGGCGCGCCCAGATGGGATATAACGTTTTGAGCCAGTTGAAAAGCGTCGCGTCCTGCGCGGCAGGCACGACGCGCGTGAGCGTTTGATAGAGATGGTGATGCGTGTTGACAAGGCCAGGGAGGACGACGTGGCCGCCCATGTCGATCACGTTGGCGGCCATCACTGTCGGTAGTTCATGGGTTGGAGCGACTGCCTCAATCACTCCATCGCGAATGATCATCCCGCCATCCCGAATCTCGCGGCGGGCCGGATCCATGGTCACTAACACATCAGCATGGCGAAGCACGACGGTCGTCATCAACCCTCCCGATGGGTTGCCAGGGAGTGTCCCTCTAACGGTTTTATAGTATATACTGCAATATGGATGCATCGTTGTTGCACGACTGTTTCGTTGGCCCACAACGCCGTCGACGACAACGCTTCCCCTCCCCTCTCCCAACCAACGGCGGCAACGGATCGCCCACGCAGTGGAGACCCGGGCCCCCCAGCGAGTGCCGCTGGCTTGACCGAGCATGTCTGGGCCATGGATGCGTCGCTGAGCTTTTGTGGCCCGCCTCACGCATTATGGTCACGCCCAGGGCCAGCTTTCACCTGTGGGAGCCGGTCTCACCTCCCGTAAAAACGCCGCGCGTTTTCGCCCAAAATGGCGGCTTTGTGTTCGGGCTTGAGATCGTGCCGTTCGAGGATTTCATGGATTTCTTCCATGCAATTCGCGATGGTAATCTCATGGGGGAAGTCCGACGCGAACATGAACGGCTTGGGGCCGACGCGCGCAATGGCGTAGGCCAGGGCTTTTTCGTTGCCTTCGCAGCCAACAAAAATCTGGTCGGCTGTGAAATACGCCTCCGGATGGCGTGGGAGCGTGAGGCCACCATATTCCACCTCCCGTGCGAGCCGGTCGATCACCAGCGGAATCCAGGCGGTGCCGCCTTCCATGAAGCCCACGCGGAGCTGGGGAAAGCGATCGAAGACGCCGTCAACGATCATGCCCGTCGCGGCGATGGCCAGCGGAAACGGCATGCCCAAGGCGCGCGTCGCCGGGAACACCGTATAGGTGTTAAAGCCCAGGTTCATGTAACTGCCGCCGTGGACGGCCAGCATGCAATTGAGCCGTTCGGCCTCCGCGTAAATCGGCCAGTACTCGGGATGGCTCACATGCCGCGTCAGGCCATTGGACGGCAGCATCGCGCCGACGAAGCCCAGGTCCTGGACCGCACGGCGCAACTCGGCCACGGCCTCCGGCACCTGCTGCATCGGAATCAACGCCACCGCCTGAAATTGCGGGCTGCGCTGCAAGTAGCGGGTATGAATGTACTCGTTATAGGCCTGCGCATACGCCAGCGCCCATTGGGGGTAGGCCACGTTGCCGAACGCCAAACCGGTCGTGGGATACAGCACGGTGTACTCCGTGCCGGTCTGCGCGAGAAACTGCAGCCACTCCTCCGGACCGATGGTGGGATCGAAGGTCCCCGGCGTGCGCGGCGTGCCATCGGCCGGCGTGTGAAAATGATCCAGGCTGGGGATCCAGTTGCGCGTGCCACGATTGTGAAACGGCGCCTTGACAAAGGTGAGAATGTCTTCGGCATCCTCCATCACATGACCGTCGGCATCGACGTAGTGGTTCGACATAGCGCCTCCTTTTGCGGACTGCACACGCTCACGCCCAACGGGCTCACCACAATCACGTCACGCAATGTATCACACTTTGTCGCGTGTCAACACTGGCTGAGGAGCTGCTCCTCTCCGTTGCAGTGTCAATCTCGCGACAAGAGGCGAGCCTCTGCAATCTCTCTGCTTTCACATGGACGCTGATGTACACCTACTCTACACTCAGAGACATTGAGCGACACCTTCCAATATGGTTTCACGAGGCCCATCAATGGAACTGCTTCACTCCCGTGTTTGTAC
>WNGR01011014.1_pt1 | contig 11370 bp, 12 predicted proteins | sample 5407581 | NCBI WGS metagenome assembly WNGR01 (sample SAMN13153383, study PRJNA577476) | soil metagenome | isolation source: 80 cm soil or saprolite under Garry oak tree replicate 2 | place: USA:California | collected 2016-06-15 | reverse complement strand
CGGCGGGGACTCCCTCCCCCGCTTGCGGGGGAGGGGACGAGCAAGCACCTCGTCGACAGGATCTCCCCCAGGTTCTTGGCCGCAAAGTCGCGTCGTTTTGTGTTGAATCTGAGGCCCGCCACAATTGTCCCGCTCAATTGCGCCGCGCGCCGGCGAGGCGGGTGCTGAAGAAGGTATCGACCGCCTGCGCGATCGCATCCGCGGTGCGCGCCCGCCACGGCTCCGAGGTCAGGAGCTTGATGTCCTGCTTGTTCGAGACATAGCCGAGCTCGACCAGGACGGAGGGAACGTCAGGCGCCTTGAGCACCCGGAAGCCTGCGGACTTCAACGGGTCCTTGTGCAGCCTCGTGGCATTGCGCAGCTCGCCCATCAGGGTGCGGGCGAACTGCACCGAGAAGGTCTTGGTCTCGCGCCGCGCGAGGTCGAACAGGATATCGGCGACGTCGTTGGGCTCGGCCGAGAGATCGAGGCCCGCGACCACATCGGCGCGGTTCTCGGCTTCGGCAAGGCGGGCGGCAGCGGCATCGGAGGGGGTCTCGGACAGGGTATAAATGGTCGCCCCCTGTGCATCGCCCTCCCCGCGCGCCAGCGCATCGGCATGGACTGAGAGCAACAACGAGGCCTGCTGCCCGCGCGCGAGGTTCACGCGCTCGGCGAGCGCCACGAAGCTGTCGTCGGTGCGGGTCATGATCACGCGGTACTTGCCCGCCTTCCCGATTCGGTCGCGAACGAGCAGGCTGAGGTCGAGCACCAGCGCCTTCTCGGTCTCCCCGCTCGCGGCCCTGGTGCCATTGTCGATGCCGCCATGGCCGGGATCGATGACCACCAGCGGGCGCGTATCGCCGGGCTTGGCATCGAGGTCGGGCCGGCGCACGGAGGTCGTCTCCGGCGCCCGGTTGTCGAGCGCGATCATCCGCATGAAGACGTCGCGGTCGACCGCCGCGAGGTCGAGCACGAGGCGGGCCGGCTGCTCGTTGGCGGGGTCGAGCACGAGCGCCTTCTCGACCCGCGCCGGACGGGCGAGGTCGAGCACGATGCGCGAGCCGCCCTGCATGACGAGGCCGAAGCGGAACGCCTTGATCAGGCCCCGCCCCTTCTCGCCCGCCTTGGGCGGAAGCTGGAAGGTGACCTGCGGCATGTCGATGACCACCCGATAGGGGTTGGCGAGCGTGAAGGCGCGGATGTCGATCTTCTGGCTGAAATCGACCACGAAACGGGTCTCGTTCTCGTCGCCGCCAAGCCGCACGTCGCGCGCGACCGGAAAATCGTCGGGCGTGCGGGTCTGCGGCGGAGCCGCATCCGCCGGCCCGGCCGCCCACGGGCCGCCGAGGAGGATCGCGCCGATGACGGCAATCAAGCTCGCCGCGCGGATTGCCATGGTTACCCGAGCCCCTTCGAGCACGTCATACTCCATTAGGAGGCCATGGTTAACCGCGTGTTAAGGCTTCCCGTTCCCGCCGGCGGGGTGCGGCAGGAAGGTCGGCCCCAGCCATCGAACCCGGCGGCAGCCACTCACTATACATGCATGCATGTATTCATGCGCGATCAAACACGATGGCGGCCATCAGCCGCCCGGTAGCCTGCCGGTTGTCTCCGCGCGTGCCGCGCGCGTCCCCTCCCCCGCTTGCGGGGGAGGGCTAGGGAGGGGGCTTCTCTCCGCTTGCTCTGACTTTGCGGCGGCCCCTGGCTGGGCCGGACGGCCGCGGGGTCGTGTCAATTCTTGGTCAGGGTTGCGTTGGGAAGCCCCCCGCCATTGCTGCCGCCGGTGTTGTTGGTGGCGTCGCTCTGGATATGCGCGCCACTCGCAATCATGAAGCCGGTCGTGTTGTTGTAGATATTGTTGCCGGAAATGCGGATGGTCGCAGTGCTGGCGCCGGCATTGAGCGCCACCGCATTGTTTGCGATCGTCGAACGGTCGATGTTGACAGTGGTGCCTGGCGCCGCGGCGTTGACTGTGTAGAGCCGGTGATGGTCACATTTTTCAGCGAAGCAACTTTGAAACTAGCCGTGTTGGAGCTAGGGAAGGAGAGTCCGGTCGTATTGCCGCTGATCACGGTGTCCGTGACGAATAAGAATACGGTGGAGCTTGAGTTTTCGAAGGTGATGCCCGTCGAGGAAAAGAAGCCGCGGAAGTTGCGGATCGTACACTTTTCGATATGGACCGCTTTGGCCGCTTGAATGGTGATTCCGACGAAGCCGCTCCCTTACCCGTCGATGTCGAGGCCGCGCAAAGTCACCACATCGGTCGTCGCAGCGTTGATGCGGAAGCTGCCGCCCACCGGAATGCCGGCCGTCCCAGTCTCGCAAGAGATGGTGATCGCCTTGGTGATGAACACCGCGCCGAAGCTGCCGAACTGGCCGGGATCGAGGCAGTTGATCTCGCCGCCCGGGCTGGTGTTCGCCAGGGCTGTGGCGAAGGTCTTGCACGGCGCGGATTTCCGGCGGCGTCGGCACGACGAAAATCGTCGCGCTCTGCGGGATTGCCGCGGCGATCCGCGGCAGGAGATCGGCATGGATCACGACCGCCTTGGCCGCGCAGTCGCGCAGCACGTGGCCCGCCTCGTCCGCCGTGAAGTGCCAATTCACGGGTACCGCATAAGCACCGATCAAGCCGGCGCCCATCGCCGCCTCGAAGAAGGGGAAATCGTTGCGCAGCACAAGCGCGACGGCGTCGTTCTCGCCGATTCCAATGGCACGGAAGCCCGAGGCGGCGCGCGCGGCCCGCGCGGACAAGTCCGCCTGCCTGATTTCGCGCTCGCCGCTGACGATCAGTCCATCCATAACGATGATTATGACTGTTTCCCACGAAAATTGCGCATGCGGCAAACTCGCCCACCTGCCCGACGATCGCGGACAGCCGCGGCGGCGCGTCAATTCTTGGCCAGCGCGGCATTGGGAACCGTCGCCCCGCCATTGCTTCCGCCGGTGTTGTTGGTGCCGTCGCTCTGGATCTGCGCGCCACCCCCGATAAAGAAGCCGGTCGTGTTGTTGAAGATGTTGTTGCCGGAAGCGCGGATGATCGAACCGCTGCTAGCGGCAAAGAGCCCATATGCATTGTTTGCGATCGTCGAGCGATCGATGTTGACGGTTGCGTTCGATGCCCCGACGTAGACGGCGGAGTTGCCGTTGCCCGATATGATCGACTTGGTGACGTTGGCGTAGATGTTCGAGTCGATGAGTTGCAGGCCATCCCCGGTCGAGCCGGCGATCGTCACATTTTTCAGCGAAGCGACTTTGAAGCCTCCCGCGCTGTTGAGCGAGACTCCACGCGAAATGTCGCTGATCACGGTGTCCGCGACGAACAAGAAGACCGTCACCGGGAAGAAAAAGGGGGTAAATAGGCCGGCTGCAAAAGCGTCGAAGCGGAAATTCCGAATCGTACATTTCTCGACATGCACCGCCTTGACGCGATCAACGTAGATTCCGACATCGCCGAGCCCCTGCCCGTCGATGTCGAGACCCCGCAAGGTCACCACATCGGTCGTGGCGCCATCGATGAAGACGCCGATGCCGCGGCTTGACACCAGAATGCCGGCGGTCCCGGCCTCGCAGGAGATGGTGATCGACTTGCTGATGACCACGTGGATGGTCACATCCCCGAATCCGCCCATGATTGCGCCGGTACCAAAGTCGCCGGCATCGAGGCAGTTGACCTCGCCGCCCGCAACCGCGGCCGCGATCGCTGCGTTGAAGGTCCGGCACGGCGCGGTGCGGCTGCAGGGGTTCGCATCATCGCCGGTGCCCGATACCCAGGTCCGCGCGTCCAGAGCCTGCGCCGGCGCGGCGGCGAGGAACGGCAATGCCAGTGCGATGAAGGCGAGCGAGAGGGCGGCTTGACGCATGATGTGTTCTCCCTTCTGTTGACCGATCGGCGCGCGCGGCGACATGCGCCGGACGGTCGCGGATCATGTCAATTCTTGGTCAGCAGTGCGTTGGGAACCCCCGCGCCTCCATTGCTGCCGCCGGTGTTGTTCGTATTGTCGCTCTGGATCTGCGCGCCAGGCGCGATGAGGAAGCCGGTCGTGTTGTTGTAGATGTTGTTGCCGGAAACGCGGATGATCGAACCGCTGGCAGCGGCCCACAGCCCATATGCATTATTTGCGATCGTCGAGCGGTCGATGTTGGCGATCGCGTTTGATGCCCCAGTGACGACGGCAGGGCCGCCACTGCCCGAAATGATCGATTTGGTGACGTTAGCGTAGACGTTTGAGTTGTTGAGATACAGGCCAGTCGCCGCCGAGCCGGTGATGACCACATTCCTCAGCGAAGCAACTTTATAGCCACCCGAGCTTTCGAGTATAATTCCATACGAATTGCCGCTAATCACGGTGTCGGTGACGAACAAGAATATCGTCGTCGACAACAGTGGGATATCCACGCCAGTACCTGAAGGGAAGTTACGAATAGTACATTTTTCGACATGCACCGCTTTGGCTGAGTTGATTTGGATGCCCACGATGCCGGTACCCTGCCCATCGATGTTGAGACCGCGCAAGGTCACCACATCGGTCGTGGCCGCTTGGATGAAAATGACGATGCCGCCGCCACTCGTCGCCTGAACGCCGGCTGTCCCGGCCTCGCAGGAGATGGTGATCGCCTTGGTGATGGTCACTTGGGGGTTGCTGGCGGAACCGAAGCTGCCGGCATCGAGGCAGTTGACCTCGCCGCCCGCAGCGGCGGCCGAGATCGCTGCGTCGAAGGTCCGGCACGGCGCGGTGCGGCTGCAGGGGTTGGCATTATCCCCCGTGCCCGACACCCAGGTCCGCGCGTCCAGAGCCTGCGCCGGCGCGGCGGCGAGGAACGCCAGTGCCAGGCCAATGATCGCGAGCGAAAGTGCGGCTTTGCGCATGATGGCTTTCCTTCTGTGTTGCCCGATTGGCGCGTGCGGCACGATCCGCCGCGCGGCCGCCGGGTTGGGTCAGTTCTTGGTCAGCGGCGCGTTCGGAACCGTCGCCCCTCCATTGCTGCCGCCGGTGTTGTTCGAACTGTCGCTCTGGATGAACGCGCCAGTCAAAATGACGAAGCCGAACGTGTTGTTATAGATGTTGTTGCCGGAAATGCGGATGGTCGAACCGGCGGCGGCCTCCAGCCCAATCGTATTATTTGCGATCGTCGACCGGTCGATATTGGCAGTCGTGCTTGACACATTAGCCAACACGGCGGCGCCGCCATTGCCCGAAATGATCGACTTGGTGATGTTGGCGTAAACGTTTGTATCCTCGAGTCTCAGGCCTTCATTCGTCAAGCCGGTGATCGTCACATTTTTCAGCGAAGCGACTTTGAAGCCGCCGCTGCTGGTGAAGAAGCTTCCGATCGAATTGTTGCTGATCACGGTGTCCGCGACGAACACGAAGACCGTCACCGGAAAATCGGTGTAGGTAAGTAGGCCCGCTGAAAGACCGCTGAAGCGGAAATTCCGAATGCTACATTTCTCGACATGCACCGCTCTGGCTGAAAAAATTCCGATTCCCGCGCCGCCGGTACCCTGCCCGTCGATGTCGAGTCCGCGCAAAGTCACGACATCGGTGGCGGCAGCGTTGATGACGACGCCGGTGCCGCCGCCTGCCAGAATGCCGGCCGTCCCGGCGGCGCAGGAAATGGTGAGCGAAAAGGTGATGCTGACCGGGCCGAAGTCGCCGGCATCGAGGCAGTTGATCTCGCCGCCAGGGGCGGTCTTGCCAGCCGTGAGGGCGCCCTGGAAGGTCCTGCACGGCGCGGTGCGGCTGCAGGGGTTGGCATTATCGCCCGCGCCTGACACCCAGGTCCGCGCCGCCTGAGCCTGCGCCGGGGCGGCGGCGAAGAGCGGCAATGCCAGGCCGATGATGGCGAGCGAGAGGGCGGCTTTGCGCATGATGGCTCTCCTTGAGTCGACCGATCGGCGCGCGGGGCAGGACGGGCCGGACGGTCGCGGGTCGTGTCAGTTCTTGGTCAGCGGTGCGTTCGGAACCGTCGCCCCTCCATTGCTGCCGCCGGTGTTGTTGGTCAGGTCGCTCTGGATGAACGCGCCAGCCTGGATGAAGAAGCCGGTCGTGTTGTTGTAGATGTTGTTGCCGGACACGCGGATGGTCGAACCGCTATCACCGGCAGCCAGCCCAAGTGCATTATTTGCGATCGTCGAGCGATCGATGTTGACGGTCGTGCTTGCCGCATTAGCTATGACGGCGCTGGCGCCATTGCCCGAAATGGTCGACTTGGTGACGTTGACGTACACGTTGGAGTGGGGCAGGATCATGCCATGAAAGGTCGAGCCGGTGATCGTCACATTTTTTAGCGAAGCGACTTTAAAGCCACCCGAGCTAGGGAAGTAGCCTCCAGTAAAATTGTCGCTGATCACGGTGTCCGAGACGAACAAGAATACCGTCGCCGATGAAGATGCGGTGGCTATGCCCGCTGATCCAGAGTGCTGGCGGAAATTACGAATGGCACATTTCTCGACATGCACCGCTTTGGCTGTTTGAATGACGATTCCGAAGTCGCCGTTGCCCTGCCCGTCGATGTCGAGACCACGCAAGGTCACGACATCAGTCGCGGCTGCGTTGATCACAACGCCGCTGAATAGTCCCGTCGCCAAAATGCCGGCCGTCCCGGCCTCGCATGAGATGGTGAGCGAAAAGGTGATTGTTACCAGGCCGAACTGGCCGGCATCGACGCAGTTGATCTCGCCGCCCGGGGTCGTCTTCGCGAGGGCCCCCTGGAAGGTCTGGCACGGCGCGGTGCGGCTGCAAGGGTTGGCATCATCGCCTGTGCCTGAAACCCAAGTCCGCGCGGCCGCAGCCTGCGTCGGCGAGGCGGCGAGGAACGGCAGTGCCAGTCCGATGATGGTGAGCGAAAGTGCGGCTTGACGCATGATGGTTCTCCCTGGTGTTGACCGATCGGCGTGCGCGGCGAGATGGGCCGGACGGCCGCGGGGTCGTGTCAATTCTTGGTAAGCGCCGCGTTGGGGACCGTCACCCCTCCATTGCTGCCGCCGGTGTTGTTCGTTAGGTCGCTCTGGATGAACGCCCCACCCGCGATGAGGAACCCGGTCGAGTTGTTGTAGATGTTGTTGCCGGAAATGCGGATGGTCGAACCGCTAGCGTCCGCAGCCACCCCATAGCCATTATTTGCGATCGTCGAGCGGTCGATGTTGGCGGTCGCGCCTGCCGCATCGGCCAGCACGGCGCTGCCACCGGTGCCCGAAATGATCGACTTGGTGACGTTGACGTAGACGTTCGAGCTGGCGACATTCAGGCCCACATGGGTCGAGCCGGTGATCGTCACATTTTTCAGCGATGCGACTTTATAACCACCCGAACTGAAGAGACCGACGCCAAGCCCATTGTCGCTGATCACGGTGTCCGCGGCGAACAAGAATATCGTCGCCGACGTGAATTGGATAATTATGCCCGCTGAAAAATCGCTGAAGCGGAAATTACGGATCGTACACTTCTCGACATGCACCGATCTGGCAGAGGTAATGACGATTCCGTTGCTTCCGGTACCCTGCCCGTCAATGTCGAGCCCCCGCAAGGTCACGACGTCGGTCGCGGCGGCGTTGATGACGATTCCGGTGCCACCGCCCGCCAGAATGCCGGCCGTCCCGGCGGAGCAGGAAATGGTGAGTGAAAAAGTAAGGCTGACCCGGCCGAAGTCGCCGGCATCGAGGCAGTTGATCTCGCCACCAGGGGCCGTCTTGCCAGCCGTGAGGGCGCCCTGGAAGGTCCTGCAGGGCGCGGTCCGGCTGCAGGGGTTGGCATCATCGCCCGTGCCTGAAACCCAGGTCCGAGACGCCTGAGCCTGCGCCGGCGCGGCGGCGAAGAACGGCAATGCCAGTGCGATGACGGCGAGCGAAAGTGCGATCTGACGAATGCTAAATTTCCGCATGCTGGGTCTCCCTTGTGTCGATCGATGCGCGCGGCCCGACGGCCGGACCGGTCGCGGGTCGGGTCAATTCTTGGTCAGCGGTGCGTTGGGGACCGTCACCCCTCCATTGCTGCCGCCGGTGTTGTTGGTGCCGTCGCTCTGGATGAACGCGCCACCCGAGATGAGGAAGCCGGTGGTGTTGTTGTAGATGTTGTTGCCGGAAATGCGGATGATCGAACCGCTGCCACCCGCGTTCAGCGCAACCGCATTATTCGCGATCGTCGAGCGGTCGATGTTGACGGTCGTGCTTGCCGCAGCGAAGACGGCGGCGCCGCCATTGCCCGAGATGATCGACTTGGTGACATTGGCATATGCGTTGGGGGAGAACACGCTCAGGCCGGCATCAGTCGAGCCGGTGATCGTCACATTTTTCAGCGAAGCAACCTTAAAGCCACCCGCGCTGGAGAGGTTGATTCCAGTTCCATTGTCGCTGATCACGGTGTCCGCGACGAACAAGAAGACCGTGAACGATATGTTCGCGAAGGTTACTATGCCCGCCACTGCGCGGAGGTTTCGAATCGTACATTTTTCGACATGCACCGCCTTGGCTGAAAAAATGCCGATTCCGGCGCCGCCCATACCCTGGCCATCGATGTCGAGACCACGCAAGGTCACCACGTCGGTCGTGGCCGCTTGGACGAAAATGACGATGCCGCCGCCACTCGTCGCCTGAACGCCGGCTGTCCCGGCCTCGCAGGAGATGGTGATCGCCTTGGTGATGGTCACTTGGGGGTTGGTGGCGAAACCGAAGCTGCCGGCATCGAGGCAGTTGATCTCGCCGCCCGCAGCCGCGGCCGAGATCGCTGCGTCGAAGGTCCGGCACGGCGCGGTGCGGCTGCAGGTTGGGCTCGAATCATCGCCGGTGCCCGACACCCAGGTCCGCGCCGCCTGCGCCTGCGCCGGCACGGCGGCGAAGAACGGCAAGGTCAGGCCGATGATGGCGAGCGAGAGGGCGGCTTGACGCATGATGGCTCTCCCTTGTGTCGACCGATCGATGCGCGCGGCGGGACGGCCCGCACGGTGTCAATTCTTGGTCAGCGCGGCGTTGGGAACCGTCGCCCCGCCATTGCTGCCGCCGGTGTTGTTCGTATTGTCGGTCTGGATCTGCGCGCCACCCGTAATGATGAAGCCGTTCGAGTTGTTGTAGATGTTGTTGCCGGAAATGCGGATCAAACCGCTGGGGGCGGCGGCAAACAGCGCAGTCCCATTATTTGCGATCGTCGAGCGGTCGATGTTGACGGTCGTGCTTGCCGTAGCGACGGCGGCGGTGTCGCCATTGCCCGAAATGATCGATTCGGTGACGTTGACGTAGGTGTTTTGGTTATTGAGTACCAGGCCATTCAACGTCGAACCGGTGATCGTCACCTTTTTCAGCGAAGCAACTTTGAAGCCACCCGTGCTGTAGAATTCGAATCCATTTGAATTGTCGCTGATCACGGTGTACGCGACGAACAAGAAGACCGTGTTGGCGTTAGGGGAGATGAATACGCCCGCTGAAATACTGTTGAAGCCGAAATTACGAATAGTACATTTCTCGACATGCACCGCTTTGGCTGAAGAAATGCCGATTCCGACACCGCCGATACCCTGCCCGTCGATGTCGAGACCCCGCAGGGTCACTACGTCGGTCGTGGCTGCGGCGATGACGATGCCGGTGGAGTTACCACCCGTAATCGCAACGCCGGCCGTCCCGGCCTCGCAGGAGATGGTGAGCGCCTTGTTGATGAACACTTGGCCCACGTTGAACCTGCCGGGATCGAGGCAGTTGATCTCGCCGCTCGCAGTCGTCTGCGCGATGGCTGCGGCGAAGGTCTGGCACGGCGCGGTGCGGCTGCAGGGGTTGGCATCATTGCCCGTGCCTGACACCCAGGTCCGTGCCGCCTGAGCCTGCGCCGGTGCGGCGGCGAAGAATGGCAATGCGAGTGCGATGATGGCGAGCGAAAGGGCGACTCGGCGCATGATGGCTCTCCCTTCTGTTGACCGATCGGCGCAGGCGGCGCGAGCCGCCGGACGATCGCGGGGCGTGTCAATTCTTCGTCAGCGCTGCGTTGGGACCCATCGCCCCTCCATTGCTGCTGCCGGTGTTGCTCGTCGCGTCGGTCTGGATGAACGCGCCAGGCGCGATGAAGAAGCCGGTCGTGTTGTTGTAGATATTGCTGCCGGAAATGCGGATGATCGAACCGCTGCCAAAAGCATCCAGCGCAACCGCATTATTCGCGATCGTCGAGCGGTCGACGTTTGCGGTCGAGCCTGCCCCAGTAGTAACGGCGCGGCCCCCATTGCCGGAAATGACCGACTCGGTGACGTTGACGTAGATGTTGGAGTTGTTGAGCACCACGCCATTTAGCGATGAGCCGGTGATCGTCACATTTTTCAGCGAAGCAACCTTGAACCCACCGGTACTCGAAAATTCGAATCCATTCGAATTGTCGCTGATCAAGGTGTCCGCCACGAACAGGAGGACCGTGTTGGCGTTGGCGAAGGTGACTATCCCCGCGGAGGCGCTGTTAGAGCGGAAATTACGAATAGTACATTTCTCGACATGGACCGACGTCGCCGAGAAGATGCGGATTCCGGCGCCCCCGGGTCCCTGCCCGTCGAGGTCGAGACCCCGCAAGGTCACGACATCGGTCGTGGCCGCGGCGATGTCGACGGCGATGGCGCCGCTCGTCGTGGTCAGAATGCCGGCGGTCCCGGCCTCGCAGGAGATGGTAAGCGACATGAAGATGGCCACACTACCGAAGTCACCGGCATCGAGGCAGTTGATCTCCCCGCCCGGGCTGGTGCTGGCCATGGCCCCCTGGAAGGTCCGGCACGGCGCAGTGCGGCTGCAGGGGTTGGCGTTATCACCCGTGCCTGACACCCAGGTCCGCGCCGACTGGGCCCGCGCCGGCGCGGCGGCGAAGAACGGCAATGCCAGTGCGATGATGGCAAGCGAAAGGACGGCTTGACGCATGGTAGCTCTCTCCCTCGTGTCGATCGGCTGCGTCGACCAACCGGCGCCCGCGGCGAGGTGCGCCGGACGGCCAGCGGGTCGTGTCATTGCCTGGTCAGCGGCCCGCTCGGAACCCCCACCCCTCCATTGCTGCCGCCGGTGTTGTTATTGCTGTCGGTCTGGATGGACGCCCCGCCCGCGACGCTGAAGCCGGTCGCGTTGTTGAAGATGTTGTTGCTGGCGGCGCGGATGGTCGCGCCGCTGACAGCGGCATTCAGCGCAGCCCCATTATTCGCGATCGTCGTGTGGTCGACATTGGCCGTGGTACTCGACGCCGCGCCGACGACTGCGCTGCCGCCATTGGCCGAAATGATCGATTCGCTGACATTGGCGAACACGTTCGTGTTGTTGAGATTCAGCCCGTCGGACACCGAGCCGGTGATCGTCACGTTCTTCAGCGAAGCCACCTTGAAGCCACCCGCGCTGGAGAGCAGGACGCCAAACTGATTGTCGCTGATCACGGTGTCCTCGAC
>WNGR01009631.1_pt1 | contig 11370 bp, 8 predicted proteins | sample 5407581 | NCBI WGS metagenome assembly WNGR01 (sample SAMN13153383, study PRJNA577476) | soil metagenome | isolation source: 80 cm soil or saprolite under Garry oak tree replicate 2 | place: USA:California | collected 2016-06-15 | reverse complement strand
CGGCATGGCGCCTGGCGTTCCGGGCAAGCGGCAGCCAAGGCCGGCCGGCGCCGACCACGAGGACCGCTTCCCTGACGCCCTGCGATGTCGGCGCCGCCGGTGGGAGCCCGGCAGTTCAGCGTACGGCGGCGCAGACCTCACGGACGCGTAAGTTCGTCATGTGCTCGGGCTGCGCAGCGACGAGCGCGTCGCGCACCCAGGTGAGCAGGTCCTTCCACCGGGTGGCCCGGTTCGCGTCCGAGCGCAGCGTCACGTCGCGGAAGAGCGCGAGCAGCGTATACGCGATCCGGCGCAGCAGCAGCACGGCGAGCATGCCGTTCGCGTCGGCCTCGATCCAGGGTCGAGTGTCTTCGGCGAAGGGGGTGTCGAATGTGTGGTGGTTGTTGTTCTCGACGCCCCAGTGGCAGCGCACGAGGTGCATCCACTGCTTCGGCGTGAGCCGGTCAGGGGCCATGCTCGAAACCGACATGCGCGTCTCGCTCTCCATCACCATGCCGTCGCGGATCTTCTCGGAGTCGATCCGGAGAAACGTGCGGGCGTGAGACCACACTGTTTCGTCGGGTCCCTTGCCGTTGCCGTAGCTCCAGCTCGGGTCGACGGCGATCAAGGTGAGCGTCCGTGTCACCGTCGTCCGGCGGTCGAGGACGTCGATGGTCCGCTCGACCGCATCAGCGGGATCGAGCAGCTCCTCGGCCAACTTGTACATGGTGCGCTGGTCCCCCCGGAGCCGGAACAGGTAGTCTTTGTTGGCTTTCACGACGGCTTCGCCGTTCGCTTCGGAGAGCGCGCCCGCGTCGTAGGTGACGACGTCGAAGAGCCTGCCGTAGGTGTCGTTCACGCTCGCGAAGGCCGCCTGGAAGTGGCCCATCTCGTTCGTGTGAGCGGGGATCGGGATCGCGTCGATGCACGGTCGCCCCGGCGCCGAGACCAGCGCCGCGGTCACCGTGCGCATGAGGCCGTACGGCGTGCCGTCCTCCCGATGCTTGGTCTGCACGAAGGGCTGGTTGAGGCACGGCAGCGCCGTCACCTTGCCGTCGAGCGCGACCACTTGAATGGGCAGAGTTCTCTGAGAGTACGCCTTCCGCCGCCACGCGGCCTTGACCAACCGGTGGAGCGCGGAGCGCAGCTCGCCGAGGTTCAGCTGGCAGAGCGCATCCCGCGCCGTCGTGTCCGCGAGCCGCCGCGGCAGCCGGAGCTGCCGCCTCATCGACAGCGACAAGGTCGCGGTGAGCTCGCGGGTCGGCGACCGCGTCCAGGTCCAGCTCCGGCAGGCGGGCGTGCAGCAGGCCCACCATCCTGCGGAGTCTTCTTCCTTCCATCGATGTCCCCTCGTAAGATCTCGGGTGAGGTAGTTGCCGGGCTCCCTAGACCCAGCAGCACCGCGGCGGGCGATCTTCCTGGATCGCCCGCCGCACCTTTTCCGTACCTGACTCGAGATCCGTGCGCGAATTTGTGCACGCGCTTGCGCCTGCCGGCGCCTCGCCCAACCCCGCGATGCCTCAGGCGCTCACCGGGACGGTCGACTACCGCCGCCAATCACCTCTGACGCGCTCGCCCTAGGCCGCCGGTGGCTCGGGGGGGACGGGCTCGTCCGCCAGCTCGGGCGCCGCGACGCCGCCGATGCCGAGGCGGTCCGCGATCGGGATCTGCGCCGCGACGATGAGCGCCGCGAGCTCGAGGAGCGGCATCCCGACCGCCTCGGCGCCTCTCCGCAGCTCGCCCCGATCGACGGACCGAGCGAACGTCTTGTCCTTCATCTTCTTCACCACCGACTCCGGCGGGAGGTCGCGGACGCTCTTCGAGGGGCGCACCAGCGCGCAGGCCCCGACGAACCCGGAGAGCTCGTCCGCGGCGACGATGCCCCGCTCCATCGGCGTCTCGCACGCGATGCCGGTGTAGTTCGCGTGCGCCCCCACCGCCCTCACGAGCCGCTCGGGCCAGCCGCGGGCGCGCAGGATCTCCATCCCTCGCCAGACGTGGTCCTCCTGCGTCGGGAAGACCTCGTAATCGAAGTCATGGATCATGCCCACGAGGCCCCACGCCTCGATCTCGGCCGGGTCCGTCACGCCCGCGCGGCGGGCCAGGGCCCGCATGGAGGCCTCGACGGAGAGGGCATGCCGGCGAAGGGCCTGGGCCTTCGTGAGCTCGCAGAGGAGCGCCCACGCCGCGGCGCGCGTCGGATCGGACATGGCCGGATTCTAATCGTCGACCACCCGGTCCGTCCGCCGCACGCCGAGCAGGTACGGCTCGACGAACTGGTCGAGCTCGCCGTCCAGCACCTCGTCCACCTTGCCGGTCTCGACGCCGGTGCGGAGGTCCTTCACGAGGCGGTAGGGGGCGAGGACATAGCTGCGGATCTGGGAGCCGAAGTTGATGTCCTTCTTCTGCGCCTCGGCCGCGTCGAGCACCACCTGGCGACGCTTCTCCTCGTAGTCGTACAGGCGCGAGCGCAGGATCTTCCAGGCCATGGAGCGGTTCTTCTGCTGGCTGCGCTCGTTCTGCATGGCGACCACGATGCCGGTCGGCAGGTGAGTGAGCCGCACCGCGGAGTCGGTCTTGTTGACCTTCTGGCCGCCCGCGCCCGAGGAGCGGTAGGTGTCGACGCGGACGTCGGCCTCCTTGATGTCGATGACGATGTCGTCGTCGATCTCCGGGGTCACGTCGACGGCGGCGAAGCTCGTCTGGCGACGCGCCGCGCCATCGAAGGGGCTGATGCGCACCAGCCGGTGCACGCCCTTCTCCGCCTTGAGGAAGCCGTAGGCGTGCTCGCCGCGGGCGAAGAACGAGGCGGAGGAGATGCCCGCCTCCTCGCCGGCCACGAGATCGGCGGGCTCCACCTCCCAGCCCTTCCGCTCGCAGTAGCGCGTGTACATCCGGTAGAGCATGGCGGCCCAGTCCATCGCCTCCACGCCGCCGGCGCCGCTCTTCACCTCGACGATGGCGGCGGCGCGGTCGTGCGGCCCGGAGAGCATCCGCTCGAACTCGAGCTTCTCGATGAGCAGCTCCACCTCGGCCGCGTGCTGGGCGGCCTCGGCCCGGGTGGCCTCGTCCTTGGCCTCCTCGCCCAGCTCGTAGAGGACACGCGCGTCCTCGAAGGCCCGGAAGGCGCGGTCGAAGCCCTGCACGCTCGCCTCGTGCTGCGCCTTCTCCTTCAGCAGGCCTTGGGCGCGCGCGTTGTCGCTCCAGAAGCCGGCGTCCTCCGAGAGGCGGGTGATCTCGGCGGCGCGGTTGCGCTTGCGCTCCACGTCAAAGCGACCCCCGCAGCGCCTCCAGGCGCCTGGCGAGATCGGAGAAGAGCTCTGCGGTCGGTGAAGCCATGCGTCACCCGGTGGTGGTGGTGCCTTCGCGCGCGGCACGGCGGCCGCGCCAGGCCAGCGCCAGCGCGGCTGCGGCGTACAGGCAGGCAGCGCCAGCGAAGAGGTCGCCGAATCTAGTGTAGAGGGTCCGCCCCCGCAAGAGCGGGACCATCGCCATGAGCAGCCGCGGTGCCTCGTCCGGATCGGGCGCCAGCTCAGGGTCGACCGGACCGACCGGCAGCGCCCCCGGCAGCACCTCGCCGGTCGGCTCGATGAGCGCGGACACTCCGGCATAGGCCGGCCGTGCGACGGCCTTGCCGGCCTCGATGGCACGCATCCGCACCATGGTGAGGAACTGGTAGGGGCCGGAGGAGTAGCCGTACCAGGCGTCGTTGGTGGGGTTGAGGAGCAGGTCCGGCTCGAGCTCCGCGAAGGCGACGTTCACCTCCGGGAAGATGGCGTCGAAGCAGATCATGGGCGCCAGGCGGACCGGGCGCGTGGTCGAGGTCGAGGTCGAGGTCGGGGTCTGGGTCGAGGCCCTTCGACTACGCGTCGCCTCCGGCGACGCTACGCTCAGGGCGGACGGGTCGCTTCGGCGGTCGGCCTCGGCGCTCGCGGTCGGCGTGAACGTCAGCACCTCCAGCTCCGCCCCCGGCCGCTGCTGCACCATCTGCGGCACGACCGACCGGAGCACGCCGCCCAGGAGCCCCGCCAGCGGGACGTACTCGCCGAACGGTACGAGGTGGTGCTTCGCGTAGCGGCCCACCACCTCCAGGTCGGGCCGGAGCAGGAACACGCTGTTCGACCCCTCCGACACGCTGCGCCCGTCACGGCCGACGCGCTCGTCGAAGGTCCCGGCGCCGAGGAGGAGGTGGGCGCGCGTGAGCTGGGGCAGCCCGGCGCGCGGATCGGAGAGCGAGGCGAGATCGGGCGGCACGAAGAAGGGGTAGGCCGCCTCCGGCCACGCCACCAGGTCCGCGCCGCGCCGGTCCGCCTCCAGGGTGAGCGGCACGTAGCGGCCGAGGATGTAGGCGCCGTAGCTGTGCCCCACGTTCTTGATCGCCTGGTTCACGTTCCCCTGCACGAGCGCCACCCTGAGGTGGGGCGCCACCGCCGCGCGAGCCCGCACCTCGACGAGGTGGAGCTCGCCGTAGGCGACCACCGCCGCGAGGAGGACCGCGGCGCCCGCGGCGGGCTGCCAGGGGAGCCGCGCGTGCGCCGACCTCGCCTCCACGAGCGCCGCCAGCACCGCGTTCACCAGCACGAGGAGCGCCGCGATCCCATAGACCCCGGTCACCGCGGCGAGCTGCGCCACGGCCAGATGGCGCGCCTGCAGATACCCGAGGTTTCCCCAGGGGAACCCGCTGAAGAGGTAATTCCGGAGGAGCTCCGTCCCGACCCAGATCGCCGGCAGGTGCGCCCAGAGTGGCCAGCCCATGCGGCGGCGGACGAACCACGCCAGGGCGAAGGCGAGCGCCCAGTGCGCGGCCATGTAGAGGACGAGCAGGGACAGGCCGATGAGGGCCAGCGGCAAGGGCACCCCGCCGAAGCTCGTCATGGCGTGGTTCACCCACCAGATCGCCGCGTAGAAGTACGCGAGTCCTGCGGCGAGGCCGAGCCCGAGGGCGGCCCGCCAGCTGCGGGCGCGGCCGAGGGCGAGGATCGCCGGGACGAGCGAGAACCAGGCCAGCCACTCGAGGTGGCCAGCTGGGTCGAGCTCGCGCAGGGAGAGCCAGGGGAGGCATTGCGGGAGGGCGAGTGCGGTGAGGAGGCCGCTCGCCACCGCGAGGAGGAGGGCGCGCGTGCGGGTCATGTCGACCTCGCCTGCCGCGACCGACCGCCGGAGCGGTCCGTCCGCCCTGAGCGTAGCGTCGCCGGAGGCGACGCGTAGTCGAAGGGCCTCGACCTCGACCTCGACCTCGGGGGACAGGGAGGCACGTTCGCCGACCGCACCATCCCCTCACCCACCAGCGCGTCCTCCGCCTCCGCCATCCGGCGCGCGTCGGCGGGGCGATGGTGGTCGTGGCCGAGGAGGTGGAGGAGGCCGTGGGCGAGGTAGCGGTCGAGCTCGGCGCCGATCGCGCGGCCATCCTCTTTCGCCGAGCGGCGGGCGGTGTCGAGGGAGACGACGACGTCGCCGAGGAGCGCACCCGGGCCGGCGGCCGGGAACGACAGGACGTCCGTCGGCCGGTCCTTGCCGCGCCAGGCGCGGTTCAGGCGGCGCATGGCGGCGTCTCCCACCACCAGCACGGACAGCTCGGCCCCGTCGCAGCCAAGCGCCGCCAGGTACCCCCGCGCGCGCTGGCGCAAGCGGCGCACCGCGGCCGCGCCGCCGGGGTGCTCGCTCCGGGCGTGCACGATCACGGGCCGCGCCGCTCCGCCGGCACGAGCTGCAGCGGAGCGCCATCTGCCGGGCCGGGCGGGGACTTCGGTTCGTGGTCCCCGTAGCCCTGGCGGCTGTGGTAGACGGCCGCCAGTCCGACGACGATGGCGGCCGCGATGGAGTTCAGGTCCCGCAGCGTCAGGTCGCAGTCGTCGAGCTGCCCCTCGCTGAAGATCTCGTTGATGCGGCGGTGCACCAGCGCGCGCAGCCGCTCCGCCGTCGGCTCGGGGAGGGAGCGCGCCGAGGCCTCGCAGGCGTCCGCGATCATGACGAGGGCGGTCTCACGCGACTGCGGCTTGGGACCCGGGTAACGGAAGAGGGCCTCGTCGAGCGCGCCGCCCGGGTCGCCCTCGGTCTGTCCCTCCGCCCGGCGCTGCTGCGCCTTGGCCCAGAAGAACGACACCAGGCGAGTTCCGTGGTGCTGCGGGATCACGTCCGCCACCGCGCGCGGCAGCCCCCAGTGGCGTGCCAGCTCGAGGCCGTCGGTGACGTGGCGCTTCACGATGAGCGCGCTCATCGAGGCGGCGAGCTGCTCGTGCCGGTTCTCGCCACGCTGGTTCTCGGCGAAGTAACCAGGGTTCCGGATCTTGCCGAGGTCATGGTAGTACGCGCACACCTTGGCGAGGAGCGGGTTCGCGCCGATCCGCTCCGCCGCCGCCTCCACCAGCGATCCCATGATCACCGAGTGGTGGTAGGTGCCGGGCGCCTGCACGATGAGGTCCTTCAACGCCGGGTGGTTCAGGTTCGCGAGCTCGAGGAGCTTCACGTCGGTGAGATAGCCGAAGCCCCACTCCACCACCGGCAAGGTCCCCACCGCCAGCACCGGCAGGACCAGCGCGCCCGCGGTGGCCGCCGCCAGGGCAGGCGCGAGCGCGTCCGAGAGGCCGCGCCCGGTGACGAGGTGCGTGGCGACGACGAGCAGCGCCCCCAGCCCTCCCACCGCCAGCCCGACGCGGAAGAGCCCCGCCCGATCGCGGGTGCGCGCCACCAGCCCTGCCGCCGCCACGGAGGTGAGGAGCGCGTGCAGCGCCAGGAAGAGCGAGTTCGAGGCGATGAGGCCGACCAGGCCGGCGCTCGCCACGGCGAAGAGCAGCGCCACCTCGGCGGAGAGGACGCTCCGCACCACCATCGCCCCGGCTGCGAAGGGCACGAGGTAGAAGAAGGTCTCCGGCGAGAGGCGGGGGAAGCGGTCCCGCAGGGCGTCGCCCACCGCCAGCCCGGCGGCGGCCAGGCCGGCGCTGGCGACGAGGCCCAGCGCCAGCAGCACCGCGTCCTTGCGCGCCGGCCTGAAGCTGGCCGAGTTGCGCTGGGCATAGCGCCAGAGGAGGAGCAGGAGCGCGGCCACCAGGGCCGCCGCGCCGAGCCGCACCAGCACCACGTCGGCCGGCTGCGTCTGCTCGCGGATGCCGCGGAAGAGGAGCAGGTGACGCTTCTCGATGACCTCGCCGTCGCCGACGATCTTCTCCCCACGCTTGACGTGCACCACCGCAGGCTTCGTCCGGTCGGCGGCGTTGCGCTGGCGCGCAGCCGTCTCCGCCAGATCGAAGACCAGCGTCGGACGCGTCAGCGCCGACGCGATGCGGCCCATTGCGGCGCGGTGCCCGGCCGGCAGTCCTCCCAGCGCCGCGGCCGCCCGCTCGACGTCGGCGCGCGCCTCGTCGAGATCGCGCACGAGCCCGAGATCGAGGAGCACGTGCTCGCCCTGGGCCAGCCCGTGCCGGACCGTGCGGGCGACCACCCCCCGCTCGCGCGCCATGGCGAGGCTGCGCCGGTCCTCCACCACCTTGCCGGAGAGTGCGTGCGCCGCGAGCGAGACGAGGCGCTCCTCCAGGCCGTCTCCGAAGCGCGCCTCGCCGAGCGCCGTCAGGTCCTCCTCGCTCAACCGGACGCCGAGCCGCGCCTCGAGGCCTGGGCGGGCCGCCAGCGCCAACCGTCGCAGCTCCGCCACGCTCTCGCGGCGGCGCGGGTCGCCGGGGCGGTGCGGGCGCGCCTCGGCGAGCGCCTCGCGCCCGAGGGCGAAGGCGTCCCGGATGCGCGCTGCCGCGATCTCCGAGGCGCTCTCGTCCCAGTCGAACACGGGCCGCTCGGCGGCCGCGGCCGCGTCGCGCAGCTCCCGCGTCGCCTCCTCGTCTTGCACCTCGTAGTCGCGCGCCGCCTTGTAGTTGCCGAGGGCGGGCGTGCCGAGCGCCTCCTCGCCGGGCGTGCGCTGGGTGAACGCGCCCGGAGTGAGCAGCCAGGCGCAGGCGCAGGCGACCAGCGCCACGAGGAGCACCCCCAGCGGCCCTCCGCTCGCGAGGGCGCGTCCGCGCCACGCGAGCAGGGACGCCAGCCCGGAGCGGGCGCGCGAGTGTTCGGAGGTCTCCACGGGGGCGAGCAGGTTCCCACCGGCCCGGCCGAAAGGCAACGTTGCCGGGAGGTCTACCCCCGATCGTCGGCCGCGGCTGTGGCGGGCGCGCGCGCGGCCAGCCGCGCGGACTTCTCCTCTTCGGCCTTGGCCTTCCGCTCGAGGTCGAAGGCGTCGTAGGCGCGCACGACCTCCTGCACGAGCGGGTGGCGCACGACGTCCACCTCGCTGAAGGAACAGAAGGCGATGCCCTCGATCTCCCGGAGCACCTTCTGGACCTCGAGCAGGCCGCTGGCGCGCCCGGACGGCAGATCCACCTGCGTCACGTCGCCCGTGATGACCGCCTTCGAGCCGTAGCCGAGCCGCGTGAGGAACATCTTCATCTGCTCGGAGGTGGTGTTCTGCGCCTCATCGAGGATGACGAAGGCATCGTTCAGGGTGCGGCCTCGCATGAAGGCGAGCGGCGCCACCTCCACCGTGCCCCGCTCGATGAAGGCCGACGCCTTCTCGTAATCGACCATGTCGAAGAGGGCGTCGTAGAGCGGCCGCAGGTACGGGTTCACCTTCTCCGCGATGTCGCCCGGCAAGAAGCCGAGCTTCTCGCCCGCCTCGACGGCCGGGCGGCACAGCACGATGCGCTTCACCTTCCGCTCGACCAGGAAGGCGACCGCCATCGCCATGGCGAGGTAGGTCTTGCCCGTGCCGGCCGGGCCGATGCCGAAGACGATGTCGTTGTCCCGGATGCCCTGGATGTAGCGCTTCTGGCCGAGGCCCTTGGGCGTGATGACCCGATGCCGCGCCGAGACGTAGACCGTGTCGCCGAAGATCTCCTTCAGGGGCACGCGGCCGGCGAGCTTGGTTGCCTGGTCCACGTCCTCCAGGTAGAGCGGGTAGCCCGAGGCGATGAGCTCGTAGAGCTCGCGGACGAGCGTCTCGACCTGTCTCACCCGCTCCTCGTCGCCACCGCTGACGACGATCTGGCCGCCGCGCGAGCCCACCTGCACGCCGAGCCGCCGTTCGATGAGCTTGAGGTGCTCGTTGTGCGCCCCGCAGAGCGCCCTCACCGTGTCGTTGTCGTCGAAATCGAGGCGGGCGGTCTTCAGCGCAGGCGCGGCGTGGCTCAAGGTTCCTCCGGCGGGGAAGCCAGGGCCGCCCCGCGGCGGCAGTCATAACCCGCCGTGGGCCCGGCGCCACCGCCGGACCGGACGAGCCTCTCGCTCAAGGCAGCGGGGGGAGCAGCACGAACCCTCCGTCTGAGCGCCTCCGGTAATGGTAATCCTCCGCCCACGGGTAGCGGAGATCCCGCTGCTCGACGAGCCCTGCTTCCACGAGCGCCGCGAGCCGATCGGGATACTCTCCCCGCTCGAGGCGCCACACCTCCAGCGCCGCCCCGAGCCGCGCCGCTTGATGGCGAGCGAGCCAGCGCTGGGCCGCCCGGTCCTGCAGCACGCCTCCGCCTTCGCGCCGCGCGATGGCCTGCCGCTCGGCGGCGAACCACCCGGCCCCCCCGAGCGCCGCCGCCAGGAAGAGCGTGGTCGCGAGCCGGGACGCGCCGCGCTGAAGCGCGTCCCGCCAGCTCCGCGCGTAGGCGCCGACGCCGGCCGCCGCCGATCGCCGCGGCGGCCCCACCACGACGAGCACGCCCAGGCCCTCGAGCGTCATGAGCGCCTTGCAGGTCTCGAACTCGCCGAGCCGCGAAAGGTCGACGAGCTGTTCGACCGTCCGCCCAGGCTCGGCGAGCGCGTGGACTCGCCGCTCTCCCGGCCCGACGCCCTCGTCTTCGGGGAGCGGGGCGCGCCGGACGAACGTGAGGAGCGGCGACACGATCTTGCGCCGCACCATGGGCCACTCGTCGACCCGGCGAAACCCTTCCATCAGCACCGCCTCGGCGCGGAGGGGCGTCACCGTGCTCGGGTCCCACTCCACGGCGCCGGCCTCGAAGGCGTAGGTGCCGCTCTTCCACTGGAAGAGCCGGTAGACGGTCTCGGTCGTCTGGAGGGCGGTCACCTCCTTCAGGTCCTGCTTCGTGACGAGCTCCAGCTCCACCAGCACGTCGCCCAGCCGCTTGAGGGTGCGCCGCTGCACCACGAGGGCGCGCTCGAGCGCCTCCCGACCGATGAGCTCCGCCTGCACGAGCATCGACCCGAGCCGCTCCTTCTGCTTGCGCAGCGACGACTCGGCCGAGACGATGCACCCGTCGGAGAAGAGAACGTGGATCTCGTCGTCCCCGGCGGCGAGGTGCAGGACGCCGCTCTTCGCCTGCTGCCCGATGAGCTGCAGGATCTCGGCGATACCGAAGTCCTTCAGGGTTCCGGTGAGGGCCACGGCCGGCTAGCTCCGCGTCCGGCGGAAGAGGTCGCGCACCGCGAGCGCCCAGACGACCAGCGCGAGCCCGCCGAAGATGGCCAGCCGCGCGGAGCCCTCCCAGGGCAGCGTGTAGGGCGGCGGGACCAGCGCGCTCGCCCCGACGGCGAGCCCGCCCAGGAAGAGCAGGACGAGCAAGACGAGCGCGCCCCGCACCGCGTCTCCGCGCCAGAGGTGCCCGGCGCCGCCGGCGACGAGCCCGAGGACGCGGGTGGCCAGCCGGCGGTTGCGCGCTCGGCGCCGGACCTGCAGCTCCTTGCGCAGCCGGTCGCGCGCCTCGACCACGCCCTTCTTGACGAAGACGTTCTCGCACTGGCCGCAGAGCGGCCCCCTCACCCCATCACAGCGGGCGCAGGCGGCCCGACCGCAGCGCTCGCAGGCGCGGCTCACGCCGGAGCGGCGCGCGAGCAGCGCCATGGGCCACACCGCGAGCGAGAGCGCCAGCGGCGCCCACGGCCACCCGGCGGGCGGGAGCGCTCCGGCGAGGCGCGCCCGCACCACCTCCTCCACCGCCTGTGGGGTGTCGTCGACGGCCAGGGCGCGGATCTCGGCGAACGGGATCGGCGCGTCGATGAGCCAGCGGTTGGCGCGGAAGTCCTCGTCCGAGCCGGCCCGCGCCACGAGCGCGCCGTCGGCCGCGGCCGCCTTGCGGCGCGCCTCCTGCGCCTGGTCGAGCGCCGACTGGCGGAGGAAGATCTTGGAGAGATCGTAGTGCCCGGCGGCGAGCGAGGCGAGGTCGCCCGTGACGCCGGCGCGATCGATGGCGGCGAGGTAGGAGGCCTTGGCCGCCTCCACCTCTCCCCGGAGCAGCTGGACGTTCCCCATGCCCACCAGCGCCTCGGGGCGCGCCGTGCCGGCCGCCTGATAGCGGCGGAGCGCTTCGTCGAGCTCTCCGCGGCGCTTGTGGTGGTGGGCGAGCGCGAGCAGGCCCGCCGGCGGGAGCTCTCCGCGCGCGGCCCGGTCCGCCAGGCGCGCCGCCACCC
>WNGR01015430.1_pt1 | contig 11371 bp, 10 predicted proteins | sample 5407581 | NCBI WGS metagenome assembly WNGR01 (sample SAMN13153383, study PRJNA577476) | soil metagenome | isolation source: 80 cm soil or saprolite under Garry oak tree replicate 2 | place: USA:California | collected 2016-06-15 | reverse complement strand
CCCCGTCAAGAAACCTGCGATCGTCGCATCTCCTGACCCGGTAGTCCCGACCACCTGAGTTGCGAAGCAAGGAGCCCAAAGTTCGCGATGAGACCAGGACACTACATCTTTTAGCTGGCAACGTCCCATCTCTGCGAGGACAGCTGCATTAGCTGTACGCAAATACAGGCCGCGGTCCCCAATTTTTAGCCCGACGATTTTTGCTCCCATATCCAGCAATGTCTGCCCCAATTCCGAGAAAATTTCGGGTTCCATCTGATCAAGCGGTCTGCTTGTAGGTGCATTGGCTGCAAATTGATCAAAGAGTTGGCGACGCAGCATCAATAAAATTTCTTCTGCGCTGGGTAGGAATACATCTACATAAGGCAGTGTCCCGCCAAGAATAGCATGCCAATCCGCGCGGCCCGCTGCACTATGTGGGTCAGGCATTGAAAGATCGAGCGTAGTGGTAATGCCCATTGCCTTGACCTGCTGGAAGATTGTTACCAATTCAGCGCCGTTATCCGTATACATGCGCTCCATAAGGGGTGGGTAGCCGAAGTGGAAAAGCCGTACTGATTCTAGCGTGTCGTAGCGTATGTCGTCTGCTCCAAAGGTCGCGTTACAACCAGGGGCGTGAATAAGCATGCGGTCGGCATTTGGAGGGCTGATAATGATCGAGTATGAGCTGGACTCGCCAGGTACGACGACCATTCCTTCGGAAAGCCCTGATCCATGTGATTCGACAATTTGAAGGATTGCCTGGCCAAACAGGTCAGACCCAACCTTGCCCATCAAGCCTATGGATATTCCCAACTTATGGAGGGCTATTCCAGTGTTCGAAACGGCTCCGCCAGTTGAAAAGACGACTGGCCCCGCCTCAACAGTCTGCCCTGGCTTGAACACTACTGCGCCGCCTACTAATGTGGGAAAAACATCCAGGCAGATATGACCGGCAACTACTGCTTCCATTGTTCACTCCCACTATTGAGTTGTACAACCTGTGCTTGTCGATTAGAGTCGAGCGCGGCAGTCAAAATACGATGGCTTTGCTCAGTTTCTTCTGGTGTAACACAGTAAAATGGTTGACGCGTGCTATCAGAATGAGCGAGTTCGTCACAGAATGCTGCCCACATCTGCAAGATCGAATCGGAGAAGCCAAACTCGAAGATGCCTCCGGTAATCGTTGGATAAGCTGATTCAGAACCGAGATCTTGTGATAGCCAGGCCTGTAGGCCACCCGGTGTATAGGCCATTGTACGCAGCGTCTTTGGATACTTGGTACTAAATTCTGCAGAGAATTCTGTGCCAAGCATGCGCAAATACCAGGTGTTCGTCTCCCCTGGTGCGATCCGTTTAATCTCTAGCAACATTGGGAAGTGCTGTCTTTCTCTTGATATTTCGCATGCCAGCACAGCATTGTCCCAGGTCTCACATGGCACCATCGTTCCATCGCGCCCAGGTCGTTCAGTAACGATCTTGGAGAGTAGAGCGCGGACATTGTTTGGGAACCAACCAGCACGTAATGGAATATGCAGTACATGCATACCTAAATCTCCCATACAGCCGTACTCACCATTGGTTGCTACCTGGCGCTTCCAATTGATTGGTTTTTGCGGATCGAGATCGCTGCTGTGCAGGAAACCTGCCTGCACCTCTAAGATCGTCCCAAATCGTTCCTCACGAATGAATTGCAGTATCTTCTGCGCACCCGGAAAAAATGGAAATTCCGAGGAGCAGCGCACCAGAACCTGTGGGTGAGCACGCACTGCGGAGAGAATGTGGGCATTGGCGGCTTTGTCGATGCCGAAAGGCTTTTCACCGAGCATGTGTTTCCCAGCCTCTATAATGTCTATATAGTAAGCAATTCGTGATAGTCCTGTGTCGCTACTCGGATCGTATCAACGTTCTCGGTGAACCAACCAAGCATTGCCGGATTTGTATCGCAAACGCCAACGATACGAGGCACGACATCTTGATCGAGTAGGTGGCACCAGCGTGCTGCTGCGCTAGCGAATTCGCGACCCATCAAGCCGCAGCCAATAATTCCAAAGTTTATTTCACGCTTCTTCATTCTTCTCCTCGACTATCACTAATCTAACTTTTCAATCATATTCCCACTCCTTGCTTGTCATCCTGTCACTCCACTTGTCATGCTGAGCGTAGCGAAGCATCTGGCTCGCTGGGCCGAGATGCTTCGTTGCACTCAGCATGACAATTCTTTCCCTGGCTACTACCAGAAGTGCCATCCTGACACTCCACTTGCCATCCTGAGCGCAGCGAAGGATCTGTTGCGACGGGCAGAGAGATCCTTCGCTGCGCTCAGGATGACAAAACTATTTGCTCAGCATGACAATACTATACTCTAAGTCATCCTACTCTTTAACCATGTAGTATCTTTAGTGCTTGTTCTGGCGTCGCCTCCTCATGGACTAAGGCCATGAGCGCCCGTGTCATCTTGGCTGGGTATTCATATTGAATAACATTCCTCCCGTAAACAATTCCTGCTGCCCCCTGGCGCATAAGCTGGTAGGTGCGTGTCACAATCTCCTCGTCGGAAGTCTTGCCTCCACCGCGCACGAGCACAGGTCGACCAGAAGCTATCTCAATCACCTTATGATACTGGGACACATCATCGCATGGATCAGCCTTGATCACATCTGCACCAAGTTCAACTGCCTGGCGTACCAGGGGAAGGATTTTGTTAAGATCACCATCAACCATATAGCCTCCACTTTTGGAGTTTGTTTGCATCACCAGAGGCTCGATCATCAGTGGCATACCGTAGCGATTGCACTGCGGTTTCAGACGGCTAATATTATCAATGCATTGTGCATGTAGTTGCGGTTGATCTGGCAACAAAAATAAGTTCACCACAACACATGCTGCGTCGAGTAAAAGCGCCTGCTCTACAGCATCCTCAACCAGTCGGCTGAACAAGTAGCTGGGCAATGACTTGCCATAAATATTAGCTACATCAGTGCGTAAGACGAGTGATGGCTTACCTTTTCCCGGAATATGTTGCAGCAACGCCGCCAGGCCAGGGCTTAGCTGAACTGCATCAGGATTCGCTTCGATGATTGTTGTGATGACGCGTTGCATATCCTCAATATTATCCAGGAAATCTCGCTCATTGAAGAAACCATGATCAATTGCAACATCAAAACAGCGTCCATCATCAGCAAGCAATCGGTTCAACCTCGGTATAATGCTCATAGTGATACTCCTATCATACAGTTATCTAAAAGTCAGGAGTGCAGAGGACGAAGTCCTTTTCCTGGATTTGGGGTGTCCCTGAAAACCTCCTTATAGCGCCCATCACAGGCTGCTTCAAGAGTTAGAGAACGGTACGAATGGCCTCTACGACGGCTTCAGGTGCTTCAAAGGGCACGAAGTGACCAATCTCAGGTAAGAACTGCACTCCGAGCAAGTGGGAAAACGTCTCGCCGAGTCGATCTGCCCATGCTGGTGGCGCAATAGGATCAGCCTCGCCCCAGAGAATCATCGTCGGATGCGTGATGGGAACTGGTGGGATGTTCCCAGAGGTTAAAGCAACTTGCCCGGAACCACCTCCTGCTCGATAGCAGGCAATACTTCCTCGTGCCCCTCCAGGTTGCGCATACGTCTTGACGATCTCCTCAAACTCGTAAGGACGGAGGGCCTTCTTATTGCTAACCCAGGCCGTTGCATGCCTCCATAATGTATCTTGCACAGGAACATCAAACATCTGATCAGTGTTCATCTCTCTCTCCTTTATCAGAATGTGAAACATTAATCCAATCTCATCAAAAAGAAGGGGCAAGCTCATGATCAATATAACACGCAAGCCAGGAGTGCTGCACGAGTGTTGAGAGATGAAGAAAAGATTTGGGCTTTTCGGCCGGTTTGGTGATGTGAAAAGGCTGCCAAGACAGGCTAGATCTGGGCAGAAGACCGAACCTAGACGATTTGACACATAGAGGAAGGTCACGACGTTTTCACATCCCCGTATCCGTGTACACCAGGCCCTCCTGAAAATCCTCCTGGCCACTTCACAGGCAACGTCATCCCCTTCAGCCTCATGAGAGCGAGAGCGAGAAGGAAGATGGTTCGATCATGGTCTGATCGATGGAACACCAACGCCCATTCTCACCAGGCTGAAAGGATTGGATGGTTGGTTGTATGAGTGTTTGGTGGCGCGCACGAATTGTGCTATGAGTTCTTGAGCTGGATCATGCCCACGCAGTTCTTGGCCGGGTCGATGAACCAGGCCATCCAGGCGAACCCAATATCGGCAATGCCGTCCTGGGTCTGTAACCCTGGCATGTCGTAGTCTTCGATCTTCACACCGCGCCGGCGCAGTTCGCTGACCTCGGCCCGCACGTCGGCGACGCGGAAGGTCGCTTGCGTCTGCTCGTCCTTGGTCCCGACGCTGCTCTTTGTGACCACTAACTGGGTGTCACCGCCACATTGAAACGTCACCGCGCCCGGGCTCTCACTGAGCACCCGCAAGCCAATTGTGTCTGCGTAGAAGTCTTTGGCTGCCGCCAGGTCCATCGCTAGCAGCACCACGTCAATCGGATAGTTGCTAAGCATCGCGTTCTCTCCTTCTCATATACTATATACTATTGTTGGTCATCGACTTTCCTCACATCCTCTGACGAACTCACCTGGCTCGGTCTCGTGGAGTTGCCAGGGAGAAGGCGAAGACGCCTCTCCTTGCAGAGCTGAGCAACCGGGCCATCACAGCCATGCGTCACTCCTTGCCTCCTCATCATATCACACAACTCCCCATCACCAAACAGGTTCACTTCGATGCTGCTATCTGAGCCGCGTGCTCCTGGAAGTGGCTCGGCAGCATCTGGCACAGGTCCAGGATCGTTTTGTATCCTGCTCCGAAGCAATAGGCACCTCGCCCCCATTCGTCGTCCCGCGTCCCCTCAACCGTCGCCACCATCGCCGTGTGGGCTTTGTCGTACCGGGCGAGGATCGATGCACGAGTCTGGCTGCGGGCGCTCTGTTGGACCAGCCTGCGATTGATCAGGGGACCTAGCCAGCTCAGGAATGATGGCGGATTGAGGTAATTCTTCCCCTGGCGAACATGCTCAATCGCCTCCGGTGTGCCAGCGAGTGCATCCGCAAAATGTGTCAGCACTTCCCCTATGGTCCATGCCGTCGAGCTGGTTTTCCGGTGCCAGTCAGCATCGGTAAGCGACTCCACCACGGCATGAAAGGCGGAACGTGTTTCCTCCAATTGGCTACGTAAAACCGTACGATCAGGAATGGCTGTACTCGTGGTTGATGATCTCGATACATGGATACTCATAATTGAATCTCCCTTTTCAAAACGTCTTTTCCCTCGATTGCAGTGAACAGAGCATAGGGCCTGTCAGTGCGATTCTGAGGGAGAAGTACTATGTTCCATATAAGTGAGGCTGAGCTTGCCCTTTTTCTTCTTTCATGCCTAAAAACAGGCTTTCTCTCTGGATCTGGTGACTCTGCCGATTGCCTCCATCCAGTCGGAGATGGTACAATCTCTCTACACCTCGACTGGAGCGTAACACATCAGCGGGAAATCATCGTGAGAGAGACGTGAAATGGGCCGATTGATTCTCAGATTGTTCGGGACGCCAGAAGTGAGCCACGCGGAGAAACCGCTCACCTTTCAAACCCGCAAGGTCCTGGCGCTGCTAACCTACCTTGCTGTGGAGCAAGGGGTCCACTCTCGTGACAAGATCACGGTCCTCCTCTGGCCAGAAAGCGATGAAGAGCGAGGCAAGGCTTCGTTACGCCGAGCCCTGGCCTACTTGCGGGAGAGCCTTGACGAAACCTCTCACGAGCGCTCTGGTAATGTGCCCTTACCATCCACACATGTGCTGATTGAACACCATACACTCAGTTTCAATCTTGCTTCTGACTTCGAAATAGATACACAAACCCTGCAAACGGCGTTTACGCTTGCTCGCCGTCGCTCGTCAGGTGATTTGCGCACGCATCTTGCCCACCTACAGATGGCTGCTTCCTGCTATCGTGGAAACTTCCTGGACGGCCTCTCTTTGCCTGATACTCCAGACTTTGAGGACTGGCTGTTACTGCAACGCGAAAGCTGGCGCCGCCAGGCGAATACGGTGTTCGACCGCCTCTCCGAGTGGCAGACCGAAGGAGGTGAACTGGAAAACGCGCTTGAGACCACCACCCGTTGGGTTGAGCACGACCTGCTCAACGAGACGGCCCACATTCGCCTGATACAACTGCACTCTGCGCTCGGGGATCGCGAGGCTGCCCTACACGCCTTTGAGCGCTGCCGGAGCATCCTGGAGCGTGAGCTAAGCGTCGAACCTTCATCAGAGATCATGGTACTGGCAGAGCGTATTCGATCCCAGACTTCTCCTGTTCGCGAACGGGTGATGCATGAAGCACTCTGGCCACGAGATGCGTGGGAATTTCCACTCACCGGGCGCGCCACCGAGCACCGCGCGCTGGTCACGGCGTTCCAAACGATGCTGCGAGGGCGCACGCAGGTGGCGACCATCGAGGGGGAGCCTGGCATCGGCAAGACACGGCTGGCAAGGGAATTCCTGAGGTGGGCAAGAGCGCAAGGAGCGGATGTGCTTGAAGCGCGCGCCTTTGAGACGGGGAGCCGCCTGCCCTATCAACCGCTCGTCGAGGCGATGCGCGGTCGCCTGGAGGGCGAGCAAGACCCCCAGACACTGCTCAGTAATATCTGGCTCGCTGAACTGGCCCGGTTGTTGCCTGAACTCCGTGAGCGAGTCCCCGATCTGCCTCCTCCACTGTCTCTCGGTGAGGCAGAGGCTCGCACCCGCCTGTTCGAGGCAATAGCGCGTCTTGGGTATGCTTTGGCGAGACGTGCGCCCCTCGTCCTCTTCATCGATGATGCCCAGTGGGCGGATGCGGCGTCGCTCGATGTGTTGCAGTATGCCAGCCGGCGCTGGTCAACCACACACCTTCCGGTGTTCTTGCTCTGCACCTTCCGTTCGGACGACCTGGCAAGTAGCCTCGCTCTTGCCGATTGGCTGACCAGCCTTGAACGGAACCTGCCGGTCAGGCGTCAAACCCTCATCTCGCTCACCTTTGAGGAGACGCTGCGGTTGGTACAATCTCTCTTCGGTGTCGATAGTGGGACAACGGAGAATGGGAGCGAGAGACAGCCGGAAAAGGAGGGAAGGATCGAAGCATGGGGCCGCTGGCTTTTTGCTCAAACCAGGGGACACCTCTTTTTTCTTATCGAGAGCCTCAAATTGTTCGCTGAACAGAGGGGCCTGCTCCGCGATGAAGCTGGAACAGTCATAACCACTCCTGATCTCTTCAGACATCAAGAAACAGCACAGTCCCCCCTCCCGTCGAGCGTACGAGACTTCATTCATGCGCGTTTAACGCGGCTGAGCCAGTCTGCGCTTACCCTGTGTATGGCCGCGGCTGTTCTGGGCGATGGCTTCACCTTCGATCAGCTCTGCCGTGTGGCTGATCTCAACGACAATCAAACCCTGTCTGCCCTGGATGAAGTAGTGACGCGAGGACTCCTACAAGAAACGGGCGGAAGATGCTTCTTTGCCCACGATAGTATACGTGAAGGGGCCTACGCTGAAGCAGGCGAGATCAGGAGACGGGTCCTGCATCGACGGGCGCTCGAGACCCTCCAAGCGGCATCGGCCTCTCCTGCTGAACTGGCTCATCATGCGTTGGCGGCAGGCCTTCCTGACACCGCTGCTCGTTTGAGCATCGCGGCTGGTGATACAGCGATGCGTCTGTTTGCTGCGCGTGATGCGATTGCCCATTATCAACAAGCACGGCAGCTGGTGAGGCAGTCGAACGAGTCTCCTCGGCCTTCGGGGGAGGAGAACGCGGTCGTTTCGCTGGCTGATCTGTCCCAGCTCTATCTCCAGCTAGGTTGGGCATACGAGCTGTGCAGTCAGTTCGCTCAGGCGGAGAGTATCTACGGGGAGTTGTTGACGCTCGCGCGAGCGTTGCACGAGCCGGTGATGGAATGTGCCGCGCTGAACCGCCTGGCGACCCAGGCCGCTCAGAGCAGCCTGGACCTGACAAGAGCGGAGGAACTGCTCCAACAGGCGCTTGTCATAGCCGAGAGCAGCCAGAATAAGGTTGGCGTGGCAGAAACGGCATGGAATCTCGCGCAGACAGGGTTTTATGCCGCCAAGATGTCCGCATCGCTCCCCCATGCCGAGCGGGCGCTGGCACTGGCGCGAGAATTGAACCAGCAGGAACTCATCGGGCGCAGCTTGCATGCGCTTGCCACCCTTGAGGCCGCCTTAGGAAAACAGGAGGAGAGTCTGTCCCATGCCGAAGAGGCGCGCATGCTCTACGCGGCGTTGGGCAACCGGGCCAGGGAAGTAGGCTGCTTGTGCGTGATAGCCAGGGCCAGCATCGATGGGGGACACCTTCAAGAAGGGATCGATGCTGCGAAGGCGGCGCTCGCGATGAGCGAAGCAATGGAAGACACCTGGGGGCAAATCAATGCCGCCATTCAGCTGGTGCCAGGCTTGCTCGATTGTGGAGCATACGGCGAAGCGTTCGCTGTCGGCCAACGGGCCGTCGCCTTAGCGCGCGCGCTTGAGATCACGCCATTGCTGGTCATCACCCTCACAGAGTGGGGCAATGTCTCCCGAGCGATGCTGGCGCCAGAGGCGGCTCAGGCAGCCCATAGCGAAGCGCTCGCACGCTGTGAAGGCTTCATGCCGCCACAGTATGCCGGATGGATCGCTGGCGAACTCTGCGCAGATTGCGTCGTGGCTGGACAGTGGCAGCAAGCGTATACGTATGCCCTCAAAGCCGCTGGGGACTGGGACCCGACCATCATATTGGGGGGAGCCGCCCGCTGGTATGAGATCGCAGCCTTGCTGTGGGGAGGGAGTGCAGACCAGGCCAGAGAGGAGGAGCGTCGTTTTGGAGAGGGCATGAACATCAAAGGGCGCTCGGCTATTCACTATCTGCGATCGCTCGCGGTACTGGCCCAGTTTCAAGGCGAGATCGATGCCGCAATTGCACACCTGCAGGAGGCGGCGCGTTGTGCAGAAGAGGTGGGGTTACCAGGTGAACTGTGGTCAATGTGTGTGGAACTCGGGGAGATGTACCAGAAACAAGGTGATGAGAGCCAGACGGACCGTGCATTCGCACGCGCTTTCGAGATCATACAAGTGCTCGCGGACACAATGGAAGACCACCAACAGCGCACCACCTTCCTCTCCGCACCAGTGGTAAAACACGTAGTGGAACACGTTCAGTTTTTGTAGTGAAGCTGGATGAATGTGGGGGTGACACTGGAATTTTCTAAAGCTTCATGCTCACTTTTTCAGAGTGAGCTTGGAATCTCGTTTCATTTCGGAGTGACGGTGGAATTCTCAAAGTGGTGCGCTCTCTAGATCAACTGGCAGTAAACACTTTCATCGCACAACGTGACTACGAAGAACTCGATTGGCTCATACTGAACAGCTTGTTGGGGCGATGGCATTGCGTGTTGGCTTCCTCCGGGCGAAACAACGCCCTCCTTTAGTCGACTGGTACGCATTGGCATACGTAGTGCGCCATTTCAATTAGGATGGACAGGATTCCGTCGTTACATAGCTATTGAGAACTATTGTGGGAAAGTCCACAAACGCATTGTGCCAGGCACTCATTGGTATTTGTGGGGGCTTGGTGTCAAGCCCTCACGACAGGGCCAGGGTATTGGCGGAATGCTGATGCAGCCTGTGTTAGCTCTGGCTGATATTAATCGTTTATCCTGCTACCTTGAAACCATGAATGAAAAGAATGTGCCGTTCTATGAGAAGCATGGCTTCAGAGTCGTGAGTGATGGAGAAGTGCCCAGACACAGATTGTGTGCCTGGGCGATGCTACGAGAGCCAGGCTAATGTGTAGATTAATAACATTGTAAGGCCTATTTGGCCTCACTGATCTCAAGGAGATTACCGTCTGGATCTCTGAAAAAGCACCTGATCTCTCCACCCCAATCAACTGGCGGTGTCAGAAAGGTGGCGCCTCGCGCCTTGAGTATCACATAGGCTGCTTGGCAATCTGGCACACGAATAGTCAGCTCATGGCTAACAGCATCTGCATCCGTGGGTGGCGCAAAGGTAACCGTAGGCTTGTCCTTCGTAGGCCCACCACCGGTCACCAGGAGCAGCCAGGTCCCCTGAAACCTGAGGACGCACGATGTGCCGCCATATTCACGATAGACTGTAGCTCCCAACACATCCCGATAAAAGTGTCTCGAGCGATCCATATCGCTGACGACCAACAGGAGGGTGAGAGCAACACCTTCCGTTGGAAATTCGTTTTCGGCCATTTTTTCACTCCTCTAGTTGTTCCACTAAGCATATGCTATTATACCGCACATGCAACCTTTCAATTTAGCAACGGTGAAGCCTGGGTGACTATGCCATCGTTGTTTAATTGGTCCAGCGTTCTCCAGCTGATGCCATACACTCGTGCGCAAAGAAGCGCAATGTATCCAGTTGCAAGATATCGGGGAACCCGAGGATCACTTCCTGAACGCCGATCGCCTCCAACTCGGCCAGGCGTTGGCGGATCGTCTCTGGGCCGCCAACCAGCGCCCCCGCGGCCACAGGGCGGCCCAGGAGCGCGGCGGGGAACTTGGCCCGCGCCTGCTCGTCGGTCTCGCCGATACAGCAGAAGGCTCCTGCCGTGCGGTGGATGCTCTCGTAATCGCGCCCGACGGCTTCACAGTGGGCTTTGAGCACGGCGAACTTGTGCTTGATCGTCTCCAGATTGCCAAACACGTTACAGGCATCGGCGTACTGCGCGACCAGTTTGAGGGTCACCTTTTCGCCGCCACCGCCGATCAGGATGGGGATATGCGGTTGCTGTACCCCCCTGGGCTGGTTGATCGCGCCACGTACCTGGTAGTATTTGCCCTCGAAGATTGCTTCTTCCTGAGTCCACATGGCCAGGATTATCTGCACAGCCTCACCGAGACGCCGCAGGCGCTCAGCAGTATCGGGATAGTCGTAGCCATAGCCGCGATACTCGTGCTCGTGCCAGCCAGCCCCAATGCCGAAGTTGAGTCGCCCGTGCGAGAGGACATCGACCGTGCTGGCCATTTTGGCGAGTAGGGCGGGATTGCGATAGCCGTTGCACGTGACCGTCTGACCAATGCGGATACGCCTGGTATCACGTGCCAGAGCGGCGGTGGTCGTCCAGCACTCAAACGTGACTTCTTGCGATGGCCGCGGGGTCGTATGAAAGTGATCGACAAGCCAGGCGGATGCGAAACCTACTTCGTCGGCGGTCTGCGCCACACGCGTCATCACCTCGTAGGCTTCAATGGGGTCTTTGATGCCTGCCAGTTCCATATTCCAGCCTTGCGGCAGGGACACTCCAAATTGTAGTGACATATACACCTCTCTCGATTCTGCGA
>WNGR01007748.1_pt1 | contig 11371 bp, 10 predicted proteins | sample 5407581 | NCBI WGS metagenome assembly WNGR01 (sample SAMN13153383, study PRJNA577476) | soil metagenome | isolation source: 80 cm soil or saprolite under Garry oak tree replicate 2 | place: USA:California | collected 2016-06-15 | reverse complement strand
CCTCCGACCCGCTCCTGGCGTTCCTCGAAAACCTCTGACCACCAGGCTATTTATGCCCCCACGGCCAGCCTGCTGATGCCTGCACGGCAAGGTTTCCAGCGCCATGACGGCATAACCCCGAACTCGGCATAATCGGCCTCGTTGGAGGCGGGCGGGATGCGCAGGTCGGCGGTGAAGCGGAGCACGTCGTCTTGCCGGTCGCGCAGGCACCGTAGCAACTGGCGGAAGGGTTCCCGCTTGCGGCCGGGGGCATTTTTGACCTGGCCGAGGCGGAACCAGCGGCCGTCACAAGCGGCCACGCGACCTGCCGGGCTAGTGAGCAACCAGTGCTGGCAGATTGACGTGGCGGAATTGGTCCTGCAACGGGCCGGCGTTCTGCCTGGCTGAACAGATGCCGCACCGCGAGGGGCTAGCCGGACCACCAGGCGAATTGGGGGGTCCAGTCAACCTGCCCGTAGTAGGTGGGCCAGTTGCCGGGAACGAACAGCGGGGTGGCGATCCGCACGGCCCGGCCGGTCAGCCGTGGCAGCAGCCAGATGCCGTCGCGGGCTATATACAGCAGGCTCTGGCCGTCAGCGGACCACGCCGGTGCGGTCGCCCCCCTGGCGTCCAGCTTGCGCGCCGCCCGCGTGGCAGGGTCATAGACCCAGAGCTGGTGGGCGTCGTACCAGGCGGTCACGGCGTGCTGGGGGAAGGCGGACGATGTTCGCGACGGCGCCTGCACGAAGGCCAGCCGGGTGCCGCCGGGCGACCATGCCGGGTCCAGCGTGACCGCGGCCGGCCGCGACGGGAGCGTAGCGCACGCGCCGGCCGCCGGGGCGCACTCTTTGACGCGCCTGCCCTGCCAGATCAGCCGCCCGCCCGTGCCCGGCCCGGGCACCTCGGCGACGAGCGCCAGCCGTCCGCCTGAAGCCGCGGCTACCTGGTCAAGGGCACTGTCAGCCAGGGTGGTGCCAAGCAGCCGCGGGCGGGCACCCGGCGACGAGATCACGTAGAACGGGTCCCCGTCAGCGTTACACGAGTCGCAGTTCCATCGCGCCCAGAAGCCGATTCCCAGGTGCGGCCGCCAGGCCACCGGGTCGAAGCTGATCTCCCGCATCCCGTCCAGCGCGCCGTGGCGGGCGCTCAGCCGCAGCCACACGGTGGGCGGCCCGCCGGTCAGCCGGTAGCTGGCCAGCGTCGTGGCCGAGGGCCAGTGGAGGCTGGCCACGGCGATGCCGGTGCCGCCGGGTGACCAGACCGCCGACTGGATGCCGGCTGCTCTTACGACCGTCCGCACCGGACCGGAGGGCCAGACGAGCCGGACCGTGGTGGGCGCCCCGTAGGGGACACGGTTCATCCGCGGCCCGGCGGTCACCGCCAGCACGTCCTGGGCCGGGCTCCAGCCCACCAATCCCGCCAGGGCCAGGCCGCGGATCTGATGCGCACCGCTGCCGTCGCCACCGGCAACCCACAGCGCGTCCAGCGCAGCACCTGGTTTTGTGGCCAGGAACGCCAGCCACCGACCGTCCGGCGAGAACACCGGGTCCGATGGCGTCATCCCGGGCGTGGCCACCCGGCGCAGCGCCCGGGTGGCGCCGTCCAGCACCCACAAGGTGCCGCGGGACACGAACGCCAGCTCGCCGTGCCCGGCGAACGCGGCCGCGTTCACGCGGGGCACGGATCCCGCCGGCCGGGCGCGGGCGGGTTTGGCCCCGCCCGCCCGGCTGATGGCAAGCCAGGCTCCCGCCCCGGCAACCATGATCACGGCCAGAGCGGCCGCGGTCCGCCGCCGCCGGCGGCGCTGCCGCGCCCGGGCCTGCCGGATCACCACCTCCGGATCGGCAGGCCGTCCAGGCGGCGCAGACGGCGCGGGCGGAGCTGTGGCGCTGCCAGGCCCCGCCGCCCCCAAGTGGAATACGTTCCTCATGGTGCTAGTATAAAGCTGCTATGAGTAGCACCACTAGCCCGATCCTGAGCGGGGTCGACCACGGCGACCCGACCCCGCTGCACGAGCAGGCTGCCGCCGAGATCCGCCGCGCGATCGCCGAGGGACAGGCAGCAGCGGGCGAGCGGCTGCCCCCCGCCCGGGACCTGGCGGCCGTGCTCGGGGTCAACCGCAACACCGTGCTGCGGGCGCTACGGCTGCTGCGCGACGAAGGCCTGCTGGAGTTCCGCCGCGGCCGCGGCATCACCGTGGCCGGCACCCCGCAGCGCGGCGCCGTGCTGGCCAAGGCACGGGAACTCCTGGCGCTGGCCCGCCACCACGGCTACCGGCGTGAGGAGCTCATCCAGATCATCGAGAGCCTGCCATAACCGGCGCCCATCCGGGGGCAGCAACGCAGCATGAAATGGGGTAAGAAATGAGGCGAGCACTTCTACTCACTGCCGTGCTGGCCGTGGTTCTGGCCGGGGCAAGCGCCAGCGCGCTGGCAGTCACGCCGACGGCCACCCGGGCGGCCCGGCCGCCGGCCATCACCACCGCGGCTGCCTTGGGGCAGTGCCCCACCAATCCGCTTGCGCTGCCCTCCGAGGCGGTCGCCAGGGCAGCCGACCAGGCCCGCATCCAGGCACCCGCCCTGGCCAAGGGCTTCGGGCCGGCTGTGGTCGAGCTATCTGCCCGGGCGGCATACGCCGGCGCCTACGGAGGCATCGTCAAACACCTGTGCGGCAAGCTGGCCTTCCGGCGGTCTGTGGTCGTGGAACTGCTCTTCCCCAAGATGCTGCCCAGCGCGTCCCTATCTCAGGGGGTGGTCTTCGTGTCCCTCTTCAGCACCGGCTACCAGGTCTGGTACGTGTATCACATCTAGCAAACCGGGCCCAGACCGGACGACCATGAGCTGTCCTGGCGCGGCAGCGAGGCCGAACCCGGCGCGGGCGGGCGGACCATGACCCCCGAGTTTCTCCGTACCCGCGCGCCTACGCCGGCTACCCCGCGCGGGGCGCTACAAGCGAGGCCACAACCGCGGTATTGCCCGCGGATATAAGGCATCCCGCTCCGCCGTCAACAGCAGGCGCGAAGCGACGCGAGCGCTGACGATCACGTAATTCCCTAGCCGGGGTGCGCCGCGATCAGGTAATTCCCTACCTGCTCGATCAGCGTTTCCCCGGGCCGCGTCGGGGCAGGGCGGGCTAGCCGCCCCTGGTCCTCCGAACTGACGCTGTCTTCGTCCGGGAGCTGGACAGAGGCACGGAATGGCGAGGAGGACGTTCACGATGGTTGACGTCGCGGAGATTTTCGAGCACTGGTACGCGGGCCGGGCGAAGGTGGTGATCGCCCGGAGCCTGGGGGTGGACCCGCAGACGGTGCGCAAGTACACGGCCGCGGAGGCTGCCGGGCTGGCGCCGGGCGGCCCGCCGGTGAGCGCTGGGCAGTGGCGGGCGCTGGCGCGGGAGTGGTTCCCGTACCTGGCCGACACCCGGCTGCGGCAGCCGGCCTTCCGGGATATCGCGCCGCATCATGACCGGATCGCTCAGCTGCTGGACGTGGTCCCGGTGTCAGTGATCTGGCAGCGGCTGCGCGATGAGCAGGGGCTGGCCGTGAGCGTGGCCAGCCTGCGCCGGTACGTGGCGGCGAACTTCCCGGACCGGGCGGCTCGGGCCGGGCTGCGGTTGTGGCGGCCGCCGCTGCCGCCAGCCGAGGAAGCCCAGGTCGATTACGGCTACCTGGGGCTGTGGAGCGATCCTCGGACCGGGCGCCGGCGCCGGGTGTGGGCGTTCTCGATGGTGCTGCCGTGCTCGCGGCACCTGTTGGTCCGCCCGGTGACGGTGATGGACCAGCGGGCCTGGACCGAGTCGCACGTTCAGGCGTTCGAGTTCTTCGGCGGGGTGCCGGCCCGGCTAGTGACCGATTATGTTCCGCGGAACATAATCGGTCTTCTGTGCCCGGCTGCGTTATGTGGCTGATCGAGGCGGTCATGGTGGTCAGCGGGGTGACAGTAGCGATTCAGGCCACATAACGCTGGTGCGTGGCGGCATGGTGCTTCCTCCGGTTCAACGAGAGAACGGAGGTTGTCCATGCTGGAGGAGTACTTCGTCAAGCCGGCGACGATTGACCGGTTCCGCGGGTCGTGGATCGCGGCGGAGATCGAAACCTACGTCGCCTGGCTCGCCGGCCAGGGTTACAGCACCAAGACCGTCTGGCGCCGGGTGCCCATTGCGTTCGGCTTCGGCGAGTTCGCCCGCGGGCGGGGAGTCCGCTCGGCCGGCGAGCTGCCAGAGCATGTCCAGGCGTTCGTGGCTGACTGGGTCGCGGCCCATGACGCCCGCACTGGCTCGTGCCGGCCGATGGCCAAGGAGGTCCGCGGGCCGGTCGAGCAGTTCCTGTCGGTCGTGCTGGCCGGCTCTGAGCCCACGGGCCGCCCGCGCCATACCCGGCCCTTCGCCGATGTGCTCCCGGGCTTCTTCGGCTACCTGACCGAAAAGCGTGGCCTGCGCCCGGCGTCGGTGCTGGGCTATCGCCACCATCTCGACCGATTCGAGGCCCACCTGCAGCGGATCGGCGCAAGTCGGTCGCGAAGCTGTCGCCGGCGATCCTGAGCGCGTTTGTCGTCGAGCGCGCCGCCGCCGGGCTGGCCAAGACCACGGTGCGTGATGGTGCCGGCGTGTTGCGGGTGTTCCTGCGCTACGCCTGGCGGGAAGGCGTCATCACCAGCGATCTGAGCTGCGGTGGAATGGCCGCAGGTCTACCGGCTGCCGGGCATCCCCCGGTCGATCTCCTGGGAGGACGTCAACCGGGTCCTGGCAGCCGTCGACCGCAGGACCGAAGCAGTCAAGCGCGACTATGCCATCTTGCTCCTGCTGGTCACCTATGGCCTGCGCGGCCGCGAGGTCGCCGCGCTCACCCTCGATAACATCGACTGGAAGCGTGACCGGCTGGCGGTCCCCGAGCGCAAGGCCGGCCACTCCACCGCGTTTCCCTGTCGGCCGCTGTGGGCCAGGCCATTGCGGATTACCTCCGGCATGGCCGTCCGGCAACCAGCGACCGGCATATGTTCTTCCGCGCGGTGGCCCTCATCGGCCTGCACCTCACCGGCGCGCTGCACTAACCACGCCCGCTTTGCACGATCACGTACCGGCGAGGCACGGCCTGGCCGGGTAGAGGCTTGGGCTGCCGCGCTAGGCCCTCGGGTGCTATCGGAGCGGGCGGAAGAACTCTCGTAGCTCACCGGCGAGCAGCTCGGGCTCTTCGGCGGCGGGGAAGTGCCCGCCGCGGGCCATCTGGGTCCAGCGGATTATGTTGTAGGCCGCTTCGGCCCATTCGCGGGGCCCGGTGACCGGGTTCTCCTTGGGGAACAGCGCTACCCCGACCGGCACTTCGACCCGCCCCGGCCGGGGCCCGCGGTCGAGCTGGCTGTCGTGGTAGAAGAGGAAGGACGAGCCGATCGTGCCGGTGACCCAGTACAGGGTGACGGTGGTGAGCAGCTCGTCTTTGGTGAACCGCCGTTCGACGTCGCCGTCGCAGTCGCTCCAGGCCCGGAATTTCTCCACGATCCAGGCGGCCAGCCCGGCGGGTGAGTCGGCCAGGCCGGCCGCGAGGGTCTGCGGGCGGGTGGCCTGCAGGTGGGCGTAGCCGCCCTCGATGTCCCGCCACTGTCGCTGCCTGTCCAGGAACTCCTGGCCCTGCGCGGAGACTGGCTGGCCGGCGGCCGGGAAGGCGACCACCCCGGGCAGGTGGATGCCGGCGACCACGCCGGGGTGATTGGCGGCCAGGGCGATGCTGACCGCCGCCCCGATGTCTTGGCCCTGGGCGCCGAACCGCCGGTAGCCAAGTGATTCGGTCATCAGCTGGGCCCACAGGCCAGCCCAGGCGCGGGCGGTGGCCGTGCCCGGCGCTGCCGGGGCCGCAGAGAAGGCGAAGCCGGGCAGCGAGGGGATCACCACATCGAAGCTGTCCCGTTCGTCGCCGCCGTGGGCCGCCGGGTCGGTCAGCAGCGGCGCGAGCTTGAGCAACTCGGCGAACGTACCCGGCCAGCCGTGGGTGAGCACCAGCGGGAACGGGCCGGGGCCACGTCCCCGCTCATGCACAAAATGCACCCGCTGCCCGCCGACGTCGGCGGTGAACTGGGCGAACGAATTCAGCCGCCGCTCCTGCAAGCGCCAGTCGAACGAGTCCCGCCAGTAGGCCAGCAGTTCCTTCAGGTAGCCGATGTCAGCACCGGCCACCCAGCCCGGGTAGGGCAGCGGAGGCGGCCATCTGGTGCGGGCCAGCCGCGACCGCAGATCGTCCAGGACCTCGGCCGGGACCTCGATCGTAAAGGGCTTCGGGCCCATCACCGCGAACCTCCGGAGTCCGGTGCGGCTCCTATTCAACCTCGCCACACCCGCCCTGGGATAGCGGTCGATTGCGTCATCTACCAGGGGCTTCGCCCGCCCTGCAACACGCCGCCCGTAGTCAGCCCGCATGCCGGGCTACTCCAAGATCAGGGTGGAAAAGGCTCACTGTGGTGATCGTCTTCAGAATATTCGCGAGCCGGATAGCAGGTTACGAACGCCCGGCTGGGACCAGGCATCGGGCGGGCAGCATGACGGCCACTGCGCCAAGCCCTGGCGATCTGTGCCCGGTTTCGTTCAGGGGACAGAATGGGGCCGGTGAGGGTCACCGTGACCCGGATCGAGTGGGACGGCACCATGCAGCGGCGCAGGGTGGACACCGCCAGCAATGCGACGCCCCGCAATGGGAAGACCTCACCGCCCGCGCGCTGGCCGTGCTGCCGCTCTACCGGCCGGTCCCGCGAACCCCCGTCTACCACATCCGCGTTGATGACACCGTGGTCCAGGCTGCCGAGCATGATCTCACCGGCGCGCTGCTGGATCTGATCACTGCCGTGCTGGCGCTCGGCAAGGAGCTGTAAGCATGCCTGACCTGTTTCGGCCAGCCGTTTCGCCGAGCCCTGCTGGCCGCGCAGGGCGTGGGTCCCGGCCTGCGGGGGCCAGGCCGGGACCCGACGTCGAGTCTGGCCCGGGCCCAGGATCCTGAGTCGATCCGCAACTTCCGGATCCCGCCCTGGACCTGGACAGCGTGTACGGTGGCGGGCCTGGGCGAGCGCCGGGCCGGATTAACCTGCCTGGCATGATCTCCGCGGAGCGGGGATCAGCCGTCGTCGAGGTCCTTGTCGGTAAGTGCGGGCCGGACGTGCTCGGGGCGGGCGCCGAAGGTCGCGAGCCGGGGCGCCAGGTCGCGGGCCAGCGGGATGCGCAGCAGCCACCGGACCATCTTGGGCGGCCCGGTGGCGGAGCGGAGCGCGCGGGCGAGCAGGCGGTCTTGCAGCACCCCGGTGACCTTCTGGGTGATGCGGGTCGGCCACTGGCGGCGGCGCTGGACGGCGGCGAGGTCGCGTTCGGTGAGCGTCCCGGCCGCCAGCGGGCGGGCGAGCAGGTTGGCCGCGGCGACCGCGTCGGCGATGGCGTAGTTGATGCCGTTGCCCGCCACCGGGGACATCACGTGGGCGGCGTCGCCGAGCAGCAGCAGCCCCGGGCGATACCACTTGGGCAGCCGGTCGGCGGTGACCGACAGCAGCGAGACCTGGGACCAGTCGGCGAGCTGGCCGGCGCGGCCGGCCAGCCAGGGGACGAGCCCGGCGATAGTGTCGCGCAGCGCCTGCAGCCCGGCGGCGCGCAGCTGGGGCCAGCTTCCCTTGGGGATGACCATGCCGAGCTGCCATGTCTCGCCACGATCGACCAGCAGCAGCATGTGACCGCGCCCGGTGCCGCCGGTGGCGCCCTCCGGGTCGCCGGCCAGCCGCGGCAGGCGAAGCCACAGCACGTCGATGGTGGCGGTGGTGACGACGGGCTTGAGGCCGGACAGGCGGCGGGTCTGGGAGAAGCGGCCGTCGGCGCCGACTGTGAGCGCGGCGCGGATCTCATGCACGCCGTCGGGCGCGTGGTAGCGCACGCCCCGCACGATCCCGTCCTCCTCGACGAGCTCGCGGACGTTGGCGCGCATGGCCAGCTCGAAGCTGGGGTAGCGGGCGGCCTGGGCGGTGAGGAACTCCAGGAACTGCGCCTGCGGCATCAAGGTGATGTAGGGGAAGCGGCCGGGCAGGCGGGACAGGTCGATGGTGATCGGCGGGCTGGCCGGCAGGGTCGCCAGGCGGAGCTTGCGGTGGGTTAGCGCAAGGAGCTGGTCGGCTAGGCCGAGCTCGTCCAGGACCTGCATGATCGCGGGGTGCAGCGAGTCGCCGCGGAAGTCGCGGTCGAAGTCGCCGTGGGCTTCCAGCAGCAGCACCGGGACGCGCCGGCGGGCCAGCAGCAGGGCGAGCATCGCGCCGGCCGGCCCGGCGCCCACGACGCAGCAGGTGGTCTGCCGCACGGCGCGAAGCCCGCGCTGCTGGGCTGGAGGCCTGGGCGTCGACGCGCCCGGGCCGGCGGGCTGCGACGGACCGGGTACTGGCGTCATGACGGCTCCTGGGGTGCGGAGGGGGTCGGGTCAACCGGGAACCGGTGGCTGTTTGCTGTCATCTGGCGAGCTCGACGATGCCGGCGCTTCCCGTCAGCGGTCACCAGCTGGCCGGTGCGCAACCGGTGAGATCCGCACTCCGGTGGTCGTCGTCCGAGCAAGGAACCGCTCGCCTGCCGTCCGTTACACGATCTCTACTACGCCGGAGCCGCCGTCGACGGTGACGACCTGCCTGTCATGCAGGCGTGTGGTCGCGTCCCCGGTGGCGACCACCGCGGGAATGCCGTATTCCCGGGCTACCAGGGAGGCGTGGGCGGCAAGGGTGCCCCCGTCGGTGATCACCGCCGCAGCCCTTGCGAACAGCGGCGTCCACGCTGGAGCGGTGGCCCGGGCAACCAGGACCTCGCCTGGCTGGAAGCTGGCGAAGTCGTCCGGGCTGAGGATGACCCGGACCTGACCGGTGGCCCGCCCCGGGCTGGCCGGATCGCCCACTAGCGCTCCCCGCGCAGGGGGTGCCCCGGTGCGCGCGGCCTCAACCGCCCTCACGTAGATCCTGCGGCCGAGGGCCGGGGCCTTGCCCAGCTGCAGCGGGGCGATCAGGCGGCGCTGCCGCTCCCACCGCTCCCGGCGTCCCCTGACGGCCTCCGGCAACGGGAGCGGCGCGCCGCTGAGCGCGGACTCCAGCTCGGCACGGGTCAAGAAGAACACGTCCTCGATCCGGCCGATGGCGCCGCGCCGGGCGAACTCCTCACCGAGCCGCAGTACGCAGCGGCGCAAGACCGGCCAGCCCAGGCTGAACTGCCGGGTCTGCTGCTCCCGCACCACGGCGTAAGTCTGGGCGATCGACAGCAGCCGCTCGAACCGCCGCCGAAGCCGCCGCCTGCCTGCAAGTGCGGCCCGGCACGCCGACTCGGCCGCTTCCCGCCTGGCCGCCAGCTCGCGGTGGCGACTTAGGACATCCGCGCCGGGGCCGGGTGCGCCCAGTTCCCCGGCCGTCGGCCAGTACCAGTCGATGCTGTGCAGGGCGTGCGCCGGCAGGTCCGGCTCGGCGCCGGCGAGCCCGGATACCAGTAGCTGCGGGCTTTGCCCAAGACCCGGCACATGCGCGCGGCAGAACCGGCTGAGGGCGGCCTCGATCTTCCACTGGGAGCCGGCCAGTGTGGCGACCGACCACGAGTACTCGCCCGCCACCTCGCCGACCTGCTCGATCAGGCCGGCCAGCTCGGCAGGCGGCGCGGCCCCGCCCGCCGCCTGCGCCGCGGTCACGATCTCGCGATAGCGGGGCAGCAGCTCCTCGCGCCATCGCCGCGTCATGCGGGCCAGCTCCCTCGGCATCCGTTCCGGGTGCAGCAATAGCAGCAGCACCCGGGGCGCGGCCAGCATGGCCCGCGGATGCCGCAGCACCTGCAGCGCGGGCGAGCCGTCCACGCGGGGCGGCGGCGTGGTGTAGTACCAGCCGTTCACCACCTCGCCTGCGGGCCGCATCGGGATCCCCGACTCCGCCTGCATAGCCCGTGCCACCCCCCGTTCCAGCACCGGCAGCAGCCAGCCGGCGAACAGCGGCGTCACCGGCTCGGGCAGCCACTCGCCGAGCCGGAAGTTGCGCAGCCACCAACCGCGGCCGGGCGGGCTCCAGGTCAGCGGCTCGGGCAGGGCGGTCATCGGCCGCGCCTGGAGCAGAAATACCCGGCCGCCGGCGATAGCCCATTCCACGTCCTGCGGTGCGCCGAAGTGGGCCTCCGTGCGGCGGGCGAGCTCCGCGACCTGGCGGGCCTGCCCCGCGTCGATAGCATCCTCAGCCGACCGCCGGCAGCTGGCCTGCCCGGCGCGCACCACCCACTCATCCCCGACCGCCTCGCCCCCGACCAGCCGTTCCCCCAGGCCGCGCACCGCGGTGATCACCACCTCGTCACGACCCCCGGTGATCGGATCCGCGGTGAAGGCCACGCCAGCGGCCTGCGCCTCGACCATCACCTGCACCAGCACGGCCATCGGTGCGGCCGGCTCCGGGCCTGCCGTCCCGGCCAGCCCCTGCTGATAGGCGGCCACCCGGCCGGCCATCCCGGATTCCCAGACCTGCCGTACCGCGGCCGCGACGTCGGCCGGGGCGACGTTCAGCACGCTCTCATACATCCCGGCATACGATGCGCCCGGCAGGTCCTCGGCCGCGGCGGAGGAGCGCACCGCGTACCGATCTCCGCCAGCCCCGCCGGCGGCCGCGGTCACGGCAGGCTTGGCCACCCCCCAGGCCCGGAACGCCTCGGGCATGACCACGAACCCCGCGGGCACCGGCAGGCCGGCCGCCGCCAGCCGGGCCAGATTGAACGCCTTCGATCCGACCCGGCCCGGCCCCATCCCCCCGGCCACGGCCAGGTCCACCACCGCGCCCTGCCCGAGTCCCCCAGCCACAACCGCCCTGCCCGGCTCACCGCGTGCTGCCATGACCGTCACCTCCACGCCGTCCCGTCAGGCGCCCGACACGGCCGTCCCGGATTCTTTTATGACTGACTAGTCACCCACTATACTAGGCGTCATGTCAAGGGTCACAGCCAACACCAAGCAGGCGACGCGGGCGAGGCTGCTCGCGGCTGCGGCGCAAGAATTCGCCCGGGCCGGGCTCGAGCGGGCCAACATCGACGCGATCTCGCTCGCCGCGGGTTACGCCAAGGGAACGATCTACAACTACTTCGCCTCCAAGGAGGAGCTTTTCCTCGCCGTCGTCGAGGAGGCCTCGGGACAGGCTGCCGCCCCCAGTCCGGTGCCCGCGGACGCACCGGCCATCGAGCGTCTCGCGGCGGTCATCACCGGATTCTGCGCCTGGGTCCGTGAGCACGACGCCTTCGCCCGGGTGCTCGTGCGCGAATGCCTGATGGGAACCCCCGCGCTGTACCCGCGGGTGATCCTGGCCGAGGCGCCCCTTGTCGGCGAGCTGGAAACGATCCTCCGGGAAGGGGCGCGCAGCGGCGAACTGCGCGACGACGTCCCGGCGGAGGT